>Ga0182024_10003160_pt1 | contig 39632 bp, 39 predicted proteins | sample P32metaG_FD_120480 | JGI IMG/M metagenome (GOLD analysis project Ga0182024, IMG submission 120480) | Permafrost microbial communities from Stordalen Mire, Sweden - P3-2 metaG (Illumina Assembly) | ecosystem: Environmental > Terrestrial > Soil > Wetlands > Permafrost | place: Sweden: Stordalen...
AGGGCGAACCGCCTTACGTACCTTCTTCTCTTTGGCCGCGACGCGCGAACTGGGCACAACTCCAGTATCTCACATCGACGTAGTTACGTCAATGTATTACCGAAAGATCTTTAAGCGGAACGTCGGTCCTCGCCACGCGCACGCCCGCGCCGTTCAACAGCGTCTATCCGAATATTGCGAGCCCGATCCCTGATCGCTTCTTCGGAACCTCGACGCGGGATAACGAACGGACAGTTACCGTCCTCGGGCCCGGATACCGGCCGTTGGGGCCACCGATCCCGATCGAACAAGATCTTCGAGCGCTCCCGGCAGTCACACGAAGCGCGATCGAAACCACCCTGCCTGCCGTTACCTGCGCGGACAGCCGTACCGGTCGTTTCGCCACCATCTCAGTCTCGACCGGAGACCTCATCGTGCGCGACGGCACGCCACCGTTTCGGATCCTGACACGCGCCCCAAGGGTCGCCGCCCATCTCGCCGACCCGCTCCTGTGCGCATGGTCACCGGACGGCCGCCAGATCGCGATCGGCACCTACCCGCGGGCCGGCCAGTCGGCATCGGTGGGGCTCTACGACATCGCCACCAAATCCCTGCGCGTCGAACCCCTCATGGGAGAGGCCGCCGTCGCGAGCCTGTTCTACAGCGACGACTCCAAGACCCTGTGGGTCGGCGGACCCGCAAATCAACCCGGGGACTACCGAGTCACCGATCCCGAGCACAATGCTCGAATCACCACCGCCTTCCCAGCCTTCGCGATCGCCGCGGACGCTGACGGTCGGCGTCTCGTTGTCGCTTACCCAACCTCGCTACGCGTGTTCGACACCGACACTCTCAAACCACTGACCCAGGCGATCGCGCTCACCGGCACGCTGCTCTACGAGATATCCAGCAGCCCCGATGGCCGCGAAGCTGTCGTCGCAGGCACGCAAGGATGGCGGCTCATCGACCTCGGCGCACAACAGCCGATCGGGCCCTGGATACCTGCGCCTTTCCCCTCCGCCACCGTCTTCGGCGCGGACGACAACACCGTGTATACAGTCGCCGCCAACGGAGACGGCGAAATCTGGAACCTCTCACCCACAAACCTCCAAGACGCCGCGTGCGGCCTGGCCGGCCGCAACCTCACCAACCAGGAATGGCAGGAATACCTGTCATGGGCAGGACCCCGCCGCGCCACCTGCCCGCAATACCCGCTCTCTTGAACGTGGAACGACGGTGCATCGCCACCATGAAACCCGCTACTGAAATCCGATCAGCCACATATCCGAGCGTCTCTTAGCGCGGGTCATCGAGAAGCCAACCCAGATGCGCCGCCGATCTCCAGGTCGGACCAGCCCGGTTCATCGCGGTGCTCTACGAGTTGTTGAGGTACCAAGCGTGGGTGCGAGACTCTGACGGTGACGGTGCTACCTGCGAGTGATTATCGGATCCGCCGCTTGGCGATTGACGCACTTGGTCGACGGTGCGTGAGTTCCGCTGCGCTCGCCGGCGAACTGCAAAGCGCCGGGATCGATCTCGGTCCAGGGGGTGCTGATGGGGTCGAGCAGGTACTCGACGCGTCGTCGGAGTTCGTCGAACTTGACGGTGGCTGGATCGGTGTGGCCGCGCAGCTCGACGGCACGCGCTGGATCACGACGGTTGACGGCGACGCGGCGAAGGGGGGCGTACTGCCGGTCGAGCCGGATCTGGCGCTTCTCGGATGGTGGGTCCTGGACACGACCTTGACGTTGGGCGACTCGGGTGAAGCGCTCGACGTCGACGAAGACCTGGACACCGACGACGTACTGATCGGTCCGCTGGGTTGGCTCGACGCCTACGCAGGCGCCGACGTCGAGGTGCGTGTTGCCGGCACAGCGCTGTTTCTCGCGGCGGTGGGGGAACTGAGCCTTCCAGCCGAGATGGTCGCGGCGGTGCGCGCAACCTTCGAGCAACACGCGGTGTTCCGGGAGCTGCGTGACACGCTCGGCAACGATCCGGTCGACCTTACCCAGATGAGCTTGGACGATCTGCTGTGGGAAGCACTCGTTTGTCATCGTGACGTATTTACAGCCAGTCCGATCCCGCCGGTCGACGTGCTGCTCGGCGCGGCAGGGTTGGTCCGCGAACATCACACGGTGTTGCGCGGCGACGCCGACCTCGGGGCGCTACACCGTTGGCGGCGACGGAACCGGCTGGCAAGTGTTCATCGTCTCGAGGGCACGCAGGTCGACTGGGCCGAGCTGGTGATCGCGATGAGCCGTGCCGTGATCTCGGGCAAGGCCGATCCACTTGGCCCGCCGGACAAGGCAGCCGCGGCGGCGATGCTGCTCGCAGTCGCGCTTGACGATCCTGCGGTGTGTCGGGCGCTGCTCGGGACTCACCTCGAGGAGGAAACGCCGCCGCTCGATCTCGTGCGCTTCGCACAATCGATCGTCACCGAACTTCCCGCGGAGGTTGGCGCGGGCGCACGCTGGCTGGAGGGCCGGGCGCTCGACCTTGCTGGTGACCCCCTGGGAGCCGTCGCGGCGTTCGAAGGTGCGGAGGCGACGGGCCAGGAGCACGCGCTTGCGCTGATCGGATTGGCGGGATTTCGGGCGGACACTGGTGACGCGTTGGAAGCCGTGGCGTTGCTCCGCCGAGCTGGCGTTGACGAAGAGCAGGAAGACGATGTTCGAGGTGGTGACGACGCGTTCGAACTTTTCTCGGAGGTCGTCGGTTACGCCCGTCATCGGCCACCGGCGCAGGTTGGCCGCAACGAGCGCTGCCCATGCGGTTCGGGTCGCAAATACAAGCTGTGTCATCTTGGCAAGGAACGTCACTCGCTGATCGATCGGGGCTCGTGGCTCTACGCGAAGCATCGCCGCTATCTGCGCGATCACGACCACCGGATCGTCGCCATGCTCGCGAGCGAGGTAAGGGCCGCGAGCGGGCGAGGCTTCACGTTCATGACCGACCTGCTCGACACCCCACTCGTTGCCGACATCGCGCTGTGTGAAGGCGGCGTTGGCGAGTCGTTCGTCGCCGAGCGCGATGCTGTGTTGCCTGACGACGAAGCACTCCTCGCCGCGCGATGGCAATTCGTCGAACGCGGCCTCTTCGAAGTCGACGAAGCCGGCCCGACCTACCTGAATCTGCGCGATCTGCGGACCGGTGAGCGCATCACCGTCACCAACACGAACGCGGATACGCAGACCCGCCGCGGTGATCTCATGCTCGGTCGGCCACTTCCGGTCGGCGATACGTGGCGCGCGTACTCAGGATTCGTCAAGGTCGGCGCACTGCGCGACGAGATCCTCGCCGCGCTCGACCATCCCGATCCGTTCGAGATCGCCGAGCTCATCGGGCGCTGCCTGGCCGCGCCGCGGATGCAGAACACCGACGGCGAGCCGCTGCAGTTCCACGAGCTCGTGTGGGAACTCACCGAACCCGAAGCCGCACGCCGCGCGCTCGAAGCCCACCCCGATCTCACTGAGGACGACGGGTGTTACGTGCTGATACGCGACAGCCTCAACCAACAGCGGACGGTGATCCTCACCCTCAGGATCACCGGCGAGTTACTGCGCGGTGAGGTCAACTCCGACCGCCGAGCCGACGAGATCATCGCCCTAGTGGGCTCGGCGATCCCGACCGCGGAACTGGTCGATCACGACATCCGCGACGTCGACGAAGCGCTAGAAGCGCATCGCGCCACGGGCGCACCACCGGCGCCGAACCTGCTCGACGACCCGGATATGGCCGATGTACGCGAGCAGATCTCCGCCGAGCTCGAACGTCGCTGGCTCGACGACCACATCCCCGCGCTCGGCGGCCTCACGCCGCGCGAGGCGGCGCTCGACCCGATCGGTCGCCACGAGCTCGAACGGCTCCTCGACAGCTTCGGTGACGGTCCCGTCCTCATGGACGTCGCCCGCCTCCGCAAGGCCCTCGACCTTTGAACCGAGCGCGGGCTTGTTGAAGGAGCGCGAGACAACCCTCGTCCTTATTTTAGAATCAGCGTCTCTGGTAAAATAACGCCTCGGAGATTTCACTGGGGTTCAACAAGGCGACCAGATGTCAGAAGGCCGAGCCGGACGCTACGTCAAGCAGCTCGAGGGCTATCGAGCGTTCATCCCAGCCCCGTTGCCGCCCACGCCGGCGGTCGTCGTGGACGGCTCCACTTTGGGGTTGCTCTCGCGGGCTGACCAGCAGCTCGGCCGGCTCGACGGCCTGACCCAGACCTTGCCGAATCCAGACCTCTTCGTCGCGATGTACGTGCGGCGCGAGGCTGTCCTGAGCTCACAGATTGAGGGGACACAGAGCACACTCGATGACGTGCTCGCATTCGAGCTCGACGAGGTCGGTAGGGAATTTCCCCGAGACGTCGAGGAGGTCGCCAACTACGTCCGGGCGATGAACTACGGCTTGGCGCGGCTGGCGTCGCTACCGCTCTCTCTTCGGCTCCTTCGGGAGATCCACGCCGAGCTGATGCAGGGCACTCGCGGTGGGAACCGATATCCGGGAGAATTCCGCCAAACCCAGAACTGGATCGGGCCGGCAGGGGCGGCCCTGTCGTCGGCGACGTTCGTTCCGCCGCCAGTTCATGAGATGAACGCGGCGCTCACGGACCTCGAGCGCTTTCTGCACGAGGCGCCCGATCTTCCTGCGCTCATCCACGCCGCATTAGCCCACGCGCAGTTCGAAACCATCCACCCGTTCGTCGACGGCAACGGGCGCGTCGGGCGTCTGCTCATCACATTTCTGTTGTGCCACCGCAGTGTGCTCCACCGTCCGCTGTTGTACCTGAGCCACTACCTCAAGCGACATCGCACCGACTATTACTCGCTGCTCATGGCCGTGCGAGAAGAGGGCGACTGGGAGAGTTGGATCAGGTTCTTCCTCACCGGCGTGGCGCAGACTGCAGAGGAAGCAACTGAAACCGCTCGCGCCGTTGTCGGAATGCGCGAGGAGCATCGAGAGCGCATACTGGGCTTCGGTCTCGGCCTCAACGGACTCCGGCTGATCGACTTGCTCTTCGAACGTCCCCTCGTCAATGTCAATCTGGTCAAGGACAGCCTCGACGTCTCGTTCGTGACCGCCAACAAGCTCATTGACCGGTTCGCGTCCGAAGACTTCCTCGACGAGGTAACCGGCCGTCGTCGCAACCGCGTATTTCGGTACTCGCCATACCTGCGGCTCTTCGCCGACACCGACTGAAACGGACCCGGCTCCTGTCGAGACCACCACATCGGACGGGGATTTCCACGTACGTGTCGCAGCCGCAGTTGATGCACGTCGCCATCGGATCGTCGTCTTCTCCGACGTACGTCCGGTAGACGCGCCAGTGGTTGCCGCACTCGCATCGGGCCTGGTACTGATGCTCGGTCATAGGACCGAATGACACGAACACCTGTTCGTCTCCGTCGACTGTGCGGCTCGCCCGTGCCTGATGGTCAAGTGGCCCGCATCGTCGGGCGATGGTGGATTGGAATCAACGTGAGGACTTCGACGACTTGCGGACGGCAACTGGTCGCGTTGAGGCGTTCGTCCGCGCGAACGAATTGCCCGGGGACCTGCTCTCGGCCGAGTTCAAGACGTTCTCGCAATGGAACGAGGACGGCATCATCCAGCACCTCATCCGCCACGTCCCGATCGACAATCCGACGTTCATCGAGTTCGGCGTCGAGGACTACCGCGAGGCCAACACCCGCTTCCTGCTCGTCAACAACGGATGGCGGGGCCTGATTATTGACGGAGGCGAAGCACACCAGAAGTTCGTCTACGAAGAGAGCACTCTGGGATGGCGGTATCCGATCGACGCCCGACGGGCGTTCATCACTCCGGAGACAATCAACGACATCTTTCGCGACGCCGGGTTCGTCGGCGATATTGGGCGGCTCTCAATCGACGTTGACGGCCTCGACTACTGGATGTGGAAAGCGATCGAGGTCGTCTCGCCTCGCATCGTTGTAGTCGAGTTCAACAGCACCTTCGGAACCGACCACGCCATCACGGTCCCCTACGACGATCCGGCCTTTGACTACGTGGCGGCGCACTACTCCCATCTGTTCTTCGGGGCCTCACTTCCAGCTTTCGTTGATTTGGCCGAACGGAAGGGATATCGGTTCGTGGGATGCGAAAGTCACGGAGCGAACGCCTTCTTCGTACGCGACGATGTCGCGCGTTCGATCCGCGCGTTGAGCGTCGCCGAAGGCTATGTAGCAAGCCAGTTTCGTAGCGCGCGAGACGAGTCCGGGCGACTGGTCTTCACCGACTCGCATCGCGCCCAACTCGACGTGATCGCCGACATGGAAGTTGAGACTGTCCCCGAAGGGCGCCGGGCAAAGATCGGCGAACTCTTCCAGCCATAATGCTCACGCACCGCACCGCAGGTTCGGCATGCGAGACGAAGTCATCCGCTACCACAACCTCATGCGGTTCAACAGCGTGGATTCTGGTGCGACTTGGGAGCGTCCCCGAACCTAGTCGGGTACGACTGCCGATGCACTCGATGTTGGCCCGGTTCCACGACTGTTCGTGGCATTCACTGTGCATCGGTATGTCTTGCCTCGGCTGAGCCCGCTGACCCTGATCGGGCTGCCCGTACCTCTCCCGGTCTTCGTGACGCCACCGCTCGTCGAGGTGCAGGTTGCTGTGTAGATGGTCGCCTTGGCACCGTTGTTCGAACCGGGAGCGAAGTTGACCTTGAACCGGCCGGGCGAAATCCGCACCGGATGCACTCCGGTCGCCGCTGCTGGCGTGCCCACGATGACGGCGTTCGACGGCGCAGATGGGGGACTTGCGCCGTACGCATTCTTGGCTGCGACTGTGAACGTATAGATCCTGGTATTTGTTAGCCCTGCGATGATCTCCTGGGCATTTGTCGGATTGAAAGTGCGAGACTGCTGCGGGATTCCAGCGACGCAAGGCGTCACGACATAGCCAGTGATGCCCAAACCGCCGTTGCTTGATGGAACCTGCCATCGCAACATGGCGTGGCGTTCCCAGGCAACGCTGACGGTACTGCGGCAGTATCAAGTGCCAGTGTCCCAGATCGCTCGAACGTTCCGCTTGTGCGCCGAGTCTGACGACGCATACAACACGAAGTTCCCGTCGTTCTGCATCGCGAACCATCGGTAAGGAAGTCCTGAAACAGTGATACCGCTTTCACTCCACACCGGCTGGTTGTTGAACGAGCCGTCGTACAGAGCAGGACCATTCTTTGCGGGATTGAAACCGAACAGCAGACTCGGCAGACCAGTCGTGTGCGACTGCCAGACCGGCCTCGGCCCGTACGGGCCTGCACCAAAGTCAAGAATCCAGAGCGCCCCGTCGTTCAAGTATCCGAATACGAACGCGCCGTCCGGTGACGACATCCCGCAATGGGCCAACGCGCTGTTCGACAGCATCGTCGTCAGCGAGCAGCTCGTCCACACGTACGAGGAGTAGCCACCTGCCAGCACTCCCGACACTTCAAGAGCACCCGGCTCACCGGCCAGGCACCGGCCCATGTTGGTGCCCCAGAACAGCCGCAGGACACCGTGGCCGAGGCCAAGCCCGTACGTGCTCGTCCACCAGACCGGCTTGTTGCGCGCCGTGTAGAGAACAAGGTTGCCGTCTCGCTGGAACACAAGGCGGTTGGCTCCACTGCGCTGTGTCGCCGAGTCCCACTCCGGGTTACCGTTCGGTTCGAAGAGGCCCAGATCACCACGGGAATAGAACTTGAGAGTCCAACCGCCCCACCTGAATACCTGACCCGCCCGGAACGTTTGACCTTGGCGAAGGAAAATCACGGACTGACCGGGCGCCGGCACCACAGCCTGCGCAGGAACCACAGGCACCAGGACTGTCGTCAACAACATTGCGGCGAAGAGCAGCCTGCCAACGATTCGCATGCGCAACTCCGAAGAACGCCTTCCAGCACCGTAGCCAGACGCCGAGCCCAAAGCGATAGCCGCGCCCCACACCCGAGTGTGCTCTCGACCGACCAAACGGGCACGCCGAGTCGCGCATCACCACGCCGTCATCGACCCGACTTTCCCGAGCGCTCACGCACCACCTTGCACCCGATCCGCGTCATCCTGGACTCATGGAGCGCCCGACGAGCACCCAACGACGACGCGTTCTGTCGCCCTCGCAAGCGACCTACACCTCCGGCAGGCGGCCGTCCTCCCCTTGCCGCCGACGAACCTCCCAGACGTCCTGAACGCAGCCCTTGAACGCCTCGAGGACTTCCTCGAAGACGTGTACATCAAAGGTCGAGGGATCGGTGACCCGACGGTGATATGGGCGAACGGCGTCCCGTGCATGATCCGCGAAATCTTGGATTGCCTCCCGCTCGAACGTGTCATCGTCGACTGATTGCGTAGGTCAGATTACTGAGCAACACGTCGCCGAAGACGAGCGACGTCATTCGTATTGGTCGTTGCGGTTGGGTCGGGTTTCGAAGATGGGCCAGCCGATCTCGGTTTTCCACGCCGATTCGTCGTCGGTGTCGTGGGGTCCGACCAAGTAGGACTCGCGTAGGAGGCCATCGACGGCGAGAGCATGTTCGCTCACGTAGGTCGCAAGGGCGCCGTAGGAACGGTCGAGATCGCCGTGGCTGCCGCTGTGGGTGATGACGGCGAGTTCTGCTCCTGGTATCGACATGGGTCGGACTCGCCCGACCGGCTGGACCTCTCCGATGACCGGGAGGAAGAGGGTGGCGTCGCCGTGTTCGTCGGCGAACAGCCCTTTGGCGTAGACCCCGCCGGGAGGTCCGCTGGCGACGATGTCCTGCGCCGAGAGCGTCGCGACGATCTCACCGATTGCTCCCTGATACCAGACGGCCAGGTCACCGACATCGACCGTGGACGTGATCGCTGCCGCTGGGGTGGCCGGGACCCGACGGTGCTCGATCGCTTCGGACGGTGCGGGGTGTTCGAGCAGGTCGCGTAGGGAGGCTACGGCGCGTTGCGTTTCGATTAGGGCGTCCTCTAATCGGGCCAGGTGGGCGGCGATGAGTTGGGAGCGCGCGGTCTGGTCGGATTCGCTGAGCACGTTTCCGATGTCGTCGAGTGGCATGTCGAGGTCCCGGAGCCGGCGGATCACTTGCGCGATCGGGATTTGGGCGCAGGTGTATCGGCGATAGCCGGTGGCCGGGTCGACGTCTGCGGGTTCGAGGAGGCCGGCCCGGTGGTAGTAGCGCAGAGTCTTGACGCTAAGGAACGTGACCCGAGAGAAGTCACCGATCGTTAACTCGCCTGGCATCCCGCCAGTCTCGACCCTCCCCTGGTGGGAGAGTCAACCTCTCTAATGCCCCTTGACTCTCCCTCAGCAGCATCGGCCAACGTGCGGGGTCATCGGCCATCGGGGCCGACCGGAAGGGAGCACGGCATGCCTGTTGCGACGGAACTGCAAGGAGTGGTGGCCGAGCACATCGCAGCGGTCAACGCGCTCGACCTCGACCGGATCGTCGCCACGTTCACCCCTGACGCCTACGTCAACGACAACCGTCGGGAGATCTGGGGTATCGATGCCATCCGGGCCTTCATGGCGAAGGAGTTCGTCGGCGATCACGTCAGCATGGACGTCCTCGAGGTCCTTGACCACTACGGCGACCTCATCGTCCGCGCCCGCTATGACGGCACCTACGACAAGACCAACCTCCCCGATGAGCTGATCTTGACCAGCTACTTCGGGATCTGCGACGACAAGATCACCGGCCTCACCATCATCTTCAACCAACCGAGCCCGTACTGACCGCGATCCACACGCCAAGGCTCGGAGAGATTCCGCGACCGGTACCCATCGACGGAACCGAGCAACTCAACCCAGCCCCACTACGCAATCTCCAGGGAGAGAGGTTTTCGATGAGCACCTTCGTGACGAATGAGTTTCACGCGAAGCCAGGTCGCGGAAGCGACGTTCTCCCGCTACTTGTGGACCTGAGCCCCGAGAGTCTGGCCGGCCAGGGTGTCAGCACATCTCACTTCGTCGCAATCAAGACGGCCCTGACAACGTCATCGGGGTAACGCAGTGGGAATCTCGGCAGGACTGGGACGACGATCTCGCGTGGCGGACAACGAACGGCATCACGGCGACCTTTGACGAAATGCTCGCTCAGCCCATGATGATTCGATACTGGGACGAGACCGTGCGCCGCTGAAAGCTCGAGCACGGATATGGACGCGCGGATCGCGGACGATCGCGAAGGCCGCCGAGCCGGCGATCAGCGGCAGGTCAGTAGCGCGGGAAGACCGATGAATCGGGGGCATCCAGCTCGGTAGATTCCGAAGCGTGACAGAACCCGACCATGTGTCGGCGGCGCGAGCTGTCTACGACGCAACCGCTGAGCAGTACGCCCGCAGCGTCGGGATTGACGTGAGTCCGGCGTTCGAAGGGCCCGTCGATCGGGCGTTCCTCGCAGCGTTCGTCGAGTTCGTGGGGCTCGCGGCGGGTCTCGTCGCAGACATCGGGTGCGGGCCGGGACGCGTGGCAGCATGGCTGACAGCTCACGGGCTCGACGTCGTTGGTGTCGACGTGTCGCAGGCGATGCTCACGGTTGCCCGGGGCGCGCACCCCGACATCCGCTTTGAGGAGGGATGTCTCAGCGCGCTCCCGTTTGCGGACGGGTCCCTCATCGGGGCTGTCTGTTGGTACTCGATCATCCACACCCCGCCCGAGCATCTGCGCGAGGTGTTCTCCGAGCTGCATCGCGTGCTTTCCGGCGGCGGTCATCTCCTGGTCGCATTCCAGGCCGGCGAAAGCGAGGCAGTGCGCCGGACCGATGCGTACGGCACCGGTTACTCCCTCACCCATATCCGACACTGCCCGGAGGTAGTCGCCCGATCCCTCATCGAAGCGGGGCTCAAGCCACACGCCCAAGCCGTGCGCGAGCCGGAACTCGACCACGAATCGACCCCGCAAGCGTTCATCATTGCTCGCAACGTCGAGCCTGGCAGGTAGCTCGCCCGCACCCACGCCGACTTGAGATCCCATCCACATCGCCGCATCCGGTCGCGGAAACAGATTTGACCTGTCGTCCGATGTGGTGCAGTCGCGTTGATACAGGTCCGAGCCCCCAGGTCTTCGCAGTGACCTTGCGTCTGGGCAATCGCGTGCGTTTGATTCCCAATGGATTCCCAAGCGCAGCCTCGGCGTCGGGAGCTGAGCGACAACCTGCGGGGAGAGAGCGCACTCGGGTGAGGTGAGCTTCGTGGTTTCGGCGAGAGTTAGTAGCGGCAGGTGACGCGGAACCTGAGTCTGTGCCACTTGTATCGGATGCCAGCTCGGCGGTTGCCAAACCAGGTGAGCCAACCCCCAGGCAACGGGCTGGCCATCCGGTGGGTTCTGCTTCCGAGTCTCAGCGTTATGTACTCACCAAATGGACGCGAAAACATCAGTTCATACTCGTCCTCGTATTCGGATCGAGCGAGGCTGACGACGTCAGGGATTGCCTCAGCACCGCGACGATCGACGGCGTCAGAGTGGTGGTGGCTCAGCGAATAGCGCGCGTCGTCGGAAACGTGGTGCCGATCGGCAACGCGCCATGCCGCGTCACCCTCGATTCCTCGCAGCGTTCCCCACTGCCAGGTATGGCGGATCCGGGCGAACGGCAGACGAGGTAGACGGTCCTGGAGGTCGGCCCAAGCCCCGACGGGAAGTTCGTCGATCGGCAGTGGCGGACGGTCCATCGTGCCCGCCGGAATCGGACACTGAAGCGCGGGTATGCGCTCACCGTTCCAACCCAACTCGTTCAGAGCGCCCGTCCGGGCTCGGCCAAGGTCCACCCCGGCCGCGTGACACGCGGCAATGACATCTGGGTCGGCCTGTTCGGCGATCGCGATCAGGAGATGTGCGGTTGTAGCTTCGCGCCCGGCAGCCGCCGCCCATTGTTCGGCCGACGACATCAATGTGATCGAGCGCCAATCGGATCGTGCGCCGTTGCCCATCGGCCCGAGTTCGCCGAAGGCTGCGGTGCGTAGTGCGCGCGGAACATTTGGAACGCGAAGGAGGCGCGCACACGAGCCCTGCCCTTCGGAAAGAGCAACCACCAGATGCGCCGGTTCCAGCACACCAGACGATCGAGCCAACTCCCACGCTGACGCGACGACCGCTCGGTACTCGTCAGTTCCCCGCTCGTGGATCACACGGCATTCTCGCGCCGAACGACGGCCGAACCCGGCGAACTGGGAGCCTTCTAGTCGATGCGGGAGTGGTTAGCGGACACTCGGGTGGGGTTGGGACGGTCGCTTGACCATGGCGTCCGATGCCTTCGGAACGCATCATGATCTTGTGGACGGTGGCATCCGGGGTGCAGTCAGAATGGCATGACGACGCCAACAATCAGAACCGCCAACGCGTTGAACCGGGCGTCTCTTCGGCGGTACCGACCGCGGTCGCGGTGCGCGGTTTGACTTCGTAGACGAACCACGGCGGGGGGCCGAGCGTCGGCGCGTTGAACGGCGCGGTGATACCGGTTCCCGAGTCGTCGGGCTGAGCGGGCCATCCACTCTTCGCCCACAACGCCGCGATCTCGGTCACAATCTTCGGGTCGGTGACGCGCCGGGCTTCGCCTGCGACCATCACGTCGAAGCCATTCGTTGCGACGCTGATCGAGCAGCGCGGGTCGCGAGCAACGTTCTTCGCCTTGCGCGTGCCTTCGCCGGTCTGGAACCAACATGAGCCGGCGTGCCAGAGCGCGCCTACGCTCGTTACGTGCGGGCTTCCGTCGACGTTCAGGGTCGTCAGCCAGAACGTCGGGCGGTTCGGCGAGCGCGGGTCGTCATGCGTCAGAAGGTCGGCGAGCTGCGTTTCAACTTGGGACCACTCAATCGTAGGCAGCCCATCGGCCTCACCAAGGTTTGTTGTCCTCATCGTTCTTGAGACTGCACCCTTCCGGAAAACTCATCGCGAGAAACACGGTCCGGACAGCAGCACCGTATGTCTGCCGGCCCGGCCAGGTCGTCAAACCCGCATCCTCAAGCGCCAAGAGCTGACGCTGGGGTGCCGTGGCGAGAACGCTCGAGGGCATTATGCGGCAGTGACGCGGGGCGACGGGAGCGAAGGAGCGTTCTCGGCCCGCGATTCCGCTACTGCTCGCTTCGGAGGCGATGGAGGTGCGAGCGCGGACTCCGGATGGTCTCGTTTCCGGCGGGACACGACCGTGAGCGCGCGAGTCTGGGTCCGCCAGCCCTGGCTGCCGATCCTGACGGCCGGGGTGTGGTTGCCGCTCTCGGGCGCGCGCCGTGTCCTTTCTGTTCGCGCCGCTGGTGCCCGTGTGTGCGTTCGCACTCGGCTTTCTCGGAATGCAACGCGAGTGGTACGCGACTGCGTTCGCGGGAGTACGCCCTTCGGCGCGACGCATCTGGTTCCGCACCTGGCGATACTTCGTCCGATTCCTGCCCGTTGGCATCGTCGCACTCGTGGGATTTCCGTTGCTGATCGGCTGGGTGGTGATACCACTCGTGCCGCGGTCCGCTTCCTACTTCAACACGGTTCGGCCGCGCATCGAGATCACGACCGCGAATCCATTCAAGGCCTTCGGGATCGGCATGCGACACCTGCGCCACGCGTGGCGCGCCGTCAAATGGCATGCGCTCGTGACCCCGATGGCAATCATCGTCATCGGCCAGATCATCGCCGGTCACCGAACAGACGCCGCGCACGGCATCGCGACCACACTCCTGGGCGTCATGCTGAACCTGCTATTCAAGGGCGCGCAACTCCGCGCGTACCTTGCACACGCCGACGAACTCGGCGTGACCATCGACAGCCGGACGGTCGTCACCGCGCCATCACTGCCATCGATCTGGGCTCGCCCGGCAAGCATCCTCAAGCGCCAATAACGGACACTGGCGTGGGCATTCGCCCAGTTTTCAGAAGCCCGAAGCCGTCACTGCACACATACTTGAGAGGGTCCCTATCGAGTCGCCGCGAGAACCAGGAGCGTGGCACCGACAAGGCATCCTGCCAGCGCGCCGAGGAGTGTTCGGCGTCCAAACAGGGCGGCTCGGAGTTGAATGATGCTGCTCCGTCGAGCTGGCTTTCTGATGCCGAGCGTGTACTCGGCAATACTGGGCACTTGCCCGTTCCAACGCTTGCGCTCGATGGCACCCAGGCCGCAGAAGCAGAGGACTGCTAGAGCACTAGCCAGTAGCGCTGCGCCGAGCGCTCCCATCGTAAGACGCCTCCAGAATGGGCGAATAGACGTTCGCTCCGGCAACAGTTTGACCTTGCACGTGCAGGCAGAGAACTCGCTAGGCAACGACGGCTGCCGTCTCAGCACACTGCCTGAGGATGTTAACGAGCACTGGGGTGCGGTCGGCGCTGTCGCCTGCCCGCCGATCCGGCATCATGGCCGCATGGGTGATCACTGGTTCTTCGCTCAGGTGCGAGTTCTCTGTCTGATCGAGGTCGCGGGAGCATCATCTCAAGATGAAAGCGTTCGCGAATTTCGCGCATCAGATCGTGAGGTGGCCTTCTTTCGGGCGCTTGGACTCGGGCGAGGTCATGAGCAGGAGTACGTCAATTCCGACGACGAACGAGTGCGCTAGCGGCTCGACCGAGTCATAACGCTCGATGAGCTTCGTGTCGAAGACCTCGATGGCGCGGAGGTTCACTCTCGCCGATCGGACGTATCTGGTGGACGTGTCTTCGGTACGGAGTTTCATCCCGAGGATCATCCTCCAGGTCTCGCAGGAGTTTGATCGGCTGACCTGCCGGGAGACCTTTGCGAGCACTCGGGTGGGCCAGTCGCACTTGAAGAGGGGCGCGTCGACGCGCGGTTGCTAGCCGGTTTGTGATGTCATCGCGAGACGACCGTCGTAGTCGACTTCGACGTGAAAACCGAGTCGTTCGAAGAGTTGACAGGCTCGAGTGTTGGCTGAGAAAACGTGCAGCCGGATCGGGCGCCCATCGGTGAGGAGACCACGTAGCAGCGCGGTCCCGACCCCTCGGTCTTGGTACTCGGGCAGGAGCTCGATGCGCGCAAGGTAGATGTGGTCGGCCTGGTCCTGTACGTCAAGTACACCGATCCGTTCTCCTGCCGGATCCTGGACGATGCGGAGTCGACGCGGATCGAACCATGCTCGGTGAAACGCGCGCTGGACGGGGTCGTCCCAGTCACCGAATACCTCCGCGATGACTGGCCCGAGAGCACGCTGGTGCAGCGTGTAGCAGAACTCCGAGTCCTCGCTGGTCGCCGGTCGCACGTTGCTGATCACGGCGCTGGAGTGTACGACTTCACCGCTTGAGACTGGGCCTGACCCGGTTTGACGGACGTCCAAGATCACGCGAGTGACCCGGAGAGGATGTTGCATTCCCTGGAGCCCGGACGCGGCGAACGTCAGCAAGGCGCCGTTACACGCGACGACCCAGCCGTACGTATCTGCCATCGATCTGGGCGTGAACCGACCCCGAGACGATGCCCAAATTCTTCGACCCTCGGGTGGTGATCGACGCTGTCGCATTCTCGCCGCCGTTACAAGCACCTCGCAGACGTCGCACGGATGTTTGCCCTGGGAAGATCGACCGAGAATTCGCTTGTGCGAAGTTGGTAGGTGGCAGAGGTGCCCGGTTTCGTCAAGGTCGCCGACAAAAGTCGCGGCCGCGCTTGCGATTGTTTCGTCACCCCTATGACAACCCTTCGGTGACGCAGTTCTGGGCCTGTCCCGCGTGTTATCGGGAGCGTCACGGGTTCCGCTCGGATCGTGAGTGTTGGAGGGTCGCCATACCCGACTCCGATCGGCGAACGACCGCGCCGGAAGGTTCAGTACCCGGTGGCGGCTAACTGATCTCTGGTGGCGCGCGCGGTCCTTTTCGCTTCGTACATGGCTGTGTCGGCCTGGCGTACGAGGTTCATCGGGTCGGTGTCGGCGTCGCAACGTGCCAGCGCCACTCCTGCGCTGGCACGGAGCGGTACCACGATGTCCTGCACCGAGAGGCTGTGTCGGGACAGGCTCTCGTTGACGCGCTCCGCGACCATGTTGCCATCGCCACTGTGATGGTCACACAGCACGACAAGAAACTCGTCTCCGCCCAATCGTCCGACCACGTCGCACGCGTCGGTAGATTCCAGCAGTGCCTTGGCCGTGACGAGGACGGCCGCGTCGCCGACCTCATGGCCATAGGTGTCGTTGAGCAGCTTCAACCCGTCGAGGTCGACGAAGAGCACGGCCACCGTTTCGCCGGCCTGTCGACGCCGGGCGACGTCGTTGGTGAGGTAGTCGATCACCGCCGCACGGTTGAGCAAACCGGTGAGCTGGTCGTGGGTGGCCTCCTCGTGCAACAGCTCCCGCTGCTGCTCGCGTTCGTGGATCCTGGCCGCGAGCGAGTCGATCGTGGCCTGCAGGGCGAGGCCCGTACGACCGGGCAACGGATTGAGCAGTTCCGGATGGGAGAAGTCCTCAGCGGCGAGGGCGACGGCCCGGGACTCGACCCCTTTCAACGTGGAGGCCATGTCGTTGAACGCCCTCGTGGCGGTCACCAGCTCTTTCGGGCCGCGATCGGGAAGTAGTTCGAGGTCGAACTTGCCGTCGTGCACCTGCTGGGCAGTGCCGGCCAACCTCCGCAGCGGCCGGGTGAGCACCCGGCTTGCGGCGATGACCCCGCCGAGGCTGACGAGGGCCAGCACGACGAGGAGGACGAGCTCGTCCTCGAATTGGTGGCCGGCCTTCGATGCGTCCGCCAACGCCGAGTCGCGCAGATCCTGCGCCGCGGCCACGACCAGCTTGTTCAGGTCGGCCGCGTACTGGAGCGAGGGAGCCATCGCCGTGCCCGCAAACTCCACATTGCCGACGTATGGCGAACGCTGGCCCGTGAGCGCAACGTTGAGTCCTTCCTGGATGGTGGCTTCGAACTGCTGATTCGTCGGCTTCGCCTGCATCGCCGCCCAAGCTGCCTGCGCTTTCGGGCTGAGGTGCCCGACGAACTGACCGGTTGCTACTTGGTACTCGCCGACAGCCTGGATCAGGAGCCGTTTGGTTTCGGGGGCCTTGTCGCCCTCGAGGACCAACGCGGCCCCCTCTGCAATCTGGTCACCGGCGAGGAACGCCTGGTAGGTCTGACGGAGCGTCGAGGCGTGAACCGCGAACGAACCCGGGGGCCGCCACTTCGAGATGTCCGCCTGCAGATGGTCGTAGGCCGTGGACCAAACGTTGTCGACGTCCAGGCCCATCTTGACAATGAATGTCTGGACCTTCGTATACGACAGCGTGCCGCCCGCGACGCCGAGACTCACGGCCCGCAACTCGACGACGTCGGCCCGCAGTGCCGCAGTCGAGGAGAAGGTCGAGAAGTCGGCGATTGTGGCCCGACCCCGGGTCAGTTGCTTCTGGAACGGAACCGCCGGTTTGAGCACCGCGTCGAGGAGGCTCTCGCTGACTCCGAGACCGGCGGCGTAGGACACCGCGGCGAGCGGCACCGATAGGACGCTCACCTGCGCCCTAGCCGTCGCCACTACCTGCAGTTGGGCTGCGTCGCGCGCGACAACCTGAGCCTGCTGGCGAAACGCCCAGCCCGATGTCAGTCCAGCGCCGGTGACGATCCCGGTCGAGAGCAACGGAAACAGGACGACCAAGATGAGAATAAACCCGACACCCGGATGCCAGGATGTCCTTGTCCGCGGGACGCGATCCACCGGCGGCGCGTTGACATCGCCACTTCGCGTTCGCCGCGGCTCAGTTGTCATCACACTCGAAGGTGTTCGACAACCACTGTCGCTCCCTTGACCGCTTCCCGGCCGGCCACGCACCAACTTGGCCTGTGACCGACGCAATATCGAACGGCACAGTCCCATAACGGCGAGACCGCGGTACCTCTGTTCGCCCGTGTGCGGGCCACCAACGTGGCGGCGGCGAGTCGTCCGTGATCTGCTGGAAGTTGTTGACTATTTCGAGGGGATCAAGTGCTCTGGGCGATCCAGAGGTGCGGTTGGCCCAACGCTCGTCGTTTCGATTCGTACATTGCCTCGTCCGCGCTCGCGACGAGTGAGTCGCCGTCGGTGGTGCCTCTCGCGGCCCAGGCCACCCCTACGCTTGCCCGCAGCGGCGCGTCGGAGGTCTCTATTGTGGGATGTCTGGCAATCTGATCAGAGATGCGATGAGCGACCTGCATCGCGCCGTCGAGACTAACGTTCTGGCAGACGATGAGGAACTCGTCGCCACCGATACGTCCGACGTTGTCAGTCCCACGAGTCGCGGCTCGCAAGTCTTCGGCGACCTGTTGGAGGAGTTCGTCACCGACGGCGTGGCCGCGTCGATCGTTGACTTCTTTGAAGCCGTCGAGATCGACGAACACGACCGCGGTGCCGTCCAGACCGTCGTGGTGCAGTGATATCTCGAGTCGAGAAAGGATCGACGCACGGTTGTGACAACCAGTGAGCGCGTCGAACGTCGCGCGCCGTTCGAGGTCGCGACTTGTGCGGGTCTCCTCACTGACATCCGCGACCGACACGATCACGCCCGACACCTCACCGCTCTCAGTCTCCAGTGATCTTGTGATCACGCGCACGACACGCTCAGGCTGCCCGTTCAGCGCGACGCGGGCCGTGACGTCGCCGTCGCAGCCCTCATCGATCGCCGCGTCGATGGCGGCATCAAGGACGGGCCGGTCCTCTGCGAGCACCGCCACGAATTGTTCGCCGAACGACGCGGCGTGCGGGTGGCCGAGCAGACGGCTGAGGTAGTCGTTCCTGTACACGACTCTCTGATCTCGATCGAGTTGCACCACACCAAGCGGCAGTGTCTCGGCGAGCCGCTGCAGCAGCTGTTCACGGGCTCGTACCGCCTCGTGCGCCGCCATCTCCTCGGAGACATCGAGCATCTCGGACTCGACTCGCGCCATGTCGGGGTCATCGAGCCGGTTGTAGTTCGTGATCTCGAACCAGGCCCACGTGCCGTCCCCGCGAAGTACCCGGGCCCGACACCGGTGACCGTTCGACCCATCTGACAGTGTCTCCATCCACGTGTCGATCAGCCGACTGTGATCATCAGGATTGAACAACACCAGCGGGAAGCCACCGATCAGGTCCTCACGCGGCCATCCCAACAACAGCGGCGCCGCGTCGTCGACATCGACGATCCGGCCACCCTCATCGCGCGACACTCGACAATAGCGAGGGAGCACCGGATACGACACCTGATTCGCGTGGGCGAGACCCGCACCGCTCTCCTCCACCGCGACAACAATGGTCGCGCCATAACAATCGACGACGTCGAAGAAATGGAACGTCGCCGCGCCACCCGACACGAGCTCCACCAAGACCGTCGCCATGCCCTCAGCCTGCGATCGTCTCCACGCCGCGCTCAGCAGCGGACGATCCGCAGACACCACATGATCGAGCATCCACCGACCCTCGAGCACGTGGTGGCCATCAAACGGCAATCCCGCAGGCACTGCCACATACAACGCGCCGGGCCCTATCGCCCCAACCCACGCTCCTGCACGTTGCATCAACAACGTCGCCAACGACCTCGCCACCGGTCCATCGGCCGCCGACGGCACCAGACCATCACCGGTTGCTTACGTCGTCTTCGCGATCATCAAGCGACTCCACCTATGGCCGGCTCCACCCCATCCTCGACACAGCAGGACGATCCCAAGAGCCCAAATCAACACAATCGATCAAGCCCGACCCAGACGCGTCTCCACCTAGCAGCCCCCCTCGTGCATCGACGTGGCCAGCGACAACGTCGTGCTCGGCTTCACGCCCGACACGGTCGCTGATGTCCCAGTTCCCTGAACATTCGCGAGCAGCCAGTCGTGGGCTGGCACCGGTGCCTCGGCCGCTTCCCGACGACGTTCTGGTCGACGACCTGCTCGGGAACTGGACCGTCTCGTGAACGGTCATACTTCGCCAGTGATGCATGCAAAGCTCTGTACGCTCGCTCTCGTCATCGGGGCCGTGAGCTGTTCGACCGGCGGAAGTGTCCGTTCCGCGGCGCCAACGACAACTGCTCGCGTACCGATCCGGCAGACAACGCAACCGATTCCAGTGACGGCATTACGAGAGCTCTCGCCGCTCGCGGGTGCTTCCTCGCCGCCTTCGCAGATGGCGGCCGATCCTGTGCAAGGGGGCGTATGGTTCTGGTCAGATACGAGCTCGGCAACCGAGCTCTACCACGTCGGCGACAAGGGAATCACAACGCGCCGCGCGGTCGGCAAGACGCGATCGGACGGTCTGCTCACGTCGTTCGACACTCCGATCGCGGTCGGTGCGGACGGTTCCGTGTGGCTGGCCGCGAACACGACCATTATGCGATTCGTGCCGTCTTCTGGTGCTATCAGTTCGTGGTCGCTGGCGTTGCCTGTCGTCGCCGCGGACCCGGACCACCGCCGCCTACCGCAGGACGGGATCACTGCGATCGCGGTCAGTCCCACAACCGGGACGGTCGCGCTGGTTTCCAGGGACGCGCTGGTCACGCTGTTGGATCCGACTACGGGCATCTTCAGTGCGGCGCCCGGCTCGATAGCCGGGGCGGTCGCGAGTGTCGCCTACCTGTCAGACGGGACGTTGATTGTCGGTTCGCTCGGCCTGTACTCGACGGGAGGAGCGGTCGAACGCGTTCGTCCGGACGGAACATCCAAGCGTTTCGCCGTGTACGCCGGGTTCCTGGCGCCCGATGGCCAGTCCGTCATTGCCGCGGGCGGACAGCTCGCGCGGGTAAACGCGACATCGAGCACCGCACTCGGAAATCCGGCGGCCGCAGCCTCCGCGCGGAACCAATCACCGACCGCGCTCGACCTGGACGCGCCGATCGCCATCACACCGAACGGGAACATCGTCACGTCCACACGATCGGGGCTCGCGATCCTCAACAGCTCCGGAATGGTAACGGACACGCTGGCGCTGCCCGAGTTCGACTGCTCAGGTATGTCCGACGTCGGACCGACGGGACCCAATGCGATGTCGTCTACGACAGTGCGGCTGCCGACAACGTGCACGCAAAGTGCACAACCTCTCGCGACCGACGGCGCCGGCTCAGTCTTCTTCTTCACAACCGGCCCGGGCTCCGAACTGGAAGAACTGCCTGCACCGAAAGTCCCCAGCTCCTGACGCTGCGCCCTGACGTCCTGGCCCTCATCAACGTCAACCGCCTCTCGCGGACCCTGATGTCGGCGGCCGTCGCGGTCTTGTTCTCGAATTCGGCGGGGGCGAGATTGCTGCCGGACGTCCGGTGGCAAGCCGAGGTTGTGATGCCGTGACCGCGTTCGGGGTTGAGAACTGCGGTCGAGCGGTGCGCATTTGGTGATGTACGACTTCCTGAAGCGGCACTACGCCCGCAGTCCAAACGACACCCTGTTTTCTGCTCCTCGATGCGATGTTTGTGTTCGACGACGGCCGAACGAACGATCCCGCGTTCTGCGAAGAGTGGAAGAAAAGCCGCGACCGCTTGTACAAGGGCGTACTCAGCCAGATGAGGCCTCCGAACCTGAACCGCCCTGGGTTCGTTGGAGGCTCGGTTTATTGGATTCCAACCACCTCGTGGTCGGCTTGTTGGGCAGCGTAGAACGCTGCTTCGAACTCGGCCGGGGGCGTGTCGTCGCAGTGGCTGTGTAGCCGTTGCTCGTTGAACCAGTGCACCCACGAGAGAGTGGCGAGTTCGAGTTCGTCGACGTCGTCCCAGCCAGTGGCGTCGGGCCCGTAGACGCATTCGGTCTTGTAAAGCCCGTTGGTCGTTTCGGCCAGCGCATTGTCGTAGCTATCCGCGACGGTGCCGATCGAGGGTCGTGCACCGATCTCGTCGAGTCGCTCCGTGAACCGCACACTCGTGAACTGGCTGCCGGCATCGGAATGGGTGACGAGCCCGACGAAACGTTTCCCGCCGCGGCACCGTCGCGCCATCTCAAGCGCGTCGAGGACCATGCCGGTTCGCATGTTCGACGCGACTCGCCACCCAACAATGCGGCGGGAGAACGCGTCGACGATGAAACACACGTACGCCATCCCCGACCGGGTCGGTACATACGTGAGGTCCGTGACCCACAACGCGTCAGGCCGATCGGCGGTGAAGTTCCGTTTCACGAGGTCCGGTGCCCGCAACGCGCCTGGATCGGCACGAGTGGTGAACACCTTCTTACGGCGTCTCGAGACACCCTCGATGGCCAGTTCACGCATCAGCCGCGCGACCTGGTCACGGCCGATGTCATGGCCCGCAAGCCGGGCAGCTTTCCAGAGCTTGTGCGCCCCGTAGACCTTGCGGTTCGCGACCCACAACACCATCAGCACCTGCACGAGTACCGCGTCACGCACCGCCCGCGCTGAGCACGGCCGGGACTTCGCCGAGTAGTACGTGCTCGGAGCCACCTGCAACGTCGCACAGATGGGCTCGACTCCGAACCCGTCACGATGACCGTCGATCTAGGCGACCATCACTTCTGTGGGCGGTCGAGCTCCGCCGCAAAAAAAGCCGAAGCCGATTTCAAGATCGCGTTCGCGCGCCGCAACTCGCGGTTCTCTTGTTCGAGCCGCTTGATCCGCTCCGCGTCCACAGTCGTGGTCCCCGCGGTTACGCCCTCATCGATGTCAGCCTGACGCACCCAAGCCCGCACCGACTCGACCCCGTAACCGAGCTGACGAGCAACTCGATACACCGTCCCGTGATCGGTCCCCAACTCGGCGCGGAGCTGACGAACCAACCTGACCGCCTGGGCCTTCTCCTGCTTCGAATACCGACGCATGGTCGGCTTCCCTGGTTTCTTCTCTGTGGCCATAACTCCATCCTCGTTCCCAAGGTATGGAGCCTCCGCGGATCCCAGGGCGATTCAACCCGCGCAGAGAGTGAACGAGACCGGTCGGGCGTACGAGCGCCGTCGCTCCAAGCGCGGCATGCTTTCGAGGTGGACTATGAAAGCGACGGCTCGTTCGAAGAGGACCCCGGTTGGCCCCTCGACTGGTCGTTCCTCGTCTTCGTGATTCCATTCGTCGGGCCCGTGTTGTATCGGCGACTGTCTCGCCGGGTTCGGGGCGAAGGCCTTGGCGTGTTGCGCATGTTGTTCATGGCCTACTTCACCGCCGTTGTCATGTTCGGGTTCGTGTTGGTCTTCGTTCCGGGCGAGCGGGGCGACGTCGTTCCGTGGCTGCCTGTCTTGGTCGCGTTCGCGGCGGCCGTCGTCGTCGCGTCCAGATTCGTCGAACGGCCGCTGGATTGCTCATCCGACGCCAAGCTCGCCGCCTCGTATCGGAACCGATTCTCGTGCGAACCGCGTTCGGCGAATCGGTCGCCGTGTTGGCCTTCGTGTTCACCTTCGTCGGAGGGCCGAAGTGGATCTACGACGTCGGCGCAGTCATCACGCTCACCTACTTCTGGTCGCGGGTCGCTCCTGCACGACGGGCACTGATCCGTGACCAGGACGCACTTCAAGCACTTGGTTGCGGCCGCTCACTGATCCGCATCCTTCGACTCGGCGAGGCCGGTACCGCGTGAAGGCGTCGGCCTCGGTCCACGAGACACCTATGAGCACTGTGATTGCAGTCGGCGCCGTCTTTCGGGGCACACCGGCCACGCAACCTGACAAGTCGGCGTATCGTCGTGGACGGCATGAGGAACCTCGGAAGGGCTTTGGTTTTCGTGGTGGTGGTGGCAGCTTGCAGCGGTGGTGGTCATTCGACGACCGCGCCGCCTACGCCAGCATCGGCGACGACCTCGACGTCGCTTGGTCGTGCCGTGACGAAGCCTGTGGTGTACCGGTCAGGCTTGATGCGGCTGGACCCGAGTTCGGGAGCGAAGGCGGTCGTCTCGGCAGCGCACGCGCTTGTCGCCGCGGGAGGCGCCGAACCGGGCGACAGGCCACAGGTTTTGCTGGGCCGTCTGACAGTCCTCGACTACGGGCGTGAGACGAGTCATGGTCTGGTGCGCTTCGTTGATCATCGCCTCGTGTGGCTCGTTGTGTATCCACATCACGACTTGATGATTCGAGGCTGCAAGGCTGGACGGGCGTGTCCTCCGCGGTTCGGAAGGGTGTTCGTGCCGGTCGACGCGCAAACCGGGCGAGTACTGGGCCAATGGTCGTGAATGCATGGTCGCCGTGTTCACGTCGACTGACGGGCAACGGTCCCGCTCAGGGACCACCTTCTCGCGGGCGGTTTGCGGACTCGGGTGGACTCGCCCCGGAAGGTACAACGTCGAGCGGCGGGTCGTGGGACTCAGTGTGTGAGGTTGGACGTTGCGCACGGTAGAGCGTCTGCTGTTCCCCAAACTCCTCGAACTGTTCGGACGCCGTCATTCCGATTCGTTCCAGGAGCCGACGTGAGGGTCCGTTGGCAGTTTGGGTGACGGCGATCAGCTCGTCGATCCCTTCGGAGTCGAATGCGTGGTCGATGACGCATCGCAGGGCCTCGGAAGCGAAGCCCTGCTTCCAAGATGAAGGCAGGAACTGGTAGGAAACCTCAGTGCCTCCATGTCCGGGGTGAAGCATCACCAGGCCGATCGATTCCTTGGTGTCGCGCCGTTCGGCGACGAAGAGCCCGTGCGGATGGGAGATGTTCACTTCGGCAAGCTGTGCCGCCATCGCGACGTCGATCGCTCCCCCGAGATGTTTCCGCACGGCTTCGTCGGTCCGTAATGCGACGAGCAGGGCCGTGTCACCGGTTTCGGGTTCTCGTAGCGTCAGGTGCTCGGTCCTCATCAGTCAAGCAACTCCGCCCGAGGCACGGCACGTTGACGTTTGTGATGTCGTTCGCGTCCCGTGCGCGGATCGGCGAGGTCTCGAACGCTCCATTTCAGGTGCGTGCCCAGACCGAGATGTGCTTGCGACTGTCGCTCGTGAACGGTGACCGGTCCCAGTCGGCCCACCGTCCGACTGACGTCATTCCCGCGATCTGGGCCATGAGGTCGAGTTCGGCGGGCCAGGCGTAGCGGCCCGGGAAGTCGATGCGCTCGGTGCGACCGTCTCTGAAGAAGTAGTGGTGCGACACGCACCGCTGGTTCGCGACGTCAAGGGTGTCGAAGCCAAGATGATGGGGACTGAGGTCGAAGGGTACGGCAGCGGCCCCGGGCGGGAAGCGGCGAAGATCGGGTGTCCACAGTTCCACGAGGAAACGACCGCCCGGCTCGAGATGGCGGGCCGCGTTGCAGAACGTTTGCACCCACTCCGATTGCTCCTGCAGGTTGGCGATGCTGTTGAAGACGACGTAGACGAGCGAGAACGACCCGTCGACCATGGTCTGTGCGAAGTCGCCAACTGTCGTCGCGATGGCCCCCGCGCCCGGCTTGCGTCGTAGCTGGTCGAGCATGTCGACGGAGATGTCGATGCCATGCACTGGGACGCCGCGCTGACTCAGTGGTAACGCGACCCTGCCCGTACCGATCCCGAATTCCAACGCGCGACCACCGCGCGCTTCGACCGCGAGGAAGTCCGCCGTTGCGGCGAGGAGCTCGGGGTCGAACATCTCGGGCGAATCCCCGTCGTACGTCGAAGCGACCGGACTGACGAACCTGTTCTGGGGCATGAGCAAAGTATTGACGACGTCGCTCAGATGTCGCGCTGGTTTTCCGGCTATGCGACGCTCAGAGCGTATGGCTGGCTGTCGGGAGCAAGTCCGCGTGTCGCTTCGTGGCCGGCGCGCCCGGACACGACCGGATGGTTCCCCCTCGCGGAGCGATCTCACAACGACATCGCGTATCTGGCAATGCCTAGGTGCGGAAGCGGCGGTCATGGCGTCCGCAAACGGTATTCGGATTCGCGTCTCTCATCCTGGGTCAGGAACTGGCCGACCTGGGTTCGGCACTGAAGTCGCGGAGTCGTCCGTCGACGACCCGCGGCCGCAGTGGGTATCGTCGCGATCGAAGCGACGTTCGTGATCAGAATGCAGGTCACGCGGGTGAGCGGTCGGCCCGAACCGTTGCCTCCCGTCTCCGAGCCCCGACGTCCAGTACCGAATTATCCATCCGTCCGAGCGCGCACCGGCAGGCAACAAGCGACACGAACTCAGGCGTGGTTTACGGATACTGAGTCTGTCAGCTGGCTGACATCTCGAAGTACCGTTCGGTCGACTTGCGCACGTTCGTCAACCGCGTTGCGGACGCCTCAGGAATGCTTCGCCGGCGAACAGCGCAGCGCTCGTCCGTGCGATCGTTCCGCGTCGTTGGCCGATGTCGCTGTTACGGTCCCGGCGAATATGCGCTCGATTCGATGGCGTCGCCGTTATTGGCGTTGAAGACGTCGAGGCTCCATATGCCCCTTGGCGGCGACGTGCGATCTTTTCGCCGGACCCGAAGACAAGCTTCACGCGTCGATGAACTCTCGGCAGCGACGCGACACGATGACAGTGCACCTCCGGGGTACTCAGGTTCGGAAAGGTGGGATCGAAGGACGCTCCACGTGGCGTGTGCTGGTTGATCATGACGTCGCGTCCGTGCATGGAGCGTTGCTGTCAGCCGTGAACGTCGACGTTTGGGGTGCTTCGCCTGTTCTGTCGTCTCGACACGAGTTGGCACCGACAGCGACGCGTATCGGGGCTCGGCTCGCGGGTCCGGTCCAGGTGAAGGTCGAGGTATCGGGGTCCACAGCGAGAGATTGCGTGGTTCCGTTCTTGAAGACGATACGCGCCGCTCCCCGCCCGGTGATCGCTCCGGCGATGACGCGCTGGCTCCCGTCGGTGGTATTGACGAACAGGTTCGCGGGTCCCTGATTGCTGAACAGCCCGTCCGTGATGAGACAGATCGTGACGTGCCCGTCATGCGTCGGGAACCCGTTACCCGAGAGCGCGATCCCGCTCGAGTTGTTGTTCGGAGTGTTGGTGGCGTCCTAGCAGGACCAGCCGGTGGTCGTGCGCGCCGCGTAGACGCTCCAGGGCTGTGCACCGATGGTTCCGTGGGCGGCGACATGCCAGTCCGACCGGTTGACTGAGCCGGTACCTTCCAACGTCGAGATAAACCCGACCGTTTGGTCGTACACCTGACCCGCCGGCGGCTGCACTGCGACCGTCGCACCGAAATCGAAGAAGTCCGTCGTTGCTTCGCTCGTCTGGGTCACGGTGTCGTCAGCGTTGCCTCCGTGGCCGCCAGGGCTGTTATCGCTGTTCGAACGCGACGTCGACGTTTGGGTCTGGCTCAGCGTGATCCGACGTGCCCGATCCTGACGATCGGTCCAGATATCGAGTCCGACGCGGACCTTCGTGTGCTGCTGGTCCGAGTTCGCGCATCCGAGGACCGGCCAGTTGGACGGCGCGACACGCCAATGTGTGGTCGGCACTCCGCGAATCACCTCGGTACCGACATCTGTCAGGTGCTTTCCTTGTCTGCGGAGCGACTCGAGCACTCCTTCAGGACTTTCGATCCCTGACCCGATGACCAAGCTGAGGACGTCGATCTTGGCGAGACACGAAGACGCCTTCCGGACCTTTCCCGCGTTCACGAAGGCCCAGCCGTCACCACCGGTACCGAATGCACCGCCTTTCGTGTAGATGTCATCGCCGATCCATCGAGTCTCGGCCTGCGCACCTGCCGGAACCTGAACGGACGACTTCGTCGGCACTGGCCTTGTGATCACATCGCCGCGCTGATGCGCGAAGTCGACCACGCCTGTCGTCTCGAACCCGAGCGTGCCCGCACCCGCGGCCCCGAACTGCACGACCGTGTCAATCCTCGCGGTGCTACCCGCCGTCGTGGCGTCCGCGATGGCCGACGCGCTCAGATGCGCCCCGCTGCTTCCACCCGTCGCATCGACACGAGTCCAGGCGACACCCACCGCGACGACCAGTACAAGCAAAGCGCTCAACACACCTCCGACACTGCGCGCCCGTCGCCTGGCACCGCCGCCACGTCTGATGACACGGTCATGAATGGCATCGCGGCGCGAGACCAGCTCGGGCGGAAGTCCGTTCATCTATCCCTCCTTCGAAACGAGGATCGAGCGTCGGCCCGACCGCTCGCCGCAAATGCTGTACCGCACGGCTGAGATGTGACTTGACCGTCCCCGGCGCCACCCCAAGCGCTTCCGCCGTATCGGCCTCACTGAGACCGACGAGGTAGCACAACACGACCGCATCACGCTGACGTGCCGGCAACGCCCGCAACGCTTGCGCCAACGTGACCCGCAACACCGCGGCATCCTCGAGCCCCAACGGCACCGACTCCTCCAGCGGCACCCGACGCTTCGCGTACGAGTCGATCGCAAGATTCGTGACGACCCGCAAGACCCAAGCCTCCCGATAGTCGAGTACACGCACCCGCCGCCAACGCGCGTACGCGCGAGTCAGCGCCTCGGCCGCGAGATCCTCAGCCAACGCCGCGTTTCCGACGAGGCTCAACGCGTGCCGATACGCGCGCCCCAACAACTCGTCGAACACTGCCTCGAAATCCTCATCTCCTCGCATCTACCTCCCATAACCCCTGGCGGCCCCGTTCGGTTTACCGACCCTCGACAGTTCAACCGACCCGGGCCCTCCCGGAGTCGAGTCCCGAGACGCGAGGCTGTGACATCTTCGTCGCTCGGAGGGCTCCGACCTGGTGGCGCACGCTCTGGGAAACGACGAACGAGCCCGCCGACCCCTGCTCGGAGTGGGTATGTGATGACGTCGCCGGCTGCGTCACGAGAGTGCGGCTGGGTTCTCGTTGGATCGGCTTTCGAGCCAGGCTGGTCGGGCGACGAGCGCGGCGAGGGCGGCCCCGGCGGCGGGTAGACCGAAGGTCAGGAGGAGGACGACTGCCCACGGCATCGTGAAGGGCACCGGGATTGTTGGCTCGGCATGGTTGAACGCGTCGATCCCGACCTTCACTAACCCGACCACGAGCAGTGCGCTGAGCCACGAGACCACGGCTAACTGTAAGGCGGTCTGTATCGCCGCGGCGCTTCGTACTTGGTGGGGTGTGGCACCGATTCGTTCGAGTCGTTCGACGTCGCGACGACGGTCGATGGTGTCGATCGTCAGCGTGACGAGCAGTGTCACTAACGCGATGAGTGCTGCGACTCCGGCCCAGGCCCATCGCGCGGCGGCCGATGTTGCGGCCCATGGCGCTTGCCGTAACGATGCGCTGATGGCTACTTGTGCGACCTGGGCGCCGAGCGGCACAAGCGATCCGCGTGGGCCGATCAGTGTCAGCTGAGGCAGCGAGTTCTCGCGGAATTCGCGGGCGACGGCCTCGAGGCGCGCCAGCTGCGCGTCGGTGAGGGGTTTGGGCGAGCGGACGAACATTCCCGAGATCGTGGTCGGTAAGCCCACGGCGCTTTTCGCTGGTACCTCGTAATACACCGCGTCCGCGAACGACAACGATGGTAAGGGGCCGCCGTGGCGGAAGGTCTGGAGGATCGCGTCCTCGGTCGGGACGCGCGTCACTCCGATCGTTGAAAGGTCAGGTCCGACAACGTCGGGGCTCAGAAGTTGGTAGGTCGAGGATGGCGCGGTGTAGCGGGCGGGGCCGCCGTAGACATCGCGCAGGCGGGCGTCGGCGATGATGTATGGTCCGACATCGCACGGGTTGCAGCCCGGAAACGTCGAGGTGACCGGATACCTCGACGTTCCCACCTTTGTGGTGATTCGTTCGCCGAGGCTGTGGAGCTCGATCACTTCTGCGCCGGGTGCCGCGCGGGCAATCGCGACGCGTATGCCGTTCAGTTCGCTGCCGGTGAGGCCGGGTGCGAATGCCGGGAAGGAGAAGGAGAAGGACGTAGCTTCTGCCTCTGGATTCAGGCGCATGAGTGCGATGTTGGGGGGCAGTACGGGCAGACGTGCGAGCCGCTCGTCGAGCAGATGTTGCGTGTCGGGACGTGCCTGCACCGATGCGCCGAGTACGGCGAACACGGTCGCGAGACTGACCGCGGCGACGATTACGAAACGCACCGTCGCCGGTGTCCGGTGACGAGCCGCGATCGCGACGATCGACCGAAAGATCGGGACGTTCCCGAGGGTATCGACGGCCCAGTTCGAGGCCGGACCGGTCACGATCAGACCCACGATGACGAGCAACAGGACGATCAACGCGCCGGCAAGAGAAAGGTCGAAGTCGGTGCGGATGCCGCTCGCCAGGCTCAGCATCAACAGCAGCGCACAGACCACGATTGCGACGCGCGCACCGACGCCTGCCGCCGACATGACGCGCCGCGTCCGGGTGCGCTTCGAGGCTCGGAATCGAGTCGTCGGCAGGCACGCCACGATAGCGAGCAGCCCGAGTTGCCACAGCACCACGGTGACGCCTTCATTGAACGCGGCGTGTGTCGCGCTCGCGTACAAGACGACGAGTCCGACGAGCCCACCGGCCAGCACCGCCACCCATGCAACGATCAGCGCTTCGACCGCACCCGACATCCAGATCGCAAACCTGCCCGCGCCAGCCCGCGACCATGCGTTCGCGCTCATCACTCGTTCCGGTCGCGGCGACCGCCGCGCGACCACCGTCACGGCGATGGACAGTGCCACACAGCCGACCGCGGCCGAGGCTTCGCACACACCAAGTGCAGTCGCGCCCGCGATCGTGACCGCGACGATGGCACTGCGAGTCGGAGACGACCGAACCAGACGAGTGCCTTCGCGTGCGGCGGCCGCGAACGCACTCATAAGTTCGCCTCCTCCCACCTGTCGTGGCGGCCATGTCCGACGGTCGGGCCCGCGGCTTGCACCCGTGCGCCGTCGCGCAGGACGACGACCTCGTCGGCGAAGCCGGCCAGACGCGAGTCATGCGTCGTCATGAGGACCCCCACACCATCGGCTGCGAGGCTCGCCAGGAGCTCAACGATCGCACGCGCGGTCGCGGTGTCGACCGACGCGGTCGGTTCGTCGGCGACCACCAGGCGACGCTCCCCGACGACGGCACGCGCCACCGCGACACGTTGACGTTGACCGCCGCTGAGCTCACCAGGAAACCGACTGGCGAGACCCTCGACCGCACAACGACATAGCGCCTCGCGGGCCGCCGCGCCCGCCCGCGCCGCGCGCCAGCCGTCCAGACGCAACGGCAACGCAACGTTCTCCACAGCCGACAGGAGCGGATCAAGCTCGCCGCTTTGGAACACGACACCGACCTTCTGGCGGCGCAGCACCGCACGCTTCGCCTTCCTCGCGTGGGCCACATCGAGCTCATCAATCCACACTTCGCCAGACGTCGGCGACTCGACCCCAGCAGCAATCAACGCGAGCGTCGTCTTCCCCGAACCGCTCGGTCCCATCACCGCCACGAACGCGCCGTCCCCGACTTCGACATCGACCGCATCCAACGCGGTGATCATTCCTGGACCGTCGGGATATCTCTTCGTGACCCGTACCAGACGCAACATCACGCGCCACCTTTCAATTCCTGTTCGCACAGGTCCAGCCAACGCAGTTCCGCTTCGCTGACTGCAAGGTCAGCCTCAAGCCCCAGCCGCTCAACCACGCTGGGCACACTGCCTCGCGACCGGCGCCTCGCTGCTTGCACACGCAAAAGCAGCGCCGAGCGTTGGGCGTCGAGCACCCTCAACGTGTCGAGATCGGCGATCTCGACCGCGAGTAAGACCTTCGCCGCCACGTCCGAGTTACCGCCACGGTCCACCTGGCTCGCGTCCAACAAACACTCGTACGCGCCCGCCCGGCCGGCTTCGGTCACGCGATACGAGATCCGACGGTCGCACGGGTCGCCCGCTTCGCGCTCGACGAGCCCGTCGCGTTGGAGTCGCTCCAACGTCTGGTAGATCTGACCGACATTCACCGGCTTGTCGCGCGTCAAGCGCTCGTAATCCAGCTTCAGCTGATAGCCGTGCGCAGGACTCCGAGCCAGCAAGGCCAACACCGCCTCACGAACCCGCACTGCACCGTCCGGTTATACATGCCATACATGCATGTATAACATGTATCGAGGAGGGACGACAGCCCTCCCACCGAGATCTCCGACGCCCCATCGCGGAGCGTCTGGCGAACCGCCCGGAACCTCCTCGCAGAACTCCGGCTCGCCACCTCTCTCGAGATTTCCTTCCGGGCGGTCGAGGTGGACGAGTTGAAAGGACGAGTCGGGCAGGTCAGCTGGGATGAAAGATCCGGCGCATCCAACACGTGGTGCACGATTCCACGCAGCACATCGGCGCCTGGATGACAATTCTGTGCTCGCACGACGGCGGCGTTGCGCGGCGCCGGTACCGAGTCTGTTCGTTGCGAACCTTGGGACTCGTGCCTGCTAGATGGCGAAGAGCGCGCCGAAGCTCCTCTGAAACGAGTGGGGTGGCGGCCAACCCCGAACGACGTTCACTTGCACTTGCGCCGCGAAGCCGGTTGCGTTCACGACGCTCGACTGCGACCACCGTAGGTAGTCAGCGGCGAAGCACGTCTTCGGGGTACGCGCTCCACAGTCGAACGTCGACGCGGCCGTCACGGATTTGTGAACCGCGCAGGCGACGACTTCGGAGTTCACGGAGCAGAGATGTATCCCCGGTCTTCAAGGGTCGGACGCGCTTTCGCGTACGCGTTGCCATCGAACGTGCCGAACTCGTCGTGGATGATGCATTGGTTGACGCGCGAGGCTTGCTCGACGTTGACTGATTCGTGCACGACGCGGTTCACATCAGGGAGCTGAACGACGTATCGGCGTCCGCGGGTGCGGTCAGCCCTGCGATCACGGCGATAGCGACGAGTGCCGACAAGACGGACTTCCTGACGACTCGTCAGGACATGCGTGTCTCCGAGTAGCGAAGGTGCCGCCGCGACACGGCTCTCGCCGTCGCGCGGGTCTAGGAATGGCTTCGTGAGCACGACGATGATGTCTCAATGCGGTTCGCTCTACCCATATCTTGGTCTTGTTGTGCTATGTAGGCACGCGGGCTCATGCCCCATATCGACATGTAGAGGGTGCCAAGGGTGCCGACTCCGCGGTCAAGAAATGCTGTCGTGAGACGCGAAATCTCAGACTGGTCGATGACCGGAGCGAGGATCTGCGGCTCGTCCGAACCGTTCGGATAGTTCGCTTTGGCGATCTGGGCGACAAGGAGAAGAACGAGCGGATTGCCGGGCAGCCGAATGGCCTGATCTAGCCGCCGGGACAAATGATTCCGCCTTGTCCTTTCAAACATCGAATGACGCTACCGGGCCGGACTGGCGCGTCTGGTCGAAGGGCGTCCGACGGCTCTGCTCACTGGAATGGGCGACGGCAGGTGCGATTGGGAAGTGGTTAGTGACCGGGAGTGCGGCTCGGTGTCGAGTCAGGTCGTGTTCGTGCGGAATAGGCTTTGTGCGCACCGATCTCGAACGAGTGGACCTTATGATCGTGATCCGATGGCTGCTGTTGCGTCGGTGTCGGGTCGCGTTGATCGTGGCTGTATCGATCGTTGTGGGATGTTCGTATGCGTATGGCGCGACTTCGGAGTCGGCCCCGCCGAACACGTGGTCGGTCGCGCCGCAGCTCATCGTCGGGGAGCTGAACGGCGTGTCGTGTCTCGGATTGAACCGCTGCGTCGCGGTGGGCGGACCGAGCGTGGATGCCGTCGTGAGACCGTTGGCGGAGATGGGGAACCAGGACGTGTGGACGGTGACACCGACCCCGAACGCGGGAAACACGGTCTTGACCGCCGTTTCGTGTGTCTCGATGGCTCGCTGTTGGGCGGTCGGGAACTCCTCCCGGGACGGTCGTCCCGTTCCGACCATTGAGGTGTGGAACGGCAACCATTGGTCGATCAAACCGAGCCCGGCGTCGGCTGCCTTTCTTCTCTCCGTGTCGTGTGTGTCGGACACCAGTTGCGTCGCGGTCGGCGAGACCAGTGACAGTCCGAGCCTGCCGTTCGCTGAGGTCTGGAACGGCGAGCACTGGTCGGTCACGTCGACCGCCGACTTGCCGCTCGAGTGGTCGGGCACCTTGGCCGGCGTGTCGTGCATCAGTCCGACGAGCTGCGACGCGGTCGGCACGACGACCCCGCCCGACATCCCGACGCAAACCCTGGTCGAACGCTGGGACGGCACGCGCTGGTCGGTGGTCCCGACCCCGACGCGCAGCTTCGTGTCGCGCGGGTTCGCGGCGGTGTCGTGCTTAAGCCCTGCGAGTTGTGTCGCGGTCGGGTCGTTCAACGGCAACAGCGGCGGTGGAACGCTGGTCGAGTTGTGGAACGGCAAGCAGTGGTCGATCGTGCCGAGCCCGAACCATCCGAACCGGTTCGACAGCGAACTGACCGGCGTGTCCTGCTCCAGCGTCAGCAGCTGCGTCGCGGTCGGCATCGCGTCCCTACCGAACGTCGACCAGAACCCTGTGGTGCGGACCCTGATCGAGCGTTGGAACGGCCGCAGCTGGACCATCACGACAAGCCCGGCCCCGTCCGGTTTCGCCGACTACAACTCGCTCGCGGGCGTGTCGTGCACGACCGAACACTGCGAAGCCGTCGGCTTCTACTACTACCGCTACCGCAACATCCGCGCCGACACGCTGCGCCTGTCGGGCTTCATTTCGCGCTAGTCGGTCACCGTGTCATGGGCTTGGGAATCGTCAAAACAGCCTCTTCGTGGTTCGCCTGAATCTGTTTGGCAGGCCAGATGGGGTGCGCGGTCTCCTGCGTCGGACCGTATTTTCCTGTTGGTCTTCCGTTCCGCGTCGAGCGCCTGCTTCGCTGCGTACGCGTCGGTAAGCGTTGGTCTGATGCGTACCCACCTCCCTCGCGATGAGACGCACTATCAACGTTTCCGGAGTATTTCCGCAACCGGAAATTGATCGCGCTCGATCGGAGTTCGGCATTCGACCCGTTCGGCGCATCTGCTGAACGTCTGCGAAACGGCTGAGTCCGACAGCGAGCCCCGGCACTGGTCTTTAGCACTCGCGCCGTCGCCGAAGAGAGAGTCAGGCGTGGGCAGGGACGTCCCGTGAGCAGTGTGCTCACGCACTGCGGAGGCGTTCGAGGATGCCGGGGTCGAGCGCCTCTCGTGGAATCGTCTCAGGTCCGGCGAACGCACCGAGCATGAGCGCAAGGACGTCAGGATCCGTCCCCGCCATGTTCTCGGCCAGCATCGTGCGCCGCGCCAAGCGGTTGTCAGCGTCCTCTGCCTGCGCGACCGCGAGAACATCGGCAATGAACCGCACGCGCTCCATTCGTGATGCACGTTCTTCGCCGTAGGGCGCAAACGCAGCGCTCTGGCGCGCGCCGTCGAGAATGAGGTCACGCACGATACGTACGTCGCGCATGGCGATCGAGAGCCCTTGACCGATGACCGGGTCGTTGTGGCCAGCGGCATCGCCGATCAGCACGACACCGTCGGCGAACGGAGCGTCGGTCCACGTATCGTCGCCGGCATAGGTCGCGCACGGCCCGGCGGGTGTCGCGGTCATGACCTGCTCGCTCCACGGATAACACGAGACGTTGCACGCCGCGAGGAATTGTTCAGTTCCGTTCCGGCCGGAGAAGCGATGCTGTCCGGACAGGCCTGTACAGAGGTACAGACGCGCGCGTCCGCCGCCTTGGTGGAACATCAAGAAGAACACGTCGCCCTCGGCGGCGACGACGTCGTGATCGTCCGGGACGCCGTCGAGACCGTCGACCAGAAGGCCCGCGATGTAGCTGATCGGCTCCTGGCGGTCCAGCGTGATGCCGGCTTGTTTCCGCACGGTTGACCCGCGCCCGTCTGCGCCGACAACAAGCGTGGACCGCAGTTCGGTCGCCTTTCCGTTCGCTACGTACGTCACCGCGGGCGAGCTTCCGACCGCGAGGACGACGTCGCGCACACCGCGCACGACGGTTGCGCCCGCATCGACCGCGGCGTCGAGCAGCGCTGCACACGCGTCCGGATGGCGAAGGTTCAGCGATCCGGGAATGTCGGGGATCATCATCGACATCGGGATATCACCCACGTCGTGCGCGCCCTCCCTGTACTGCTTCCACACCGAGGTGATGTGCGCACCGGCGTCCAACAAGACCTGTTCGACGCCAACGGCACGTGCTTCCTTCAGCCCCCAGGCCTGCATGCTCTCGCCACGAACGCGATCCGCGAACACGGTGCTCGCCTCCAGCACCGTTACACCAACACCGGCGCGCGCAAGCGCGAACGCGAGGGACGCGCCGCCGATGCCGCCACCAACCACCACGACATCAGACACATCAGCCATGACCATCCCCTTCGACGCTTGCCACCCCGAGATTGTGCACCCGAACCGCGAGCGGCGGCCCTCACGCGGACGACGCCCCGAGACGCTCCGTCCGACAGCTCGGCCGGACAGATGTGGTGCCTGACGTACCCTCGTGCATACCGGACATCCGCAACGCTGAACCGCCTGAGCAGACCCGCGAGACAATACGCGGGCGTACCGGCTCACTTCGGCATCGCCGCACCATTCGAACTGTCCCTCGACCGACGTCCGCAGCCGTTGCTTGTGAGCGGTCAGCGCGGCTTGTGTCGTCCCACGATGAGGGCGCGATGAAACGCTCGGAGTGTCCCAACCACGGCCGGCTCTGGACCTTCCGGTGAGGGTACGGGTTACGTCGACCGCGATCGCGAGTGGCGCGCGGTCACGGTCGGGGTCTTGAGCGCTTGTCGGGCGCAGGCGCGAATGGCAGCGATCGCGGGATCGGCGTGGTCACGTTCGTGGTAAGCGACGGCCAGCGGCACGGTCCACCGTGGTACAGGCTGCACGTTGAGGCGGATCAGCGTTCCCGCGCGCAGGTCATCGGCAGCCGCGGAGGCGGTGACGAACGCGACATGATCGTGGCTGCGGGCGAGCCGAATGGCGGTATTCGCATCGGAGCATTCTCGGCGACGCCATGCTGTGACGCCGTCGCGTTCGAGTTGGTGAACGTACTTCACGGCGTCGGTTCCCCATACATTGAGCGCGACGTAGTGATCGGCGAGGAGGTCTGGGCGAATGGTCCGCCTGGTCGCGAGCTGATGTGTCGGTGCGCAGACGCAAATCACCGGGTCGGCTCGGAGGGCAACGTATCGCAACCCGGGCGCCGGTGTCGCGGGCAACACGAAGCCGACGTCGGCGACACCGTCGAGCAACATTGCGACGATCTCGTCGGAATGCGCGTCACGGAACTTCAGCGCATAGGGCACGCCTGCGAGCGCGTCGAGCACGAACGGGATCGCCCGGTGCGCGAACGTCGAGTGCACCGTGACGCGCAACTGCGGGGGCTGGTCCTCTGATCGTGCAGCCTCGGCTGCTTCCTGCACGAGCGACACGGTGCGCTGCGCATACGGCAAGAACCGCTGGCCCGCTGAAGTGAGCGTGGCTCCGCGGTTGTTCCGGTCGAACAGCCGGGCACCGACGATTCGCTCGAGGCGGACGACACGCTCACTGACCGACGGCTGAGACAGGAGCAGCGTCGCCGCGGCGCGGCCGAAACTGCCTTCCCGCACGACGGCCAGGAACACACTCATGTCCTGAACCTCGATCGTCATAGGTTGAGCCTATGGCTAGGCCCAGGGAGCTGACCACTACCGAAGACCCGAACGACGGCAGATCATGCGTCTATGCACGCCACACCGACGCCTCAGCCCGTTGTCCTCGGCCCCGATGCCGTCATCCATCTCGGCACCCAACTCGACATCAGTGCGCTCGCCGTGCCCCCCGGATTTTGGGCTCACGATCCCATCGACAGTCGCGAACTCGCGCACGGACGTATTCTCTCGGTCTTCGACTACACGACGACATGGCCCTACTGGGAACGCCATCCCGCGGGCGACGAGCTCGTGTGCCTCCTGTCCGGCCGTGTCGAGCTGCTCCTGGACGACGGCGAACAACGTCAAGCCGTCACCCTCGGTGTCGGCGAAGCAGCCATTGTGAGCGCCGGCACCTGGCATCGGGCACTCGTCCACGCGCCAAGCCGACTCCTGTTCGTCACGCCCACACCGCAGCGGACCCAACAACGTCCAGCCATAACAGACGACAACTGCTGACGAGACGCCACACCGCGAACGGTGCCGGAGCAGACGACGCGGTCTGTATCATCTGTGGGGCACATTGCTGCAGGCAACGGTCCGGTCGATCCCGACCGACAGAGATCCCGGCACGAGTTGAACTCCGGCGTCGGGAGTATCGCCGGATCGCTTGCTCCGAGACGCGCTGACGGTCGTGCGCACCGGTCCGTCCAGATGGTCGCTCCGCGCGGTCGGTAGGTGTTGTCGCTCGCCGTGGATCGTCGGCGAGTGATCGGTAGGGGCGGGAGCACGGGTTGTCAGGCTTTGGAAGCCGCATGGTTCTCGAGGCCGTCGACGGGTCGAGGCCGCTTCGGGAGCCGACGCATGCGCCCGTGTGCTGATGTTCTTGAAAATCGATTAGGACGGCGTGACGGTGTAGACGCCGCCGACGTATGAGCTGCCGGCGCCGGCTTCGGGCCAGAAGAGAATGACGCCGACCGACTGAGCGTTTCCGAGCGCTGTGGAGTATCCGTAGCCTGCGCCGACGTCATTGGTGATCGCTTCGTACAGGCACAGGTAACCGGGGTCGGCAAGACCGGGTCCGATGCAGTGCGGAGCAGGCCATGTTGGCGCGTCGACGATGTTGGCGTTCGTGATCGCCGCCGCCAGCGGCCGCGGATAGGTGATTCCCTCGCCGATGTAGCCGCCGGTGCCGTTCCCGCCTCCCGCGCCGAACGTGCCGGATTCGGATTGGCCCGACGGAAGCGGTTGAATTGCGTGCGCCTCAGCCGAGAGGTCGTTCACGCTGACGCAGCCGGCGCAGTCCAGTTTGTTGCCGGGTCGGACCCCGAGAGGGCCGTTCGAGTACACGCCGTCGCGGGTCCCGGTCCCGATGACGCCGACACCGCCAGCTCCGTTCGCTGTCCCGACGACGCCGTAACGCGTGTTCGACCCGCCGCCGGTCTGTTTGCCTTCCACGGCCTTTGTCCCAACCGCCTTGGACGAGTTCGTGCCCATCACCGCGGGAGTACCGGTGCCCGAACTGAACGCGCCGATCGCCGCATAGGCCGCAGTCGGAATCAGCACCATCGCAACCGTGACCGCGAGCATCTTCCAACCTCGCGTTGCGATTCTCGTCATGGGATGCCCTCTCCGCTGTCGTTCGCAGCGCCGACCGGCGCTCGGTGTGAGCCTGCCACGCAGCCGGCAGCGGGACAACGACGGCCGTCGGGTCAGCGCCTCGACGGCTAGGCGATCACTGGTGACGATTGCGCCGATGGTTGGCCGGTCCCCCGTCGGTTGGTCGCTCGGACATTGCACGAATAGGTCTTGCTCCGCGTCAAACCCGCGACGCCGAGCGGACTGGCGGTGCCGGTCTTGCCCCGCGCGACCCCGCCATTCGCTGATGCGCACACGACCTTGAAGCTGGTGAGCGGGGCGCCGTTGCCGGCAGGGTTCGTGAACGAGACCTTGACATGCCCGGCGCCGATTCGAGAGACCTCGGGCTTGGCGGGCTGACCGGGCGCGCCGACCGTCACTGTCGCAGACATGGCCGAAGGCGGGCTCGTCCCGCGGGCATTCGTGGCGCTCGTCGTGCACCGGTAACGCTTCTTGGTCTCGACTCCGTTCACGTTGACGGGAGCGGCAGTGGCGGCGTCGAGCGCCGCGCGTTCGGTCGCGCCACCGTCGTTGGACGTACACGTCACCGTGAACGCCGTGATCGGGGCGCCGTTGTCCTCGCCGGACGCGAACACGACGGTGAGGCTCCCTGAACGGTGTTCGGTCGCGTCCGACACCGCGTGCACGGCCGATGGGGCGGCCGGCGCGCTGGATTGGCACAGATCGGTCGCGAGCGTCGCGCCGTGCGGCGTTCCAAGCCCGTCGGCCATGTCGTATCCGGTGGTTGCGGGATATGCGCCGTTGTTCGTACCGCTGACGTCATTGTCGGGCGGCGTTCCGATGTCCG
>Ga0182024_10003161_pt1 | contig 39628 bp, 37 predicted proteins | sample P32metaG_FD_120480 | JGI IMG/M metagenome (GOLD analysis project Ga0182024, IMG submission 120480) | Permafrost microbial communities from Stordalen Mire, Sweden - P3-2 metaG (Illumina Assembly) | ecosystem: Environmental > Terrestrial > Soil > Wetlands > Permafrost | place: Sweden: Stordalen...
CCGAATACATTACGACGAATTTATCCGAAAGCTTATATTTGGAACGGAACTCTTCCCTGCCCGCTGGATCGAACCTGACGCAGTCATCGTGCGCCCAAGGTGGGACGATCAGAACTTTTTCGGCGGCGACGCCCTTCGCCTCAATGCGATCTTTCATGAACCGATCCAGCGCTACGATGCAATCAGCGCGTTGCAAGCTATGCAACAACATGCGGGACAGCAGACGAGCAACCGGGGAGTTAGCTCGCACCCACCCCGCAGCGATTGCCTCGTCCGGGTTAAGATCCATTGACCAGAACACTAGACCGCGAGCCCTGGTCGGCACAGCCAGAGTCGCGAGAAAAGAAATCAGAGGCGGCGATGTCATTGCGACGATAATGTCAAATTTAGGTAATGACCGCAGACGAAGCGCACAACTTGCCATGAATGTTCCGAAATCGGAGGCGCGGCGCCATTTAGAACGCTTACCGAATGCAGTCGATCGCACGCGAACAACTCTGATCCCGCTCCAAATTTCTCGGGAGGGGAACCGAAGCTTCGGATCGTCATAGCCTTTCGAATTGCAGATTACCGTGACATTGTGTCCCGCCTGGGTTAAGCCGATCGCCAAGTCACTCGCGTGCTGTGCGGTCGAGACAACATCGGGATAAAAGGCCTGGTTAAGAAGCAAGATGTTCATTTTTGTTGGGGCGCTCATACTGAACTCAGCTTCTCTGCAACTCCGCAAATGCCGCTCGATTCTCGCTCAGGTTGGTGTTTTCTTGCTTGTTCAATACGAAGCCACCGATCGACAACACGTCCATCCGCGTTCTCAGAAAGCAGTCGATCGCTTGCGTCGGCGTTTGGACGATGGGCTCGTTTTCATTGAAGGATGTATTCAGCAGAACTGGCACCCCTGTCACTTGACCGAACTTATGTATTAACTTCCAATACCGCGGATTGACTTCGCGCTCTACGGTCTGAAGCCTACCAGTACCATCTCCGTGCGTCACCGCCGGAATCGTCTCACGCTGCTTTGGTGCAATCCTGTATGCCATTACCATGAACGGCGATGGATAGTCCGTTTCGAAATACTCGCCTACCCTCTCCGCCAAGATCGACGGGCAGAAGGGCCGGAATGGCTCGCGATATTTGATGCGGCTGTTGAGAATTTCTTTCATATCCTTGCGGCGTGGGTCCGCAAGAATGCTCCTATTCCCTAGTGCGCGCGGTCCAAATTCCATTCGGCCCTGGAACCAACCCACAATCTTCCCTTGGGCGATGGCCTCCACGGTGCTATCAATTAAATCCTCCTCGGCGAGCTTGTGGTACTTGCATCCAGCATCGTCTAGGCCGCGAAGGATCTCAGCATCCGTATACTCGGGACCGTAATAAACGTGGCGCATTTCAAAGCACCGCGGCAACTGCAGCTCTTGATGCTGAACGTACAAAGCTGCGCCAATCGAGGTCCCAGCGTCGTGCGCCGCTGGCTGCACGTAGACGTCACGGAAGTTCGTACGTTCGAAGATCATGCCGTTAGCCACGCAGTTCAACGCTACGCCACCCGCTAGGCAAACCGCAGTCTTCCCCGTTTGCTTCTGGACAAAATTCAAGAGTGCGAAATAATTCTCCTCTAGTACAAGTTGAACGGAGGCAGCCAGGTCCTCGTCCTTCTGGCGAATCTCGGACCGCGGGATCCGAGGATCCCCGAACTCCTTCGCCATCCTGTCCGAGAATATCGAGCTCAAGACTGGCTCCCCGCCGTACCAAGTCATCTCGACACCTTTGCTATGGTGGGTGAAGTAGTCCAGATTCAGCCTGCACTGATCTCCCTCTGTACGGACCACGCGCCGCACTTGTTCGGCAAACCGAGGCTCTCCATAAGCGGAGAGGCCCATCATTTTGTACTCGTCCCCGAATTTATGAAAGCCGAGGAATTGGGTAAAGGCGGTATAGAAAATGCCTAGCGAATGCGGGAAAGAAACGGAGCCTCGTACCTCAATCTGATTGGCCTTCCCGACGCCCCACATCACGCTGCTGAAATCACCGAAACCGTCGATGGAGACAACCGCGGCCTCCTCAAACGGCGAGGCGAAAAAAGCGCTGGCCAAGTGCGCCCGATGGTGCTCTACGAAATGAACCGGCCGGCTCTGCTGTGACGCAATTCCTTCGGCCGCCAGCAAGTCGGCCACCTCCGCGATGCGCACACTGTTTGCAGCACGGGAGCTGAGATTTAACCAACGATGCGGCCGCAATGCCGCTCTTACCAGTTTGTCCCTCAGGTGAGCTTTGGGATCGCGCGAAATCGCTATATGGTCTGGCCGGGCGCCCTCCAGACATGCTTTCGCTGCACCTGTGGGCAACCCTGCCCAGTGCTTGATGCGATTCAGCCGCTCCTCCTCCAGTGCCGCCACAAGCTGTCCGTCCCTCAGCAATGCGGCCGAGGAATCGCCGTGGAACGCGTTAAGTCCGAGAATTCTCATTTGTCTCTTAGTTTCTCCGCTGGTTTGTGGGCAATCAGGATCATACTTTTCCAAATATACGGCATACGCCCAGCACCAACGAATCGTAGATCTGTAAACCCTTTTTCTGTGAGCAACGCTGATAGTGTCTCACGCGACCAGAATTTGATATGGCCGCCATCCCAAAGTGCCGTGAAATGGTTGTCCATCTTCCCACTGAGCGCCAACACGACGTTCTTAAACCAGCCGTGGTAAGGAGTGCTGACTATGAAAAGTCCAGAAGGCTTCAGAAGCCGGAAGGCGTTCTGGACCAACTGCCGCGGGCGATAGAGATGCTCCACCACTTCAGTGGTCACCACAAGGTCAAAACTTTCAGCTTGAAACGGATCTGGCGACAGCTCCTCCTCTACATCACCCAATGAGAACTGCACTTCGGGGAAAGCTTGGCGCGCGATTTGAACTCCAGAGTTGGATCGGTCAACGCCGTAGACTTCGAAACCTAGTTTCGACAACTCATGACTCAACGATCCGTTCCCGCATCCCAGATCCAATACCGTGGCCTTCTTTCCCAGACTCTGGACCAGTTTTTTTAAGACAGGCAAAAGATAAGCATGCGCGCAATTGCCCGCGGCCCCGCCGTACGAATATTCAGATTTGGCTAGGGAAACTTCGGGCATGTCTCTCATTCCTGCGTTGGCTTATCGCCTGACAGGTTTCTGATTTCATCCAGGTTGATATCCACGAGCAAGCGATACCAGTAGGCTTGCAGGAAGTGAAAGATAAATCCTTCCTTTCCGTCCAGGAACCCCGCTCGCAGGAAGTACCGGTAGACGAAATATAGGTTTGGCCTTACGAACAAAGGTAGCCGCGACCACAGTCGCTTGAGCCAAATCACTCGTTGGTCCGGACTTTCGAATAGTGCGGGAGGCAGCGGGAACTCACCGCCTCGTTGCTCATCCGCTGCCACCAGCTTGGCGTAGCGGTTGTGCTTTTCGATCCAAAAGGAAATATTGTCTTCCTTGTGGTTGGCCTCGATCAGATCATACCGGAGTTTGCCGCAGGAACCGCGAACATAGAAATGATGATCAACCGAGTCGCCGCCATGCAGATACACTCTGTGCCGCCGGAACAACTTGAGGAGGTACTTCGGGTAATACCCTCCGTGCTTAATCCATCGTCCCCGAAATACCTGCCGCCGTTTGATGTAGAAACCATCGAACATCGAAGCTGCTAACTGCGTCCTTATCTCCGCGGCCAGTTCGGACGTAATTGCCTGGTCAGCATCCAACGCCATCACCCACTCACTCTCAAGAGGAACATTCTTGAGCGCCCAATCCCACTGCTGCGTGTGAGTCGTAAATGGATGCTCCAGGATCGTCGCGCCGAACCGAGTTGCAATCTCTAAAGTACGATCGGTACTGCCCGAATCCACCACGAAAATTGGACATCCCAGGAGCTTCAGACTGCTCAGACAAGCCGGGAGATTTTGCTCCTCGTTGTAGGTCAGAATAACTGCGGAAAGAATCGGTTCGGAACTGCTATCGACGGACGCTGATTTCTCAGCCAGACCCTGGTACACCTCGATCAGCCTCTCACAGACCACCTCGGGCGAAAACTTCTTCGCGAGCAGCAATGCGTTCCGCGACATCTGACGCCGCTCTTCGCCATCGCTTAACATCCGCACTACTCCGTCACTCAACTCATTCGCATTGCACCGCACGATCAGCCCCGCCTTCGCCTCGGCAACCTCGCGATGAATTCCCACTCGATCGGAAACAATGACAGGCAGCCCACTCGCCATCGCTTCCACCACAGCTACGCCAAAGTTCTCAGAATACGAAGGAAGCACGAACACAGCCGATGCGGCGAATGCTGCACGCTTCTCTTCCCCCTCCAAAAATCCGGCCCAAGTGACTTCGCGTTGGATTCCTAACTGACGCGCCTGTTCGCGCAATCGGGCGGTATAACCTTCGTCTCCGTTTCCCGCCACAAGCAGCGCGGCATCTGGATGCGTGGTCTGAATCCTGCCAAATCCGTTCAGCAACAAGTCAAGGCCTTTAATCGGATCCACACGAGAGAGGAATAAGACTATCTGCTTCCTTGCCAGCTCTGGATATTTCGAAAGAAGTGTTTCGGTTCCCGGTTGCTTGTCTACGGTGAGAGTCGCCACCGGATTGGGAATGACGACACTTCGCAGACCGGGCGCTACCAGTTTCGCTTCGCCTCTTTCCCGTTCACTCGTAAAATGCACTGCCGCAGCATTCGCAAGAATCCGCCGTTCGATCCAGCGCAGTGAGATTCTTTTGAGAAACGGACGCCGGTTCCGAATGCCCCACGCGTTCAACGCGCCCAGCGGACGCACCATATAGGGTATTCCCCGGCGAGTCGCCCAGAACGCCCCGGCAGTTGTCGCAAATGAAAAGAGCCCATGAATATGGACCAGATCGTAATCGCCAACGTGCGCGGCAAGCCACTGGAAGAGCGGCCAGGAGACTGTATAAAAGCGGATCTGGCGCCGGAAATACCAATAGGTAACACCGTTTTCAACGACTGGCTGCGCAAGCGGAACGGCAAGTTGCTGAGCGCCATTGTCGTCCGTTGTGGCAATGTCCACGGACAGCCCACGATTCAGCAACCCCTCCGCGATCGTCCGGGCAACAGCGCTAGGCCCACCTCGAAGCGGACCGACCGAGGGAATGATATGCAGTACCTTCAAGCCTCCACACTGTTTCTCAATAGGCAGCCGCCTGACATACTAAAACGTCAGACGCCGCCCAAGGAGTAGCCACAGCCGCGGCACTGTATTGCGTGAGCGTGGCGTTGGTGGTTGAGGCCGCGGTCTGTTTAGTAACGAACACAGAGGTGGACTGCGTGGTAATGTCGTCGCAATGAACCGCCCATCCGTTCTTCGCTCTGGGCAGCCCGATTACGCCTCTGGCCGCCGTTCCGCCGGTGCCAACATTGATGGTAAAGACTGCCGTCCCATTGCTGTGAACAATAGATGGGCTCGCGCCAAACCCAGAGGAAATCGCTGGGGCTGTGGCCGAGATGTACGTTGTCGCCAGGTTGAGCGCTGGGAGAGTGACTGCGGAGGTGAAGGTGGGCGGCGCATTTACGATCAAACTTTCGCCATTGATCGTGGTGATGGCTGAATCATAATAATTCGGGTAGGAATATTTGAAAGTGCCTCCCGTGCTGCCGGAAGTGATGGTTGTCGTAGCGGTAGCTCCGGAGCCCGGGTCAGCTGCGTTCGCGGCGAGCAAGCCTTTCGTTAGGTCTGCCGGATCAACCAATACCACGTCGTAACTGACGGCCGCGGTGACGCGGGGCCAAACAACAGTCAGGAAGTTGGAACTAGTGAACGTGGATGCCAACGTCGATCCACAGTTTATTCCGGGGCCGCCAGAAATCAAGCCAGCGCGTTCCCCGGCGGCGTCTTTGGGGAATACTTCGACGCCCCAAGTCGTACTACCCGCGGTTCCTGTGTAAGTACAAACGATAGACCTAGTAGAAATTGGCCACATGCCTTGAACGACGATGTTCTGGTTCCCCACGTACATTGCGTCGTTAGCGGTGCAGATCGTTCCGGGAGCATGACAATTTTCGCGCGAATTACCGGTGAACCCGAGGCCGGGAAGCTCCGGTCCATACTGCGTGAAGAAACCGTAGCCGATGTCAGCGCTGCCGTACTGCGCAGAGTTTCCCATTCGCATCCGGCCACCATTGAAAAAGCCGTAAGTGTTTCCGAAAACGTGACCAGCGGGCAGGAGAAAACCGGCAAGCCCACTAGCCGTAGCGTTGTTCCCAAATCCAAACTGAGTACCGATCAAGGTGAGGTTGCTGCTCGTCGTGGCGCACAGCGGAAATGCGCCAGCCGGAGGTGTGTCGATGCCATCGCCAATAAAGAGATATTGACCATTGAAAGCATGGGTCAGATCGATTCCGCACAGACCCGATGAAAGCCCGCCAGCCCACCCTTCGTGGCTGCTTGTCATGGTGACTGGGTAGTTGGCGGCTCCGCTGGTCGTAATCATTTGCGGACTTTCCGAGGTGATTTCTTCGATGAGTGTCGGATCGGAGCCTGCACCCAGTACAACATCCCCATTGTTTCCCCAACTGTCCATGCCGCGCAGCAACATGGCGCCATTGGCCTGGGAGACCGCCCCGCCCGGACATTGCGAGAACTGCGTGTGCTGAAAGTCCTCCATCTTGGCGTTGAAACTGTGCCCGAGATAGACTCCGACCGCGCCGGTTCCTCCGCCGCACGAGATCACGGAATTGACAAACCGTATATCCTCAACGTTAGAACTGGACACGGGACTGAGGTTGACTGCAATCCAACTGGGGATACTGACTGCGGGAGTGATGATTACGCGGTCAAACAATCCGTCGGTAGTTGTGTAACCGCCGCTTCTGTCGTTATCGACAACCACGCCGTTGGGAGTCGTGTTGCTGCATCCCGATCCGCCGGTCGTGATGTTGACGCCTTTGATTGTCCAGCCGCCCGAGCGCTCGATCTTCAAAACCGAGTCCCGTCCGGAGGAGCCGCAATATTCGATCAAAGGGTTTCCCGCTAAAATCCCCACTCCTTCAACTTCCCAACCTTCGTTACCGTAAATCTGCCACTGATCTGTGGTTAGCTTAATGATGCAACCGGTGGGAATACTAATACGCTGGCCAGAGATTCCGTTCTGAACGTTGGTGTGAGAATTCAAGACTGCCGCAGCGTCTCTTGTCCCAGTGCAGTCGACTCCCCAATCTCGCACATCGATGCTGTGCTTGTCTCGGTACATGCCCATCTGGCCGGTGCTATCGGAAGACACTGCGCGATCTCCTGCTGCGGCGGATACGTTTCCGTGCGCAACTTGCGGCACGCCTCGCACGTCTTGGGTCAAGTCGATACGTCTTTGAGCCTGCATTGAGGCTGCGAAGATCAGCGTCAGAGTTGCGGCGAAGATTGTCGATTGCTGAGGACCCACCTGGAAGCCTCCGTGGCATTCGCCATGAGATCTCAAAAGAGAAAGCGGCTGATGGAAACGCTGGATTTCGCGGACCTCGCGAAGATGTCAGTGGTTAGCGAACGCACCTGCAAACCGTTCCGTGTGGGCCTTACCCGGAACCCCAGGCGATCGTTTGTCTTTGGCCTGGTGGAAAACGATAGCGGCAGCGAAAGCGAGTTGCAGGATTCCTCCCAAATACTGGACCAATTGTGACTCGATCGTCAAAAATCCCGGCAACATCGCCAGCCCCACCGCAATTGCGGTCATGCTCGATCCGGCAGAAAAAAAGGCGAGTTCATAAATGCCAAGAGCAAATCCGACTAGCAATCCAATCGGCACGATGCCCGCCCAGCCAAAATTCATGTACCCCTCGGCTTCAAAACCGCAGGCAATGGAAACTGTATTGAGATTTTGCTTCTCTGTCAGACCATATTCAACTTGGAAAAACTGGTTGGCGAGGTTTACAGACGGCTTCCCAGGCCAAAACACCCGCGGAATCAGGTTTTTGATCAGGAGCGGATAGTAGGCGCCGAGCTGGTAGGGCACCGATTCCGGTGTTTGTTCAAGAATGACACCTGTCATGGTCAACAACGAGGAGCGCGTGCTGGTCGCGCTGAGTTGCTCATCCAAAGGTGCACGTCCCGCGAAGACGTCCGCCCACCCTGAAATTGAAAGGTCAACCCATCTCACGATTGCGTCCGTCATACCTACCCCAACCTGTCCATGACTCATTTCGTTCCGTATTGTCGCTTTGCCGGGCTGCAGGAAAAGGATGAGGCAAGCAACGGCAGTAATCATTGGCCAGGGAAGCTTCCGCTTCAGGGACACGTCAGCCACACCGATCAGCAATAGCGGAACGACAACCGTAGCGAGAGATGCGTTGAACTTTGCACCCGAGAGCACGCGCGTTGCAAGAAATGCGATGCCGAGCAAGAAATCGAGTTGAGAGAGCCTTCGAAAACGCCTCACTAAAACCAACCAAAGAAAAGCCACGAGAGGCAAAGCGCCAAAGGCAATGACACTGATATTCCAGAGCACGCTGCCGTAGAAAGGGACGCCAAAGAGGTTCGCGACGGTCCCAATTATTAGCAGTACTTGAAGCCGGGCTGGGGTGGGACTGCTACTTTCAAGAAGAGGAAGCCGGAAAGTCTTGCGCCCGGCGAGGCGCATGGCCGCCATCCTCCCCGCTCCCATGGACAAAAGTCCGATAATTCCAACCAGCATCGCCATGGTGAGTATCGAATCGGATAGATCGCTGCCGTGGTCGAATTTGCTGGACGATGTTCGTGACGCCCCGAAGATAGCGACGCCGTAGAAGACAAAATGAGCCGCGCACACCAGAGGCCAGACGGGGACTCTGGTGTCGCGTGTCCGGCTCCAGGAAATATAGGCTTGAATTAATATGGCCAGCAGTGCGCCGGCGCATACGAATTGGTCCGCAGTAATGCTCTGGCTGCTGCCTGCCGAAAGCGTTACCAGCAAGACCGCACCGGCAGGCCAGAGTAGTGGGAAGCGCCTAGCATCGGTCGAACCGCTACTCCGGAACGGGGTTGCTTGGGCTAGGGAATGCATTTCGCTGCTCTCCCGTAGAATGCTCGCCGGCGTCCTGTCACCCTGACCCAAGGGGGATGGCGGCCCCAATTCGCCATAGCGGCCTCGAAGATCTTTTTTCATTCTTCCTCTTCCAGGAGCTCGATGAACTCGTTCAGAAACCGCTCCCTTCCAAAACGCTCCGTCGCACGTCGTCTGGCGTTGCCTGCGAGGCGCAGCTGCAGTTGGGGGTCGTCGAGCAGCCGACACATCGCGTCCGCCAATTCCGCGGGCCCCCGAGCCTCGACTAGAAGCCCATTCGTTTCGTTCTCTATAGTTTCCCCGCAGGCCGCCCGACGGGTTGCAATTCCCAGCAGATCTGAGAAACCGGCCTCAATCGCAGTTGTCGGGAGAGGATCCTGAATCATGGGCATCACTTCCTTGAGTGATCCCACAGATTGGAAGGAGCAGCGGGAGTTGGAACCTTTAATTCAGAATAGGCACGAACGATAGAGGAGACGCTCTCCGAGATCGTTGGAGGTGCGACAATCTTACAACCCTGCTGGGCGAGCTTGACTAATTTCAAGGAGAGCATGTCGACGTCACCGAGAGCAAATGTGCCGCAAATCGAGAGGTCTTCGGCGCATCCGCATGCCTGACTTACCAGACATGACAAACCGCTGGCCAGCGCTTCGTTCACCACGAGTCCCCACGTCTCCCCGTAATCGCTGGGAAGAACCAGGCAGTCTGCCGCGACGTAGGCCTGCGTTATCTCGCTCTGATTCAAGAAGCCAGCAAAGGAAGCTGGCGGAAGCACAGCCGTGTGCTCTGTTTGTTCTGTTCGCGAAAACGTTCGGCACTCTTCGGTATCCGATACCACGCGGCAAACACGGCGGAGCTCTGGTCCCAATACTCCGGAACCGACGAACAGAAGATGCAGTTTCGACAACGCTCGTTTTTCCAGGACGGTCCGCGCCGCCGCAACCAGGTCCAATGGCCGCTTCTTCGGAATAAACTTACCGCAGAATAGAACGCAGAATGCGTCTTGAGGAATGCCCCACTGCTCCCGAATCGCAGCCCGTCGTGGCCGTAGGGCCGCGGCTTGCATAGCAAATCGTTCGTTGTCCACGGCATAAGGCACCGGATATAGCTTCTCCCTCACAACCCCAAATTCCTCATAGAGTCGCCGGTTTGCTTTGCCGATGTAAAAGAACCTGTCTACTCTCCGGAACAGCCATCCGTTTCTTAACCGTTTCAGCGTCTTCTTCCATAGCGGCTCTGGAGCAAGATCGTTACTCTCCCCACGCAACCACACCTCAACCCCCGCTGCTCGCGCTTCTCGAACAGCCTGCCAATAAGCCGCAACCTGCCATCCTTGAATCCAAAGGGCGCTTGCGTGGCTGGCTCTCAGCCGGTCTCGCAGTCGCTCGCGCAAACGGCATTTCCAGAAACTCGCTGGGGTTGCACGGCGATCCACGGCAAGGAAACGATGGGTGTACCCCGAAAGCGTGTCAATGTCCCAAGCGAATGTTTGGCCAAATTCACGATCCCAGCTGCGCCGAGTTCCGTGGTCGGTCAAATACCAAACCTCAAAGGGAACTCGCCCGTCACGCGCCAGCGCCTGCCACAACGGGACCTGATATTGAATCGGATGCGTGGTGAGAATCGCTAGCATTAGGGGGCGTTGCGGAGCGTGCGGGTCCAAAGATTTAGGCGCGTACCCACTTTCTTAACCGGACACTGAACGATTCTGCGCCAAAAATTGAGCCGGCACACCGGCTACTACACTGCCCGGCGCAACGCTCTTCGTCACGACGGCGCCGGCACCCACTACGCAGCCATCTCCGAGTTCCACGTCTTTCAGGATTACCACCTTTGCTCCGATCCAACAGCGGTTCCCGATCTTGACTTTGCCCACCACCATCGGCTGCTCATTCGGCGCGAGGCCGCTACCAAATCGGTGGTTTGAATCTGTGATGTACACGTCCGGCCCGAACATGTTGTGACTGCCAATCTCGACTAACCCGCACGCGTCAATCATGAGGTTCCGGTTAAAGTAATTCCAATCCCCAATCCTGATTCGAACGCCCTTGTAGTTCTCGTTGTTAGGCCAGAGCCAGCAGCCTTGACTAAACCCGTTGTAGGAACCGATTTCGATTTGTAAGCAGCGGCGCACTCTTCCGAGACCTTCCATTCGGTTGCGTACACCAGTTTTCATTCCGAGAAACCGGTATAAGGCCAGCCGCAGCCGGCTCGCTGCACCACGGCTTGCCGTCAACAGTAGATATTCGAGAACGCTTCTCATCTAGGTCTGCGGGAGCGTCGTATGAACTCCACAAAAGCTCGGGCATGCACTGGCTCGCGGCTGCTCCAGACCTCACCCGCGCGGGTGAAGAAAAGCCCGAAGCCCGCGAAACAAGACTTCAGCATGCGATTGGCCGCCGCAAACCGAAGGTGATTGATCACCTTGACCGGCATGATAGCCAATACAAGGGGAAAAGGGCAGCGGCGCACAGCAAATGCCAGGTCATTGCACACAAGGGAACGATGCTGGGCGGCGCTGTCCCGCGCAATAGTGGTTTTGTCGTGCCAAATGTTCACGCCCGGAAGGAAATGAATTTCCCAGTTCCGGTCGAGCAAACGAATGCAGAGGTCCGTTTCTTCTGATCCATATCGGCCTGGGCCGGGGACATAGAATCCACATTCGCGAACCGCGGAGGTCCGAAGAACGTGCCCGCAACCGATAAACAAGTGAGTTGGCCGAGGCTCGGACCTTGGACTCGGTTTGTCACGGTCCGGGCTAAGGATGTCGAATGCGGTCGCCGCTACTCTTGGATTCGCTTCCATGTGCTGCACGGCACGACTGATTTCGTCGCGGTTTATAAACCAAGCGTCGTCATCCAAGCTAAGATAGAAGTCCGCATTACTTTCGCGCATTAAATAATTGCGCGCCTCTAAATACCCCCGTGACTGCTCCCATCGGGTCCAACGAACGGCGGGGTACTGGGAACGGAGTTGCGGCGTGTCGTCCACGGACCCGTCATCCAGAACCGCGACCCGAACCCGCGGATACGTCTGGCGTAAGGCTGATTCGATAGCTTTCGGTAGGACGCGATGACGATTGCGAGTCACGATTCCAACGAGCACTTCACCTGAGTCGCGGATAGCCGTGTGATCGTCCGTTAAGGCCCTTATCGTCGTCCCGTCACAATAAACCAGGACGCCCTCGCCTTGCCGCGCAGCGTAGGACCGAACACCGCTCTGCCCGAAGGAACCTGGAGTGTGGAAGCGAGTGAAAACAACTCGAACAAAAAAAGCTTGAGGTAGTCGGACATCCGGTTCCGCCCGAGCACTTTCGTCATCACATAGTGGCGATTGATCAATTGCATTTCGGCGACGAGCTTCGGATCCATCTTGTGACTTCCAGGTTGTGAATCATGATAGATCCGCGCAGTCCGGGCGTTGGCAAGCTTCCAATGCCGACCTACCGTAAGCGACAAGGTTACGTCTTCCATCAGTGAATAGCCCTTGAAGTGCTCAGGGAACGGTGGATCGGGGAGCGCCTCGCGCCGATACAACGTGCAAGTTGTGTTCAGCCATTCTACTGGCACCACTTCTGGAAGATCTTCGCGATCTTCCGGCAGCAGATTGACTGCCGGGCCGAGAATACTTCCGGCATAGCACGATTCCGCGCGGTCGTCCATCAGGCGAAAAACGAATCGGCTGATCCGACCCGGCGATTGATAGCGCTGGTTGGTTATCATCGCACTCACGGCGCCCATGCGATCGTCGGAGTTTAACGCCCGCCATAAACGCGCGAAGCAGTCGGCTTCTAAAAGTACATCGTCATCCATGAAACCGATCGTGGACTGGGAGGCGGCACGAACTCCTTGATTGCGCTGGCTTGCAGCGCCGGCCAAGTCGGCCCTGCACCACGACACCGCCGACCGCAACTTCGGAATCGATTCCTCCTCACAGAGCGAACGCGTGCTTCCTTCAGTGGACGCATCCACGATGCTCACGTCAGCCGGCTGGGAAGATTGTTCCGCAAGGCTTTCAAGAGTGCGCTGCAGCGCCGCAGCACGGTCTCGAGTCGGGATCACGACTGTAACCGGCAAGAGTTCAGCGGCCATCCGAGAGGCCCATTGTTTGAAACCAAACCTTCACCATTGAAGATTCACGCTGCACGGCCTTTTACCCAGCTCTGGTAAATCTCCACGAAGATGTCGTCTAGTGATTTGCTGATGTCCCAACCGGGATAGTGGGTCTTCATTTTGGATAAGTCACTGATATAGCAAATGTGATCCCCCTCGCGGTTTTGATCCACATGCTCGTACAGCATTTTTTCCCCGCTGAAATTTTCGATTCGTTGGAATGCTTCGAGAATCGAGCAACTGTTGGCGCGGCCCCCACCGATGTTGTAGACCTCCGCGCAGCGAGGATTCTCATAAAAAGCCTGGATAAACCGGGCTACGTCCAGCGAGTGAATGTTGTCGCGCACTTGTTTGCCCTTGTAACCGTAGATTTTGTAGAGTCGGCCCTCGAGGTTGCACTTGATCAAGTAGCTGAGGAATCCATGCAGTTCGACCCCGCTGTGATTAGGACCGGTGAGGCAACCGCCGCGCAGGCAGCAGCAGCGCAGTCCGAAGTATCGTCCATATTCCTGAACCATGATGTCTCCGGCGACTTTTGAGGCGCCAAAAAGACTGTGCTTGCTCTGATCGATCGACAAATCTTCACGAATGCCCTTGGCGAACGCCGGATCGTCATAGTCCCAACGGGTGGGAAGCTCCCGGAGCTTGATGGTGTTCGGGCGGTCACCGTACACCTTGTTGGTGCTCATGTGGACAAAGACGGCTTGTGGCGCGTGGCGTCGAACGGCTTCGAGGAGATTGAGGGTTCCACCAGCATTGACGTCAAAGTCATCGAACGGGCGCGAGGCGGCCAAGTCGTGGCTGGGCTGGGCAGCGGCGTGGACCAGCATGGTCGGTCGCAACTCGTTCACGCATTTGAGAATCTGCTCACGATCGCGGATATCCAGCTCATGATGCTTGAATGAGGGGTAGGTGGAGATGAGCCGGCGGCGGTTCCAGCTCGTATCGCCGGCGGGGCCGAAGAAATCGGCGCGCTGATTGTTGTCGATGCCATGAACGGCCCAGCCCTGGCCGGCAAAGTGCTCGACAACCTCGGACCCGATCAATCCCGATGATCCGGTGACCAAAAGCGTGTTCATAGTCGAATCATTTTCCGATCAAGCCATTCCTATTTCATGAAACAGCTGCTCAAACCGGCGAACCCAGGTGTGGTCGCGCCGAGCCCGTTGATATCCTTTTTCGCGCAGCTGCTCGGCCGCCTGCGCATGAGACAGATAGAACCGAACCTTATCTATGAGTTCTTCCGTGCTGTTGTAGGTATCGATCTCCTTGCCAATCGCATAGAACTCTGTGATTTCGTCGGTATGTCCGGTCAGAAAGCAGGTTCGGCACATGGGCGCTTCAAAATCGCGGAGCCTGACGTGCGGAATCAGGTTCGAACCGGGCCGGCCATCCGACCAGACGTTACTGAAATTCAGTATGACTTGATGTGAGGAAAACACCTCGCAGATTCGGGTGAACGGGACGGGACCTTTGGCCAGCGGCCGGAACAAGGGAAAAAGTCTACGGGTCTGCTGGCGGTAGTCATATTGCCTCCAAGTTCGCGCCAATCCCCCGACCAGACCAAGCTGGGAGAAGTTGCGGCGAATTTCTGCGAGATAGTTCTTCGTCTGCGACGTCGACGGACTTGCCGGCGCTTTGTCGGACGTGCCCTCGAGTGGCGGATCGTTGCCCCAACCGGGTCCATAAATCTCAACCGGAACGTTGGCGCGAACCAGGGCAGCCATCCAGCGATCGCGATCTGCATAACGAAGGCCGACAAACGCCGCATTGGGCAACCGAGTCGCTCCTTCAAATGGTCTGTAAACCTGCGGGTCAGCCGCCATCTGCACCCAAACCGGATTTGCGCCGACCGCCTTATACAAAGAGCGCGCGTGCTTCTCAGCGTGCCAGGAGTAGTTCACCTTGGCGGCGATGTCCGCGACCAGTTCGAACTGGTAGATGCTGTTGCAGTAATAATTCACCGTGGGGATACCCCAGGCGTGTATCTGAGCAAACCCGGCTGGATCAAAATGCGAGATGTAAAAGTAGCTGAGGAACAAATCGATCGGCTTTTCCGCGTGCGCCTTCTTTACTTCGTCAAGAATCTGCTGGGTGGTGTTCGCGCGAATGTTCAACTCTTCGGAGGTGAAATCCTTCGCGGTCATCATGAACTCGCTAGTGGGAGCCAAATCGACTCGCGATTCCACCAGTTCATGACCCATTTCGCGCAAGGCGGGATAGAAGTTCCCACTCCACAACGAGCCGTAGAAACGATTGGGATCATTGGAATGTCGGACGGCGCAGAAGATGCGCATCTGATTTCCTTCGAGACAAATCTCCAACGCCGCTGCTAGCTCGGCCGAATGAACCGGTAAAAACCGCAGCCGTACTTCGCGTTGACCAATTGTTGTGGATCCGTATTCTGAACAAACTTCCCATCGTCGTCCACGCCACTGAATTCAACCAGCTGCAACTCGTGCAGAACATCGATAGGCCGCCGCGGGTCCCAGATACGCTGGGCATTGAATTCCACTCGTTCCCGTCCGACCGGCATGGAAAATAGCAGCACGCCGCCCGGTGCGAGAACACGCTGCAGTTCGAGCAGCGCTTTGTTTGTACCCAACGGGTCGATAGGATCTCCATAACGCCCCAATCCGATATGTTCAGCTACATGGAGGCAGGAGATCGAGACCAAAGCTTTATCCTCTACTGGAAGCTCGGTAATACTTCCCTGCCGGAATGAAAAATCAGGCAACTGGAAGCATGGCGCTCGAAGGTCCCAAAAGACGACGGGACAAATAGCCGTCGCTTGCGCAACAAAACCATCGAGACGCGAACCAACGTCGTGGTGCACTGGGGGCAGATGCGACGCTACGTGTCGCAAGGCCCAGACATCCTGATAGAAATAATGCCCGCCTCCCGACTGGGTGCTTGGATCCGCATCGAACAGACAGGGGGCAAGGTCGGAGAAAGAGGCGATGCCTCCCAGCGTCCTAAATTGACGCCACTCTGAAAAGTATCGGTGAAATCGGCCTGGAATCTCAGGCCACACCGGCAACTCAAATGTCGCCAGCCCCCGTGACAAACGCCATAGCCCTCTACTCAGCGTGTGGAATCCAGAAAAGGATGAACTGTTCTGCACGTGGTCCCAATCTTATGTATCTCGAAAGGAGCCCGATACCAAAATCTACAAATATCTTTGCCAGTACCTAGTGAAGACGGATGATGTCGTGCTGGACCGTGAAGTTCCAATGAGGTGCCTTATCCCTAACGTATTGGCTTAGCTCTGTCAAAGTGGGGTAAGAGTTGCTGCCATCAAACAATCGTGCGTCATCGATCAGCACAACAGAGTTGGGACTCAAACTAAGAATCGTATCCAATTCCTGAACGATCGGGGTGTCGACGGATCCTCGCGCGGTGGAACCGCCCGAGTAATGAGCGTCCAGCCAAAACAGCGCGGTTCGGTTTAGAGCTAACAGAACCTCTTGAAGAACGATGCCGCTGTCCCCGAGCAGCAAGTGCACTTTCGGATCATCCCCAAACTTCTCCTTCGCAGCCTTATGGAATTCCGCCGAAAGCTCGATCGAGTAAATTTCAGCGAATTGGTTCCTTGTTGCGGCGATCGTGCCTCCCAGTATGTTCCCGTCTCAACCAGCGCGCTTAAGCCGAACTTTTTGGCGTAGTCCTTTATTGTTGCGTGTTTAACCTCCGGAGGCGGCGGCACGGGGCACCCGAGGCATCGCCATTTCAAGCGTGTCAAATCAGACCGAAGGGAATTCAGCGGCTGATATAGAGGAGTCTTCTTTATAAGTTGCCGCAATTTTGACAATGGATTTGGCCAGTCTCCCGCGCCATTTCCAGATCTCCTCGGAGGACCGCAAGCCAGCGCGGCAGAACCGCTCTAATGCAGTATTCATCGGCAACGAGTTGTCGACCCGCTGAACCTAGGCGAGCACGTAACACCGGATCCTGCAGCAATGTGCCCAGATATTGTGTCCACTCGGTCGAATTCGAGGCATGGTAGCCGTTAATGCCGTGCCGAACAATTTCGGAATTCACCCCAATGGGGCTGACCACCACTGGTTTCCCCATTGCCATATAAAGGAGCGCCTTGTAGCCGCACTTCAGCTCGCTCCAAGGGTCTTGGGGCAGGGGCATGATTCCAATATCGAAAGACGCAACGTCCTGTGCCTCCTGTTCAAGACGCCATTCCTTATTTACTAGCCAGTCGGCGGACCAGTCGAGCGATCTATTGGACACAACCTTCAGCACAAAACGGTTCTGAAATCGGCGAGCCATCTCAAAAAATGATTCTTTCAAAGCCTCCAAGTACGGCAGATTCCATCCCGTCCCAAGCCATCCCACCACTAGCGGATCTGTGCCGCAGTGGGCGCACTGCACTGACTCTGTATCGAAGCGCGTTTCATCGACGACGGAGGGGATGGTCACGGAGTGTAAGTTAAACTGCCTGACGTGTTCTTGCAGTGCGCCATTGCCCGTAACCACAGCGTCGTAAAAGTGCAGGATGCGATTGATGTCTGGGTAGTAAATAAACACGCCGTCGTCGATGTCGTAGATCAGTCGCTTCGAAAGTTTCGACCACACCGCTGTCAATCGGGGAAGCACCACCTTCTGGATCACGATGGTGTCAAAGCGAGTCGACACCAAGAGGATCATCAGTTGTCGCAGTCGTCTTTGAAATTGCGTCTTAGAGTCCAGTGAAAAGGTAGTGACGTGATCGCCGTGGCGACGAAAGAAGGGCAAAAACTGATGTACCCGAACCCTTGAGCTCGGATCGTCAATGCCCCCATAGGTCACGAAAAGAATTTTCATGTGCTGTCGTGTTTCAAAACGGGGGCAGAGCGCGACGGAGCATCTGCTTTAACTGGGATTCGAGCAGTCTGCGAAAATTGCGGAGAGTCCACTTCAAAGATGCCTGCTGGTCAACGATTCGCGCACATGCCTGCCGATACAGGAGGCTATGCTTCATCGCAATGAATGCCTCAATCTGCGACTCGAACCCTCCGGTGCGACTGATCATCGATCCCTGGGTTCTCCGGTAGTCGAAAAGAACTTCAGGCACGTAAGCGAATCGCCAGCTGTGCTCCAAGGCACCCAGCCAAAAATCCCAATCTTCATATCCTTGAATAGGCATCGTACCATCGTATCCACCGTTCTGCTCCCAAAGAGAGCGCCGGTAAATCGCACAGGCATCAATGTAGTTCCAATGGAGCAACCGATCTGGGTCAAACGAGCCAACATACCACCGTCCCGTTTCTAACCCGATAAATTCTGCATCACCGTAGACGACCCCGACGTCCTGATTGGCGTCCAAGATTTGTACCCCGCGGTCGATGTACGCAGGACGCAATCGATTGTCTGCATCAAGTGGCAGGATGTACTCCCCGTTTGAGATATGTATTCCAGCATTTCGCGCTGCCGCCAAACCCTTATTTTCTTGCCTAATAACATTGAGTCCTAGTGCTTCTAATCGGCCCATTTCCTTGCGCGTCCGCTCGTCGGTAGAACCGTCGTTCACCACAATTAATTCAATATCGTCTCGCTTGATGCCCGTAACGCTATCGACCGCCTCCCGCAGGAACTCGCCGTGATTAAAACAGGGAATTACGACGGAAACCTTGAATGATTTACTCATTGAAGAAGCAACCGCACTTCGGAACAAACGAATGGCTCATGTGGCATCAAACGCTGAGCGGATAGAGCGCCATTTTCGCAAAAACACTCGTGCCAAAGCTCGCAGTTCGACGGAAATTACATGTAGCAATGTGGTGGGATCTATCGCGATTGCGTCCCGCAGGATTGACCATCTCCTCTGTAGCGGCACCCCCCGAGTGGTTACGGCCGGAGCCCAAAGCCATGGGAGCATTCTAGATAGTTTTCGCCGCGCAGCGTCTGTCGGTTTCACCTGACCGAGGACCCAACGGATCACTCGGAGGTACTCCGCCGAAGCTAGGTTCTCCCTTTGACTTTTAGCACTCGCGCTGGCGTCATGAACTCGATAATAATTCAGGGGGGCTCCGACGTGTGCCACTCGTCCTGTAAGAGCCATCGCAGCCCAGAGTTTCCAATCGCCGCAGAAGCGGAGGCGTTCGTCCGCCCCGCCGACCCGCTCGTAGACAGCCTTTCGAAATAGGACGCTGCTCGCGTTGAACACGGGGTTTAAATAAACGAAATAGTTGCGGCACTCCTCCCGCCCGTCAAGGTTAAAGTCATTGGTCCATTTCTCTCGGTCAAAATCCAGGAGGTGAGAGTCCGCATAACCGTCGACTCGATCGTCTGCGTAGACACGCCAAGATCGGCAATTAACAAATACGACCTGGGGCTCGGCATCAAGAACTGCCACCAATCGCTGCAGCAATTTTTCGTCGGCGTAGTCGTCGGACTCTGCAATCCAGACGTATTCACCGTGCGCGAGACGCACACCCTTATTCCACTGCTTGAACGTGCTGCCCGAATTCACTTCGCTGAAGTCGATTCTGACCCTCGGGTCATCGGCATACTTTGAAAGCATCGATCGGCTGTCGTCAGTGGAGCAGTCGTCGAGCAGGATCAGTTCGAAATCCTGAAAGGTCTGGCTTAGAACGCTATCTACGCGCCTGCGCAGAAAGCGCGAGTGGTTGTAGTTCGGGATGACTACACTAACCTTGGCCATGAATTTGAGCCACGGAACTAGATGTCGTTTTGATTCTCCGAAAGGTCGATTCAGTAGATTTCAATAGGAATGAATCAATTTAAACAGTTCACCGCGAAATCGTTGGAGTCCGAGACGGCACTCGTTAGCTCGCTGCCAATTTCGGAATGAAAGTCCTAATCTTGTAAATCGATACATCCAGAGAGCTCTTTTATTACCGGTCGTTCGCCATACAGCCAATAAGATTTCGGACGACTCGGAATCGCTCCTTCTATAAAGGTCCTCCGACAGATACAACATCGTTCTGATGAGCGTGGATTCCTGGTGCGCTGTCAGATCCCCAAGATGAAATTGCTTGAGGCAGATTTTGAATGAATCCCTAACCATGCGTCCCGGGTCACAATGCGAAAATGACTTTTCGTGACGCCTATATTTTGCCGACGGTATCGGCGAAAAAAGAAACGAGTAGTGCCGCGCAACTCGCATCCACATATCCCAATCCTCCCACGGCAGGTCTTCGTCAAACAGACCCACTCCCTCGAAACAGCTTCGCCGAATCAATATGGTCATCCCCGGGATAAAGTTGCCTTCCAACAGCGTATCTAGTATCTGGCCTTGCGGCATTTCGGGTAGCGTCCGGTGGGCGGCGATGAACATATCGGGCAGAGCATGCCCCTGTTCGTCCATCTGATACGCATCGCTGTATAACACTCCCACGGAAGCCGGCTGGGATTCCATCATTTTCACTTGGCGCTCAATTTTGTCGGGTAGCCAGACGTCATCCGATGCCACCATGGAGATGTATTTGCCATTGGCGATTCGCAGCGCATCGTTCAGTGATTTGCAGATCCCTTGATTTTCTTGGTGACGGATGAATGTGCAATCTATTCCATTTTCGTGTAGCCACTGTTCGATGATTGCTACCGAGTCGTCGGAAGAGCAGTCGTCTACGATGATCAACTGCGTCGATTTGTATGTCTGAGCCTTGACGCTTTCGAGGGTTTCCAACACGAATCGAGAGTGATTGTAGGAGAGAACAATCGTACTGACCAAAGGACTGGCAGTTGGGTCATCGTAATGTCCCTGTGTCAGCAAAGTTGACGGATCGCCTGAATGGTAATTTCCTGCTGCTGGGCTTCGAGGTGCGGACTCAGGGGCAGGCTGAGTTCCGTGTTGGCAATTTCTTCGGCAATGGGAAAATCGCCGGGCTTCCAACCGCTGCCGGAATAGGCTCCGGAGAGGTGCGGAGGAATGGGATAGTGAATTTGCGTGCCGATGCCGGCGCTCGAGAGGGAGGCCTGCAGCAAGTCGCGACGGCCATGGCGCAACGGGAAAAGATGCCAGACTGGCTCGGCCCATTCGGGAACGAACGGCAATTGCAACGCAGGCAGTCCGCTCAACTCGTTTAGATAGCGCGCGGCAATGGCGCGGCGGCGGGCGTTCCATTCGTCCAGCCTGCGCAATTTGACACTGAGAAAAGCGGCCTGCAGCTCATCGAGGCGGGAATTGAACCCCTGACATGCGTTCTCGTACTTCTTTTTTGAGCCGTAGTTGCGCAAGGCGCGAACGCGATCGGCGAGTTCCGCGTCATTCGTGGTTACCGCGCCGGCGTCGGCGAACGCACCGAGATTCTTAACGGGATAAAAGCTGGTGGCCGCCGCGTCGCCCAAGGAGCCGGTGCGCCGGCCTTTGTACCGGGCGCCTTGCGCTTGCGCGTTGTCTTCGATGACTTTCAATTTATGCTTGCGGGCGATGCCGAGGATGGGATCCATGTCCGCGGGCTGGCCATAGAGGTGCACGGGCATGATCGCCCTGGTTTTGGGAGTGATCGCGCGTTCGATGCCTTCGAGAGCTATGTTGAAGGTTCGCGGATCGGGCTCGACGGGGACCGGGGTTGCGCCGGCATAGGAGACGGCGAGCCAGCTGGCAATGAAGGTGTTGGTGGGAACGATCACTTCGTGCCCTGCTCCAATGCGGTAGGCCCTCAGAATCAGGTGCAGCGCGTCGAGGCCATTGGCAACTCCTATGCAGCACGCCGCCCCGCAATACGACGCGAACGCCGCCTCGAACTGCTCCAGTTCCGAGCCCAACAGATACCATCCTGAGTCCATGACGCGATGATAAGCAGCGTCGAACTCGGCGCGAAGTTCATCGTAACCGGGCCTGAGCTCAAGAAAAGGGACTTTCACAAGTTGAGCGCCTGCCGGAATGCGTTGTAATCCCGGAAGTAGTCGGCTTCGTCGTAGAGATTGGACGCAAGAACCAGACAGACGGAACCGGAGGAAAAATTATCGAGTTCGCGCCAGATCATGGGACAGACGTAAATTCCGAAATAGGAGCGGTTCAAATGAAAACGTTTTTCCTGCGTGCCGTCGTTCAGAACTACGTCAAAACTTCCCGACATGGCGACGATCAACTGGTGCAAATTCCTGTGCGCGTGGCCACCGCGCTCGGCGCCTCCGGGAACGTCGTAGAGGTAGTAGACGCGCTTAATCTCGAAAGGCAAATGCCGGCCGCCCTCGATGAAAGTAAGATTGCCACGAGGCTCTTTGATTATGGGGAGGTCAATGATGCGGCATTCCGCGAGACTCATGAATTTAGCTCTTCCGCGCTCACCTGCAGTGCTCGGGACATGGATATCCATCAAGCCAGGTCTAATTCGTATGAATCGTAAACGACGCCTCGCGCGCCGTAGCTTTCCTTATTTTGCACCAGACCAGGGTTCAGCCATTGCCCTGCTTGTTCGGTGGAAATGCCCCAATCAAAATATCGAATGGTTGCGTATCGCCTTTCCAGCAGTTCATCAAAAACACATTCCAATGCGCCTTCACGCTTGGCCTCGTCGGAGCCGGCAATGTATTGCGCATGGGCAACTCTCGTGTTTTCATAGACCAAAACTCCTGCGCATAACTGTTCTCCGCGATAGGCGGCGTAGAGCCGAATATTTTGAGGAAAACGTCCCGACAACAGCTCCATTTCCAGTTTGGTGTGTGTTGGCTGGACATTGTACTTCGCGGTTAGAGCAGAGCTCACCAAATCCATGAAGGCATCATAATCAGTGCTCTCTCGGACAACGAATGTTTTTTTGCCCCGCCTCAGCCGATACTGTCGTCCATGTTCCATTGGCGGTCGACAAGTCATATCCAGAGTCGAGGATAGATCACGGCGCACTAAGCGGGCCCCGCACCGGAATAGCGCATAGAGGTCATCTTCCGCCGGCATTCGATGATAAATATGCGGCACCGGCTTATATAGCAAAGTGCTCACCCCTTGGCCGCGCAGCCACTCCCGCAATACGTCGAACAGTTCCAGCATCGCAGAGGCGCCAAGGCTGTGCTGGGAAATCAATCCACCAAACGAGAGGCCACCATGCGAAACGACCTGATCTCCGCTCCGGTTGGCCGGCAGTACGGCCAATAAGTCGTTCCCATCGAAGAACAATAGCGACGCATCCTGAAAACGATCACTGTGGTATTCCATGTAATCGCGGAAGAACAGAAACACTCCATTTCTGCTTCGTGCGATCATCTCATCCCAAGTCTGCTTGTGCTGCGAACGATAGGGCTCGACTCGAATAGGGATTGTTTCAGCCACAGCGCTCCTCGAAGGTTGACATCTCGCAAAGGACATTCAAGTGAGACGTCGACGTTCCGACTTACTTCGGGCGGGCGACGAGGTACATTTCGGCGGCAATTTCTGGATAGCGTTCCCCCAGGACAAAAAATGCGTCAACCATCTCCGGAGTCCATTGCTCGTCGATCTGGCGATTCGAGACCGGCTTGATCCAATAACCCCCAAAGACCTCGATTTCCAATCCAGCGTTTGAAAATAATCGGCGGAATTCCTCTCGATTGAATATTTTGCGTTTAAGCTGAACTTTATCGCGCTCGCTGAAGGCATTGGCAGCGGACAATAAGCCCATTCGTACCGCAGCCTGACGATGCAGTGACTCGCTGTTGGGAGCAATGGCAATAATCTTCCCGCCGGGGCTCAACCAGTTCCCAGCCAAGCGGACAACCTGTCCTGGATCGCGAACGTGATCCAACACATGGCACAGGAGTATGTTGTCGAAGCGCTCGGATGGGACAAAGTCCTCAACCAAAGTGGCGACTACCTGTCCTCGAGGAAAAGACTGCCGAAGTTTTTGGCAATTGGTCTCCGAGGGCTCAACCATGGTGAGGTCAAAGTCTTTAACCAGGCTACGAGTCATGTAGCCGTCGGCCGGTCCAACTTCCAGAATCTTCTTTCCCACCAGATGACGTCTTACAATCCCCAAAGAATATTCCGCGGCGGTTGCGAGAACGCCCTCAAAATAATTGACGGTGCGTGCTACTTCCTCCTGCCATTTAACTTCCTCGCTAGAAGATTGATATGGTTGCATTCCAAGCCCCAGTTCAAAATCGGTTGCGGCCTCACTCTGTCCTCGTGGACGAGACATAACGTTATTGCGTCAACCTTCGGCGAAGAGAGGTCCACAACAATGGCGTACTCTCCTTGATTCGCAATGCCAGGCAACGGGCAATACACCAACGCGCAGCAGCCGTCCATCCCGACGATGGGATGGAATAGCGTTTGGTCAGCAACGGATGATGGATGATCTTGGCGCAGATGTAGTCCAAATCGCCTCGCTTCAACTGCTGTTCCGCAACACCAACACGGTCCTTTTCCACCCCGCCGCCTATGGTTCCTGGCGTAGCCCAGTCTATCCAGCTCTCCCGGTTTCGCGGGGCTTCGAATTGCTCATTTTCCAAATCCAGCCGGTCCATTTCATGTACGCCAACAAAACGATACATCCGGTTGGCGACGGGCAGTGGATCAGAAACGACATCTTCGTAATAGATCACCAGGCTGTTCCCGCTGGTTTCCGCCAACGCAGTGCCTGCTTTCAAGCACTGGTTCATGTAATCGACAGCAGCGAGGGTGTCCCGGACAAACCCCGAAGCCCGGCCCTGCCGGCGCCGCTGGCGCCTGCCTACCTCCAGCATTGAACTCACAACATCCCGCGGGTCCCGGATAATCAGAATCTTTTTGGTCTCGGGCGCGCATTCTTCCAGCCATTCAAAGGCAAGTACATTGCTCGGCGTTTTTTCGCTCAGATAGCTGACTCCCTCGGCCTGCAGTTTGGGGAGCAACAGAGCAACTAACAGAGACCGGAAAGCACGTACCAGAGCCTTTTCATCCAAAATTGCATCGATCCGCCCCGATCGGATCGACCCCCGCATAGCCTGAAACAAATCCACGATGGGCGGAACAAAATCAAACTCGGGGCCGCCATAAATCTCCGGATGACAATCCAGTATCCTTTGCACCAAAGTCGTCCCGGAACGCGGACTGCCTCCGACAAAAATCAAACGGCTCAATTGAGAAGCTAGAAGCGACGGAGCCGTTTCGTTGGCACCCATAATTGGATTTGTCTCGATCATAGGGTAAAAGTCTGGAGCAACCGCTGGGCTATCTCGAAGCAATATTTTGTAGACTTAAGCGCCCCGCGAGGCTACGACGTATATCTCTCCCGCTATATCGGGATAGCGCTCGCCCAGCACCATGAAAGCGTCAGTCATCTCCGGTGTCCAAGATGCTTCTATCTGCGCGTTGGAAACCGGCTTCATCCAATAGCCGCCAAAAATCTCTATTCTTAAACCAGCGTGAGAGAAGGCATTGCGGAACGACTCAGGGTTGAAGACACGGCGATGACCATGGTGAAAATCCATCTCGTTAAGCGCGTCCTCTTGGCGCAGTAGACCCATAATTGTGGCAGCTTGACGATGCAAGGAACGGGCATTCGGTACGGCGGCAAACAGCCGTCCGACTTCCGGTTTGAGCCACAGTTTGGCACGCGACAAAATGTCTACGGGGTCCTCCACGTGTTCGAGAACGTGCCCAAGGACAATGTTGTCGAAGAGTTCACTTGATTGGAATTCCTCGAACAGGGAGTGGACAGTGTTTGCGCGCGGAAAACGACGACGCAGGGAATCGCAAAATAGCCCGGAACCCTCCACCAAGGTCAACTTCTTCCCGGTGGCTGCAAGTAGTTCGGTCATTACGCCCTCGGCTGGCCCTAGTTCCAGAATGCTGTCGCCAACCAGGTGGCGTTGAGCGATCTTGAAGGAATATTTTATGGTGGTCGAATTAACGCCTGCACAGTAGAGCGACACATTGCTTATGCTTTCCAGGCGTTCTTTTTCGCTTTGGGTGCTCATAGTTGCTTAATCAACGAAGACTCTTCCTCGAAGGAGTGGCTCCAAAAGAGCAGCGGGCGAACGACTCCTGGCGCAACGCCCATGTTCGAACCCCGGCCGGTGGCTGTATTCTCCACTTCGAAGGAGACGACTCCGTCGATGCGAAGCAACAAATATCGCTGTTCCTTGCCGAAAATCACGTCCAAGGAATAACGGCCGGCGTTCAGCAAATGCCCGGGGATTCTGCCCGTGACCTGATAGAAACCGCGGCGGGAATCACGCTCCGAACTAATCCGGTGACCGGATTCAAAGACAAGGACACCTTCGTGGTTGCTCACGTAAACAGTACAGCCAAGATTGATATTTTCCTGTAAGTTTTCGAGACCGATCTCGATCTGCGCACCTGTGTCGATTGTGATTTCCGCGCTGCCTTCCGGAGGGACTATTCGTATATAAGAGATACGGATGCTTTCATTGCCCGGGGCAGTGGTTGAATCCCGCCATTCTCTAGCGCTCGCAGCGGAGGCAGCACTCGCCAAATAATCGTCCGCGACGTCAGCGACCGTGCCGGAGGCGGCGACGACACCATCTCTAATCAAAATCGCTTTGCGGCACAAGGCCTTCACCGCCGCCATATTGTGACTCACAAAAAGAATGGTGCGACCATCCCGCGAGACTTGTCCCATTTTGCCGAGACACTTCTTCTGAAAAGACGCATCACCCACTGCCAGAACTTCATCCACCAATAGAATCTCCAACTCCAGATGCGCCGCTACCGCGAACGCCAGCCGCATGTACATTCCACTGGAATAGCGCTTAACCGGAGTGTCGATGAACTTTTCGAGTTCGGCGAAGGCCACGATTTCGTCGAACTTGCGCGCCACCTCAGCTCTCCTCATGCCGAGGATCGCGCCATTCAGAAAGATGTTGTCGCGCCCGGTCAGTTCGGGATGGAAGCCAGTACCGACCTCGAGGAGTGAGCCGACGCGTCCCCAGATATCGGCGTTGCCGCGGGTGGGTTCGGTGATGCGGGACAGGATTTTGAGCAACGTGCTCTTCCCTGCTCCGTTGCTACCGATAATGCCGACGACTTCTCCGCGCTTGATTTCGAAAGAGACGTCATTCAGTGCCCAGATCGTGGGCTTCTCGTTGACGGACACGCCATTCGACGAATGCCGCGGAGTCGAGCGAAAGCGGCGCAGGGGGGAAGCGAAAGCGTCGGTGATTACGTCCCGGAGTGCCTTGTACGTCTCCCGCTCCCCGATCCGGTACTGTTTTGCGAGTCCCTCGCAACGAATGGCTACATCAGTCATTGGATTTGTTCACACCACGTCCGCGAAGGTTCGCTCCATGCGACGAAAGTAATACAGACCACCGACGAGGAACAGCGCCACGACCACCACCGAGACCCAAAGCATCGCGCCGGGCGCTTGCGTCTTGCCTAACAGCGCCCAACGGAAACCTTCGATGACGCCGGCCATTGGGTTGAGACCATACAATGGCCGCCACCGCGCTGGGACGAGAGTGCTGGGATATGCAACTGGCGAAGCGAACAACCAGAATTGTACGATGAAATTCAACGTGTATCGGACATCCCGATATTGCACGTTCAGGGCAGAAAGCCATAAGCCCATCCCAAAAGCGGTGGCCATGGCCAATAGCACAAAAAACGGCAGCGTCAAAACCATCCAACTGGGCTTGATCCCATACCAGATCATCATGCCGACAAGAAGGGTAGACGAGATAACAAAGTCGACCAAGCCAGCCAGGATGCTGGCGAGGGGAACGACAAGCCTCGGGAAATAGACCTTCGTTATGAGACGCTCGTTCGCGACCACGCTATTGCTGGATTCCGTCAGTGCGAAGGCGAATAATTGCCAAGGAAGAAGCGCAGTGTAGCTGAATAGCGGATACGGAATCCCATCCGACGGGACCTTCGCCAGTCTCCCGAAGAAGAGAGTGAACACGAGCATTGTGAATAGCGGCTGAATAACAGCCCATGCAGCTCCCAAGGTTGTTTGTTTATAGCGAACCTTGATATCGCGCCAGGTCAGAAAAAATAGCAATTCTCGATATTGCCACAGACCCTTGAGCCCGAGTGAAGTCCAACCCCTGCTGGGCTCGATCCGCGTGTGAACAAGCGGAAACTGCTCAATCGCAGGCGCTGACATCGCTGGTGATGAAGTTGGCGCTGGAGTGGTCATGAAAGACATAATAGGCGTCTCAGGACTTGTGGGGACGACACGTTGCAGGATCTCGCCGTGCCGAATCGCGGAAGCCTCCTACGAATCAACTACCGAACATTGAGAAAAATATATCGGGGTTGCTCTAGGCTGTCAAAACTTCGATCAGCCGGATCACCCTGGCCACGAACCCCATTGACAGGCCTGCGTCGCGCACCATTTCAACTGGCTTCCATAAGACGACTTAAGACCGCACGAACGCCGTCTGCGAACTGCGGCCGCCCGAAACGAGCACGGGTCGCCGCAGCGAGCGCGACTGGGTCTGGCTTCGGCTTGGCAAGAAGGGACACGATAGCTGCGGGAAGCTCAGGCTCAGATACCATTGTCCCGAGCTCTCCGTCGGCAAGCGCGTCGGTGGCGCCAGCAACGCTAAGGCCAAGCGTTGGCGTGCCACTAACCATAGCCTCCAGGAATGCGATCCCAAATCCCTCGCCTGTCGACGGCATCACGAACAGGTCGGCCTTGCGATAAACGTCGCTGAGAACTTGCAAATCGACGCCGCCCAGGAAATGCACGCGATCGCTTACACCCACATCACGCGCCAGCAATTCAAGGCGGCCGCGGTCGTTACCCTCCCCGACGACAATATATTCCACGTCGTGGCCGTGCGAGAGTACATAAGGTAGGGCACATATCACGCGATCTTGCCCCTTGTACTGCTGGCTGGGGTCCATCCGTGCAACCGTCAAGAGCGTGCGCTTCTTCTCGTTTCCTACAGCAGTTTGCGGCCTGAAACCGTTTGTCGGCGTGAACGTTTCCTTGAAGGTAGTCGGCAGGACCAGCACCCGCTCAGGCGCGATTGCCGCCCAAGAGAGCACCGCGGCCCGTGTATAACGCGAGATGCACAGCAAGAGATCAGCCGATTCCACAGACTCCCGCTGCAACCGTGAAGGCCGTGGCCAAGCTTCAATTCCGTAGGTCTGAATGATGAGCTTCGCGGCCTTCAATCGCGCAATGAGTGCGGCTAACGGAGCCATAAAAAGGTGTCCACAGAACACAAAATCGACTGACCGGTCGAGCGCAGATCGCAGGGCTCCCACAGAATAAGCGAGCCGTCCGGGTCGCGCAGGCATTTGTTCGATTGTCTGATCCGGCACGGGTGGATCGGGCGCGAGCCGGGGTAGAACCGTAATTGATGACAGGATTCGAGTTTCGGCCAACGCTCCGAGAAAATCACGGTTGTACTGCGCAATACCGCCGCGCCCCCCGAAGGCGTCAGTCACAAGAGCAAGCATCGCTGGAGATGATTTCATGCAGCGTCCACTTCTCGTTGCGCCTTCGCTGGCACCATGCCTTTTAAAACTGCGCGCGACCAGTGTCGAGAGATGAGTCCCTTTGCGGATGGGCGGAAACTTGCTTCAGAGGCGTCAACAGCTGCATTTATCCAGTTTCCCGTGGGTACATTGAAACCCGTTTTTGCACGATTGACGACCTCGTCTGGCAGTGGTTTGGCCGGCGCGTTGGCAATAGCTGCCTTTCCGGAACCCGCACTGAGCGCGGGAATCACAGGAGCAAGCGCCCGAAGCAATGTGAAGTCCACCAACGGCACACGAATTTCGAGACTGTGAGCCATTCCAACCCAGTCGGCGTCGCGGAGAAGCTGATTGCGCATGTAGTGAGCTGACTCAAGCACGCACACTCGCGCAACGTCGCAGCCCGGATCGGGCATCAGGGTAGCGCTGAGGCGCAGCTGCGGCTTTAGCCGGCGCAAACCCTCCCTCGCGATTTCGGCGTCCATCACCCCGGGCAACTCGCTGGGCAGGAACAAGCCGCGGCGCAGAAGATAGGCGCCTGCCCATGTGCCAGAATGCTCGAGAACCCCGAGCAGCTTCGGTCGCTCCCGCGAGAGACCGGGAGCAACTGCACCAATGACTTTGCGGGCAACCAACCCGAGGCCCGGAACGGCCGCCAATGGGCCAAACCAATTCCGCCAACGGGGTAAATCCGAGAAGCTAGGATAGCCACCGAGAAGTTCGTCGCCGCCGAGACCTGAGATCGCAACCTTCAACCCCGCCTCTTTGGCCGCCTTGGAGACGAACCAGGAGTTCACTCCGTCGATCGATGGTTGGTCCATGGCCTCCAGTATCGCGGGAAGGTCGTCGCGGAACTCCTGCTCACCCACGGATCGTACGATCTGACGCGCACCGTACTGCTCGCACACGCGTGCGGCCAATGGCGCCTCGTCTTCGGAAGTGCCTTGGAACTCCGCAAATACCAGGGTGATGGCGCGAATCTCACGTTGCCCCGCATCCCGCATGAGGCCAAGTAAAGCGCCAGAGTCGACGCCTGCAGACAGAAAAATGCCGACTTCTACGTCAGCCAATAAATGCGCGCGCACGCTATCCAACACTCCGGCGCGCACACGTTCGCACAGCTGATCGTTGGGGACGGGATTCGCCGTGCCCTCAGCCAGGACTGCGGCGAGATTTGAATAGGGCTTTGGCTCCTTCGGGCCGCTCCCGTCGATCCATTGGATATGGCCGGCGGGTAGAGAACGAATTTCCCGATAGAGCGAAAATGGCTCGGGCACGTTGCCGAACAGATGAAAGCCGACCAGGCCAGCCGGTTCCGGGTCGTGCGAGACATTCCCGCCTGCGAGGAGCGCCTTCACTTGCGATGCAAAGCGAAAGGTCCAGCCATCGTTCGCTGTGTACAGCGGCTTGATACCGTATGGATCGCGCGCCAGAAAGAGGCGGCGCTGCCCTTCATCCCAGATAGCGAAAGCGAACATTCCGCGTAGCCGATGTACCATCTCGGCGCCGTGCCGTGCATAGAGATGCAAGAGCACTTCGGTGTCGGAAGTCGTACGGAAATGGACGTAATCTTTCTCGAGCTCAGTGCGGAGCTGAGGATAATTGTAGATCTCGCCGTTAAATACGACGACGAATCGACCGTCGTCACTAACCATTGGCTGAGAAGCACGGTCGGAAAGGTCGATGATCGAAAGCCGTCGATGCCCCAAACCAAGATGCCGGTCCGGGCTCCACCAGGCCCCTGATCCATCGGGGCCCCGTGCTCGCATCGCCTCCCTTGTTCTAAGGAGCTCGGCTTCTTGCGGAGCGCTCGAAGCCGAGTGATACGCGAAGATGCCGTTTATGCCGCACATATAAAAGGCCTCAGGCCTAAGCGAGTCGGGAGATCACCGTAGAAGTGTGTAGCTTTGGGACAAGCTACCGCCCTTTCCCACACAATTCGCGTTGGGAATACAGACATTACCGCCTAAGAGGCGCGTGTGTCAACGGCCCAGGTCGGGCCGCCCCAAGTCTAACCCGGATTTCTCACAGGGGTTGCTGTGGGAACAAGACTTTACCGAACTTCCCCAGTTCTTCCAGCGTCAGGGTCGTAATGCAGGGGCATCGCTCCCAACCGGCAGGAAGTTTTGACGGATCGATAATTCTTAACTCTTGAAAGACCTTTGACGTTCTCCGAAAAACAGTGGAGCAACAGCATCTTTCTCGATCACGACCGAAACGGCGCGCTGAAGCAAAGTAATAGAAACGACCAAATGATACTCATCCTTGACCCGCAAGAAGATCCCCTCCGCACCAGCCAAAGGGCCGGCTTGGAGTCGTACCCGCTGTCCCATTCTCAAGAACGGCCACGGTTGAACCGGACGTCCCGCTAGCGCAATAGTTCGGATGGACGCTATCTCAGTGTCATTCACAGGCTCTGCCCTCTTTCCCCGTCCCACAACGCCTACAACACCTGGGGTCATTAAAATCGGCAAGCGCTTATTGGCGTCGAACTGGCAAAAAACGTACCCAGGAAAAAGAGCCACTTCAATTTCCGCGACCCGATCGACGCGTTTTCGCCGGGTGCAATAGGAGGGTGAAAAAACTGTATAACCCTTGCCTCTTAAACTATTTTCGACGGTTTTTTCATGTCGCGATCGAACGTGTATTGCGTACCACCGGTCAACGCCAAGCGCACCCGTGAACTGAAAAGGAACGACACATTGCACCGCGAGGTCACCGTCAGGACAGGCTCTGTCAGACCACCCTTCCACAAAACCTCCTAAACTCTGGTACTAGTCCTGCATTCTAAACCGGACTCGTTTCCGGTATTCTACCTCTGCGGAACAGCCCTAGTTCCGTTCTTTCAGGCAAAGCTACTGCATTGCCTCTCGGTCGCTTCGTCAATATTTCGGAGTTCAGTCTTAGTTAGTTGAGCGCCGGCGCATTCGGCGGTGTTGGAAAATCGGAACTCATTACAAGAAATAATAATCCCTTCTCTTCAGGCCGTCAAAGATTTCTGGGCCCTTGCATCGATCCGTCGTATCGGCACTCCGACCTAGCGGTCCACCGTTAGCGAATGTATGTAGCCATGACAACCAGCGCACAGTGTGATTAGGTTCTCCTCTGAATCCTGGCCAGATTGGCTGCGAAACTGTTTGTGATGAACTTCCAGGTTTGCCATCGTGTCGTTTGCTTGTGAACAGTCCGCATCGGAATGGAGGAGGACGTTTTAAAGCGCTCGTTGTGGGTCACTTCCTGGTAGCCAGCCCCATGGGCAGAATCGGTCGGTTGCGTTCAAGCGCATGAAATCTGGCTCTTTTCATTTACGAAAAGAACTCCGCATTACACAGAATTCCGCTTACTATGTGATTATCGCACGGAGAGATAGCGTTTCATCCCTCAACTCGGACACGACCAAACCCAAACCTCTCCTAATCCACAGACGCTAACCGGAATGCCGCTTTTGACTTCCCTAGCGATAAAATCCAGCATGCTAAAAAAGGACCTCAAATCTATCTATTTTCCAACCGCACGGCGAAGACGGCCAGCCACTCGACGCCACAACGGGCGTGCCGGGGGCACTATTTGAGCCGGATACGGAGCAGCCGTCGAATGCTCGGGCCAATCAGGTTCAGGAGTGAGCGCGAGTTCTGGAGACATACTGAATGTTTGCCGTTCGCCGATCATCGCAGCGAATGTCAGTCGATCCGAATAATCAGAGAATTTTGGATTAAGAATCTCAGAGGCGCTAGTGAATCCAACGTCGCGAAGCAGATTTAGGAGAGAAGGTTTGGTGAACCAAAAACTTGTTTCATTATCAAGTGAGGCCCATTTCCTGCTCGCTTTCATCTCTGGCGTATCTTCTGGAGCGTGCTCTCTATAGGCGAAACCTGAATAGCTGTGGCCTTCCCAGCGAATCGTGTGATCGGGTTTCAACCCGACGTGCGTATCGATGATCGTGAGTCGCTTGCAAACCCTCTTAATCGAAGCGAGGAAGCGGCACGCATCGGCACCCGCAAGATGGTACAGAATGCCTGAGCAAAACACTACGTCAAAATGGCCGTACTTTTCTGGGCTGAGGTTTCGAACATCATCGGTGACAAATTCTACGTTCTGAATTCCGAGCGCTTCCGCGGCGAACCGCGCGTGGGCATTGTTCGATTCCCGTCCTTCGATGGCGACAACTTCGGCGCCATGCGAGGCAAATTCCAGCGAGTAGAATCCTTCCAAACTGCCAAGGTCGAGAATGCGAAGTTGATTCCACGGCTTCATGGAGAGGTCCGCGATTGCTTGAACGACTCTGCAAAGACGGAAGTCCGGACCGGCGCGTTCCGAGTTGGTTGCGATGCTATACGGAAGAGGGATGTTTATGGTCCAAGGTCCGAATTGTGCTTGGATTTCTGCTTTTCGTGTGCGAAGTTCTTGCTCATTCATCGCGATCCCATCCTCTTGGCGGCTGCGCGACGAATTATACCTTGTGGTTTCATGTGCTCTTCAAGCCGCGCGGTGACCGACACCTAAGGATCTGATTCCGGGAGGGTATTATCAACGGTGGATGTCGGCGTGACACGTTGCGCAGAGCGTGATCAGGTTCTCTTCCGAATCGTGCCCGGAATGGCTGCGAAACTGTTTGTGGTGAACCTCCAAATTCGACATCGTGCCGCACGATTGACACCGCCAACCATCACGGCGCAGTACCTGCTGCTTAAGACTCTGATACGAAAATGAGTCGAGCCGAATGCGGGGAGAATCAGGAAGCATCTCGTTCATAATGCCTTTTCGTTCAGGTCACCAAGGAACGCCTGCCTTTGCTCCCCGGGCAGAAACTTGAAGAATCTCGTCATCGAGAACAGTAGGATTTCCGGATCTCCGTTGTCGAGGTTCCCTCCGTGCTAGAAAGTCTGCACAGATCATTTCCAAACAATAGCCTCGGGATCGGTCGCTTCCTAGCATCAGAACCGCCGTCTCGATTGCTTTCTCAATCACGGGCATCTGGCTCTGGTACAGTTTTGAAGTAGATGATTTCCCACGGCTCGGTCTCCCTTCCCGTTAGCTCCTTCTCAACCTCCTTCTTGAAGTCTTCCTTCGGCATCTGACGGACTTTGTGCAACCAGGTTGCACAATCGAAGTGCTGCCTGTCCCTCCTGGCAAGTCTTGCCAGCTCGATCCCCTTCGCCCAGCCCACTTCCTTCAGTTGCTTTCTCGCTTGCGGTGGCAGGTGCTCGTGAATTGACATTAGGTAGTACGCCTTCCTCCTTGACTCCGGAAAACGTCTCTCCAGAAATTCGTCGAAACACTTCAACCTCTCCAGCCTCCAGTATTGTCCCGCCCGCACCTCGCGTAGATAGCGCCCCAGTTCGACGAACTTGGTGTCGCGCTCCGTCTCCTTCCTCTGCTCCAGGCCGGAATCTCGTCAATCTTGGCAAGTACAAATGCGACGCGGCGACGATTGAACTTCGGTGCCAAGGGCGAGTTCTGTAATTAAGCTCGTCAAGCCAACCAAGACTGTCTGCTCCTGGACGCCGCACCACGGCGGCGTCAATCATTTTCTGTTTGCCAAGACAAAGGCCTACATACGGACAGCTGCTGCAGGGATTCTGCGGAAAGCGGATGCCACTGTGCGGCAGAAAGTCTGCCGCCTCGCCTTTTCTCGTCGAAATCTTGGCCCTGTGTAGAAAAAGTGCCCCTCTGAGTAGGAGACACTCATATTATCAAGGGTGGATGGAGGCGTGACACTCTGAGGAGAGCGTGATCAGGTTTTGTTCGGAGCCATAAATGCGATTCAGCGCGTGACATGAACAACAAAATACTACAGACAGCACAGTTAGACTTGCACTCTGTCTATCAGAAGACCGACAGATATGTCGCACTCGGGAAATGTCCTGAGTCGCTCTCTGCGGTATCCAGACCATAGTGCATGGCAGCGGGTCGGTAGTTTGCAAGTAGCGATTGCAATTGCTGAGGGCAGGCGTGGTGCAACATACTAAGCGAAACCGCGATGGCGTACCGTCGATTTTCAATCAGAAATGCATGTAGTAACGTGCTTTCTCCCGCGAAGAAAAGCGTGCTTAGAACATTCGATTGATAATCGTATGGAAAATAGATGTCATGGAAATGCACGAAGGAGCCAGCCGATAGCCGCGGAAGTACTTCCAGGATGATTCGGTTAACTTCGCTACCCGGACGCATGGTATGACTTGAGTCGACAAACAATAAGTCGCCGGCGACGAGACCGGTAAAAATTCCCATGTCAACTTCTTGAGCTGGTTTCGGGATTAGCTCAATGAGTTGCTGTTGCGCAATGAGAGTCAGGTACTCGGTTGGAAACGGGTCGATACAAATGATTTCAGGTTTATAATTCGCCTCTTCTGCTGCCAGCAGGATTACCGCTGTCGAAACTCCACATCCTACCTGCACGATTTTGCTTGGACGCTTCGTAGAAATAAAACAGTATAGGAAATCCGCTTCAACTGGCCCGTAGCCCACTTGGCCATTCATCTTACAGCCATGCTCATGAATGCCGCCCTGTTTCAACCGCATCATTAGCGACGGCAAACAGCATCCTCGAAGAAAGGAGACTTGCGATCCAATGTCTGCACCAGCCACGCCTGTCATGCTGGAGGGCCGCTTCCACGACTCTGCGCGCCGCAGTTCGCGAATATTGGGAATCCCAGAATAGAAATGTCTCGGGAGAATGTCCCATCCGAACTTCTGCCCGAAAAGGAAAAGACCGTGCAACCCGGATTTCATTTGCTCACGTAGTTTTCGACGCACGCGTGAACTCCTGACCAACAGAATACACTTGCCTTTGTACGAGTTGAGGTACGGAGGCTCTTCTAAACCCGCAAGTTTAGGACAAGACCCTGTCGCGGGCAAAATAGCCCGATGACAAGTCGCGAATTGATCATGCAGCAACTTCATTTAATCGTCGACTGCGGAATCCTACTGAAGCCGATCGGCATTCCCATCACGATTCCTGGGGGCTGACCCACCTCTGCTCTTTGTTGGTACTGCCACAAAAATGGGCTGACCCATCCGTCGCATTTTTCGAGGGTGGGCGCTTATCCCCGATGCGATCGATGAGTTCCCAGGAGAGGTATCGTGGGGATCGTCATTGTGCAACTCGCAGACCCAATCGTCAAAAGTCTGCCGTAGCAAACCATTGACGGCGCGACACCAGCATCTGCGGTCGACGAAACGTGCGGAGGTATAACTCTACAGGTTGCCATTCACACTCCGCTAAAGTCGGATTTTATTCTCACAGGCCAAAGTCGCAGACGGCAAGGACGCCAATCCCCAACTGAAAGAGGAGCGACGCGGCTGATTCCGACCTTGGCAGGCCGTCGGTTGGCGTCGCCCTCAGTTGGACAGGATTGAAAGGACAGTCTGCCTATACTTCCATCGTGCCTGGCACTCTGACTTTCTCTCGCCAATAATCCAGCAAGTCCCGTATTATTTCGCTCATCGGAATCCGGATATTCCATCCTGTTTCGTTTCTGATCTTGGTCGAGTCGCCACAAATGCGGGGAATGTCACCGGTCCTGACCCGTGTCGGATCAGTCTCGATCGTGACAACTGTTCTGCAGAGAGCTTGAAACTGCTTAATCACGTCCGACAATAGTGTTCCGATGCCAGAACAGACGTTGTACACCTGTCCAGTTTTTCCATTGCTGAGCAGAGCCGAATAAGCGCGCACAACATCGCGGACATCTGTGAAGTCGCGTTCTACGTCGATGTTTCCGACCGCCAGCTTGGGCGGCCTTATTCCAGCCTCTATTTCCGCGAATTGTTTGGCGAAGGCCGGGAGTACGAATGTCGGTAACTGGCCCGGCCCGGTGTGGTTGAATGAACGCGCCGTGATGACACCGCCCGTGCTCACTTTACGGAACGAAACTTCCAGCATCTCGGCAATCGCTTTGCTTGCTGCGTAGGGGTTGTCGGGGCCGACTGGACTGCTCTCCGTTAGCGGCGCGTCCGATCGGGCGTAAACCTGAGCGGTGCTGATATTCAAGATTCGGGGCGGCGAAGCCAATCCCATCGCCGCTTCTAGAAGATTGTAAGTTCCGACAACATTGACTTCGAAGGTTAGGCGTGAATTGGCCCAGGAGAGGTCTACCGCAGAAATACTCGCCAGATGGTACATCTCGCTTGGCCCGATCTGTCGAACGGCTGAGCGAACGTCATCCTCCCTACGGATATCTAGTTCGTAATACTCGACCCCCGCTTGTAGAGTCGATGGGCTTCCAGATGCCATCACATTGATGTTTGAAGTCGTAGATTGCAGATGCCGAATTAGATGGCTTCCAACAAATCCAGTTCCGCCAGTGATCAGAACGCGATGCAAGCTTTCGGTCTCAGCCTAACCGGCGAAAAATGAGCTAGCCTGCCCGAAGGCTAGCTACACTCGAACTATTTCGTTCCAATAGCGAAAGGTCGCCGTCGACCATCATTTCGATGAGGTTTTCGAAGCCCACAGTGGGTTTCCAGCCAAGTTTTCGTCGAGCCTTGGAGTAATCGCCGCGCAGGCGGTGTACTTCAGCGGGCCTTAGCAGGGCCGGATCGGTCTCCACAAATTTACTGTAATCCAATCCCACGTGCTTGAAAGCAACTTCCATTAGCCCCCTCACAGTGTGGGTTTCTCCGGTTGCAATCACGAAGTCGTCTGGGCTCTCCTGCTGAAGCATTAACCACATGGCCTCGACGTAGTCTCCGGCAAACCCCCAATCTCGTTCAGCGTCCAGATTGCCCATCTTCAGCTTCTCTTGAAGCCCAAGCTTGATCCTCGCTGCACCGTAAGTAACTCTCCGAGTTACGAATTCAATTCCCCGCCGGGGCGACTCATGATTAAACAGAATCCCCGAACATGCAAACAGGCCATAGCTTTCCCGGGCGTTGACGGTGATCCAGTGCCCGTACAGCTTTGCAACTCCATAGGGGCTTCGCGGATAGAATCGAGTTGTTTCGTTTTGCGGAGATTGCTCCACCATCCCGAACATCTCACTCGACGAAGCCTGATAAAAGCGAATGGCAGGATTGACTATTCGGATTGCCTCCAAAATACGTGTGACACCGAGCGCAGTGAACTCCCCGGTCAGCACCGGTTGGCTCCAGGAGGTGGGGACAAACGATTGCGCGGCTAAGTTATACACTTCATCCGGCTCAGTCGTTCGAAGGGCGGCGATTAACGAACTCTGATCGAGCAGATCCCCGGGAATGAGCTCGATCTGATCCTGCAGATGACTGATGCGTTCAAAGTTGATCGTGCTGCTGCGCCTAATCAGCCCATAGACACGATAGTTCTTTTTTAGGAGGAACTCTGCCAGGTAGGAGCCGTCTTGACCTGTAACTCCAGTGATGAGTGCTTTACGTGGCATGTTGGACATCGCAAGCGAGAAGTCAGTGTAGCACATGCACCCATGGATGCTCCGCGCGACATTCCGCCGCATCTGCAGCAGTTCGGCCGGACGCCGCGCGCGGTCACTGGTCACGAGCGCGGCACCCGCAGCAACGATTGGTTCTCCACTCAAGCCTGGCCGACGTTTGATAAAGGACGCATAGTAAATTCCGCGACCCGATTGAAGCGATCCACAGTTTTGCAAATTACGCGTGATTGAAGTGGAGAGTCATCTCGCGCTGCGGCCATGACGAGAAGCGTGGCACGAGACACAGAGCGTTATAAGGTTTTCTTCAGAATCCTGACCCCTCTGGCTGCGGAACTGCTTATGATGAACTTCCAAGTTTGACATCGCGCCGCACGACTGACATCGCCAATTGTCGCGACGTAGAATTTGTTGTCGTAGCTTCTCGTACGATACAGATTCCAAGCGACAGCCAGATTCGCCTTGACCTATCATACTCACGATACGTCCTGGCTCAAGCTCAGAAGGAGATTCTGCCGCTGCCCTTCAGGGAGGAACTTGAAGAATCTGGTCATCGAGAACAGCAGCGTCTCCGGATCGCCGTTGTCCAGGTTTGCTCCAGCCAGAAAGTCCGCACAGATCATTTCCAAGCAGTAACCTCGGGATCGGTCGCTTCCCAACATCAAGGCCGCTGTTTCGATTGCTTTCTCAATGACCGGCATCTGGCTCTGGTAGAGCGAACCGAGTAGCCGGACGGGATTGCTCCCGTCCAGCCCTCTAAGAACTGTGCATGAAAGTTTCCTCTCACACAGCTCAAGCCCTTCGAACGCCTCTTTCGGGGAGACGCGGTTTC
>Ga0182024_10003162_pt1 | contig 39625 bp, 41 predicted proteins | sample P32metaG_FD_120480 | JGI IMG/M metagenome (GOLD analysis project Ga0182024, IMG submission 120480) | Permafrost microbial communities from Stordalen Mire, Sweden - P3-2 metaG (Illumina Assembly) | ecosystem: Environmental > Terrestrial > Soil > Wetlands > Permafrost | place: Sweden: Stordalen...
CGGCCGGTCCTCGCGCGGTGGCGCTGGCTGGTGATCTACGCCTTCGTGCACTTCGGCGTGCCGTGGCTGCTCATGTCCAGCGCCGAGCAGCACCTGACGAGCTCGGTCACCGGCATGCTCGTCGCGACGGTGCCGCTGCTGGCCGCGGTCGTCGCCCTGCGCACGCACCCAGAGGAGCGCTTCGGCACCGCACGCATCGTCGGCCTCGCGCTCGGGGCGCTCGGCGTCGGGCTCCTCGTCGGCTTCGACGTGGCCGGCTCCAACTGGGTGTGGATCGCCGCGATGGGGGTCGTGGTCGTCGGCTACGCCATCGGTCCCGTCATCATCTCGCTGCGCCTCGGTGGCCTGCAGGGCGTCGGCGTCGTGGCGTGCGCCGTCACCGTCGTCGCCCTCGCCTACACCCCCTACGGCGTGACGCACCTGCCGGGGCACGTGTCGTGGTCCGTGGTCGGCGCGATCGCGGTGCTGGCCCTGGTCTGCACGGCGGGCGCCTTCCTCGTGATGTTCGAGCTGATCGGCGAGATCGGGCCGTCGCGCATGGTCGTGGTGACCTACCTCAACACCGCGGTCGCGGTGCTCCTCGGCGTGTCGGTGCTCGGTGAGTCGCTCACCGAGGGGATCGTGCTCGGCTTCCCGCTGATCATCGTCGGCTCGGTGCTCGCGACGCGGCGCGCGGCGCCCGCCCTCAGCGAAGCGTCGCCCCCAGGCGCGCCACCGCCGCGTCGATCATGGCGGCGCGCGTCGCGCTCAGCTGTGCCTCGCTGAGCGTGCGGTCGCCCGCACCGAGCCGCACGCGCAGCGCGAGGCTCCTCGAGCCCTCCGGCACGCCCGGACCGCGGTAGGCGTCGAAGCAGGCGACCGACTCGCACAGCTCGCCCGCCGCGTCGCGCAGCACGGCCTTCACCTCGTGGACCCCGACCGACGTGTCGACGACGAGCGCGAGATCGACGTCGCTCGTCGGGAACCTCGACGGCACGACGGCGACCTCGCTGCGTCGACGTGCGAGCCGGGGGTCCGCGAGCGCGCCGAGCGAGAGGTCCAGCCAGCCGAGCCGGCGGCCCGGGTCGAGGCCGGGGACCGCGCGGACCGCGACGACGGGGTCGACCTCGCCGAGGACGCCGAGGACCGCGCCGCTCGCCGCGTCGACGATCGTCGCGAAGCGCGTCGGGTGCACGCCGTGGGGTGCGGCGGCGTCGCGGCCCGCCTCGAGGCGCACGTCGTCGAGGCGCAGCGCCTCGCGCAGCGCGCGCCACGACGCGACGGCGCTGCGCGCGTCGTCACCGGGGCGCCCGAGGAGGAGGGCGACCCGCTCGTCTTCGCTCGGGAGCTTCACGAGCTCGCGTCCGTGGTCGCCGCCGCGCTCGAGCCGCGGGCTCGCCGCGACGGCGACGTGCGCGAACGTCGTGCCCACCTCGAAGAGCGCCACGTCGCCCTGGCGGCGCTCCACGTTGTGCCGCAGCGCGCCGAGCAGCCCCGGCAGCAGGCTCGAGCGCAGCACGGGCTCGTCCTGGGCGACGGGGTTGGTCACCCGGACGCGCTCGGCCTCGTCGCCGAGGAGCGCGGCGTCGCCCTCCCCCACCATCGTCGCGGTCCACGCCTCGAGCGCGCCCAGCCCTACGAGCGCCTCGCGCACGGTGCGGCGCACGCAGACCACCGGTGCGAGGGCGCCGGGGGCAGGCCAGGACGGCACGTGGGTGGGCAGCGCGGCGTAGCCGTGGAGCCGAGCGACCTCCTCGGCGACATCGGCGACGCCGAAGGGTGCGGGCCGCACGTCGGGTCGCCCGGTGGGTGCGGTCACCTCGAGCGCGCCGTCGAGCGCTCGGACCGAGAACCCGATGGCCGACAGCAGGCGGTCGACCTCGTCGAGCCCCAGGGTCACCCCGAGCACCCCGGCGATCGCGTCGGCGTCGACGGTGAGGACCGGCGGCACGGGCAGCGTCCCGCGCGCGTCGACGCGCCCCGCCGCGACGCGCAGCCCGGGCGAGGTCTCGGCGAGCAGCTCGACGACGCGGGCCGCGGCGCGGTCGCACGCCATCGGATCGCACCCACGCTCGAAGCGGACGGAGGCCTCGGTGCGCAGCCCGTGGCGCTTCGCGCTGCGCGCGACCGCCATCGCGTCGAACCAGGCGGCCTCGAGCACGACGGCGGTCGTCGCGGCATGGATCTCGGTCGACGCGCCGCCCATGATGCCCGCGAGCCCGACGACCACGTCGTCGCCGTCGCAGATCACGAGGTCCTCGCCGGTGTCGCCGAGGGCGAGCGAACCCTGGGCGAGCTCGAGGACCGTGCCGTCGAGCAGCTCGAGGCGCTCGCCGGGCACCGCGCGCCGCACGCGGATGCCCGGCCCGGCGAGCAGGTCGCGGTCGAAGGCATGGGTGGGCTGGCCGAGCTCGAGCATGACGTAGTTGGACGCGTCCACCACGTTGTTGATGGGCCGCATCCCGCAGCGCTCGAGCCGCCGCGCCACCCAGTCTGGCGAGGGCCCGACCGTGACGCCCTCGAGGACCGTCGCGGTGAACCGCCCGCACAGGTCGGGGGCGGCGATCTCGACGGTCGCGAGGTCCTCGGCCCGCGTGGGTCCCGGGGCGGGGGGCGCCGGGGCGACGGGGACGAAGGGTGCCGCCGCGCGCGCGGCGAGGTCCCTCGCGATCCCCTCCACGGACCACGCGTCGGGACGGTTCCCCTCGATCGCGACGTCGAGCACGGTGTCGGCCGCCTCACCGAGCGCCTCGAGGAGCGGTCGGCCCGGCACGACGCCGTCGTCGGGCGCCAAGACGAGGAGCCCCTCGTGGTCGTCGCCGAGCCCGAGCTCGCGGCCCGAGCACAGCATCCCGTTGGACGTGACCCCCCGCATCGTCCGGCGGGCGATCGCCGTGCCGTCCGGCAGCACCGCGCCCACGGGAGCGAGCGGGACCAGGTCGCCCACGTCGTAGTTCCACGCGCCGCAGACCACCTCGATCGACCGTGCCCCGTCGTGCACCGTCGCGAGCCGGATCCGGTCCGCGCCCTCGATCGGGTCGATGCGCTCGACGCGCACGACCACGACGTCGTCGAGCCCCTGGCCGATCGCCTCGATCCCCTCCACGACCAGGCCGAGGTCGTCCAAGGTGGCCACGAGCTCGTCGAGCTCGCCGGGCAGGTCGACGTAGGCGGCCAGCCACGACACCGGAACGCGCATCAGAACTGCCTCAAGAAGCGCACGTCGTTGTCCGTGAGCGCCCGCACGTCGGCGATCTGGTGGCGCATGAACGCGCAGCGGTCGATCCCGAAGCCGAAGGCGAAGCCGCTCCAGCGCGAGGGGTCGATCCCGACCGCCGCGAAGACCGCGGGGTCCACCACCCCGCAGCCCCCGAGCTCCATCCACCCGGTCTGGCCGCACGTGCGGCACCGCGCGCCGCGGCAGATCGTGCAAGTGATGTCGAACTCCGCGGAGGGCTCGGTGAACGGGAAGTAGCTCGGTCGCAGGCGCGCGCGGATGTCCGGGCCGAAGTAGGCCGAGGTGAACGACTGGATCGTGCCGGCGAGGTCGGCGAAGGTGATCCCCTCGTCCACGACGAGGCCCTCGATCTGATGGAACTCGACCAGGTGGCTCGCGTCGGGGGTGTCGCGGCGGTAGACGCGTCCGGGCACCACCACGTGCAGCGGGAGGGTCTCGTCGCGGACGGCAGCCTCCATGAGACGCACCTGGACCGGCGAGGTGTGGGTGCGGAGCACGACCGACTCGGCGGGGCCGGCGTCCACGTAGATCGTGTCGTGCATCGTGCGCGCGGGGTGGCCCGGCGGGATGTTGAGGGCCTCGAAGTTGTACCAGTCCGTCTCGACCTCGGGGCCCTCGGCGACGGTGAAGCCCATCGCCACGAAGACGTCCTCGAGCTCGTCGCGGGTCCTCGTCACGAGGTGGCGGTGCCCGCGCTCGACGGGGCCGGCGGCGGGGAGGTCCTCGAGCTCGTCGAGGGCGAGGCGGTCCGCGTCGAGCCGCGCGCGGAGGTCGTCAGCCTCGAGCCGGTCGCGGCGCGCGACGAGCGCGGCGCCGATCGACTGGGTCGCCTCGTGCAGGAGCCTTCCGAGCGCCTTGCGCTCGGCCTCGTCGAGGCCGCCAAGCTCGCGGTGCCACGCCCCGAGGACCGAGCGGCGCCCTGCGAGCTCGGCGTCGAGGGGCTCGAGCGCGGCGAGCGTCGCGGCGGCCTGCACCCTCGCCTCGGCGTCGGCGACGTGGGCGGCAACCGCGGCTGCGTCGAAGGAGGGCGCCATGGCGGCTAGATGGTAGGCGCGGTCGCGTCGCGTGGTCCGCGACGACGGCGCAGCGCCTCGAAGCACACGAGGGCAGCGGCCACCCCGACGTTGAGCGACTCGGCGCGACCTTCCATCTCGATCGTGACGACGCCGTCGAGCAGCCCACGCTCCCCCGCGTCGAGCCCCGAGGACTCACCGCCGACGACGACCGCGGTGCGCGACGTCATCGGGACGTGCCACAGGGGGTCACCGCCGCGGACGACCGCGCCGAGCACATCGCGAGCCGTGCCGTGCAGCGCCGCCACCGCCTCGTCGAGCGTGCCCGCGATCGCGAGGGGGAGGTGGAAGGCGCTGCCGGCCGTCGCTCGCAGGCCCTTCGGGTTGAACACGTCGACGCTCTGGCCGCTGACGACGACCGCGGCCGCACCCGAGGCGTCCGCGGCGCGCACGGCCGTGCCGAGGTTGCCCGGGTCGCGCACGTCGTGGAGCACGAGGACGAAGCCGTCGCCAGGGACCTGGTCGAGCCCGGTGTCGGGCATCGCGGCGACGGCGAGCACGGGCTGGGGCGTGACGGCGTCGGCGACCCGCGCGAGCACGCCGGTGTCGAGCTCGATCAGCCGCACGCCGCGCGCCACGGCCAGGGCGAGCGCCGCGGCGCACGCAGGACGCTCCGGCGTGGCGGCCACCGCCTCGAAGTAGACGGCCTCGACGGCCGCGCCGGCCTCGAGGGCTGCAGCGACGAGGTCGGGCCCCTCGAGCACGCAGGCGCGCTCCGCCCACCGGGTGGCCCGCTTCGAGGTGAGGCGCTTCAGGCGCCGGACGCGCTCGTGGCTGGCGGCGAGCCCGGTCGTCGGCTACTCCGCGAGCGCCTTGGCCGCGACCTCGACGAGCGCGCCGAAGGCGGCGTCGTCGTTGACGGCGAGCTCGGCGAGCACGCGCCGGTCGACCTCGACGCCGGCGCGGTCGAGCCCTGCGATCAGCCTCGAGTAGCTGAGCCCGTGGGCGCGGGCACCGGCGTTGATCCGTTGGATCCACAGGCGCCGGAACTCGCCCTTGCGGGCCCGACGGTCGCGGAACGCGTACTGCCCCGAGTGCAGCACGGCCTGATTCGCGGCGCGGAACGTGCGCGACCGGTCGCCGTAATACCCGCGCGCCTGCTCGAGCACCGCCTTGCGGTGCTTGCGGCCGTTGGCGGAGCGCTTGACGCGTGCCATCTCGATCCCTCTTTCCTCTTCGTGCTGGGGGTGGGTGCGGTCAGCTGCCGAGCATGCGCCGGACGCGCTTCTCCTGGCCGGGGGCGAAGTCGGTGTCGCGCCCCAGCCGGCGCGTGCGTCGCGCGGACTTCTTCTCCAGCAGGTGGCTGCGGAACGCCTTGCGGCGGCGCAGCTTGCCCGTGCCGGTCACCTTGACGCGCTTCTTCGCGTTGGTGCTCGTCTTCATCTTCGGCATCTCAAGCTCCCTCGATCGTGTTCGTCGCCGGCTCGCCCTGCACCTCGGCCGCGCCGCCCTTCGGGGTCGACCCGTTCGGCGAGGGCGCGGGCGCCTCGGCGCGCGGCGGGGTGCGCCGCTTGTCGGGCGCGAGGACCATCGTCATGTTCCTGCCGTCGAGCCGGGGCTCGGCCTCGACCTTGGCTCCCTCGCCGATCACCTCGGCGACGCGGTCCAGGATCCGCTTGCCGAGCTCGGGGTGGAACACCTCGCGCCCGCGGAACATGATCGTGATCTTGACCTTGTGACCCTCGTCGAGGAACTTGGAGACGAGTCGCGTCTTGGTGTCGAAGTCGCCAGGCCCGATCTTGGGCCGGTACTTCATCTCTTTGATGCCCGTCCCTTGGGACTTGCGTCGCGACTCCTTGGCCTTCTGGGCTTCGTCGAACTTGAACTTCCCGTAGTCCATGATCCGGCACACGGGTGGGTTCGCGGTCGGCGCCACCTCGACGAGGTCGAGGTCCTGGGCCCGAGCGAGCTCGAGGGCCTCCCTGGTGGGGCGGATACCCAGCTGCTGTCCCTCTTGATCGACGAGCCGAACCTGCTCGACGCGGATGCGGTCGTTGATCCGAAGGTCTGCGGTCGGTGGTGCGATAGGGCGCTCCTTTTGGTCAGGGCCACCCATGTGGGTGGCCCGCTGTGGCGGAGCCGCGCGTATCGCCTCGGTACCCGTCGCACCTCGTCACGGTGGCCGGGTGGAAGCCGCCCGGGCGGCTCCGCTTTGTCAGAACGTTCGTCAGGCTAGCAGGCGCGACCCCGGCGGCTCCCCCGGGCCCGTCACGGTGCCGCGAGGGGCGCGTCGACGATGTCGGTCGCCTCGGCGCGCCCCGCGTGCCACGCCACGACAGTGACCACGACCCGGCGGCCCACCTCGGTCCTCCGCGTGCCGTCCGCGAGCTGGGTGGCGTGGAAGCCGACGGGGCCGTGGCCCTCCACCTCCACGGTCCCGAGGCCTGCTCGCTCGTCGAAGGCGACGACGACGCCGCTCGACCGCACACCGCTCGACCGCACGCCGCTCGACCGCACGCCGCGCGGCCGCGCGCCGGTCACTGCAGCTGGGGTCGCTCGAGCAGCCGCGCCATCTGCACGGCCGCGCGGGCGGCGTCGCGCCCCTTGTTGGTCTCGTCGGGCGCGGAGCGCTCGAGCGCCTGGCCGACGCTCTCGCAGGTGAGCACGCCGAAGACGACCGGCTTGCCGGTCACGACGGCGACCTCCTGGACGCCCCGCGCGCACTCGTTTGCGACGACCTCGTAGTGGCCGGTCTCGCCGCGGATCACCGCGCCGAGCGCGATGACCGCGGCGTAGCCCGCCTCGGCGGTCGCGAAGGCGCGCGCGGCGAGCGGCAGCTCGAAGGCGCCGGGGACCCAGGCGAGGGTCACGTCCACCGGGTCGACCCCGCACGCGGCCAGCTCGGCGAGGCAGCCGTCGAGGAGCCGGGTCGTGATGTTCCCGTTGAACCGGGCGCACGCGACGCCGATGCGCAGCCCGCGACCCTCGCCGTCGCCCTCGAGCGACGTGCCCACGACCTCGCCGAGGCGCGCCAGCTCGGCCTCGTCGAGGGCGGCCTCATCCGACGACGCCATCGAGTCCCTCCAAGAGGTGGCCCATGCGGTCGCGCTTGGTGCGCAGGTAGCCGATGTTGTGCTCGGTGGGCGAGCTCTGCAGCGCCACGCGCTCGGTGATGTCGAGCCCGAAGCCCTCGAGGCCGCCGAACTTGTCCGGGTTGTTCGTCATGAGGCGCATCGTCGTGATCCCGAGGTCGACGAGGATCTGGGCGCCGATGCCGTACTCGCGGGTCTCTGCGGCGAAGCCGAGCTCCAAGTTGGCGTCCACCGTGTCGCGGCCGTCCTCTTGCAGCGCGTAGGCGCGGATCTTGTGGCCGAGCCCGATCCCGCGGCCCTCGTGGCCGCGCAGGTAGACGAGGACCCCGCTGCCCTCTGCGGCGATCCGGTCGAGCGCGGCGTGCAGCTGGGTGCCGCAGTCGCAGCGCTGCGAGCCGAAGACGTCCCCAGTGAGGCACTCGGAGTGCACCCGGACCAAGACGTCGTCCTTGCCGTCGACGTCGCCGAGCACGAGCGCCAGGTGCTGCTCTTGGTCGAGGACCGACTCGTAGACCACGGCGCGGAACCCGCCCTCCTCGGTCGGCAGCTGCGCCTCGGCCATGCGGCGCACGAGCCGCTCGTGGTGCCGGCGGTACCGGATGAGGTCCGCGATCGAGATGATCGGCAGCCGGTGCGCCGTTGCGAACCGCTCGAGGTCCGCGAGCCTCGCCATCTGGGACTTGTCCGGGGTCACGAGCTCGCAGAGCACCCCAGCAGGGGTGAGGCCGGCCATGCGGCACAGGTCCACGGTCGCCTCGGTGTGCCCGGCGCGCTTGAGCACGCCGCCGGGCCGGTAGCGCAGCGGGAAGATGTGGCCGGGGCGGTTGAGGTCGCCGGCGACCGTCGCCGCGTCGGCGAGCGCGCGGATCGTCGCGGCGCGGTCGTTCGCCGAGATGCCCGTCGTCGTCCCGTGGCGGTAGTCGACCGACACGGTGAACGCGGTGCGCTGGGCCTCGGTGTTGGCGAGGACCATGAGCGGCAGGTCGAGGGCGTCGGCGCGCTCGGGCTCGACGGGGACGCAGATCACCCCCGAGGTGTGCTCGAGGAAGAAGGCGACGGCCTCGGGGGTCACGGCCTCGGCCGCCATCACGAGATCGCCCTCGTTCTCGCGGTCCTCGTCGTCGACGACGACCGTCATCGAGCCCGCCGCGATGGCGGCGACCGCCTCTTCGATCGAGGACAGCGGCATCAGGGCTCGACCTCCACCCGCAGATCTTCGCCCACCCGCGCGACCGACACGAATCTCCCCCGCCACACCGCGGCCATCGTGGGTGCGCCAGGTCCGAACAGCACCGGCGCGCCGTCGTCGCCACCCAGGATGGCCGGGGCGACGTAGGCCACGTAGCGATCGACCAGGCCCTGGGCGACGAAGTCGTGCGCGACCCGGGCGCCGCCCTCGACGAGCAGCTGCAGCACGCCCCTCGCGCCCAGGTCGTCGAGGACCGCGCCGAGCTCGCCGCGATACTCGAGGCAGGGGTGGACCCTCGCGCCCTGGGGAGCCTCGCCGAGCACGACGCGGAGCGGCTGGCGCTCGACCTCGCCCAGCCGCACGGTCAGCCTCGGGTCGTCGGCCCGCACGGTGCCCGCGCCAACGAGCACGGCGTCGCTGTCGGCCCGGAGGCGCTGGGCATCGTGGCGCGCGGCCTCCGACGTCACCCACCGCGAGCTCGCGTCGGGCGCCGCGGTGCGCCCGTCGAGCGTCGCGGCCCACTTGAGCACGACGTAGGGGCGCCCCGTCGTGCGGTGGTGCAGGTACGGGGCGAGGTCCGCGCCGACCTCTTCGGCCCCCGCGCCCACGTCGACCAGGACGCCTGCGTCGCGCAGCCGGGCGACCCCTCTCCCCCGCACGCGGACGTCGGGGTCGAGCACCGCGACCACGACGCGCGCGACCCCCGCGGCCACGATCCGCTCGGTGCAGGGCGGGGTGCGGCCGGTGTGCGCGCACGGCTCCAGGGTCACGTAGAGCGTCGCGCCCCGAGACGCCGCACCAGCCGCGTCGAGGGCCACGACCTCGGCGTGGCGCTCGCCGGGCGGCTCGGTCGCCCCGCTCGCGACGAGGGTGCCGCGCTCGTCGACCACGACCGCGCCGACCCAGGGGTTGGGCCGCGCCGTGCTGCGCGCGGTGCGCCCCACCGCCGCGGCGTGGGCCATCATCTCGAGCTCGCCCTCGTGGCTCATCTCGGTGCCGCGACCGCGCGTAGCTCCGCCGCCGCCGCGAGCGGGTCGGACGCCCCGAAGATCGCGCTGCCCGCGACGAGGACGTTCGCGCCCGCGGCGACGGCGGACGGCGCGGTCGCGTGGTCGACGCCGCCGTCGACCTCGACGTCGACGCGCAGCCCCCGGCGCGCCAGCTCGGCGCGCACCGCCCGCACCTTGTCGAGCTCCTCGCCCATGAACGCCTGGCCGCCGAAGCCGGGGTGCACCGTCATCACGAGGACGAGGTCGACGGCATCCAGCCACGCGAACGCCTCCTCGATCGGCGTCTCGGGGCTGACGGCGATCCCGATCGAGATCCCGAGCGACCGGGCGTGCTCCACGAGCGCCCTCGTCCCGCCGACCTCGACGTGCACGAGGCAGCCGTCGGCCCCCGCGGCGGCGAAGGGAGCGAGGTAGGCACCGGGGTCGGTGAGCATCAGGTGGCACTCGAAGTACCGCGTCGAGTGGGGGCGGATCGACGCCACGACGGCCGGTCCGACGGTGAGGTTCGGCACGAAGTGGCCGTCCATCACGTCGATGTGGACCCGGTCGGTCTGCGCGTCCACCGCGGCGAGCGCCCCGGCGAGGTCCGCGAAGTCCGCCGAGAGGATCGACGGGGCGATCTGGATCGCGCCCGCGTCCCCGCCGGGCTGTCGTGCCACGCGACGAGCCTAGGAGGCCGCGTCGGGGCCGAGGTGGGCCGGCACGGCGTCGCGAAGCCCGCGGCGCCACGACGCGACGTCCATCGCCCGGCGACCCTCCGGGACGATCGTGCGCAGCCGCAGCCCGCCGCGGCCGGCCGTGACGACGTCGTCGTGCAGCTCGCCCGGCTCGCCTTCGGCGTCGGGCACCGCGTCGGCGTCGAGCACCAGCAGGCGGCGGCCCTGCGCGCTCGTGCGCGCGCGGCCCAGCCGCACGACGCGGGCGAGCTCGCTCGCCGGCCTCGAGAAGTCGAGCTCGAGCTCCGCGTCGGTGAGCTTCTTGGCGTAGGTCGACTCACCCACCTGGGGTCTCGGCGTGGGCAGCCCGTCGAGCCCGCCGTCGAGCAGCGAGCTGAGCAGGTCGGCGCCGAGGGCGACGAGCTCGTCGCGCAGCACCTCGAGGCCCTTGTCGTCCACCTCGACCTCGGCGCACCCGTAGATCGGACCGGTGTCGAGGGTCGCCTCGAGCCCCATCACGCACACCCCGGTGCGCTCGTCGCCCGCCAGGATCGCCCGCTCGAGCGGCGCCGCGCCCCGCCACTGCGGCAGGAGCGAGAAGTGCAGGTTGAGCATCGGGACGACGTCGAGCACCGCCGCGGGCACGAGGGCGCCGTAGGCGACCACCACGCCGAGCGCCACGTCTGCGGCGACGAGATCGGTGACGTCGCTCGTCGCGGGGATCCCGAGGCGCGCCGCGGCCGCCTTCACCGGCGTCGGCGAGGTGTCCTTACCCCGGCCCCGGCGCGCGTCGGGACGCGTGACGACCATCGCGACGTCGTGGCCGTGCGCGACCAGCGCGTCGAGCACAGGCACGGCGAAGGACGGGGATCCGAGGAACCCCAGGCGCATCAGAGCTCGAGGAGCGACGCGAGCCCGTCGGGGTCGCGGTGCAGGGCCGAGAACTCGGCGCGCAGCATCGCGCGTGCCTCCTTGCGCTGGTCGGGGTCGAGGCGCTCGACGAGGAGCACGCCGTCGAGGTGGTCGAGCTCGTGCTGGAAGATCCTTCCCTCGTACTCGTCGGCCTCGAGCGACAGCTCGTTGCCGTCGAGGTCGAGCCCGACGAGGTGCACGTGGTTCGGGCGGGTGATCTCCCAGGCGTACCCGGGCACCGACAGGCACCCTTCGAGGTAGGTGAACTCGCCGTCGGACTCGACGAGCCGGGGGTTGATCACCGTCACCGGGCCCTCGCCCGCGTCGTAGACGAACAGTCGCCGAGACACGCCGATCTGGTTCGCGGCGAGGCCGACGCCGGGCGCGGCGCGCATGGTCTCGACCATCGTCGCCGACAGCGCGGCGACGCGCCCGTCGATCTCCTCGACCTCGCGCGTCGCCTGACGCAGGACCGGGTCGCCGTAGGTGCGGATCGCCAACTCGCTCACGCCCACAGGGTATCGGCGGTCACGTCCCGGGTGGATCGACCTCGACGCGGACAGGCTCGGTGCCGCGCGGCGCTTCGGCGAGCGCATCGCACAGCTCGCGGTGCGAGCCGGCGACCGCAAGGAACGCGCCGCGGTCCTCGGTCACCCCGACCCCGCGGGCCGCGAGCGACGCGGCGAGCGACGCGGCGCCGGTGCCGCTCAGCGCGGCGATGGCGACGTGCGGCGGGAGCGACAGCGACGTCGCCACGTGCTGCTCGTGCGCCACGATCGCGCTCGGGTCCCCCCGGACGGCGGCGGTGACGCCCAGGTGGTCGGGCTGGCGGGTCTGGACCAGCACGTGGCCCGGGGCCGACCCGCCCCGGGGGCCGACGAGCCGTCCCGCGAGCCCGATCGCACGCAGCGCCTCGAGCGCGCCGTGGGCCCGCGGCGCGCACAGGTAGTCGTCGAGGTCCGCGAAGCACACGAGGCCCGCGTGGCGGACACGCGAGAGCACGGCCTCGGTCCCGACGACGACGCGGGCGCCCTCGGGCACCTCGGCCGTGGCCGCCGACACCTCGACGGCGTCGACGCCGAGGAGCGCCGCGACGCGCGAGGTCAGCGACGTGATGCCCTCGCGCACCGCGCGCAGGGCGGGGGCGCCGCAGGCAACGCAGAGCTTCGGGTGCGCCGTGCAGCCCTGCGCGCAGCCGAGCCCGTCGCCGACGGCGTGCAGCGCGAGCCCGTGGGCCTCGCAGACCGCCAGGGACCCGCAGCTGCGGCACGCGAGCAGCCGCGCGCCGCCGAGGCGTTGCAGGACCACGACGACCCGCACCCCGTCGCCGGGCTCGTCGAGCGCACGGTGCGCCTGGGCGGCGAGCTGCGAGGTGAGCAGACGCTCGCGCGGGTCCGTCGCGCGCAGGTCCGCGACGACGAGCCGCGGCCACATGCGCGACTCGTGCTCGAGCGCCTCGGTGCGCGACACGACCGCGAGGAGCGACGGGTCCGGGCACCAGCTCGTCGCGACGAAGGCCGCCTGGTCGCGGCGACAGCGCTCGGCGAGGAGCCCCACCGCGCTCCAGCACGGCGTCTGGGTCTGGCGGTAGGCGTCGTCGTGGGCGTCGAGGACGATCGCGCAGGCGAGCGAGGGGACCGGGGCGAGTGCGGCGGCGCGGGCGCCGACGACGACGGGGAACCCCGCCCTCGCCTCGGCCCAGCGCTCGGGCCCCGCCGCGGCGACGCCGCGCCGCCGGAGCCGCGAGGCGAGCCGCTCGGCCCACGCCGTCGTCGGCGTCGTGACGACGACCGAGCCCTGCGCCCCGGTCTCGGCCACTCCGTGCAGGACGCCCAGCACGAGGTCGAGCGGATCCGTGCAGGGCCCGACGCGCACGAGCGTCGCGGCGGCGTCGCGCACGAGCCGCAGCCCCGAGACGCGCAGCTGGTTGTGCACCTCGGGCAGCGGCACCGCCACGGGCGGCCTCGGCAGGTCGTCGACGACGCGCTGTGGCGAGGCGGTCGCGAGCAGCTTGGACCAGGGCCCCGCCCAGCGCCACGCGGCCCACTCGCACAGGCCGACCACCCTCGCGGGCGGGCCGAGCCCGAGCCGGCGCGCGACGGGCTTGAGCTCGCCGTGCTCGGTGCGGTCCGCGACGCCGACGACCCATCCGCGCACGCTGCGGCCGTGGAGCGCGACGCGCACGCGGTCGCCGACCTCGAGCGCGGGCTCCTGTCCTGACGCGTCGTAGTCGAAGGGCCGATCGACCGCGGGGACGTCGGGGAGGACCCTCGCGACCGCGGCGCGCAAGATCAGAGGCCGAGGGTGCGGCGCAGCTCGTCGGCCTTGGGGGTCTGCTCCCAGGTGAACTCGCGCTCCGCGCGCCCGAAGTGCCCGTAGGACGCGGTCTTCCGGTACATCGGGCGCCGCAGCTCGAGCTCGTCGATGATCGCCGCGGGCCGCAGGTCGAAGAGCTCTGCGACCGCGTCGGCGATCTTGACGGGGTCCGCGGCGGCCGTGTCGAACAGCTCCAGCTCGACGGATACCGGGCGCGCGACCCCGATGGCGTAGGCGACGCGCACCTCGCAGCGTCGTGCCGCGCCAGAGGCCACGACGTGCTTGGCGACCCAGCGCGCCGCGTAGGCGCCCGAGCGATCCACCTTGGAGGGGTCCTTGCCCGAGAACGCGCCCCCGCCGTGGCGCGCCATGCCGCCGTAGGTGTCCACGATGATCTTGCGACCGGTGAGCCCGGTGTCGGCGCTCGGGCCGCCGAAGACGAAGGCGCCCGAGGGGTTGGTGTGCACGACGAGGGTGGCGGTGTCGAGGTCCTTCGGCAGGACGGGGTCGATCACGTGAGCGCGCAGGTCCTCGCCGATGACGTCCTGGCTCATGCCGTCGGCGTGCTGGGCGGAGACGACGATGGTCTCGATACCGACGGCGTGGGGGCCCTCGTAGGCGACGGAGACCTGGGTCTTGCCGTCGGGGCGCAGGTACTTGAGCTGGCCGCTGTGGCGCACCTGGGCGAGCCGCATGCTGAGCCGGTGGGCGAGCCAGATCGGCATGGGCAGCAGGTCGTCGGTCTCGTCGCACGCGTAGCCGAACATCATCCCCTGGTCGCCCGCGCCCTGGGCGTTGCGCACGTCCTCGCCCCCGGCCCCGGTGCGGTGCTCGAAGGCGGCGTCGACCCCCGCGGCGATCTCGGGGCTCTGGCGGTCCAAGGAGACCATGACCGCGCAGGTGTGGCCGTTGAACCCCGCGGAGTCGTCGTCGTAGCCGATGTCGACGATCGTCTCGCGGACGAGCGCGGGGACGTCCAACCGCGCGGTCGTCGTGATCTCCCCCGCCACGACGCACAGCCCGGTCGTGAGGAGCGTCTCGCAGGCGACGCGGCCGAAGGGGTCCTCGGCGAGGACGGCGTCGAGGACGGCGTCGGAGACCTGGTCGGCGACCTTGTCGGGGTGACCCTCGGTCACGGACTCGGACGTGAAGACGGTACGGGCGCTCATCAGGCTCCTTGGGCCAGTCGACCGCCCACACTATCCAAGAGCACCGCGGCGACCTCCTCTTTGGACGTCAGGCCCACGTGCACCTCGGTGCCGTCGTCGCCGAGGATCACGACCTCGTTGGTCTCGTGGTCGAAGCCCACGCCGGGCTTCGACACGTCGTTCACGACGAGCAGGTCGCACCCCTTGCGCGCGAGCTTGCCTCGACCGCGCTCGACGGCGTCGGACGTCTCGGCGGCGAAGCCGACGACGACCTGGCGCGCGCTGCGCGACGCGATGACCGCGGCGAGCACGTCGTCGGTCGCCTCGAGGGCGATGGTCGGCACGCCCTCGTCGCGTCGCAGCTTGGACTCGGTCACGACCTTCGGCCGGAAGTCCGAGACCGCGGCGGCCATGACGACGGCGTCGGCGTCGCCCGCGACGTCGAGGACGGCCTCGAGCATCTCGCGTGCGGTCTCCACGTCACGGCGGTCGATGAGGCGGGCCACCGACGGATCGAGCGCGAGGGTCGAGGCGGTGACGAGGACGACCTTGGCGCCACGGCGCGCGGCGACCTCGGCGATGGCGTGCCCCTGGCGGCCGGACGAGCGGTTCGTGAGCACGCGCACGGGGTCGATCGGCTCGCGCGTCCCGCCGGCGGTGACGACGACGGTGCGACCGCACAGCGGCCCGTCTGGCGGGCCGTGCGCGGCGAGCACCGCGGCGACGATGCGCTCGGGCGCGGCCAGGCGGCCCGGTCCCTCGTCGCCGCCGGCGAGGCGCCCCGACTCGGGCTCGACGACAAGCACACCGCGGCGGCGCAGCACCTCGAGGTTGTCCGCGACGCTCGGGTGCTCCCACATCTCTGCGTGCATGGCGGGGCACACCACGACCGTCGCCGTCGTGGCGAGCAGCGTGGCCGTGAGCAGGTCGTTCGCCATGCCGGCGGCGTAGCGGGCCAGCAGGTCAGCCGTCGCCGGGGCGACGACCACGATCTCGGCCCATCGCCCGAGCCTCGTGTGCGGGATCGGGTCGTCGGGGTCGCCGAACAGCGACGTCTTGGCGGCCGTCGACGCGAGGGCGGTGAAGGTGAGGGGCGCCACGAAGGACGTGGCCGCCTCGGTCAGCACCGGGGCGACCTCGCAGCCCGCGTCGGTCAGCCGCCGGCAGACCTCGACCGCCTTGTAGGCGGCGATGCCCCCGGCCACCCCCAGCACGACGCGGGGGGCCACCGGCGGTCGCTCAGCCGGCGTCCTGGGGCCCCGGGTCCGGGGTGGCGAACGGGTCGGCGAGGACGTCGTCGGCCTCGGGCGGCGCCTCGGCGACGGCCAGCTCGGCCTCGAGCTCCTCGGCGGTCGGGCGGTGGTACGTCGCGCGGTCCTCGGCGATCTCCTGGAAGGCGATGGACAGCGACTTGTTCGACACGGACGTCACCTGCGGTGGGACGATCGCGCCGATGCCCTGGCCGAGGCTGTTGTAGTACGAGTTGATCTGCCGTGCGCGCATCGCCCCCAGCGCGACGAGGGTGAACTTCGAGTCGACCGTGTCGAGGAGCTGCTCGATCGGAGGGTCCATCAAGGTGGGTCGCTGGATCGTCACGTGTCCTCGTCCTTCGAAGCAGCGCGATCGTCGCGCAGCCCCTCGAGTATAGAGAGCAGCTCGGCGGCCGAGGACGCCACGTCGTCGTTGACCACCACGTGGTGCGCCACCTCTCGCCCGGCGGCGATCTCGTCGCGCCCGCGGGCCACCCGAGCCTGGACGTGGGCCTCGGTGTCGCCACGCCGGCGCAGGCGCTCCACCTGGTGCGCCTCGCTCGGGGGCACGACGAGGATCACCCGGGCGTCCGGCCGCACCTTCAGGACCTGGCGCGCCCCTTCGAGGTCGATCTCCAAGAGCACGTCGTGGCCCGGCGGCGGGGACGGCGAGGGGGTGCCGTAGAGGTGGTGGAGGAACTCTGCCCACTCGAGGAACCCGCCCTCGTCGATCCGCGAGCGGAACGTGTCGGCGTCGACGAAGTCGTAGGCGTCGGCGGCCTCGCCGGGACGACGCGGCCGGGTCGTCCAGGACCGTGACAGCCACAGGCGGTCGTCGGTCTCGACGAGGTACCTCGCGAGCGTGCCCTTGCCGGCGCCCCCAGGTCCGATGAGGACGAGGAGGGCCGGATCAGCGGATGACGGCACGGAGCAGGTCGGCGCGCTGGTGGGCACCCAGCCCCTGGACGCGGCGGCTGTCGGCGATGCCGACCGCGTGCATCACGCGCTGGGCCTTCACCTTGCCAAGGGCGGGCAGCGATTCGACGAGCTCGACGGCCCGCATGCGCGCGATGGCCTCGTCGCGGCTCGCGAGCGCGAGGGCGTCGGCGAGGGACATGTGACCGTCCTTCAGGGCGCGCTTCACCTCGGCACGCCGTCGGCGATTCGCCACGGCCTTCTGCAGCGCGAGCCTCCGCTGGTCATCAGTGAGCGCAGGGGGCGTCCCCATCGGGGCACCCTACCAACGGCCCTGTGACCCCATCGCCGCTCATCGCAGCGCATCGGCGTAACGCGTGGCTGCAGCGGTCACCGCGTCGCGAGCGGGACCAGCGCCGAGCACGCTGCGCGAGACGTTGACCGCCACGGCGTCGTGGCAGAGGGTCGCGCGCAGCGACGCGACGTCGCGGGCGTCCGAGCCCTGGGCACCCATACCGGTGACGAGCACGGGGCCCTCGAAGCGAGCGAGGCCCTCGGGGCGACGCTGCGCGCCGACGACCGCGCCGAGGCAGTGCGATGCAGGCCCGTCTGCGTCGAAGTCCCGCGTGATCGCGTCGAGCTCGTCGAGCAGCGCGGTCTCGACGGTGCGGCCCGATGCGTCGCGCGCCGACTGCAGCCCCCGTCCCTCGTCGTTCGAGCTCGCGACGACCGCGAACGCGCCGCGACCGGTCGCGTGGGCGAGCTCGAAGACCGGCGCGAGGGCAGCGGCGCCCAGATAGCACGAGACCGTCATCGCGTCGACGCACAACGGGCTGGCATCGCGCAGCCAGGCCTCGGCGTAGCCCTCGTTCGTCGAGGCGATGTCGCCACGCTTTGCGTCGCCGATGACGAGCAGCCCGGCGGCGCGCGCGTCGGCGAGCACGCGCTCGAGCGCGGCGTAGCCCGAGGCGCCATGACGCTCGAAGAACGCGACCTGGCACTTCACGATGCCCGCCACGCCCGCCACCGCCTCGATGGTCGTCCGCGCGAGCGACTCGGTGCCGTGGGCGTCGTCATCGAGCCCCCAGTGCTCGAGCAGCGCGGACGAGGGATCGAGCCCGACGCATATGGGCCCGTGCGTCCCGACCACCGCAGTGAGCCGTTCGAAGAACGTGTCAGCCATCGAGCTGTCCTTTCAGGTCTGCGAGACGCGCGACGCCGTGTCGCGCGCACCACCGCCGCGTCGCGTGCTGCACCTTCCACGGCGCACGAGGATCGGCGAACGACGCGGTGCCCACCTCGACGGCGTCGGCACCGGCGAGGACGAAGGCGACGACCTCGTCCGCAGAGCGCACACCGCCCACGCCGATGATGGGCGTCGTCGGCAGCGCCGCGTGGCACGCGGCGATCCAGTACGTGGCGACGGGGTGCAGCGGCGCACCCGACAGCCCGCCGGCGCCCGCGCCGAGCGCGCTGCGACGTCGTTCGACGTCGACGACGAGCGCTCGCAGCGTGTTCACGAGCACGAGCGCGGTCGCGCCGGCGTCGACGGCCGCGCGCGCGACGTCGACGAGTTGCTCGGTGGTGGGGCTGAGCTTCGCCCAGCAGGGCAGGCCGCTGCGCGCCGCCGCCCCGACCGCGGCCGCCGTCGCCGACGGCGAGTGGGCGAACATCGCCGAGCCGTCGTGCAGGTTGGGGCAGCTCACGTTGACCTCGACCGCAGCGACCGGGGCGTCGACGAGTGCCTCGGCGGCGCCGGCGAACTCGTCGGTCGTCCTCCCCCAGATCGACGCGACCACCGTCGCGCCCCGGGCGAGGAGCCGCGGGAGCCCGTCGGCCCGCCAGGCCGCCACCCCCGGGCCCTGCAGGCCCACGGCGTTGACCATGCCCTCCCCCGCCGGCGCCACCCTCGGTGCGGGGTTCCCGGGCCAGGGGCCCGTGGCCAGGGACTTGACCACGACCGCCCCGAGGTCGGCCAGGTCCCCGTAGGCGGCCAGCTCGTCGTCGTGCCCAGAGGTGCCCGACGCGGTCAGGATCGCGCTGCGCAGCGCGACCGCGCCGACGGCCGTGGGCAGGTCCACCTCGGCCGGCCTCACCCGTGGAGCTCCTGGAGGGTGTGCACGGTTGGGGCGTGCGCCCGGCGGTCCGCGACGCCTTGGACCGCGGCGCGCGACGCGGCGAGCGTCGTGAGGCAGGGGACCTTCATCGCGACGCAGGCCGAGCGGATGAGGGCGCCATCGTCGCGCGCGCCGCGCCCCGAGGGGGTGTTGACGACGAGCTGGACCGCGCCGGCCTCGAGCAGCTCGACGGCGTCGCGGGCCATCTCGCGCAGCCCGACCTTGCCGACGAGCGTCTGGACCTCGATCCCCTTGTCGCGGAGGTACCCCGCGGTCCCGATCGTGGCCGCGAGGGAGAAGCCGAGCGCGGTGAACGCCGCGGCGAGCTCGACGCCCGCAGGCTTGTCCTTGTCGGCGAGCGAGAAGAAGACGCAGCCCTCGTCGGGCAGCGCGGATCCCGCGGCGAGCTGGCACTTGGCGAAGGCAACGCCGAACGTCGCCCCCGTCCCCATCACCTCGCCGGTCGAGCGCATCTCTGGTCCGAGCAGCGTGTCGACGCCAGGGAACCGGCTGAAGGGCAGCACCGCCTCCTTCACGCTCACGTGACGCGGCGCGGGCGTCGCGGCGGGCACCATGCCCTCGGCGCGCAGCTCGGCGAGCGTCGCGCCGACGAGCAGCCGGGCCGCGGCGGCGGCCACCGGCACGCCCGTCGCCTTGGCGACGAACGGGACCGTCCGCGACGCGCGCGGGTTCGCCTCCAAGACGAAGACCTCGCCGCCCTTGACGGCGAACTGGACGTTGCACGGGCCGACGACCCCGAGTGCGTGGGTGATCGCGGTCGCCTGGTCGACGAGCATGTCGAGCACGGCCTCGGGCAACGTCTGGGGCGGCAGCGCGCAGGCCGAGTCCCCTGAGTGCACGCCCGCCTCTTCGACGTGCTCCATGATCCCTGCAACGAAGACGTCGCCGAGCCGGTCTCGGAGCGCGTCGACGTCGACCTCGATGGCGTCCTCCAAGAACCGGTCGATCAGCACGGGCCGCTCCGCGGTCATGCCGCCCTCTCGGTCGAGCGAGCCGCCGATCGCGCCCGATCCGAGCATCGATGCGAGGCAGCGCTTCAGCCCGTCGTCGTCGTAGACAAGCCGCATGTCGCGACCGCCGAGCACGTAGCTCGGCCGCACGAGCACCGGGTAGCCGACCTCACGGGCCACCGCACGTGCGCCGGCCTGCGTCGTCGCGGTCCCGCCGGGGGGCTGGCGCAGCCCGATCGAGGCGCACAGGGCGCTCCATCGCTCGCGGTCCTCGGCGAGGTCGATCGAGTCCGGGGGCGTCCCGAGGACCAGTGCGGGGTCGATCGCGTGGGACAGCTTGAGCGGCGTCTGGCCGCCGAGCGTGACCACCACGCCGACGAGCCGTCCCTCGTCCCGGTTGGCGGCGAGCTCGACGTCGAGCACGTTCTTCACGTCCTCGACGGTGACGGGCTCGAAGTAGAGCCGGTCGGCGGTGTCGTAGTCGGTCGACACGGTCTCGGGGTTGCAGTTGACCATGATCGTCTCGTAGCCCGCGTCGTGCAGGGCGCGCGCGGCGTGCACGCAGCAGTAGTCGAACTCGATCCCCTGGCCGATGCGGTTCGGCCCCGAGCCCAGGATGATCACGCGGTCCCGGCTCGACGGCGCGACCTCGTCCTCGTCCTCGTAGGTCGAGTAGTGGTACGGGGTGTTCGCCTCGAACTCCGCCGCGCAGGTGTCGACGGTCTTGAACGTGGGGCGCACGCCGAGCGCGAGGCGCGAGGCGCGTACCGCCTCGGGGGTCAGGCCGAGGAGGCGGGCGAGCTGGGCGTCGGAGAACCCGAGGCGCTTCGCCGCCCGCAGCCCGAGCGCACCCAGTGCGGCCATCGGGTCCGGACTCGACGCGTGGGTCTCGAGCTCGACGTGCGCGACGGCGATCGCCTCGAGCTGGCGGAGGAACCACGGGTCGATCCCCGTGGCGGCGGCGACGGCCTCGACGGCCACGCCGCGCCGCAGCAGCACCTCGAGGTCGAAGACGCGATCGGGCGCGGCGATCGCCACCCGGTCGAGGAGCTCGTCGGTCGAGAGCGACGACGACTGCGCCTTGCCCCCGTCGGCGTTCAGCCCGTCGCGGCCCTGCTCGAGCGACCGAAGGGCCTTCTGCAGGCTCTCGGCGAAGGTCCGGCCGATCGCCATCACCTCGCCGACGGACTGCATCCGCGTCCCGAGCCTCGGCTCGGCCCCTGGGAGCTTCTCGAACTGCCAGCGCGGGACCTTGGTGACGACGTAGTCGATGGCCGGCTCGAAGCTCGCGGGCGTCGCCTTCGTGATGTCGTTCGCGATCTCGTCGAGCCGGTAGCCGACGGCGAGGCGCGTCGCGATCTTCGCGATCGGGAAGCCCGTCGCCTTCGAGGCGAGCGCCGAGGACCGTGACACACGCGGGTTCATCTCGATCACGAGGCGCTCGCCGCTCGCGGGGTCGACCGCGAACTGGACGTTCGAGCCCCCGGTCTCCACGCCGACGCGGCGCAGCACCGCGAAGGCGTCGTCGCGCATCGCCTGGTACTCGGGGTCCGAGAGTGTCATCGCGGGCGCGACGGTGATCGAGTCGCCCGTGTGCACGCCCATGGGGTCGAAGTTCTCGATCGAGCACACGACGACGCAGTTGTCGGCGACGTCGCGCATCACCTCGAGCTCGAACTCCTTCCATCCGGCCACCGACCGCTCGACGAGGATCTCGCCGATGGGGCTCGCCGCGAGGCCCTCCCGCGCCATGCGGACCAGCTCTTCGGTGTCCGCGGCGAGCCCGGTGCCGAGCCCGCCCAAGATGAAGCTCGGTCGGATCATGACGGGGAACCCGATGCGCACGGCGGTCGCGACCGCCTGGTCGACGGTGCGCGCGAAGCCCGCCTCGGGGGTCGCGAGGCCGATCTCGGCCATGGCGTCGCGGAAGCGCTCGCGGTCCTCGGCCGTCGCGATGGCCTCGGGCCTCGCCCCGATCACCTCGACGCCGAGCGCGTCGAGCGCTCCCTTGCCGATGAGCTCCATCGTGAGGTTGAGCGCGGTCTGGCCGCCGAGCGTCGGGAGCAGGGCGTCGGGTCGCTCGCGCTCGATGATGGCCTGGACGACGGCGGCGTCGAGCGGCTCGACGTAGGTTGCGTCGGCGGTCGCAGGGTCGGTCATGATCGTCGCGGGGTTGGAGTTGACGAGGACCACGCGGTAGCCCTCCTCGCGCAGCACCCGGCACGCCTGGGTGCCTGAGTAGTCGAACTCGCAGGCCTGTCCGATCACGATCGGGCCCGAGCCGATGACGAGGATCGACTCGAGGTCGTCGCGGCGCGGCATCAGAGCTCGTCCAGCCCGCCGCCGTCGCACAGCGCGGCGAACACGTCGAAGAGGTACCTCGCGTCGTGGGGGCCGGGCCCGGCCTCGGGGTGGTACTGCACGCAGAACGCGCGAGCCTCTGGCACGCAGAACCCCTCGACGACCCCGTCGTTGAGGTTCACGTGCGTGACCCGCGCCGCGCCCAGCGAGCCAGGCTCGACGGCGTAGCTGTGGTTCTGCGCGGTCACCTCGACGCGGCCCGAGGCGAGGTGCTGGACCGGGTGGTTGGAGCCGTGGTGGCCGAAGGCGAGCTTGTAGGTGGTCGCGCCGAGGGCCGCGGCGAGGACCTGCTGGCCGAGGCAGATTCCGAAGATCGGGACGTCGCCGAGCAGTGCGGCGATCGTGTCGCGTGGCCCGGCGAGGGCAGCGGGGTCGCCCGGGCCGTTCGAGAGGAACACCCCGGCGGGTCCGAGCGCGCGGATCTCGGCCGCCGACGTCGAGGCCGGCACGACCGTCACGGTGAAGCGTGCGGCGAGCTGGCGGACGATCGTCGCCTTGATGCCGTAGTCGAGCGCCACGACCCGCACCGGCCCCTCTCCGACCGTGTACGGCGCGGTGCCCGTGACCCCGGTCACGAGGTCGCAGCCGTCGGTCGTGGGCGCGGCCGCCGCGGCGGCGAGCAGCTCGGCGGTGGGCGCGGTGCCGAACGCGCAGCCCATCGCGCCGGCCGCCCGGACGTGCCGGGTGAGCCGACGCGTGTCGACGCCCGCGATGGCAGGGATGCGGTGCTGGACCAAGAACCCCTCGAGCGCCCCGACGGCGCGCCAGCTCGAGTGGTGCTGGGTGAGGTCGCGCACGACGAGCCCGGTGCACGCCGGGCGCGGCGACTCCTCGTCGAGGGGCGTCACGCCGTAGTTGCCGATGTGCGGGGAGGTGAAGGCCACGACCTGGCCGGCGTAGCTCGGGTCGGTGAGCACCTCTTGGTAGCCGCTCATCGCCGTGTTGAACACGAGCTCGCCGGTGGCCACCCCTCCGGGAGGGGCGAAGCCCGCGGCCTCGCCGCCGAGCAGCGTCCCGTCGGCGAGGGCGAGGTGCGCCGGCGACCTCATCGCGTCGCCACCGCGTCGCGGACCGTGGGCACCCCGCGCAGGACCGTGTGGCGCACGGAGACCGGCAGCGTGCGGCCGAGGTAGGGGCTGTTGCGCGACCGGCTCGCGAGCGACGCGAGCGTGACGACGTGCGGCGTCTCGAGGTCGACGACGCAGAGGTTGGCATCGGACCCCACGCCAAGGTCCCCGCCGTGCGCCGCGTGCCCGGCCACCCTCGGGTCCTCGGCGCGGAGCCGCGCGATCGCCGCGGGGCGCCGCGCGAGGAGCGCGAAGACCTGCACGAGGTCGGCCCGGCCGGGGCCGCCGAGCGCCTCGACGGTGAGGCCGAGGGCGTGCTGGAGCCCGAGCATGCCGAAGGCCGCGTCCTCGAACGGACGGTCCTTCGACTCGGGCGGGTGCGGAGCGTGATCGGTCGCCACGGCGTCGATCGCCCCGTCACGCAGCAGCCCGGTGAGCTCTTCGCGCAGCTCGACGGGGCGAAGCGGCGGGTTGACCTTGTACGCGGGGTCGTAGCCCTCGCAGTGGGCGTCGTCCAAGGCGAGATGGTGCGGCGCCACCTCGCAGGTCACGGGGAGACCGCGGTCGCGGGCCTCGGCGACGAGGCGGACCGACGCCGGCGCTGACAGGTGCAGGAAGTGCATCCGTGCGCCCGTCAGTTCGACGAGGCCGAGGTCGCGCGCGACGACCGCGGTCTCGGCGAGCGCCGGCTGGCCTCTGAGGCCGAGCTTGGACGACCACGCGCCCTCGTGCATCACGCCGCCCGCGGCGAGCGCGGCGTCCTCGCAGTGCTGGGCGCACGTCGCACCCAGCCCGTGGGCGTACTCGAGCGCACGGCGCATGAGGTCGCCGTCGAGCACGCAGGCGCCGTCGTCGGTGAACAGGGTCACGCCTGCAGCGACGAGCTCTGCCATGGGGGCGAGCGCCTCACCTTGGCGGCCCACCGTGAGCGCGCCGGCGACGGCCACGTCGCAGCTCGCGCCGGCGGCCCGCTCGAGCACCTGGGCGACCACCGACGCCACGTCGCACGCCGGCGTCGTGTTCGGCATCGCCACGACGGCCGTGAACCCGCCCAGCGCACCCGCCCTCGTGCCGGTCTCGATGGTCTCTGCCTCCTCGCCTCCGGGCTCGCGGAGGTGCGCGTGCAGGTCGACGAGCCCCGGGCCGACCGCGCAGCCCGACGCGTCGAGCACGATCGCGCCCGCCGGGGCGTCGATGCGGTCCTCGACCGCCGCGATCACACCGTCGACGACGAGCACGTCGGCGCGGCGGGGCCCCTGCGGCTCCACGATCGTCCCGCCCTCCACCAAGACCCGAACGCCGCTCATCGCACCCCTGCGACCAGGGACGGCTCGCCGCCGAGCACGAGGAACAGGATCGCCATGCGCACCGCGACGCCGTTCTGCACCTGGCGCCGGACGAGCGAGCTGGACGCGTCGGCGACGGACGAGGCGATCTCGACGCCACGGGTCATGGGTCCGGGGTGCGTGACGACCGCGTGGGGCTTCAGCAGCTCGGCGCGACGCTCGGTGAGCCCGTGGGTCGCGGTGTACTCGGCGAGCGACGGCACGTGCGACCCGCTGCCTCGCTCGGTCTGGAGCCGCAGCAGCGACACCACGTCCGCCTCGCCGAGCGCCTCGTCGAGCGTCGGCGCGACCTCGACGGCCCAGTCCGCGGCGTCGCGTGGCAGCAGGGTCCCAGGGGCGCACAGCGTGACGCTCGCCCCGAGGGTCCGATAGGCGATCACCTCGCTGCGCGCGACCCGCGAGTGCCGTACGTCCCCGACGATGAGCACGCGGAGCCCGTCGAACGCCGAGGCGCCCGAGCCCTCCGACGGCATCCCGCGCTCCGCGCAGAGCGCCTCTCGCACGGAGAACACGTCGAGGAGCGCCTGGCTCGGGTGCTCGTGCCAGCCGTCGCCCGCGTTCACGACCCTCGCATGGCGTAGCCATCTCGCGACCTGCGCGGGCGCGCCGGAGGCTTGGTGGCGGACGATCACGACGTCGGCACCGAGCGCTTCGACGGTCTCGACGGTGTCGCGCAGGCTCTCGCCCTTCTTCACCGAGCTCGACGCCACGGCGAGGCTCGCGACGTCCGCGCTGAGCCGGCGCGCCGCGGTCTCGAAGCTCAGCCGGGTCCTCGTCGACTCCTCGAAGAACAGCGAGGTCACGAGGCGGCCGCGCAGGGTCGGCACCTTGGGCACAGAGCGCCGGGAGACCTCGGCGAAGGCCTCCGCGACCTCGAGCACCTCGACGATCCCGGCCCTCGACAGCTGCGCCATCGACAGGAGGTCCTGGCCGAGGAGGGTGTCCGCGGCGCTCACGCCGGCACCATGGTCCCGAGCTCGACGCCCTCGAGGGTGGCGAGCAGCGACTCGTCGAGCGCCGTGGGGAGGTTCTTGCCGACGAAGTCGGGGCGGATCGGCAGCTCGCGGTGGCCGCGGTCGACGAGGACCGCCAGCTGGACCCGGCCCGGCCGTCCGAACTCCGACAGCGCGTGGAGGGCGGCGCGGATCGTCCGGCCCGTGAACAGCACGTCGTCGACGAGCACGACGGTCCGCCCGGTCAGGTCCACGGGGATCGAGCTCGACGACTCGGGTAGCACCGGTCGGGTCGCGACGTCGTCGCGGTAGAAGGCGACGTCGAGGGCCCCGACGGGCACCGAGACGTCCTCGATGTCGGCGAGGTTGGCGGCTAGCGCCTCGGCGAACGGCACCCCGCCTCGCTGGAGGCCGACGAGCACCACGTGCGCCACCCCCGCGTTGCGCTCGACGATCTCGTGGGCCATCCGCCGCAGCGCGCGGCCGACGTCCTCGGCGCTCAGCAGACGGGTGCGGGGCTGGAACACGGCACCGCCCGGGCGCGTTCGCCGCCCCTCGGTAGCCGCCACCACTCCTCCTCGTCGTGCGGGCCTCTCGGGACCCGCTTCACGACCGTGCCCAATGTAGCAGCGCGCCCCACGCGGAGCGCGCTCAGAACGAGGGCGGTCGCTTCTCTCGAAGCGCAGCGACGCCCTCGTCGAGCTCGGGACTCGGCACCATTGCACGAAGCAGGCGGTCCGCGTCCTCGATCGACTCGACCGCACCGCGGTGAAGGTCGAGGTACAGCTGGCGCTTGGTGGCCGCCATCGACGACGGGGCCACGTGGGCCGCGAGCTCGCCGACGTAGCTGGCTACCGCGCCGGCGAGCTCGTCGGAGGCGACCACCCTCGCGACGAGCCCCATCTCGTGGGCCTCCTCGGCGAGGAACACGCGACTCGAGAGCAGCAGGTCCGCCGCGCGTGCCGCGCCGATGAGGCGCGGCAGCAGCCAGGAGAGCCCGAACTCCGCCGGCAGCCCAAGGCGCCCGTGCGCGGTCGTCAGCTTCGCGCCGGCCGCCGCCAGCCGCACGTCGCAGTAGCAGGCGACGGCGAGGCCGACCCCCGCCGCGGGGCCGTTGATCGCCGCGACGATCGGCTTCGCGATGCCGAAGTGGTACGCGAACTCCGCGTCGAAGCGCGGATCCGTGCCGTAGCCCGGCATGGCAATGTCGTCGGGCACGCCCGGGTCGTACCCGCCCTTGTCGCGGTGCCCGGCGAGGGCGGTGACGTCCGCACCGGCACAGAACCCCCGCCCCGCGCCCGTGACCACGATCACGCGCACCGCGTCGTCGAGGGCGGCCGACGCGAGGCACCATCGATACTCGGCGTGCATCCGGCCCGTCCATGCGTTGAGGCGGTCCGGGCGGTTGAGCGTGATCGTCGCGATGCGGTCCGCGACCGCGTAGGTCGTCGCCTTCAGTTCCATCGCCGAGTTGTACCCCACTTCGGTCCCCGCCCGGGGTCCGCCGCGGCCGCTCCCCGAGCGGCCGGCCCTGCTCGGCGACGCCCCCGGCGCCAGAACTCGTGACCGATCCGTCAGGCGCGTCGCGCTGTGCGCCCGGGGCGGTCGGCACCAGGTACACGCGGGGACGTCGCCCCGCGTGCCGCGCCGGCGGCCTACGCTCTCGGCGTGCGGAGCCGATGGCTCTCAAGGCGAGCGATCAGTCTCCACGTCAGACTCGTCCTCATCGTCGTTGCGTGCGGGGTGGCGGCGTGGTGGCAGGTGACCCGCGCACTCTCGGGCAACGGCCTCAGCTGGTTCTACTCACTCGAGTGGCCCGCCTTCGCGATCCTCGCGGTCGCCGGCTGGTGGCACCTCCTGCACGAGGACCCCGAGCACTTCCGCGCGCGCAAGCAGCGCGGCCAGGACCTCGAGGTGCTCGACGACCCCTACCGGAGCGTCTCATAGCCGGCGTTGCGACGGCCCCGGCGTCCGGCGCGTGTCGGGCGCCTCTGCCACGTGCGCGACGCCGACCCACGGCTAGCGTCGCGCCGATGGCGCAGGTCCGTGGTCGAGGCTGATCGCGCGCGGACAGCTCGCACCGACGAGGCGAGCGACCCCGCGTTCGAGGCGCCTCGCGCCCCGCTCGTCACCCCCGAGGAGCGCACCGCGGCCCTCGCCGCCGGCGCGCCCAAGGTGCCGCGCCGGGTGGTGGCCTGGGGCTTCGTCGCCGCCGCGCTCCTCGCCTTCGGCGGGGCCGCTGGCGAGCGGCTCCTCTCCGCGGGGGGCCTCAATCCCCAGGGGCCGGCGCCGACGACCACCACCACCACGCTGCCGGACCCCACCGGCCCGCTGCCGTCGAGCTCGCTCCTGTCGTTCGTCCCGGTGGCAGCGGTGCGAGCCCCGCACCTGGTGTTGACGAACCAGCTCGGCCAGCGCGTCTCGCTCGCCGGCGACGCGGGGAAGGTCGTCGTGCTCACGTTCTTCGACGCCTCGTGCGCCGACGTGTGCCCCGTGCTCGCCGCCGAGCTCCGCCATGCAGACGGTGACCTCGGCGCGCGTCGGTCACGCGTCGAGTTCCTCACCGTCAACACCGACCCGCTGCGCACCGCCCCGTCGCCGGCCCCGCCCGCGGTGACCGCCACGAGGCTCGCCACCCTGCCCAACTGGCAGTACCTCACTGGGACCGTCCCGGCGCTGAACCAGGTGTGGCGCGACTTCGGGGTGTCCATCTCGGTCTACACCGCCACGAAGGCCGTGGTGCACAACGACGTCCTCTACCTCGTCGATCCGCACGGGGACCTCGTGGAGCGCGGATCGCCCTTCTCCGACGAGTCCCGGCGCGGCACGTACAGCCTCCCCCCGGCGCTCGAGCGCGTCGCCGGCGGGGCGCTGGCCTCCTCCATCGCCACGCTGCTCCGGCCGCACCGGTGAGCGCCGACGCCCTCGACGACGCCGGCGCGGTGGCACCTCCCGCCGTGGCGTCCCGCGAGCCGTGGTACCGCCGGCGCAGCGTGCTCCTCGTCGGCGGCATCGCCCTCGTCGTCGCGATCGCGGTCCTCACGGACCTCCCGACGCCGACCTCGCACGCCGCGGACCTCGCGTCGGCCGCCGCGTTCGTGAAGGAGGTCAACACGGACCTGCGCCCGTGCGGCTTCGCGCTCGAGGAGGCCTTCTCGTTCCGAGAAGACCAGCTGCGCGGCTCGCTCTCGGCGACGGACCGCGCGACGGTGCCGTCATTGCTCAGCGACGACGCGGTCGCCTGCTCGTACATCGACCCCTCGATCACCGACCTCACCAGCCTCGAGAGCCCCGAGACGACCGCCGCCCAGCCGATCGGCCAGATGGTGGCGACCGCGACGGTGTGGGTGACCGCCGACGCCCTGGGGGCGATCGAGGCCGTCGAGGAGCTCTGGTCGCACCCCGGCGACGCCACGGCGGCGGCGGCACTTCGCCACTACACGACGCTCCTCGCTCGAGACCGCCTCGCTGCCCGTGCGGCGGTCGGCCAGGCGGACACCCAGCTCGACACGCACCGGCTCACCGTCGACCTGCCGACGGTCACGGTGCCGTCCGCGAGCGACACGCCCTAGCCCCTTAGTGCGCGGGGTGCACCTCGTCGGCGCGGGTGCCCGCGTCGGGCCGGAGCCCCCACGACGCGGCGTCGGGTGCGCGACGTTCCTCAGCACCGAGCCACGCGAACAGGTTCACGAACACGACGGGCATGTACGCCGCGGCCGCGGCGACCCAGAGCACCGCGGTGGCCAGCTGCTTGTCGGCGACGCCGCTGAGGCCCTCGCCGGGGTGGTGGGGGAACCCGGGGTAGCCCTGGCCGTGCGCCATGCCGGTCACGTAGGCGACAATCCACACGGTCCACATGGCGACCGCGGCGAGCACGATGCGACGGCTCGCCGTCGTCCTCGGCGTGATCGGGAAGGAGCCCACGAGCTCAAGCCACAGCGCGACGCCCGCAGCGACGAGCGTCGCGGCCTCGAGGACCACCAGCCAGCCGTGGTGCTCGATCGCGCTCACCGCGAGAGGCGTGCGCCACGCGACAACGGCGGCGACCTCGAAGGCGAGCGCCACCACGCCGCCCCAGGGCGTCGGCGTCGCCGCTGCACGGGCGTCGGCGAGCCGCCCGATCAGGCCAAGCGTGTGCCAGGGCGCGCCGAGCACGACCAGCGCGGGCACCGCGAGGGCGAGGACGGCGAACTGCAGGGCGTCGAGGGCCTCCGAGGTGCGCGCGAACGAGGCGAGCGGCGGAACGAGGACCGCCACGCCGAGCAGCACGCCGAGCATCGCCAGCCACGGCGTCGCGCGCGAGCGGCTCGCGCGCGCGCTGGCCGCCTCGCTCACCGCGACGAGCGGCGCTGGAAGAACCCCCAGGTCAACACGACAAGGAAGAAGCCGAGGGGGATCGCGAGGGTCAGGGCCTGGGTCGCGTACCAGTTGGTCGTCATCGCAGGGCCCCTCTCCTCACAGCACGTAGAACAGTATCCAGAAGAAGGTCCCGACGAGCGCGATGAATCCCCAGAAGTAGGCGCAGCCCTCGAGGCTGACGCGAAGCATCCGGGCATTGGGCAGCGCGGAGCGTGACGTGCCGCCGTCCTCCCTCGCGGCGCGACGCAGGCGCAGCTCCCTCGCGAGCGAGGTCTCGAGCCAGTAGGTGCCGACGAGGATCAGCGCGATGTTGAGCGACGCCCACCCGATGAAGCACGACGCGTAGCCGCTCGAGCCCGGGAAGAAGTTGAGCTCGGTCAGCTGCCAGACCTGCAGGCCGACGACGCACAGCGCGGCGAGCACCGCGATCCAGCCGGCGACCATCCAGTCGAGCACGAGCCCACGACGGAATCGCCGGTACCCGAAGCCGACGAGGAATCCCGTCAGCAGCGTGATCGCGAAGATCGCCGCCCCCCATGCCGTGGGCGCGGTCACCCCGTTCGGGCGCCACAGGGCCTCGTTGTTCGCGGAGCGCAGGTAGAAGTACGAGAAGGCGAGCGCCGCGCAGGCGAACGACCAGATGCCGATCAGCAGCTTGCCGCCCGTCCACAGCGCGCCCTCGTGGGCGCGCAACTCGAACGCGATCTCCTCGGGGGTTTCGGTGAAACTCGGGAGGGTCCTCGCCTGGAGCACGTCGTCAGCCATGGGTGCCTCCCGGCGGCGCGCCGGACGCGCCAGCCATCGCGGGCTCGGGGATGCCGAGGTCGGCCACGCTCACCACGTCCGCCTCGCCGTAGTGGTAGGGGTCCGACAGCACCACGGGGATGCGCACGAAGTTGAACCATGGCACCGGCGTCGGCGTCTTCCACTCGAGTCCGAGCGAGCTCCACGGGTTCTGCGGCGCGCGCTTCGGGTCGATGAAGATCGACCAGACGAAGTTGATAATGAAGAGGAAGAACGACGCTCCGAGCAGGTACGCGCCGATCGAAGAGACGTCGTTCCAGACCTGCAGGTTGTGCGCGTAGGTGAAGACGCGACGCGGCTGGCCAAGGATCCCCACGAAGAACAGGGGGAAGAACGTCAGGTTGAAGAAGATGAACATGCACCAGAAGTGCCAGATGCTCAGCCGACGGCTCAGGTTCACGCCCGTCATCTTCGGGAGCCAGTAGTACAGCCCGCCGAAGAACGCGAAGATGAGCCCGCCCATGATCGTGTAATGGAAGTGGGCCATGACGAAGAAGCTCCCGTGCACCGTCACGTTGACGGGCACGTCGGACAGGAAGACGCCGGTCACCCCGCCAATCAGGAAGTTGAACAGCATCCCGAGGCAGAAGAGCATCGGAGGTTCGAAGCGCATCTTCGCCTTCCACAAGGTTCCCAGGGTCACGAGGAACAGGAATCCCGTCGGGATCGAGATCAATTCCGTCGTGAGCATGAAGAGCGGGCGCATGTCGGGATTGATGCCGCTCTGGAACAGGTGGTGCTGCCAGACGAAGAAACTGAGCAGGGCCACGCCGATCATGCCGGCCGCGGCGATCTTGTAGGCGAACAGTGGCTTTCGGGTGAAGACCGGGAGGATCTCCATCACGATCCCGAACCCCGGCAGGGCCATGATGTACACCTCGGGGTGGCCGAAGAACCAGAACAGGTTCTGCCACAAGAAGTTGCTCCCGCCGTGCTCGTTCACGAAGAACGCGGTCTGCGCCGTGCGGTCGAGGATCCCGAAGAACCCGGCCATGATGAGCGTGGGGGTCGCGAGCGTGAGCAGCGCGCACGTCGCGAGGATGCCCCACACGAAGATCGGGACGCGGCTCCACGTCATGCCGGGCGCGCGGTAGTTGATGATCGTGCAGCCCAGGTTGAACCCTGCCGAGATCATCCCGATGCCGATGACCGCGAAGCCCACGAGGTAGGCGTCCATGCCTGCGGCCGACTGGGTCTGCAGCGGGGCGTACCCGGTCCACCCCGTCACGAACCCGCCGAGGAAGGGGGCGGACAGGATCACGAGGTAGCCCGCCTCGAAGACCCAGAACGAGAACGCCTCTACCCGCGGGAAGGCCATGCGGCGCGATCCGATCATGAGGGGCACCAGCCAGTTACCGAAGGTGCCGACGACGATCGACGTCGCCATCATCATCATGATCGTGCCGTGCTCCGAGACGATCGAGACATACACGCCCGGCTCGAACACGTGGTTGGTCGGGCTCAGCAGCTCGGTGCGGATGAGCATGGCGAAGAGGCCGCCGGTGAAGAAGAAGATGAGGACGCCGATCGTGTACTGAAGGCCCACGACCTTGTGGTCCTCGGTCATCTTGAAGTACCGCGTCCAACTCGTGGTGGGCACCGGCGGCGCGGGCTCTCGGCCGAAGATCTTCGCGATCGGGTACGTGAAGGCACCGATCCCCGCGAGCCAGCCGACGACCCCGAAGGCGAGTCCGAGGACCACGGCCACGTTGTTCACGCCGCTGTTGACCGCGACCGGGTAGTTGCCGGCGATGAGGTCGCCCAGCCACTTGCCGAGGAACCATCCTCCGACGGCGCCAGCCATCGCCCACAGGATGTGGGGGCGAAGCCACGGGTTCCGCGTCGAGAACCGCGACGGGTGGAGCGGCACCTCGCCGGGGTAGAAGCCCGACTCGGACTGGATCGTCTCGCCGCTCGTGTCCAGCGCCATCAGTCAGTGTCCTCCGTCGTCCACGTCCGGGCCGCCACGGTCAGCCGCCGCCTGCGGGCGCCGGCGCCCCGTAGGTCTCGACAGGGCTGTAGGGGTCCTTCGCGTCGGGGTAGTACCCGCCGTCCGCGCCGTTGGCGTCGGGGACGTAGCTGTACGCGAACGGCGGGAGGTACTTGGTGTTCTGCGCCAGCATCGCCTCGGTCCTGGTCGCCCAGGTCTGGAACGACGTCTTGGAGACGACCTGGCCCTCGTTGAACATCGAGCCGTGCCACAGCCCGCACAGCTCGTCGCAGCGGACCACGAAGTAGCCCGTCTGGAGCGGCGTGGTGAACGCGACGTTGTCCGCTGACGGGTTCGCGTCGGCCTTGACGCCGAGCTGGTACGCCCAGAACGAGTGGATGACGTCGAGGGAGGTCACGTGGAAGGCGATGGAGGTGTTGACTGGCACGACCAGCTGGTTCGTCTCGAAGCCCCCGAACGACGGGTACCGGTACGTCCACTTCCACTGCTGGCCGATGACCTGGACCTGCAGCGGGCTCTTGCCGGTGGGGGTCCACAGCGGGGACGGGCCTTGGCCGCCTCCGGACCCGCCGGGCTGGATGAGCTCGTAGGTCCCGAAGCCGGCGAGGAAGAGCACGATCACCGTCGTGAGGACGATCCAGGTCGACTCGATCCTCCCGTTGCCCCGCGAGCTCTTCCCCGCCACGGGGTCCGGGCCGCCCTTGGACGCCCGCCACGCGAAGATCGCGTAGATCATGTACACCCACACCCCGATGAGTACGGGGAGCGCCATCACGATGAGGATGTTGAAGTCGAAGGCGGCCCCGACGGCCATGTTCGACATGCGCCCCGGCGGGACGTGGGGGCCGACGAGCTTGATCCAGACAACATCGGCGGCGATCGACAGCACCGCCCAGATGACGAGGATCCGCACCCAGTCGCGTCCGCCGCCGTTCTTCGGGCGTGAGGCGGGCGGCGCGGCGGCCGCCGGCTTGGCCTCTGGAGTCGGCTGCTCCGTCGTCATGCGACCTTCATGAATCCGCCCATGTACCCCACGGTCTGCATCGGCCCGGCGTTGCCGAACAGCCAGCCAAGGCCGCACGGCACGAAGCACTGCCAGGCGAAGCTGCCGCTCCCCTTCGGTGTCATGAAGGAGAACGTGACCGTGTTGTGCACGTAGGCAGTGGAGGTCGGGAGGCACGGCGCGGCGGCGCACAGCGTCGCGGTCCCCCCGTTGGCCAAGAGCGGGACGCTGATGCCCAGCGTCGGGATCGAGAAGGTGTGCCCAACGCCGTTACCGGTGTTCGAGTCGATGACCGAGAACGTCTTGCCATTGGTCTTGGCCACGTTGCCGATCGTGCCCGTCACCTGGCCGAGCTGCTGGTTGCGCAGGGGGCTCCCAGAGTCGAACTGGTAGATCGTCATGTTGACGCGGGTGTTGGCCGGCACCTGGAAGATCGTGGAGTGCACCCACTGGCCCTGGGGGCACCCGCTCACCGTCGGGGATTGTGCGCACATGTCGTACGACACCCACGTCGGATGCGGGCCAGACCCGTAGGACCCGACGGTCTGCAGGGCGATGTTGACCTGCCCGTTCGACGAGGGCGTGAAGGTGATCGTGGGAGGCGTCGCGAGCAGGGCCTTGACGCCAGCGCCGAAGCCGGCGGCTGCGAGGACGAAGAGCACCAGGGTCACGACCGTTCGAGCCCCCTTGCCCATGCCCCCTCCTCTCCCCTGCCGCCGGTGCCCCAAGCAACCAGCGGCGACGCCAGCGAAGGTGGTCTGCTCCCCCACGCGTGCGCTCTTGGGTCGGACTATATGGCGCCGCACCGCCGGTTTCAATGATTCCCGCCACCGCGACGGATCCACCTCGCGCGTCACCCTGGGCCGTCCGGCGTTTAGGCACCTGCGGCAGGCCCCTGGGGCAGGCCCCTACGGCAGGCCCCGGAACCCCCCGAGGTCGGCCACGGACTCGCGGTGGAAGATTCGGTCGACGGCGTCGGCCAGCCCGCCCTCCTGGTCGATCGCGCGGCGCAGGACGAGGATCAGGGCGGGCACCGCCCAGAAGTCCCCGCACACCCACAGGATCGCGGCGCCCAGCTGCTGATCGGCGAACGGGGACATCGTGACGCCGGCCACGTGGTCGTAGACGTGGTACCAGCTCGTCGAGGTGAAGATGCTGAGCGACATCGCGAGCACGAACATCACCACGTTCGTCGAGATGATCGCCCCTGCTTGGAACATGGGCGTGGCCTTCAGGCGGAACGGGTGCGAGGGGATGATCACGAGCCAGAACAGGATCCCTGTCACGAAGAAGCTCGCGTGCATCAGCCAGATGTGCACGAGCTGGTTCTGCTCGCTCGCGTCGAAGAGCGCCGGGAAGTGCCAGACGACCATCACGACGTTGAACGAGAGGACGGCGAACCACGGCGAGCCCACCACGCGGCCCACGCGACGAAGGGCCGGCGACCACGGCCCGAGCAGCAAGAACCGCCCGACGCGGCGCCTCGCGTCGACGGGCAGCGTGAAGAGGAGCGGGATCCAGGGCGCCCCCGCGACGATCAGCACGGGGGCGAGGAACGCGATGAGCAGGTGCTCGGCCATGTGGATGTAGAAGTAGTCCGATGCCCAGTAGTCGATTGGCGAGACGACGGCGACGAGCAGGACGGCGAGCCCGGCGTAGAAGAAGAGCGAGTTGACGCGACGACGACGCGTTCGCGAGGGGAGCGAGCGCCGCTTCAGCCTGGCGAGCCCGATCTCGTGGGCGACGACGAGGAAGGCGACCACGACGACGAACGGGTCAAACGACCAGTTGTCGAGGACGTAGTGCACGGACGGGCTCCCCGCGACGGCGGCCGGTGGCGGCCATCCGCATGGTACCTAGGGCGCCTCGGTCAGCTGGACGACCCGAACGAGATGGGGACGACGAGTCTTTGGACGACGCGCCACGAGCTCCGGGTCGCATCGAACACCACGAGCATCGTGCGGTGCTCGACCGCGAGCGCCTGGAAGCCGGCGCCGGGCTTGGCAACGACGTCGACGACGTGCGCCGGCAGCGACCGCAGCGCGGCCCAGCGCCCGCTCCCCGGTCCCGTCGAGTACGCGAGGAGCGTGCCAGCGGTGGACCGGACGACCACGATGGCCGCGCCGTCGGCGCCCTCGGACGTCGAGACCACGGTGTCGCCGGCAGCGAAGACGAGAGGTGGCGTGGCCGTCCACGGTCCGAGCCCGTCGGGGCTCACCGCAGCGATGACCGCGCGCTTCCCGTGCAGGTGTGTCTCGACGAGGGCGCCCACGCCGTGTGAGAGGCCCGCCAGCCGGAGCACCACGGCGTTCGTGCCGCCCGGGACCGGTGCTCCGACGTGCCATGCCCCCCGTCGCCACACGGCAATGGGCGCTCCCACGCCCCGGGTACACGTGCCTCCCACAACCACCGAGCCACCCGGCCCGAACGCCACGGCGCGCAGCGTCGAGAGTCGACACCCAGAGGTCGCGGTCATGGCCGCGATGCGCGACGTGTCTCCGATGGTCGTCCACGTCGACAGGCCGCGCGTGCCGACGGCGACGGTCCCTCCGCCGGCACTGAGCAACACGAGGCGTCGGCCGCTCTGCGAGGCGGCCATGGCCCCGGCGGCCGCGACGATTCCCCCCGGCAGGATCCCGGTCGACCATGTCCTGCCCAGGTCGTCCGTGGCGGCGACGGGGGAAAAGCGCAGGTTGGCCGACGGCACCACGGCGGCGGTGACCGCGTTCGACGGGTCGAGCACGCCGACGACGCCTCCGTTCGTCGCGACCCCGGGGGGCGTGAGCAGCACCCAGCCGTGGCCACCGCGAGCAAAGAGCTCCCAGAACGTGCCGTCCGCAGCGGCGAGGTCACCCATTGGCGCTGAGGCGATGGCGAGGCCCCTCGCGCTCGTCGCGCCGGCGAGCGGCGCCGTCGCGTCGGACGACGATGGCGGGGACGACCCGCACGCCGAGAGGAGTGCCGCCGAGAGGAGTGCGGCCGCGACGAGCGCCTGACGGCGTGGGGTCACAGGGCGAGCACGCGCTGGACCTCGCCGGCCACGAGCGTCGAGAGTGACGACGCAGTCGCAGAGGTGTTCCCCGGATCGCTCTGGATCACCGACCGGATCCGGCCGCTCGGGTCGATGACGTAGAGGAGGTCGCTGTGCGCCGCCATCGCGCCGGCCGTCCCTTTGGCGACCGAGATGCCGTAGTCGATCCACAATGCGTTGAGCTCGTCGAGCCCGCCGGTGAGGTACTCCCAGTTCCGCATCGAGGTGAGCTGCTCTTGGCGGTCGAACGCGACGAGCGCGCTGCGCGACAGGTACGTCGGATTTGCGTCCACCGCCACGAAGGTCACATGTGCGGCGCTGGCGCCGAGCTGGGTGTCCGCGCTCCGCAGCTGCTGGGCGATGAGCGGGCAGTCCGTCGTGCAGACCGGGTCGAGGAAGGTCAGCACCACGACGCGGCCTCGGAGGCCCGACAGCGTGACGTGCCGGCCGTGTTGGTCGGTGAGCGAGAAGCCCCACGAGGGGATGTCCACGTGGTTCGGTGAGCCGTTGACCGCCTCGCTCAGGATGGGGTCGGCGCGCGGGTTGGCGGCGGCGAGTGCCATCGGGGCGGCGCCGATGAGCACGATGGCGCCCGCGAGGACCGCACCGGCGACCTGGAGCAGGTAGGCGGGGGTGCGGGCGAACCAGTCAGTGGTGGCCCGCGCCGCGGCGGGCTGGGCAGATGGCTCCTCTGCAGTCGCCGGCGCCAGCGCCAAGTAGCCGCATCCCAAGAGGAACGCCGTCGGCACCATCGAGTTGGGATCCGTACCGAGGCCGCCGAAGAAGCCGAAGTCCTGCACCAGCACCCAGTTGGCCAGGCACACGACGATGCCGACGGCGACGCCCGCTCCGGCGATCCTGCGATTCCCCGTGAGCAGGCATGCCCCGATGCCGACGAGGAGCACCACGATCGCGAGGTTCACCCCCCAGCCGTGCTGGGCGTCGAAGTCGCCGAAGGATCGCACGGCGGCGGCGAGCATCGACGGCTGCGGGACGCTCGCCATCGCCTTCGCCATCACGGTGAGTGGCCCGGGCGCCGCGTGGGCCGTCGCACGGCCGTGCCAGGTCCCGCGCCCTGGCCATGCCTGCAGGACGCCCATCCCGACGAACAGCGCACCGAGGCCGCGGAGCAGCCACCGCCCGATGGCGCCGCTGCGCCACGCTGCCTCGGGGAGGGCGATGAGGAGCCCGGCGACGACGTAGAAGATGGCGGCGCCCGGCAGGCCAAAGAGCCAGCTCGCCCCCGGCGTGAACAGCCCGCCGACCGCCTCGCCGAAGACCCACACGACGAGGCCCCAGCCGACGGTCGCGAGCCCGGCCGCACGGGACCACCACCCTCTCGGGGCGACGAGCAGGCCGACGCCGATGCCGATCTGGATCCACACCGCCGACGTCGCCGCGACGATCGGGTGGTTGGACCAGATCGTCACGCCGAAGGTGACGACGTGCTGCACCCAGCTCGGTGACCCACTCGCCGCCGGTGAGAGCACCCCGCTCGGCAGGCCGAGGGGCATCGAGGGCTGGAGCTGGAGCACGCCGTCCAAGGTCCACAGGGCGCCGAAGAGCAGGCGAAGGACGAGGCGTGCCCGAGGCTCGATGCCGACAGCGCCGACGGCGGTCAGACCGCCGGAAGCTGACGCAGCGGTCGCGCGACGGAACTGGACCGCCCGCACCGCGTTCCAGACCAGGGACAGCACCACCACGACGGCGAGGACCACGAGGAACTGGTGGAGCAACGTGCTGTGGAACGCCGAGAGCACGAAGGGGTTGTCAATCCGGATCCCCCGGTTCATGCCGGTCACAGGGCGCTCCTCGGTCGGGTCCGCCGGCGCGTTGGCGTCCGGGCCCCAGGCCCGACGAGGTCTTCAGACGCCACGCACTCCGACTCTATGCCGCACGCCTCGGGGCCCCGAACAGCGGAGCGGCGCACCGGGGCCACGTCGATCGCTCCGTAGCATCGGGATATGCCCAGTGCGGTCAGCCGGCGGCGCATCGCCCGACTGCATGCGGGCCTCGTCGTCGCCGCCGTCGTGTGCACCGGGGCCTTCGTCGTCGAGATCCTGCGGGCGCTCGGAGGGAACACGCTCAGCTGGGCCTACGTCTTCGAGTGGCCGATCCTGCTCGGCTACGGGGTCCACATGTGGCGGCGGCTCGTCCGCGAGGAGCGCGAGGGCCCTACCGCCCCTGCGCCCGTCGCCTCTGACGCAGAAGAGGACGCCGCGCTCGCGGCGTGGAACCGCTACCTCGCTGACCTGCACGCCGCCGACGCGGCCGCGTCGAGCCCTCAGGCGCGCGGCCGCCCGTCCCCCGCCGGCGAGGGCCGCACAGGACGGTCGAGCGACGGAAGCACCGCGGCGAGCACGCCGTTCACGAATCTCGGCGACGCCTCGGTCGAGTAGGTCTTCGCGAGCTCCACGGCCTCGTCGAGGACCACGGCGTCCGGGGGCGGCGACGCGCCCATGACCTCGCCGACCGCGAGCACCATGACGAGGCGGTCGAGCACCGCCATGCGCTCGAGCGGCCAGTCCACGGACGCCGCGCGGATCGCCGCCTCCGCCACGGCGCGCGAGGCCTCGGCGTCGTCGACGAGCACGACGACGAACGCGTCGGGCACGACGGGCAGCCCCGCGATCACCTCGCGGGCGGGGACCCCCTTCACGTCCGCCTCGTAGAGCAGCTCGAGGGCGCGCTCGCGGGCGACGTGCCGCGCGTCGACCGGCACCTCAGGCCCGCGTCAGGTACTCGCCGGTCCTCGTGTCGACCTTGATCGACTCGCCCGGGTTCACGAACAGCGGCACCTGCACGACGAGGCCCGTCTCGAGCGTCGCGGGCTTGCGCGCACCGGACACCCGGTCGCCCTGCACGCCCGGCTCGGTCTCGGTGACGACGAGCTCGACCGAGGCCGGAAGGTCGATGCCGACGACCTCGCCGTCGTGGAGCTGGA
>Ga0182024_10003163_pt1 | contig 39623 bp, 34 predicted proteins | sample P32metaG_FD_120480 | JGI IMG/M metagenome (GOLD analysis project Ga0182024, IMG submission 120480) | Permafrost microbial communities from Stordalen Mire, Sweden - P3-2 metaG (Illumina Assembly) | ecosystem: Environmental > Terrestrial > Soil > Wetlands > Permafrost | place: Sweden: Stordalen...
ACTGATGGTGGCTGGCACGCTTACAACATCACGGGCTTCGCTAACGGCCAGCCGACGTTTGCGTCTGATGCGACGCCGATCGAAACGAAAAGCGGGGAACTGCTGGTCTTTGGGCACAACAAATAAACGCCTGAACGCTGTGCTGGTGGCTTCGGTCAACTGGGCCGAGGCGATTGCCGACCGTCCGCGCCGGGCTTGGCGCCCGACCGTCCGCCTTGCCCCCCCACAGCTCGTCGCGCGGCTCTTGTCGGGAGCTACCAAGGGGTCGCGCAGGCGGGCGGCTGCCTTCTCAACAACGCGGGCGCGAAGGCGACGTTAGTCTTCGCCTCATCGCACCCGAATTCTTGATTCGTCAGTTCCGGCGGCTTCGCCTGCAGCTGCCTCAGCCATGGTCGCGGCGCCTGGGTCAGCTCGCCTACCTTCCGAAGCTTGTCGCCGGCGACAGCGGCACGCGTCGCGAGTTCGCCGAGGAACCGTTGATCGAGCGACTTGTCCGCGGACGCACGCCGCTGGTCGGCATCGGCGTCGGGCTCACCGAGCGGATCGTCGAGATCCCTTGGGTGCTGCGAAGCCTGGACGGCGGCGCCGGAACCAGGGTGCTCGACATCGGCACCGCGTTCTCGCCAGTCGTCTACAAGCGCCTGCTGGTCAGGCAGCCTCAGACCGTCGAGGTCGCGGATCTCGCCGATGCGGACATCCTCGGCCTCAGGTGCCACGTCGCAGACGTCCGCACCCTGCCGTTCGAGGCGGACAGCTTCGACGTGGCCATCTGCATCTCGACGCTCGAGCACGTCGGCATGGACAACACCAACTACAACGTCGCCAGCGGCGGCGGCGGCGATGTCGACGCGCTGCGAGAACTCGGGCGCGTCGCGCAGACCGTGTTCGTCACGGTGCCCGCCGGCGTAGACGTGAACATGGGATGGCAGCGTCAGTACGCGCCCAGCACGTTCCGCCGCGTGGTGGATGAAGCCGGGCTCGTGGTCGAGCGCCTGGAGGTCTTCGCGCACGACCATCCGGCTGGCTGGGCGCCTGCGCAAGAGAGCGCGGTGGCAGATCGGAGTTACGGCGAGGGTGCGACCGCTGCGGCAGCGATCATCTGTGCCGAGCTCGGCCGTCCGCGCGCAGCCTAGCGATGGTGCGCTGGGCGTTCGCTAGACGCGCCCCCGCCACTTGCTCTTGAAGTGGCGCTCGTTGCGAACGTGAATCGAGCGCAGCAGCTCCGAGCGGCCGTTGTGGCGGATTCGTTTCCAGGGGCTGGCCACAGAGATGCCGTACTCGTGCTCTGTCTTCACGCCCGCCACCGCATAGCACTGCAGGCCCAGGCGCATGCGCACGTCGGTGCAGAAGTCCACCTCCTCATACGAGCAGGGGGCGTAGGCCTCATCGAAGCCACCGACTGTCTCGAGCACCTCGCTGCGCGTTGCGAACAGGAACCCCGAGATCACCTCGCAAGCCTCCAGCTCGCCCGGCTCGCGGCCGGACAGGTCGACCCACTCCAGATGCTTGGGCACGCTCAGGTCCCAGCGCGTGCCCACAGGCCCGACGACGCCCGCCTCGGCGTGGGCGCTGAGCGCGTCGTGCAGCAGTCGCAACGAGCGCGCCCCCAGCACGACGTCGTCGTTGGCGAACACCAGCACTGCCCCCGTTGCCGCTGCCGCTGCCGCGTTCCAGCCGGGAGAGACGCCACGGTTGAGCCCGAGGTCGACAACGAGCGCCGCCGGCGGAACGCCGGCGTCGGCTGCGGAGATGCCGTTGAGCGCGATCACCAGCTCGCCGCGCAGACCGTCCAGCGCCTGCTCCATGCTGGCCGCAAGCGTGCTCAGGTTCGGCTCTGCATGCGCGCGGTAGACGGGCACACAAACCGACACTGCGATGTCGGTCATGACGCTGGGTTGCGGGCCAGCACATACCACTGGCCTGCCAGGAACTCAGTCGAGCGTCCGCGCGTGATCTTGTCAAGGAACCGCGAGCGGTGAAGCTGGGAGTGCGCGATCCCCTCCACGCGCCAGCCGCCCTCGCCGACCAGCGCGACGATGTCGCGGCGGGTGAACCAGCGCACATGCGTTGCGTCGCGATGGCCCGCCGTCTGGTAGCCGAAGGTGCCCTTGAAGATCAGATCGCCAAGCAACGACACATGGCTGGCGTTCGGCACCGATACGTGCAGCCGACCACCCGCTGCCGACACCTCGCGCAGGGCACGAATCAGCGCCAGCGGGTCATAGATGTGCTCGAGCACGTCGTAACAGAGGATCGTGTCGAACGGGCCCTCCGCGCGCGGCAGCTCCGTGAGCGCATCGCCGACGAGCACCTGGTCGTACACCTGTGCCGCGATCGCCGCCGGCTCCGCCAGCATCTCGATGCCCGTGATCCACGTCGCCCCGCTCGCTCGCAGCTCCGTCGCTGCACCGCCGCCCGCGCAACCGATGTCGAGCACCCGCCCGACGGGCTTCGGCAGGTACGCGAGCGTCTCCGAGCGCGACAGCTCGTAGTAGGTCTCCGACTTCGCGCTTTCCAGGGGGATCGTGCTCGGCATCGTCGCTAGGTTAGCCGCCCGGTCGCAGGCGAATCGCCTGCAGGAACTCCTCCGGCAGCGCACCAAGCGCGAGCAGCGCCGCGAGCAGCACGATCGCGCCGGCGATCACGGCGAATGCCGAGTAGACGGGGAGCACCGCCGCCACCGCGAACGCCAGTGCGAACGCCAGCGCCACGCGCGGCACGTGGCGCACCGATGGGCGCAGCTCCGGTCGGCGGTAGCTGAGGACGGCCGCATAGCTGCTCGACAAAACAATCTCCAGCGTCGCCGTGACTATCGCGGCGCCGTGCGCCCGACCGGAGGGAATCAGCAGCAGGCTCAGCACCACGGCCAACAGCACCACCAGTCCGTTGACCACGATCAGATCGCGGTACAGGCGCAGCGTCAGCAGCGCGAACGACCATGTCGCCACCAGGAACGTGCCGACGATGCCCACCCCCAGTATCTGGAGCACTTCGATCGAAGCGTCGTATTTGGGCCCGCCGACGACCGCGACCGCGAACGGCGCGCCGATGATCACGCACAGCGAGAAGAAGCCGCCCACGACCAGGCTGCCGTCGAACAGGCGCTGCAGCGCGTAGCGCAGCCGCTCCTGGTCATCGCGGGCGGCCCGCGCGAGGATCGGAAAGGCAGAGGCGACCAGCAGCCAGGGAACGCCGTTGACGATGCTGAGGACTCGAAACGACAGGCTGAAGTATCCGGTCTGCAGCTTGTCCGCCATCAGCGACGTCGCGATGATGACGATCTGGAAGTAGATCACGCCGAGGGTCGTCGCCGCCGCATAGACGATCGAGTCCGACATCAACGATCGCCAGCGTTCGGGCGAGAACGACGGGCGCAGGCTGATCTCCTTGCGCGCCAGCGTTGCCACCAGCGTGAGCGTGGCCGCCGAGGCGAAGATCGCGACCGTGTAGAACGGCAGCAGCGAGGCGCCGCTGACTACGAGCAGGATCATGAACACGGCCGTGGAGAACTGCCCGATGAAGTCGCTGAGCGCCAGCCAGCCGAGTCGCAACCGCGCCGTCAGCGGAACCGACAGAGTGGCGCGCATGCCTTCGAACAGCAGGCTCACGCAGGCCAGGGCGGTGCCCTCGACGAGCACCTTGGAGTAGCCGGCGACGAACACGAATGAAACGGCCCCGACCGCGCCCGCCAGCGACAGCACGATTCGCAAGCCGAGCAGGCTGCTCATGAACGCGCGCCGCTCGGTCTCGTCGCCGTTTGAGAACTCGCGGACGCCGAGGTTGCCGACGCCGCCCTCGGTGAGCGCGGCCGCGATGAAGATCACCGAGGTGACGGTGATGAAGTGCCCCCAGTCGACCGGCCCCAGATGCCGCGTCACCAGCGGCGTCGCGGCCAGGCCGACGAGCAGGCCCGAGCCATAGGCGATGACCCTGATGCCGCTCCCGCGCAGGAAGCGTCCGCCGGCCTCGCGCGAGGCCAGGATGTCGCCGTCTGCGATCGCCTCCGGGATCTCGCCGGAGCTCGGCGCGCTCATCTCGCGGAGGACTGTTCGAGCGCTGCGCTGTAGGCCGGCGTCGCGGCCGCTGGCTCGGCGATCGCGTATCCGCAGTCGGTGAGGAACTGCTCGGCACGACGCACCGTCGTGTTGGCGCGCGCCCACGCCAGCGCTCCGTCGCGCAGCGCGCTGTAGCACGCCTCGTCGATCGACTCGATGCGGCGCATCAGCTCATCGAAGTCGCGATAGCACACGGAGTTGCTGTCATCGAGCCCGTGTGGCGCGCACCGCGGCGGCTTGCGGTCGCGGTCGCGGAAGCACGGAACGCAGCCGTTGGCCGCCTGCTCGTAGTGGCGCATGCAGTCCCAGCCCGCACGTTTGACCGTGATGCCGAAACGCGAGGACTGCAGATCGGCGTAGTAGGAGGCCTCGTCACTGAACGCGTATGAGGTGCCAACGCCGAGTCGCGCCGCGACTTCCGGGTCCACCACGTGGCTGGCGAGCAGACGCTGCTTGGCCGGCCCCGGCCCATTGAGGAGCTTCTCCGCGGGGATCGAGAAGGAGATCTCGCGCATCGCCCTGATCGAGGGAAGGTGGCTGGCCAGTCGCGGAGGCACAAGCAGGAACGAGCGAAACCAGCCGGTCGCCGGCGTGAGCTCGCGCTTGAAGTAGACGGCGCGGTTGTGCGCCCGCGGCAGCGTCCACCAGGCGGGCTTGCGCCACCACAGCCCCGCATACGGGTAGGGCTCCTGGCGATCGGCGCCGTCTAGCACCGCCAGCGGCACGCCGCGGAGGCTCGGGGCGAGCTCGGCGAAGCGTTCGAAGGTGCTCCAGATGTCGGCGAACACGACCAGGTCGAACTCGCCCGCCTGTGCACGCGCGAGCGCTCCGTCGCGGTCCACGGGCACGTCGGCGAGCAGGCTGTAGAGGCTGAAGCCGTGCCCGTAGAGCTCGCCGCGCCGCTCGCGCGGGTAGCTGTCATACAGGTATTCCGGCTTGGGGAAGTCGACGACCTCGGCGCCCAGCAGCGTGCGCAGGCCATGCAGCAGGCTGTCGGCGAGATAGTCCTCATGCGGGCTTGTCAGGAACAGGATGCGCGGCATCGCCCTCAATCTAGGCGTCCGCAGGACGGATGGCGCGCCCGGCGGCGGCATCGTCCAGCGTCTCGAGCGCGATCTTGGCAAAGCGCTCCCATGAGAACTCCTCGGCGCGTGCACGTGCGCGCCGGGCGAGCTCGGCCCGGTGGGGCTCGTCGCTGAGGACCCGCCACAGCCCACCCGCGATGCTGGCCACGCGGTAGGGGTCCACGTACTCGACCGCGTCGCCGCCTACCTCCGGTAGCGATGAGATCTCAGACGTCACGACCGCCGCCCCCGATGCCATCGCCTCGAGCACCGGCAGCCCGAAGCCCTCGCCGAGCGACGGATAGCAGAAGACGTAGCAGCGGCGGTAGAGCTCCGCAAGCGCGGCATCGGAGACGTAGCCGAGCATCCTGCAGTTCCCGTCGAGCGAACGCAGTGCGCTGAGCGTCTCGCCCGCCTGCCAGCCGAGCTCCCCCACCACCACCAGCGGGTGGCGCGCCTGCATGCCCGCCTCGAGCGAGCTGTAGGCGGCGACCAGCCGCGGCAGGTTCTTGCGCGGCTCGAGTGTCCCCACTGCCAGCACGAAGCCCGGTGGCGGCAGCTCCGCGGCCTCCGCTGCCTGCACGCCGTCGTCCAGCGTCGGCGCTACTCCGAGCACCGCCACGACGGTCTTGCCCGCCGCCGCATGAAAACGCTCGATCAGCGTGTCGGCTGTGGCCCTGGAGATCGCGAGCACGGCGGTCGAGCGTCGCATCGCGATGCCGAGCGTCGCGCGCTCGATCAACGTCGAGCGGCGCTTGGGCCGCATCGATGGCGCGAACGTCGTCAGGTCATAGACGATCGGCACGGCCGGGATCCGCAGGAAGCAGATCGTCAGATAGGAGTTGGAGGAGAGGAACACGCTGCACTCGTGGTTGGCGGCGCGCGCCGCCGACAGATGCCACCAGGGATCGCGTGCGCCGATCAGCCGCCACTGGAAGCGCTCGTCCAGCTCTGCGCCATCCCAAGCCTCGCGCGCATAGAGGATGTAGCGGTGGCCGTCGTCCTCGCGCGCCGCCAGCGCGCGCAGCAGCTCGCGCACCACCCGGCCACGCCCGGCGGGAACCTCGGCCGCGGCGCGCGCGTCGATCCCGACGATCGGAGGAGATACCTCGCTCAACGGCGAGCAGCCTTGCACATCCCGGCGTTGTGACTCGTAGCGCCGAAACCTCATACACCAGATCTGGTATATATTTTCCATGCATGAAACGCTGCCTGGCACGCTGATCCGCACTACACGCGAACGTCACGGTCTCACCCAGGCGCAGCTGGCGCTGCGCGCGGGCACGTCACAGAACGCGGTCAGCCGCGTGGAGCGCGACGAGGTCTCCTCCTCAGTGGACACGATTCAGCGCCTGCTCGGTGCGATGGGAGAGCGGCTCGAGTTGAACGTGCGACGTATCGAGGCTGATGTCGACGAGGATCACCTCGCGGATTCGATGGCGCAGACGATGAGCGAACGGCTCGAGCGCTCACTGGCTTGGAACCGGTTCGCGGGAGAGCTCAGCGGGATCGCGCTTCGGGACGAACGATGAGCCCGCAGCGGACGGCCGAGGAAAGCGCGTCAGGCGGTGACGCGCCCAGCGATCCCCTCGAGGTCTTCCGTGCGCTCAACGGCCATGGGGTCGACTACCTGATCATCGGCGGCGTTGCCGTGCAGGCATATGGGCACGTTCGCACCACCCAGGACGTCGATGTGATCGTCGCGCCCGATGCTGCGAACTTGGAGCGCCTCGCAGCCGCGCTCGAGCAGCTGCATGCGAGGCTGAAGAGCGTGGACGTGCATCTGCTCGGCATCGACCCGACCAATACCGACAATCTCCGCGACGGCGCCTACTTCGGCCTCAGCACGCGAGCGGGTGGCCTGGATGTGTGGACCGACGCCGCCGAGCTGAAGGGCGCAAGGTCGTGGCACGAGATGCGCGCGCAGGCCGTCACGGCGCATGTCGGCGAGCAGGCGCTGCGCTTCGTCCACCGGGACGACCTGATCCGCATGAAGCTGGCCGCCGGTCGCGAGCGCGACCTCGAGGACATTGCTGCCTTGACGAGCCAGGAGGCCGGCGAGCCCGAGTCGCCTGACGGGGAGGACTGATCGTGCACGTCGGCCTGAACCTGATCTTCCTCGTTCCCGGTGAGACCGGCGGCATGGAGGTCGCCGCGCGCGAGCTGATCCCGGCGCTCGTGGCCGAGGCGCCTCCTGGGACGCGCTTCACCGCTTTCGTCAACCGCGAGACCGCTGCTGCCGGTGACGGGCCGTGGGGAGAGCTGCTGCCCGTCGTGACGGTGCCGGTGAATGCGCGCGACCGCGTGCAGTGGGTGCTGGGCGAGCAGACGCTGCTGCCGGTCATGGGCGCCCGCGCCGGCGTCGAGCTGATGCACAGCCTGGCGAGCACAGCGCCGCTGTGGGGTCGCTTCCGCCGGGTTGTGACGATTCACGACCTGATCTACGCGCGCTTTCCCGACGCGCATGCGGGCATTCGCGACAAGGGCATGAAGCTGCTCGTGCCTGCCGGCGCTCGGCGCTCGCGGCGGGTGATCGCCGACTCGAACAGCACGCGCCAGGACCTGATCTCGCTGCTGGGCATCGCCGCCGAGCGCATCGACGTCGTCCCGCTTGGCCTCGGCAGCGTGCAACGCGCAGCGCCGCTCGCCGAGGCGCAGCTGCGCGCGCGCCTGGACCTGGGCGAGCGTCCTGTGGTGCTGAGCCTGTCGGCGAAGCGCCCGCACAAGAACCTGCTCGCGCTACTCGGAGCGCTTGCGCGCCTGGAGCGCGCGGAGCGCCCGGTGCTCGTGCTCCCGGGCTATGCGACCGCCCACGAGCGCGAGCTGCGCGAGCGCGCGCATGCGCTCGGCATCGAGGACGACGTGCGCTTCCCCGCATGGGTCTCGGCCGAGGAGCTCGAGGGCCTGTGGTCGATCGCACGAGCGTTCCTGTTCCCGTCGTTGTACGAGGGCTTCGGGCTGCCCGTGCTCGAGGCGATGGCGCGCGGCGTGCCGGTGGCGTGCTCGAATGCCTCCTCGCTGCCGGAGGTCGCGGGGGATGCGGCGCTGCTGTTCGACCCGCACGACGAGGACGCGATCGCGGCTGCGATCAAGCGGCTGCTGAGCGACGTGGATGAGGCCGAGCGCCTGCGCGCCCGCGGTCTCGAGCGCGCGCGGCTGTTCAGCTGGGAGCACACCGCGCGACTGACGCTCGAGAGCTACGCGCGCGCGTAGTGACGCTGACGCAGTCGCTACGAGGCCTCGATCTCGTATACCTGATTTGATATATCAAGCAAATGAGTCCCGGAGCGCTGATCCGCTCGGTGCGTGCGCGCCACGGTCTCACACAGGGGCAACTGGCCCTGCGTGCAGGCACAGACGATCAGCGAGCGACTTGAGTGCTCGCTGGCCTGGAATCGCTTCGCGGGGCGGCTGGCCGGTGTCGCACGCTCGGACGATCGGTGAGTGCGCCGGAGCCCCCGCCCGAGCCGAGCGGGGTCGCCGGACGTGAGAAGGATCTCCAGGGCATCGCTGCTCCGACGAGCCAGGAGACGGGCGATCTCAATCGCCCGACCAGCGGCACAAAAGACGACTGCGCGTGGAACACCGACGACGACAAGGTGGAGGCCAGTACGGACCCGTAGCGCCCAATTCAGGCTCTCAGGTGGAGCAATGGGAACGTCCGGCGGAGCGGACATGCTGACGCCGCTATGGCCAGCTTCGAGGAGCGTATATACCAACTCGGCTCGGAGGCGTTGGCCGAGCAGGAGCGCCAGGTCTCCGAGGTGCGGAGTCGTGGATCGACCCTTCTTGCCGCCGGCGCTGTGATTGCGTCTCTGCTGGCCAAGCCTGTCTTCTACGGCGGGCACCCCAGCGGGCTGGCGGAGACGTCCGCAACGGTCGTGGGCCTGATCGGCGCCGGGGGCCTACTCGTCTTCGTTGTGCTGCTGTTGCGACCCTACGAGCTTGGCTTCAGCGTCAATGCACCGGCCACGTATCGTGTGCTCTGGGAGAAGGAGATCCTTGAGCAGCCGATGGTCGATCTGGCTCTTGCGGACGCATTCGAGGAGCAACGGGAGGAGAACGCAAAGGCCGTCAGGCGGCTGGTGTGGTTCCTGGGTCTGGCCCTCGCCGCATTGGTTCTGGAGACCGCTGGCCTTGCCGCCGCGGCTGCGCTAGCCTCATAGTCATGGCAGACCGCCCACTGAGCACTCCGCCGTCGGCTCCCAAGCCTGGCCCACCTGCGCCCGGATCGGTTCCCAAATTGCCCAAAACGATCTTCAACCTGGAGAAGCGGGGCGGATCGGGCGACGTTGGGCTGACCGAGCGCAAGTAGACCCCCTGGTCGGGCCCCGCGCGCAAGCGCCGACAGGGAGGCGAAGCCGACGCCTCCGTGATCTAGAGGAAGGTGCACGCAGCGGCCGGGAACGCGAGCGCCCGGGGTACGTCGCCTCGGGCGAAGGTCCTCCCGATCTCGGGCGATTGGCCGAGCGATATCTGCGTGAGGCAGTCAAGGCGGGTTTGGTCATTGACGAGTCGCGCTACGCGCCGGCGATCGGCGAACGTTGAAGCCGCCGCCGGCGTAGCTCTCGAGCACCTTCTTCAGCGAGGACTCGAGCGACAGCCACCGCTCGTTGTCGGCGAACCAGCGCGCGGTGCTCTCGCGCAGCGCGATCCCGGCCTCGTGCGCGCGCACGATCGCCGCAGCGATCTGCTCGGGCTCCGGGCTGGGGGCCACGAACCCGTTGACGCCCTCCTCGATCAGCTCGGTCGCGGCGTTGTCCTCGCCGGCCACAACGATGCTCGGCGTCGCTCTCGCGGCCGCCTCCACGACCACCAGGCCATAGCCCTCACGACGCGAGGTCACCAGCATGCACATAGCGCTGCGCATCTCCGCATCGACTGTCTCACTCGCCGTGAATCCCCGCGCCTCGATGACTCCCTGCAACCCGTGAGCGGCAATCGCCTGATCGAGCGCGCCGCGCTCGGGCCCGTCGCCGAGGAACTCGCCGCGCAAACCCTCGATCCGCTGTACCGCGAGCGCCATCGCGGCGACCGCCAGCATCACCTGCTTCTCTGGGATCAGCCGCCCGGCGAACAGCACGACAGGCTCCGCCGCGCGCGGCTCGGCTGGCACGCTGCTACCGGCATAGAGGCCGCGGAGCACCGTCACCGGCCCGCGCAGGCCCTGCGCGCGCAGCCGCTTGGCATGCAGCTCGGAGAAGCAGAACGCGCGTTGGGGGACCAGCGCGCACAGCCGCTGCACGAGCTCACCGATCCGTCCGCCGGCGCCACCGAGGTATTCGCGCCAGTAGGAGTGGCTCCACACCTCGAACCAGTCGACCACCAGCCCAAAGCGCATCAGCGGTCGAACCAGCGCAGCGGACAGCAACGAGAAGTACGGAAAGGCGCACGTGTGGACGACGTCGTAGCGACGGCCGTGGCGCAGCAGGTGCACGAGCACGCCCAACCCGAACACGAGCGGCGGCAGGATCCTCCGGCGTCCGTCCTCGGTGTACAGCGCCATGCGCGGACCGGCGCTCACGACCCGCACACGCTCGTCGATCTGCGCACGCTCGCCCCGCCCCCACTGTCGCAGGGTCAGGTACGTCACCTCGTGTCCCTCAGCCGCCAGACGCTCGGCGAGGTCGCGATACCAGCGCTCGGCGCCACCGACGGTATGGGGGTAGAGGCAGTCGTATACAAGGCACACGCGCATGCCGCTAGCATTCCATCTCATTGGTGCGGGCACGGACGTGCGCCACTTTCCGCCCTCTCAGGCGTTATAACCGCAACGCCAGAACTTCGACCCTCCGCATCGGGGTTGCAGCGACCTTCAGCCGATGAGCACACTCGCCCCGACAAGCGCCACTCCTTCGATGCCCGGCTCTGAGGATGCCGAGCTGCCGGTGGTGTCGGTCGTGATCCCCTGCCTGAACGAGTCGGAGAACATCGTCTCCTGCGTGACGGCGGCGCTCGAGGCGATCGTGCGCATGGGCGTCCACGGCGAGGTGGTGGTCGCGGACAACAACTCCGAGGACGACTCGGCGCGCCTGGCCGAGAGTGCCGGCGCGCGCGTGGTCGTCGAGCACCGCCGTGGCTACGGCAGCGCCTACCTGGCCGGGTTCGCCGCCTCGCGCGGTCGCTACATCGTGATGGCCGATGCCGACCTGACCTATGACTTCGACGAGATCCCGCGCTTCGTCGCGGCGCTCGAAGAGGGCGCCGAGATGGTGATCGGCGACCGCATGGACAACATCCAGCCCGGCGCGATGCCGTGGCTGCACCAGTACATCGGCAACCCGATCCTGACCGGCCTGCTCAACCTGTTCTTCCGGACCGGCATCAGCGATGCGCACTGCGGCATGCGCGCGCTGCGCCGCGAAGTCCTGCCTCGCCTGGACCTGCGCACGACCGGCATGGAGTTCGCCTCGGAGATGGTCATCCGCGCCTCCAAGGAGAACCTCAAGATCGCCGAGTTCCCGATCGAATACCACCCTCGCGGCGGCGAGAGCAAACTGTCGAGCTTCCGCGACGGCTGGCGTCACCTGCGCTTCCTACTCGTGCACAGCCCCAACCACCTGTTCATCGGACCGGGCGCGCTGCTGGCGGGACTCGGCACGATCATCGTCGTGGCGGTTGGGGCGGGCCTGGACTTCTTCGGGCGTGCCTGGGGCGTTCACGCGTTGATCGGCGGCGCGCTGCTGATGATCGTGGGTACCCAGGTGCTCGCGCTCGGCCTGTGCGCGCACGCCTACGGCACCTACTTCATGGGCGAGAAGGACCCGTGGTTCGACCGCATGCGCAGCCGCTTTCGGCTCGAGCACGGCCTGCTGCTGGGCGGCGCGTTCGTGCTAGTGGGGGTGGTCCTGGGTGTTGTGATCGTCGTGACCTGGATCGATCACGGCTTCGGCTCGCTCGCAGACGAACACCTGGCGGTGATCGCCGCGACGCTGATGATCGTGGGGATCCAGATCTTCTTCTCGGCGTTCCTGCTGTCGATTCTCGGTCTGCGTCGCCGGTGAGCGACGGCGCAGCAGGCGTCTCGCCTGTGCGTGGGGGCAGGGCGCGTTTCGCTGGCGCGCGTCAGTTCAGCGGTGCGATTGCGGGGCGCTTGGAAGGAGCTCGCGGGGTGTGGTGGCCGGCCGCGGTCATCGGCGCGATCATGCTCGCGCTCGTGGTCTGGCAGTTGGCGATCCCGCGTGCGTACTACACCGGGACCGACAGCGTGGGCGTCAGCAGCGTCGTGGCAAACCTGGAAAAGGGCCAGACACTCTGCGTCCCGGACCTCAACCTGCCGGCCGAAACTGGCCGCGTGCAGTTCGCGGTGTTCGCCCATCAGCCGCAGTTCGTCGCCGAGATGCGCGTGACGGCCGCAGGCGTCACCACCTCCTCGCGAATGCTCGGCGTTCCCGGACCGACGTCGCTTGCGTTCGCCAGCGCGAGCATCCCACCGAGGCCGTCCTCGCCGGCATCGGTGTCGGCGACGGTCTGCTTGACCGCGCTCGACGGCCCGCTTGCGTTCGGCGGGATGATCGGGCTGCAGGGCAATCAGGTGCCTTCGCTGATCGACGGTGCGCCGTCGGTGGCCAACCGCATATCGCTCTGGTTCCTGCCGCCGGCGGGGCGCGAGCGCTCGTTGTTCTCCTCAGCCGGGGCGATCTTCTCGCGAGCGGCCCTGTTCCGTCCGGGGATCGTCGGCGCGTGGACCTATCCGTTCCTGCTGTTCGTCGTGCTGCCGCTGCTGTGGGCGCTGTCGCTGCTGCTGCTGGTGCGCGCGGTCTCGGGCCGGCCGCTGCCCGGGCGGCTGCGCTTCATTCGGCCCGTGGCCGCGATCGCGCTGATCGCCTTCGTCAACGCCGCTTCGTGGGCGCTGATCACGCCGGCGTTCAACGCGCCCGATGAGCCCTCGCACTTCGCCTACGCGCAGTACTTCGCCGAAACCGGCCACGGCCCCTCGCGAACGCCCAGCGCGCAACCGCCCTACTCGACCGATCAGGTGTTCGCGCTCAACGCGATCGACGTCTACTCGCAGATCTCCAACTCCCTCGCGCGGCCACCGTGGCTGGCCAAGGAACAGACGCGCTGGGCGCACGAAGTGGCCTCCGATCCGCATCCATCGAACAACGGAGGCGGCTTCACCGAAGCGGCCTCACCGCACCAGCCCGCCTACTACGCGCTGCTCGCGCCGGCGTATCTGGCGGTGCGCTCGCAGTCGACCTTTTCGCAGCTGACGGCGATGCGCCTCGTATCGGCGCTGCTGGGCGCCCTGGTTGCTGCGTGCGCGTTCGCGATCGTGCGCGAGCTGCTTCCGCGTCAGCGTGTGGCCGCGGTGACTGCCGGCCTGCTCGTGGCGTTCCATCCGATGTTCGGCTTCATCTCCGGTGCGGTCAACAACGACAACGGCATCAACGCGGTGGCCGCGCTGTGCCTGTATCTCGTCATCCGTGCGCTCAGACGCGGACTGACGTGGCGCGTGGGGCTCGCCTTGGGCGCGGTGCTCGCGCTTGCGCCGCTGATGAAGGAGACGGGCTATGAGATCTACCCGGCGGTCGCGGTCGGGCTGCTGGGGATGATCTGGCGGCGCCATCGTCTGCGTGACGCGCCCCCGTGGGCGGCGGCGCTCGGCGGCTTCCTGGCGGTCCACGTCGGGTGGTCGCTGCTGCAGCCGGTGTTCTATCCATCGGTCGCGGGTCAGCCAGCAGGCGGCGGCATCTCCGCGGGAGGCGCGATCTCTGCGGCCGAGCACATGCCGGGACGCTTCCTCGTCTACCTGTGGGAGCTGTTCCTGCCGCGGCTGTCGTTCATGGGAACGCTGTTCCCGCCCGGCTGGCCGTTCAAGGCGGTCTACCTGATCCGAGGCTGGGCGTCGTTTGGCTGGTACACGTGGTCGTTCCCGAACTGGGTCTACGCCGTGATCCTGGCGGTGATGATCGCGGCCGGCGTGCTCGCGTTCTCCACAAGCATCCGCGAGCGCGTTGCGGCAAGGTCGAGGATCTTCGAGCTGGCGGTCATCGCGCTGTTCCCCGTCTGTGTGCTGGTGGCCGTGGAGGCCGCGTTCTTCGACCCGACCGGCGGGCGCACGGTCGTGGCCGAACAGGGTCGCTACATCTTCCCCGCGATCGCGGCCCTGGCAGCGATCGCGGTCGCCGGCACCTTCGGGCTGGGGCGCCGCTGGCAGGTGCCGCTGGCGAGCGCCCTGGTCGTGGCGATGATCGGCCTCAGCTACGCATCCCAGCTGCTCACGCTGGGCAGCTTCTTCACCTGATCGCGGTGTCGGCCAGCGCTTCGCGCTCGCGCAGCGCATGGCGCAGGCCCGCTTCGACCTCGTCGGTGGCGTGCTCCCAGGTGTGCGAGGCGACGAACTCGATGCCCTCACGCGAGCGCCGCTCCCAGCGCTCGCGGTCGACCAGCAGCCGCTCCATCGCGTCGGCGAGGCGGTTGGGGTCGAGCGACGCCAGCTCGAGCGGCCCGTCCGTTCCGAAGATCGACTCCGCGCTGATGCCCGCCAGCTCCACGCACGGCAGCCCGCAGGCGAGCATCTCCTTCGGCATCAGCGAGAAGTTCGTCAGCGATAGGCACAGCCCGACGGTGGCTTCGGAGTACAGCCACGAGAGCTGCTCGGGGCTGAGCACGGTGACGTGCTCATAGGGGAAGGAGGCGTGCAGCACCTCGTTGGCCCCGAACAGCACGATGCGCACGTCAGGGCGCCGGCGCTTGAGCTCGGCGAGCGCCATCAGCCCGATCGGCACGGCGCGCCTGGGGGTCACGTAGCGCGCGTAGTAGACGACGGTGGCTGGCCGGCGGGCGACCGGCCGCGGCTGGTAGGTGTTGTGGTCGACGCCCAGCTGGAAGGCCTCGGCGCTCGCGCCGTAACGCTCGATCAGCTGATCGCGCAGCCACGGGCTGGCAGCGATGCAGTGCAGGTCATAGCGGTAGGTGTCGGCGGCGAGCGACTGCTCGACCGACGCGGGGTAGAACTCGGGCTCGTGGTCGTTGACCACGTAGGCGCGCGCGCGGCAGCGCTCGAGCTGCAGCATCGCGTGGACCGTCTGCCAGCCGGTGGCGATCGCGACGTCGGCGCCCTGCCAGTCGGCGAAGCCCTTGTAGACGGGGCCTTTGAAGGGCGCGAAGTACTCGTTGATTTCCTCGCGCAGCACCGCCGGCCAGACATCGCGCGCGTAGCCGTTGTAGTCGGCGAGCCAGACGCTGCAGGTATGCCCGCGGCGCTCCAGGCGCGAGAAGATCTGAAACAGCGTGTTGTGCCCGCCGCTACCGCGGCTGAACGGCGGTATCACCATCGCCAGGCGCAAGCGCTCGCGCTCGGCCATCCCGGGCACGGGGTCGCTCAGCGGCGCTGGCCCGTCGCGCCAGACCTCCGCGACCACGTCATAGACCTCGCCCGAGAGCTTCTGCTCGATCTGCGCGGTGGCTGGGACCGGCGAGACCTCGCCGGCGCCCTGCGCGGGCTGCCCGTTTGCGGCTTCCGCGCCCCTGCCCTCCAGCGACAGCCGCCTGTGCAGCGCGTTCGGCAGGCGCTCGGAGCGTGAGCCGATCGCGGAGAACACGCGCCGGCCGGCGTGGTGGGCAAGCGAGCGTGTCGTCCAGCGCATGCGCGTCGCGGCGTCCATGTCGCGCTCGCTCATCCAGCGGCGGTCCGCCGCGACTTCGCTGAGCACGTGGCGGGCGGTCGCGGAGATCGCGAAGGGCTCGACGTGCCCGCTGGTCTGGCGCAGCCCGCGGTACTCGTCGAAGTAGCGGCGCATGAACTCCGCGGTGCTGTAGTCGTGGGCGTGGAGCACCGCGGCGGCGGGCTGGTAGACCTTCGTCCAGCCGGCGGCCAGCATGTCGGCGCCGAACGCCTGGTCCTCGGAGTAGCGCACGTCGCGGAAGCGGATCTCCTCCCAGCAGGCGCGTGCGTAGCAAGCGTTCACGTTCGACAGGAAGCTCACGTCGCCGGCGCGCTGGACCACAGGCCCATGGGCCCGGGCGTTGCCGTTCTGGCCGCTCGGCTGCGCCTCGAACCCGGCGAAGAACTCGGTCAGCTCGCGCGCGATCATCGGGCTGGTGTCAGCGCGCGGCAGATGCGGGCCGTAGGCGGCGCCGACGTGCTGCTCGAGCGCGAACGCATCGAGATAGGCGGCCAGCCAGCCGGGGCAGGGCGTCGCGTCCTGCGTCAGAAAGCAGATCAGCTCGCCCGAGGTCCGTTCGGCGCCGAGGTTGCGGGTGCGCCCGTGCGAGAACTGCTCTGGCGCGATCTCGAGCAGTTCCACGCCGGCCGCGCGTGCGATCTCGAGCGAGCGATCGTGGGAGCCGGAGTCGATCACCAGCACCTCCTGGACTCCCTCACGCGCAAGCGCGGCGAGCAGCTCCTCCAGGTAGCGCTCCCCGTCCTTGACGGGGATCACGGTGGCGACGCTTGTCACGATCTGCTCAGGCTGCGCCTAGCGCGCTTGTACGCGCGCACGACCGAGCGGATCGCGCGCAGCGCGCCCCGCAGCTCGGCGGCGCCGGGCTTGCGCATCAGCGCGTTGAGGTCGAGGTGCCAGCGGTCGAGCCAGTAGGCGCGCTCCTGCCACTGCGCGACCACCGCGTTGGTACGCGCCTGCACCTCGACGAGCTCGGACTCGAGCGCGGCCACACGGGCTCTCAGGATCTCGTTCTCGGCCTGCAACTCGCGCTCGCTGGAGGTCTCGGCAGTGCTCACCGCTACAGCTTCTCCGAGATCAGCGGTGCCTCGTGGTTGAAGTACCACAGGCCGAGCGCGAACAGCCCGCCGACGATGCCGAGCGGGATCAGCAGGCGCACGTCGCCGCCGAGCGCACGCGCGGCCGACGGTGCGCTCGGATCCAGCAGCGCCTTGCGCGCCTGCGTGATGATCGCGCCGAGTGGGTTGAGCACCAGGATTCGCGAGAACGGGATGTTGAGGAAGTGATGATTCGCCGCCGTCTGCACGGTGTAGAGGATCGGCGAGCCGTAGTACATGAGCTGCAGGAATACTTCCCAGATCGGCTGAACGTCGCGGAAGCGCACATACAGCGCTGAGAGCAGCATGCCCACTCCGGTCGAGAAGACGATCAACACCGCCACCAGCGGGATCAGCTCCAGCCACCCCAGCTGCGGGCTCACGCCGCTGCCGAGGATGAAGATGAACACGACGATCAGGTTCATGCCGAGGTTGAACAGGCAGAAGAGCGCTACCGACAGCGGCACGACCAGGCGCGGGAAGCGCACCCGTCGCAGCAGGTTCTCGCGGGCGACAAGGCTTGGGACCGCGCCTGCGGTGGCTTCCTGGAAGTAGGTGAAGAGGATGATCGACTCGAGCAGGTACTCGGCGTAATGAGGTGTTTTATTGCCCTTGTTGATGTTGAGGATGACCGTGAACACGAACAGCATCACCCCGAACTGCAGGAGCGGGCGCATCAGCGTCCACACGTAGCCGAGGATCGAGCCGAAGAAGCGCAGCTTGAATTCGGTGCGGGCGAGCATGAACGTAAGCGACCAGAAGCGGTGCAGGCCGCCGCCGAGCGCGGAGGGCCCGTACACGCGATGACTGGCCGGCGAGCGCTGGGGCGCCGAGGCGGGAGCGGGCGCGGGCAGGCCGATATCCGGGATCGTGCTCATAGGCGCTCCACGCTCACGTCGATCGGCAGCTCGAGGATGCCGCCGGTGGCGGAGCCGTGGATCACGATCGAGGCCATGTCGGTGACGAGCGCAAGCGCGGCATCGCCGGTGCCCTCGCGTGCCAGCGAGGGGGTCAGCATGTAGCGGCTGGCGGTCAGCCAGTTCGGGATCGCGAACCTGGCAACGACATTTTCGCCGGTCTTGAAGGAGCCGCTGGAGTGACCGTGCTGGTCCGAGCGCGCGACGACGATCGTGTGGCCGAGCTCGGTGCGCAGCGTCACTGCGAACACAGGATCGTGCAGGTCCTCGCCGAGGTGCGCCTCGAAGCACATGGTCAGCTCGTCTTCCTGGCTGGCGCTCGTGACGCGCTCGCCGTCGGCCTTCTCAAACCAGGCCTCGGCGATCGTCGTGCCGCTCGCGGGGCCGCTCTCCGCGGGCGCCTCGTGGGCTAGTTGCCCGAAGTTCAGCTCATGGTAGGCGCGCCCGATCACCCGCGGCTCGCCGATCTGGGTCACGACTCCGTGCTCCATCAGCATCGCGCGGTCGCAGAAGCGCTCGACGGAGAACATGTCGTGCGAGACGAACACGATCGTGCGGCCTTCGCGCTTGAGCCGGAAGAACTCCTCGAAGCACTTCTGCTGGAAGGCGGCGTCGCCGACGGCGAGCACCTCGTCGATCAGCAGGATCTCGGCGTCGACCTGGATCGCGGTGGCGAACGCCAGGCGCACGAGCATCCCCGAGGAGTAGTTCTTCAGGCGCAGGTCCATGAAGCCCTCGAGCTCCGCGAACGCGACGACGTGTTCAAAGCGCTGCATCGCCTGTTTGCGACTGAGGCCGAGCATGATCGCATTGATGACGACGTTGTCGCGCGCGTTCAGGTCGGGGTTGAAGCCGACGCCGAGCTCGATGAACGGCGAGAGCCGCCCAGCGATCGAGATCCGCCCGGTCTCTACGCGGTAGATGCCGGCGATGCACTTCAGCAGCGTGCTCTTGCCGCTGCCGTTGCGCCCGACGATCCCGAAGAATTCGCCCTCGGCGATCTCCAGCGAGACATCCTTGACGGCGTGCAGCTCGTCGTAGGTGGTGCTGCGAAACGGGTGCAGCGCCCGCTCCTTGAGCGTCGAGTACTGCTGGTGGGGCAGGCGGAAGGTCTTGCTGACGTTCTCGATCGAGACGGCCACGGGCGGTGTCGCAACAGTGGCCGTCGGCGCGTCTGCCGCTAGGGGAATGGTGGTCGACAAGGCTCGGTGAACGCTAGCAACGCGGCTGCGCGGCAAGATCAAGCGCGCTGCAGCAGGTAAACGTCCTGGTTGTTCTGGTTGCGGCCGGCTGCGAACTCTAGAACGCGCCATTGCGGACAGAGTTGCGCGAGCATCCACTCCGGGGAGAGGAACGCGGTGCCCCAGTCCGGGTTTATCACCCCCCAGTCGCCCTCCGCGCCGAACTCCGGCGCGTACCACCAGCCCCGACGGTAGAGCGCCTCGGCGATCTCCAGCGACTGCTCAGGCGTGCGTAGCTCGAGCGTCGCGTACAGCGCCACCGAGATCAGCCCGTGCGTCGTGCAGAGCAGGTAGCCCCCGGGCCGGATAACGCGGCGCATCTCCTCGAACCAGCGCAGGCCGAGCGCGGGCTCGAAGTGCGACCAGATCGAGATCGCGTAGACGAGATCGAGTGAGGCATCGGCTAGCGGCAGCGGAGGGGAGTCCTCGCTCACGAACAGCTCGACGCTGGGCAGATGCTCGCCGGCCCACGCGATCGCTTCCGCGTTGGGATCGCACCCGTGCAAGCGGATCTCCGGATAGGCAGCGGCCAGCGCCCACAGAACGCGACCGGAGGAGCAGCCGAAATCCAATGCATTGCGGACCTCGGACAGCTCGACGCCGGCGCTTGCCAGCGCGTCGACGAGCAGGTCGGCCTCGTACAGGCCGCCGCCGGCGGCGAGCGGTCCCCGTGCCATCGCGTGCACGTCCTCCGGTGGCTCCACGGAGGGCAGGCCGGTCTTCTCGAGGATCTCGGGAACGCTCAGCGCCACGCCGGATCTGAGGATCAGCGCCTCGCGCATCGCTTGCGAGGAGGCGCCGAGGTAATGCGCCTCGAGCTCCGGTGACTCCGGCAGACGACGCTCCACCTCTGTTACGTCGGCGGGGTCGAGACGCTCGAACAGCAGGTGCGTCGCCGGCGAGCGCTCGACCGCGAGCTCTCCGGGCATGACCTCGCGTACTAGATCGGCGGGCTGTGGCGGAGGCGGAGGCGGTGGTGGCGGAGGCTCGGGGGGCGGCGCGGGTAGCGTCAGGTAGTAAGGCGAGCCGATCCGCCACAGCGCGCTGCTTGCCAAGCGCTCGACCAAACGGCGCGCGCGCGGACGGTTTCTGAGGCTCGGCACGGGCGAGAAGCTAGCAGCGAGTCGACATGGGGCCGGCGCCGAGGGCATCGCTCATGGTCCTGTGGCGCCTGGTTGCGGTGCGAGGCGGCAGATATCCGTGGCCAGCGGTGGGAGAAGCTCGCAGCGGCCACCGCGCCGAGTGGGGCAAGGAGTCGCGGTCGGCTTCGCGCTGGTCGATCACTAAACTCGCAACCGATGGCGTCACCGTGGCGCAAAGCCTATTCACGCCCGCCCGAGGCGCTGCCGATGCCGCCCACCGCGTACAGGCAATGGGTCGGCCCGACGGCGCCTGAGCGCTACGACAACCCGGAGGGGGCTCTGGTGTACCCCGACTTCGGCACCGAGTGCTACGAGTCGGTCTTCGATTTCGGCTGCGGTTGCGGAAGGGTGGCGCGTCAGCTGATCCTTCAGAATCCTCGTCCAAGTCGCTATGTGGGCATCGACGTTCACCCCGAGCTGATCGCATGGTGCCGCGAGAATCTCAGTCCCTCGGCGCCAGGATTTGACTTCTATCACCACGACGTCTTCGACAAGCTCGTCAACGCTGACGAGAACAAGCCCGATGTTCTTGCACTTCCGGCGGACGACGAGTCTGTGACCTTTTTCGAGAGCCTTTCGATCTTTACTCATATCGTCGAGCGCCAGCTTGCGTTTTACCTGCGTGAGGCAGCCCGAGTGCTTTGCCCGGACGGTGTCATGAATGCCAGTTTCCTGCTCTTCGAGAAGGCCGACTTCCCGGTCCTCGGCGAGGGTCGCAACAGCCTTTTTATTGACGAGTCCTATCCTCCGGCGGCTGTCTATTACGATCGCGAGTGGCTTCAGCGGACGCTGGCCGAGGCGGGCCTTGCCGTCGTGCGAGTCGCCGAAGCCCCGGAGGTCCGCGGCTATCAGTGGCGACTCGCGCTGAGCCGCACAGGAGCCGGCGTCACGAGTATTGAGATTCCTCGCGATCAGGGGGACCGGGGAGTTCCGCAGGGCTATCCACTGTGAACGTCTGCACGATCGTTAGCCGCCGAGAGGTTGCGGGCGCGCGCGTCATGGCGGCCACGCTACTCGAGCACAATCCCGACGCGGAGCTCACCGTGCTGTTGCTCGACGGCGATCCACGAGCCGTCGGCGAGATCGAGCGGGCTCGACTCATGGCTCTCGCAGATGTCGCCGGTGAGACGGCCGGGCTGGCGGCAGTCGTCAACCCTCCGGGCGCGATGGCGCTGGCCATACTGCCGTTGCTGGTGCGTCAGCTGTTCGCCTGTGGTGTTGAGTCGGTCGTCTACTTGGGGCCCGGCCAGCGTGTCCTCGGACCGCTGGCTGAGCTCGAGGCGTTGCTCGCGACTTGGTCGCTCGTGCTTGTGGCGCGGGCAAGCCCTAAGTGCCCCGATCTCATCGCCGCCTTTCTCGGAGAAGGCGCGCGTGGCGCCTTCAGCAGGTATGTGCTCGGGTTTCGGGCCGCGCCCTCGACGACGGAGCTGCTCGAGGCTTGGCCGCGCTGCTTCGCGGATCGCGGTGACGAAGGTGCTGACGCGGTGCGGGCTTGGTTGGAGCAGGTGCCTGCGCTCTCTGGTGAGGCGGGGGTGTTGCGCGACCATGGCTACGGCTTGGACCCGTGGACACTCGATCGACGCGCGCTTGCTGGCGGGGAGGGCGAATCGCTGCAAGTCGATGGGCGTCCCGCGCGCATACTCGACTTCAGCGCGCTTGACCCACATGATCCACCGTCGCTGTTCGACGGCGATGATCGCGTTCAGCTCAGCGAGTCTGCGGCGCTGGCGGAGCTCACCGCGCGTCAGGTCGAGGATCTGTTCACCGCAGGCTTCGAGCAGGACGCCGAGCAACTGGTGCCCTACACCCGGCTGGAAGACGGCCTGCGGCTTACCCCGACAATCCGCGCGCTTGCGGTGCGAGCGATCGCGGAGGGAGCGGTGACTCACTCGCCGTTTACCGCGGCAGGTCGTACCGAGCTCTATGAGTACCTCGATGCTCCAGGCGAGCGGGGGCAAGCCGCAGGTCTGACGCGTTTGCACATGGCGATCTGGGAGGCACGACCGGACCTGCGCGCCGGCTACAGCCACATCGACGGCCCTGACGGTGCCGGGTTCGCGGGTTGGCTGTGCATGTATGGGTCGGAGCAGGAGGGGCTGGTGCCCTCGCTGCTCCCGCCCACGCCCGCGCTCGCCTTCCGTGATTCGAACCCCCACATCCACGAGGGTCAGCCGCGCTGGGGAGTGAACGTCGCGGGTTTCTTCACGGCGGAGCTGGGGGTGGGGGAGGCCGCCCGTCTTCTGATCGCTGGCCTGGATGCGGGCGGGGTGCCGGCACTGCCTATCCAGGGGAACCTCCTTCCCTCGAGTCGTCAAGAGGCCAAATTCTCCTACTCGCTGCCTGACGAGGCGGCCTATCCGATCAACATCGTGTGCATCAATGGGGACGGAATCCCGGTGTTCGCGCGAGAAGCGGGCCGCTCCTTCTTCGAGGACCGCTACACGATCGCGTTGTGGTGGTGGGAGGTCGGCGAGCCTCCTGCCAGCTGGAATGCGGCATACGACTTCGTTGATGAGGTATGGGTTGGCTCGCAGCACATCTACGATGCGATTGCGCCGAGTTCTCCGGTCCCGGTGATCCGGATTACGCTGCCGGTGATCGCGCCCGAAGTCGCCCCGCGCACTCGCGCGCAGCTCGGCCTACCAGAGGACGCCTTCATGTTCCTCTACCTGCATGACTACCACTCGGTGGCTGCGCGCAAGAACCCGCTGGGCTTGATCGAAGCATTCAAGCGCGCTTTTGCTCCGGGTTCGGGTGCCAAGCTCATAATCAAGTCGATCAATGCCGCGATGTGGCCTCAGGAGCACGAGCGGGTCCTGCAGGCGGTTCAAGGGCATCCAGATATTGGGCTGATCGACGCCTATGTCTCAGGGGCGGAGAAGAACGCGATGATCGCTCACTGCGACTGCTACGTCTCGCTACACCGAGCCGAGGGCTTTGGGCTGACGGTGGCTGAGGCCATGCTCTTGGGCAAGCCCGTAATCGCCACGCGCTATGGCGGGACGCTGGAGTTCATGAACGATGCGAACTCCTACTTGGTGAACTGGACGCCGGTGCCCGTTGGAGATGGTGCTTACCCGTATCCCGCCGAGGGCGTGTGGGCAGAGCCAGACCTCGACCAGGCGGCAGCACTGATGCGCCGTGTGCGCTCCGAGCCATCTGAGGCGCACGAGCGGGGTCAGCGCGCCCACAGGGATCTACTCAACGGTCATTCCGCTGCGGTCTCGGGGGCAAGCGTGCGGCGGCGGCTGGAGCTGATCCACGAGCGCATGAGCAGCGAGGGGCTGCATGTCCTCAATCTGCCCCACTTGCCGCCGGCGCAAGACGACCAGCTGCTCGCTGCCAGGATCGCTGGCGCCCCGACGATCGGGTGGGACAGCCATCGTCTCGGACGGGTCGCGGAGTTCATATATCGTCCCGTCGTCAATTGGGCGCGCGCCTATTCGCAGCACCAGAGCGGAGTCGACGCCGAGCTGCACCGCGCGATCGCCAGCGTCGATGGACGTCTGCGGGAGATCGCCACTACGCTCCAAGAGCAGCAACAGGCCCAGCACGCCGAGACCTTGGCGGTGTTGAGGCATATCGCGGCGGCCTTGTCCGAGCGCGACAAGCCACCGATAACATGACGACGCCTTGACCTCGACGGCCATCAACACGGACTCTGCAGGCGGGGCCTCCGGTTCTGATCACCGCACTCAGCTGATCGAAGCAAGGCTCAGGCAAGGCGCCACGGACGCGTCGCCGTTGGGAGACGCGTGCGTGCCCGCTTTTGTATTTGAGCAGCTGATGGAGGGCGACGCCGGTCATCTGCACCGCGCTCACGACGTTCGCGATCTTTCGGTCAGGTCCAATCGCCGGCTCGCTGGACCGGTCGTCATGGCCGCTAGGCGCACAGTCCTGCGACTCCTGCAACCGTGGCCCGAGGTCCAGACCACATGGAACGCCGCGAATGCGCGGGTGGTGACGCTCCTGCTCCGGCAGCTGGCCGCTCAGGGACGGCGTATTGAGCAGCTCGAACACCAGGTCATGGATCTAACTGAGAAGCTCGAGCGGTGAACGCCAGGCGGCTCCCCAATCCGCAGATCGACCATCGCTCGGCCATCGCGTGAGGGTCATTGTGGCAAGCACTTTCGTCCCGTTCGTAGAAGGGGGAGCGCGGATCATCGTCCGAGACCTCGCTAAGGCGATCCGCGATCGTGGGCACGAGGTTGACATCGTCGAGCTTCCGTTCGTATCGGCCTGGGACGAAATGCTCGAGCAGATGCTTGCTATCCGCTTGATCGACGTCAGCTCCTCGTCGGACGCGTTGATAGCAATCCGTACCCCTAGCTATCTGTTGCGCCATCCAAACAAGCGCCTGTGGTTCATCCATCACCACCGCGGGGCCTACGATCTCTGGGGAACCCCCTGGCAGGATATCCCGGAGACTCCCGAGGGCCTCGCGGTAAGAAGCGCGATCATCGCTGCAGATAACCAGTACCTCCCCGAGGCTCAGAGGATCTTCACCAACTCTCAGGTTGTCAGCGATCGTCTGAGGCACTTCAACGATCTCGATAGCGAGGTTCTGTACCCTCCCCTGGGATCTCCTGAGCTATTTAGTCGGGGCCAGGCCGAGGATTACCTGTTCTATCCATCGCGTATCTTGGGCCATAAGCGCCAGCTTCTAGTGGTGGAAGCTGCGGCTCAGCTCAAAACCGACGCACGCGTGGTCATCGCGGGTGTGCCAGACGATCCGAACCAGCTGTCGGTGCTCGAGGAGGAGATTGCTCGTGGCGGCTTGGAGGAGCGGGTCGAGCTGATTCCCCGCTGGATTAGCGAGGAGGAGAAGGCTGAGCTAATGGCACGAAGCCTCGGCGTCCTTTACGTTCCATTTCTAGAGGACTCTTACGGTTACGTGACGCTTGAGGCCTTCCACGCCCACAAGCCGGTCATCACATGTTCGAATTCCGGTGGTCCGCTGGAGATCATCGAGGACGGTGTCAACGGGCTCGTGGCGGCGCCCGACCCCGGATCTGTCGCAGCTGCGATGGATACGTTGCGATCGGACCCCGAGGCTGCGGCTGCGATGGGTGAGCGAGCCCATCAGACGCTTCAGATGAAAGCAATCAATTGGGATCACGTCGTGTCGCGCCTGCTCGGATGAGGGTCGCCATCGTCAACAACCAGGCGCCGTTTGTGCGGGGTGGGGCGGAGCTGCTAGCGGAGTGGCTCCATCAGAAGCTCGAGGAGTACGGCCACGAGGCCGAGATCGTGCGGATCCCGTTCCAATGGAACCCGCCCGAGAGGATCATCGACCACATGCTTGCAGCGCGACTCGTGCGCCTCGCCAACATCGACCGCGTGGTGGCCTTCAAGTTCCCGGCTTACTACGTTCCGCACGAGGACAAGGTTCTTTGGCTGCTTCACCAATTTCGCCAGGCTTACGACCTGTGGGGCACCCCGTTTCAAGGGATTCCCGATACATCTGCCGGCTGCAGGATACGTAACGCGATCGTTGGCGCCGATCGGCGCCACCTGACCGAGGTCAAGCGCATCTACACCAACTCGAAGATCGTCGGCCATCGTCTGAGGCTTTACTCCGAGATAGATTCCGAGCCACTCTACCCGCCGCTGCTGGATTCGGGGCCGTACCACTGCGAAGCTTATGAGGACTATTTTTTCATGCCCAGTCGAATCAACGCGCTCAAGCGTCAATATATGGCCGTTGAAGCGATGGCGAAAGTGTCGGGTGCGACTAAGCTCGTGATCGCCGGGCCGCCAGACACGCCCGGCGATCTGGCCCAGCTGATGGACGTGGTTCATGAACACGAGCTGGAGAGTCGGGTGGAGGTGATTCCACGGTGGATCAGCGATGATGAGAAGCTTAGGCTCTTGGCGGGTGCTCGCGGTGTGATCTACATCCCTCTGGGCGAGGACTCCTACGGCTACGTGACGCTCGAGGCATTTCACGCCCGCAAGCCTGTGATCACGCTGGCGGACTCCGACGGCACCCATGAGCTCGTGCGCGATGGACGCAATGGACGCATAGCTGTGCGAGCGCAGGGGTTGGCGGACGCAATCGACGAGCTGGCCGGAGACCGGGCACTTGCCGAACGGTGGGGACAGACTGCGCTTGAGACGATCTCCGAGTTGGATATCTCCTGGGATCGCGTCGTGAGGTGTCTGACCGCATGAGAATCGCATGGGTCACGCCGTTTCACGAGCGCAGCGCCATCGCGGAGTTCAGCCAGCGCGTGACCAACGAGCTCGCAAAGTTGGCGGAGGTAGAGATATGGACGGCCGATGACGCGCCACTGCTCGCGAGCGAGCTTGAGATGGTCGGGTACCGGCGCGGATCCAAAGATCTCGACGCGCTTCGTCACCACGATGCCGTCGTATACAACATGGGCAACTATCTGGGGTATCACGGTGCGATACATGGTGTATCGAAGAAATATCCGGGTGTCGTGATCCTTCACGATCGCGCTCTCCATCATATGTTTGCCGATATGTGGCTCACCGGAGACACGGCCGACCCAGTGCATTACATCGAGCGGATGGGGTTTCACTACGGGGCAGCCGGCGTACAGGCCGCGAGTGAGTATCTGCGCGGCGTTCGTGAGCCGGTGTGGGAGTCCGACGAGGATCTCCTGCGCTTCCCGCTCTACGAGGAGAGCATCATGAACGCCCTCGGCGTTGTCACCCATTCACAAGGACAGGCACGCCAGGTCGCTGCTGGCTGGTGCGGGCCGGTGACTTCGCTGAAATTGCCCTGCTACGTGGATGTGCTGACACGTGCTGATGCGAGTGTGCGACCGCCTCCGGGGGAGCGTTTGCGCCTTCTCACGATGGGACACATCAATCCGAACAAGCAGGCGCATCGCGTCATTGGCCTACTAGCCGCGGATCCGCAGCTAGCGGCTCGAGTGGAATACCGGATCGTGGGGCCATCCGGGGGGTTCACTGCCTACAGCGACACCCTCCAGCGACTAGTTGCAGAGAACGCAGATCATCTGAAGGTGGAGATCGTGGATTGGGTACCTGACGATGAGCTAGAGCGCGAGATGGCGTGGGCAGACGTGTTTGTCAACCTTCGCCACCCGAACATAGAGGGTGGCTCGGCATCATTGATGAAGCAGCTCGCATTCGGGCGGCCTGTGCTTTGCTTTGACTCCGGGTCCTTCGGAGAGATGCCCCCTGGAGTGGCGATTTCGGTGCCTACCGGCGACTTCTTGGCAGTCGGCGTCGCACTGCACGACCTGGTCTCCGACGCGAGCTGGCGCGAGGGAGTAGGCCGGAAGGCTCGGGAGTTCGCCGCGTCGTGCAGCGAGCGCAGCTATGCCGAGGGCGTCCTTAGCTTGGTGGAGCAGGCACGAACCGCCTCGCCGGCGTTGCGAGTGCTGGATTTGGTGTCACACGAGCTAGGCGACCTGAACGTCGACGGGCGTCTGCCGGTCTTCCATGACATCGCTCATGATTTTGCCCGGATCCTGGATGTCTAGTCCGGTGGGACTGATGGAGGGAGCTGGAATGCCGTTGCGTTTCGCGCCGGTGCAAGCCAAGCACGTCGTTCCATTGGCCGAGCTATTCGAGCGCAACTGCCGGCCTGAGGTGACATCGTCGTTCGATCCGTTTCCACTTACGGCTCGAGAAGCGCGACGGGTTGCGCTGGAGTCACACAATGACGGGTACTACGTCGCCAGTCGCAACGGGAGCTTGGTTGGGTTCTCGATGCTGCGTGGCTTCGATGAGGGGTATGAGATCCCCAGCTTTGGGATCTTCGTCGACCATGCGGCTCACGGCCAAGGCGTGGGCCGCGCGCTAACCGAATGGACGATCGAGGCGGCGCGGCAAGGTGGGTGCGCATCCGTTCGCCTGTCGGTCTATGCGACAAACGCTGTCGCGCTCGATCTGTACGCTTCGCTCGGTTTCGTGGAGCAGGAGCGTCGTAGGCTCGATCGTGCTGCCGGACCGGACGAGAAGATCGTGATGTGCTTGAGACTGGGCGACTGACATGAGCCGGCAGCGCATACCTGTAGCCGCGCCAGCCCTTGTGGGCCGCGAGCGTGAGTACGTCTTGGACTGCCTGGATTCGACGTGGATCTCTTCGAATGGCAAGTATCTGGAGCGCTTCGAGTCCGCCTTTGCGGAGTTCTGCGGGGTGCGTCACGCGGTCTCGTGTTGCAATGGCACTGCCGCGGTGCACCTAGCGCTCCTCGCACATGACGTCGGTCTGGGAGATGAGGTGATCGTCCCCACCTTGACCTACGTGGCGACGGCAAATCCGGTGGTGTACTGCGGCGCACAGCCGGTATTTGTAGACGCTGAGCCGCGCACGTGGAACATGGATCCCGAACGGGTCGCGGAAGCGGTCACTTCCAAGACACGCGGGATCATCGTGGTGCACTTGTACGGCCATCCGGTCGATATGGATCCGATCCTCGAGCTGGCCGAGAAGCATGGGCTGTGGGTAATCGAGGACGCTGCCGAGGCCCACGGGGCCACTTACCGTGGGCGGATCGCCGGCTCAATGGGATCGCTCGCGACGTTCTCTTTCTACGGCAACAAGATCATCACCTCGGGCGAGGGCGGCATGGTGGTCACCGACGACGAGCGGCTCGCCGAGATCGTTCGCCAGCTGCACGGGCAAGGCCAGGATTTGGAGCGTCGCTATTGGTTCCCAATGGTTGGCTTCAACTACAGGATGACGAACATCGAGGCTGCGATTGGCCTGGCGCAGCTCGAGCGAATCGACTGGCACTTGGGGCGCCGACGGGAGATCGCCGCGTGGTATCGCGAGGAGCTATCCGACGTGGAGGGCGTCGAGCTATCGCCGCACGAGCCGTGGGCGGAGAGCGCGTTCTGGATCACCTGCGCTGTACTCAATGAGGAGCGCTTTGGCCCCCGCGATGATGCGATGGCTGTGCTCGACCGTGCGGGCATCGAGACGCGACCGTTTTTCTATCCGCTGCATACGCTTCCGATGTACCGCGACGCGAACGTCGGAAAGGGCTTTCCCATTGCTGAGGATCTGGCACGCCGTGGCGTCAACCTCCCCTCCTCGGCAACATTGACACGCGACGAAGTGTCCTATGTTTGTGATCAGCTGCGAGCGCTGGCTCGCTGACCGGTCTGAATAATCTTGGGACGACAAGGGAAGGCCGTTGCCGGTAGACAGTGAAGATCTCGTCGGTAAGTCCGACGCGAGAAGTCGGAGGCGCCCGGTAGTTGCGGCTCGGGCTAGCGTACGAACATGGCACGCGGCAGCCGTGCTTCCGTCGTGGGCGGTGGCGCTGCTGTTTTACATCCTGATGGCGGTACTGACGATTGGCAGGCACGCAATCGGCCATCCTCAGACCGTATGCACGTGCGTGGGTACTGAAGATCCTGCCGCGTACATGTGGGCACTGAGCTGGTGGCCTCACGCTCTCGCACATGGGCTCAATCCATTTGTGACGCACTATCTTTGGGCGCCCACGGGAGTGAACGTCGCCCAGGCCGCGATGATCCCTACGGCGGCGTTCGTCCTGGCTCCGTTTACCGCACTGTTTGGCCCACTATTTTCATATAATCTCATGTCGGTTGCAGGTCCGACCCTGAGTGCCTTTACTGCGTATCTGCTCTGCCGACGCCTAGTTCGGCGGGAGATGCCTGCTGTTGTCGGTGGATATCTGTTCGGCTTCAGCTCCTACGAGTTCGCGCAGCTGACTGGCCATCCCAATCTAACGATAGTTTGTCTGATCCCTGTGATGATTCATATAGCCTTGCGACGCATTGATCGCGAGATCTCACGGCGCGGCTATGTCATCGTCATGGGACTCGTGATCATCCTCCAGAGCGGGCTATCGACAGAACTCCTAGCCGAGTGCGCGGGCTTCGGATTGGTGATGCTTGTATGCGCACGCTTGCTAGCGCCACAAACACTGCGACGACGCATAGACGGCCTGATGTGGGAGACGGCTGGTGCGGGGGTCTTCGCCCTCGTCGTGGGGTCTCCGTTCTATTACTATGCGTTGTTCAGCGGCGAATTTCCTAAAGGTGTAACTACCTACGGAGACATATATGCACAGGATCTACTCAATACGATCTTCCCTACCATTGCGACCTGGCTTGGCCATAGTGACTTCCAATCGCTGAGCGCCACGTACGTCGGCGGCGGCGTGACGGGGGACGACGGCTATTTGGGTGTCCCCCTGGTGATTGGGTTCCTTGTTTGGGCACTGGGTCGCGAACGTCGGCGAATGCTCACGCGGCTTGTGCTCATCGGCGCAGCGCTGAGTTTTGTAGCATCGCTCGGTTCGCACCTGAATATCGCCGGAAAGAAGACGGTGACGCTTCCGTTTAACTGGGTCGAGCATCTCCCGGTATTCAACAACCTGCTTCCGTCACGGATCGCTCTATTTACCTCGCTGGCTGTCGCAATCGGCATATCTTTCTGGCTAGCGCAGCCGACCGGACGTGTGATTGGTCGCTGGCTAGTGGTGTTGTTGGGCGTACTAACGATCTTTCCCAATGTCACGTCCGCTCTGTATGGGGTTGCTCCAACCAACCCACGCTTTTTCTCGACGGCTATGTATAGGCGCTACCTAGGCCGGAACGAGACGATCTTGGTACTGCCTTTTGGATACAATGACATATCAAGTTTTTGGCAGGCGGAGAGTGGCTTTTATTTCTATATGCCTGAGGGCTACGTGTCGCAAGTCATCCCACCACCGTTCAACGGCGAACCGATCGTCGGTCGGTTGCTGGCGAATGCCTCACCGCCTACAGCGTCGGAACTTGCGAGCTTCGTCCATGACCATTACGTCAGCCACGTGGTCGTTGACATCGCGAGCGCGGGTCAATGGCCCGCCGCGCTGTCGGGGATGGGCCTGCACGGTCGATCGGTCGGAGGTGTGCTCCTTTACACCATTCCGGATGCGCCGTGATGGTGTCGTGCGACGCCGATGTGCACGGGCGTGGCGCTCGATCCGAGTCCACCGCACGAGCTTGTTGCCAGATTGAAACGTAAACGAGCCGGCGAGTGCAAGACGCTAGCACCATGTCTGGGGGCCTCCGTGTGCTTTTCGCGAACCACAACGGGCGCGACGCTGCCGGAGGGGGAGGGAAGGTCCTCGCCGAGACTATGGAGGCCTTGCGTGCCCTGGGTGTAGATGCCGAGGTCACCACCGACCTGTACCCCGATGTCCGTGGCTTCGACTTGGTCCATGCGTTCAACGTGTGGCCGCCTGAGACGTCGCTGACGCAGATGCGCTACCTTCACGAGACCGGCGCCTCGATCGTCTGGGAGCCGATCTTCTCGGACTTGCACGAGTTTGCGTGGGCCGCGCGTGCGATTAGTCGCCTTGACGGACTCCAGCCTGACTCGCGGGATTGGAGGCGTGTTTTCGCTGAGATGGAGTCCGGCGAACTCGTAGTCGATGGCATGTCACGCTGGAGCCCAAACGAGATCTGCCCGGGCTACCTCGCCGCGACGGCCGAGATGTTCGCGATGGCAAGCCATGTCTCAGTGTGCAGCCTGCACGAGATTGGGATGCTCTCGCGCGTCGCGCCCGGGGTACGCACATCCTTCACGCTGGTGCCGCATGGCGTCGATGCATTTTCCTTCGCCTCTGCAACAGCACGTGACTTCACCGATCGCTACGAACTCGCCGACTTTATCCTGTGTGTCGGTAGCGTCGAGCCGCGCAAGAACCAACTGATCTTGACCGAGGCAGCGCGCCATCTCGATCGCAAGATCGTGTTGGTTGGACCGAGCCACCCCTCCGAACGTGCCTACCTGGAACTGTGTCGTGCCTGTGGCGGCGACGCGCTCATCCACATCGACCAGATCCCACGCGAGCTTGTAGCCTCGGCCTACAAGGCGGCGGCGGTGCACGTCCTTCCATCTTTCGCGGAGGGCTCGTCGCTGGCCACGATGGAGGCCGCCGCCGCCGGGTGCGACATCGTCACCTCCAACCGCGGATCGGAGCTGGAGTACTACGGCGACCTCGTCCGCACTTGCGACCCGCTCTCGCCTTCCTCGATCCGCAACGCGATCGAGTACGCGCTGCGCGATACACGCGGGGAGCGGCTAGCCGCTCACATGCTCGGCTTCTCGTGGTTTCGCACGGCTGAGGCGACCCTCGGCGCATATAGCCGCACACTCGGCGGGTGACCCAGCCGGCTCTCGGCCAAACGTCGATTCAGTGCCAATGCGGTCATGCGACCCGCCGCTACAGTCGATGGACGAGAGAGATGGCTGTCCTCGTATCCGCCCCGATCGCCAGAAGGCACCAGGCTCTGGCCTTCGCTTTGGCCGGCCTGGTTGCTGTCGTCGTGCTGCTTGCCGGTGCAATAGTCCCAACTGCGCGTGCTGCGGAACCCGGCGTGAACCTCATCGGCGTGACGGCTGGCCAGCAGAATGCAAATGTGGCGACGCTGGGCACTCACTGGGTGCGGATGTTCGCCACCTGGCCTGACCTGGAGCCGCAACGGGGCGTCTTTGCGCCGAACTGGATCGCTTCCTACGAACAGACATTCCGCTCGCTGCCCGCGGGCACGAAAGTGCTGCTCGACGTCGTCGACACGCCCGAGTGGGAGAGCGGCTCGAGCAACGAACACACCCCGCCGGCGAACCCAAACGACTATGCGGCGTTCGTGGGTGCGCTCGCGCGGCAGTTCGGCTCCCGCGTGAGCGCGTATGAGATCTGGAACGAGGAGGACTCGCCGAGCTGGTGGACCGGGGCACCCAACCCGGCCGCCTATACGCAGCTGCTGAAGGCGACATACCCGGCGATCAAGGCCGCTGAACCGAAGGCGACGGTCGTGCTCGGCGGGCTTACGGGCAACGATTTCGAATTCCTCGAAGGCGTCTACCAGGCCGGCGGGAAGGGCTCCTTCGACGCGGTCGGCGTGCACACCGATACCGCCTGCGACAAACTCTCCCCTTACGACTTCCTGCGCGGCGCCGGCAACCGCCTGATCGCCGACTCGTTCCTTGCCTACCGCGAAGTGCACGCGGTGATGCTCGCCAACGGTGACAACAAGCCGATCTGGATGACCGAGCTGAGCTGGCGCACGACGAACGCGACCTGCGCGGAAGGTGCATGGGCTGGGCAGACCGCGGCGGGCGTGAGCGAAGAACAGCAGGCGACCTACCTCAGGCAGGCCTACCACTGCATGGCGGAAGACCCCTACGTCCAGGTGGCGCTGTGGTTCCCGCTGCAGGACGAAGGCGCGGTCACTGCCGGTCTGCTGCGGTCAAACGGCTCGCACAAGCCCTCGTTCGCAGCGATGCAGGCCTATGCGCGCGAAGGCGACAAGCTCACCGAAACGTGCGGTGTGTTCACCGGTCCGAAGATCACCGTGGCCTCGCCCGCCAACCACGTGACCTATCGGGGCCCGCTGCCGATCCACGTGACCGCCAGCAGCTCCGAGGGCGTGTTCCGGATCCGCCTGGAGATCGACGGCAAGCTGATCCGCAACTACGACGGCTCGGGCTTCCCCACGGTGCTCTTTGGGGCGCTCGACTGGCAGGGCGCCAAGCACATCCCCTACGGCTGGCACACGCTGACGTTCCTTGCCTACGACAAGGAGAACAACGTCTCGCAGGCCAGCATCCGGATCTACCACGCCAGGGCGAAGGCGAGGCACCGCCGCCAGCGCCAATAAGCGCTCTGCGCTGGTCCTCGGCTTGGAGCGCCAGTCACTGGCGAGGCCGCGTCAGTGCAGCAGCTGAACGGTTTTGCGGACGTCGCTGAAGCATGCCCTGACACATCGATCGCGCGCACAAGAATCGTGTACGTACCGGCCTTCAGCTCGGGTTGGAACAGTGATCAGTGTTGTTAGTCGCCGTTCAAGATGGGCGTAAAACGGCACCTTCGCGCCGTTCACGGCGGTGACGGCGCCACTACTTCGGCAGGCCGGCGTCGGTGTGCGGTAGGTGTGCAACCCGAGTCGCCCCTTCCCTCCGCGACGGCGTCTGGGAAGGTTCGGTGGCTGTGAGCAAACCACCAACCTTCGATGCTCTCGATCGCGCACCCCGGAGCGTGTGGAGGCCGCGCTGGCGGCCGGGGAGCGCTCGTGCCCGGCGTGCTCCGCGCGACCGTCGCCCTGGGGGTTTCGCGCCTCGCGCGAGGCGCGCTTGGCGCACGAGGTTCGGCAGCTCGCGCTCCGGCGGGCGCGCTGCAGCGAGTGCGAGACGACGCATGTACTCTCGCCCTCGTGGATGGTCCCGCGCCGGTGCGACGGGAAGGAGGTGATCGGCGAGGCACTGCGCCTAGCGGCCGCAGGCGTCGGCCATCGCCGGATCGCGCGAGGGCTTGGAGGGCAAGGTTCGTGGCTGGCTGCGGGCTGCCAGGCAACGCGCGGAGAGCCTGCGAGCGTGCGCGACCCAACAGATCGTCTCGCTGGACCCCGAGCCCATCGCGGTCATCCCGGCCGGAAGCGGTCTCGGCGACGCGGTCGAGGCAATGATGCTCGTCGTTCGCTCGTGGGTGCTGCGGTTCGGCCGCGATGACATCGGCGCGTGGGAACGCGCGGTATGGCTGACCGGCGGGCTGCTCCACGGTCGCCCTTTCCTCCCGCCGCAGCAGGACGCTTCCTCGTAACGTGCATCAGCACAGCATCATCGCCATCCAGCTGTGCACCGCGGCGGGTCAAGCGCCGCAACAACCTTCGATGTTCCCGCCCGCCCGGTCCTCGGCACTTGACACCCGCAGACGGCGCAGCTATCCGTCGGTCGACCGACTGAACGCGTCAAACGGCCGCTCCACGCGACTTACTTCTTCTTTCGTACCCCACCCTCCCATCCCCATCGAGTGTGCCGATTTTGAACGGCGCGCAACGAGCGTGTGGTCGTTTCGTACACTAACTCGAGAAGCGTCAGAGCCTATGATCGTGGATCGCAACCCGTTCGAACGCTCTCACCTGTCCTTGATGCGATGACTGTAGCTCGTTTCGCGCGATCAAACCCGGCGCGGGCGTCTATGCCCCGACCGTGTTCGTGTGTCGGTGTATGAAGAGCTTGCCACGCAGCTCGCCTTCAAGTCCGAGCTCTTCAATGGCTTCGCGCACACCCGGATAGTCCGGGTGGGTGTAATCGTCGAAGAGTATTGGCGCTCCGGAGCGCAGATACGGTTGCCACGCCCGGACCTCTGCGATCGTGTGCTCGCGCGTATGCGAAGAGTCAATGTACAACAGATCGACCGGCTGCTGGCCTCGAGGGCCGGTGCAGCCGGGCGCAACCACCAACTCGATTCGCTCTCTGACGTCCGGCCCGACGAGGTCTAGATAACGCTTCGCCTCCTCGCGTTCAATCACGTCGTAAGTGACGACTCGCCGCCGACGGTCATCAAGCGCGAAGGTGATCGCTGTCCACGCCGTCGCCGTACCGAGCTCCACGACCCTGCTGCGGCCTCTCGTCAACTTGAGCAAGACTCGCATGTCCGCTGGCCGTGTCACCGATGCCACGCTGAACAGATCATCTGTGCGCCACGCATGGCGTCGAGCGCGCCAGTGAAACCACAGCACGCGCGGCCGAAGCCCTCGCAACCCCCACATCCAGTCCAGGTCGCGTCGCAGCCTTCCCAGCGACGCGCGCACAGAGGCAAAGCTCATCATCTCGACCATTCTAACTTAACTGTGGGAGACGTGGCGGTGTCGGGGCCAGTTGTCGGGAGCTAAGCCCCAATATTTAGGCGATTTCCGAGGACAGAATCTGAGTAATGCGCAGGCGAACAGCCCTTCCGGCAGGTGACATTTTCAAACCGTTAACCCTGTGAGCAGGGATATTCTCGCGCAGTTAACTCTTGCACTTAATCGACTCGGCCTGATAGAAAGCCTCCGGCGCCGAGGACCAATACGACGAGGAGGCAGGGATGTCACGCCAGCTGGACGCAACATCGAAGATGGACGGATACGTGCTAAATGGCGGGGCAGTGCGCACCTGTTGGGGAAAGCGACGGGGCACTGATGTTCGGCTCAAGCCAGCCCTGCCCGGCCAGCGAGTCTGTCGACCTGCCGATCAACGCCGCCGGGCTCTCTGACGGGCAGCACACGTTGAAGGTCACCGTCGAGGACGCCGCCCGCAACACAAGTGTTGTCTACGACGGCACAATCACGACCAGTAACGCGCCCGCGAGCACCGCCACACCGGCCATCACCACCTCCAGACAGCTAACGGTCGGCAGTGCGCTCAACGCGACCCCGGGGAATGGACGGCACCGACCGGCGCCGGCAGTATCTCCTACAGCTACCAGTGGGAAGACTGCGATAGTCAGCACGAGAACCGCGAGGCGATCCCGGGCGCGCAGAATCCCGCCTACACGCGCGTGCCGGGTGATGCCGGGCACACGCTCCGTCTCACCGTGACCGCCACGCGTCGAGGAGAAAGGGGCGCGGGCGTGAGCGCGGTGGGATCTGGGAAGCATCATGACGTTGCCTGACGCCGCAACGTCCGCGGTGATCGTGCGGCTCTACTCCCGGCGAGCGGAGCTCGAGCGAGCAATCCTTAGTCGCGTCCGCGAGATCGTCCCTGATCGCTCACATCTGGAGGACGCGGAGTATGCCGTCGGGCTGCGCGCTGCGATCGGGTCGATCGTGGAGTATGCCCTGGTGGGCGCCGGACAGGGAGAGGAGTGGTCGGGGCCGATACCGTCCGCCGCGATTGCGCAGGCACAGCTGGCCGCGCGTATCGGCATAAGTCTGGACACGGTGCTGCGCCGGTATATCGCGGGGTACGCGTTGGTCTGTGACTTTGTCATGGAGGAGGCCGCTCGTGGTGGCCTGCTAGGTCAGGGGGATTCGTTGCGGCGGGTTCAGATGAGGCACGCGTCGTTGCTTGATCGACTCATCGTCGCCGTCAACGACCAGTACAGCCGCGAGGTCGAGCGGGCGGGACGCTCGCCCGAACGGCGCCGAGTAGAGCTTGTGCTCAGGCTGCTCGCCGGCGGACACGCCGACTCGGCTGAGTTGGGCTATGAGCTCGACGCGTGGCACCTCGGCGTAATCGCGACGGGCAAAAACGCAAGGGGGGCGGTCCGGGGCTTGGCCTCGGCACTCGATCGCGAACTCTTGCCGGTGTCGCGAGGCGAGGACACTGTCTGGGGGTGGCTGGGCGGCCGACGGAGACTGGGCTCAGATATCGAGCGCCTCTTACCGGCGACGTGGCCCGCAGACGTGTCATTGGCGATGGGCGAGCCAGGAAGAGGAGTCAAGGGATGGCGTCTGACACACGGCCAAGCTAAAGCCGCGCTACGTGTCGTGCTGCGCAGGCCGCAGAGCCTTACCAGATATGTCGATGTGGCGCTTCTAGCTGCAGCGCTAGACGATGAGATCCTAGCGAGGTCGCTTTTGGAGATCTATCTGTCGCCTCTGGGCGACCGCGGTTCGGCGCTGCGCGCAACGCTACACGCGTACTTTGCAGCCAGTCGTAGCACCTCGAGCGCGGCGAAGTCGCTAGGGGTTGTTCGGCAAACCGTCGAAAATCGCTTGCATGCTGCTGAGCAGGTGATCGGACGGCCGCTGCACGCGTGCCTCTCGGACATCGAGGTCGCGCTGTGCCTCGACGAACTGAATAAGCCGTAGCAGGCTTTCGATTCCCCGTCGGCGGCCGCGAATGTTGATCCGGGGACCGGGAATCTCACCGCGCGGACTGGAAACTCGCTGGGCAGATGCCCAAAATCTCAGCGCCCGTTTGGACAAGTCGCTATAGCCAGCGGCCCGCAAGGCCGGTACCCATTACCACAGGGTACGGATCACGAGAACCACGGTCCGCCAAGACGCCGGGATTCACTTACGTGGAGCCCGCAAGAGACGATCATCAGGAGGGCGGATTGATGCTCAGGGACCTCGCATACGCGACGATCGATCGAGGGCGGCCCAGCGGGAATCGCGGTCACGGGCGACCGGCAAGAAATGAGCAGGCCGGTGCCGTCATGGTTGATCAGGCGGTCCGCCGACTTTCGGTCCTCCTGGTCGTGGCGGTAACGCTCGTGACAGTGGGTAGTGTTTCCGTGGCCCAGGCAGAACCTATGCCTAATGGCATTCCGGGCAGTTGGCAACTGAAGCTCAACGAAGAATTCACCTCTGCTGGGCTAAACACTGCATTGTGGACCCCCGGCTGGCAAAGCGACGCCAGCATCTCCGGACCGATGTCGAACGAGTGCGTGGCATCGAAAAACGTCTCCCAACCAGGAAACGGGTATCTCTACCTGCAAGTGCGAAAAGAACATGCCACCTGCGGCACCACAACCGTCGAAGACACAGGGGGACTAATCGAGTCCAATCCCAGCGATGGCCAGCCGGGGCATTCCGGCTTTGCGTACACCTACGGGGCTGTCGAATGGCGCGCGTACGTTCCCGGGGTTGCGCCCACGGGTCGGGGATGCCCGAAAGGCGGCTGCTTGCCGGACTGGCCCGCGCTCTGGAGCCTGTCGAGCACAAACGCCGACGAGATCGACACCATGGAGGGGCTCGAAACCCTCGGTCAAGCCTGCTACCACATTCACCCGCCCCCGGGAAGCGAAGGACCCGGTGCCTGCCTGTCTGGCAGCTACGCCGGCTGGCACACCTATGCCTCCGAGTGGGAACCGGGTGTCGTGAAGTATTTCTACGATGGCGCCCAGGTTGGCGAACTCAGTTCGGGACAACTCAACGGTACTCCTCAATACCTGATCGCAGACATGGTGCCCCCAGGCTGTTGCAACCAGCCGTTGGTCGTCCCAGACGAAATGGTCGTCGACTATGTGCGGGTTTGGCAACATCCGTTGCCACCAGCAGTGTCAACGAGCGCGGCATCAGGTATACAGCAAGAACAGGCCACGTTGAATGGCACCGTGAATCCAGAGGGACTAACTACACATTACTACTTCGAATACGGTACAACGACCGGCTACGGGCACACCGAACCGATGCCGTCCGGCAACGAAGCAACCGCATCGGGGCCTGTGAGTGTCCAAATCACCGGCTTGACACCTGGCACTACTTACCACTATCGGATAGTTGCCACGAGCAGCGCTGGAACAAGCGAAGGAAGCGATCAAATCTTTACCACCGTCCCACGGGCGAACCCAACTGTGCTGCGTGAAGCGAGCAACGAACAGTGGGTGTACTACGTCGGCGGAGATGGGAATATCTTCGGACGGTACTTCAACCCGGTTTCTCCAGGAGGCTGGGGTACATATGATGCTGGGTCGGGTGAAGCCGCTGCGCCCGGTACTAGCCCAACGGTCGTGCGTGAACCGAAAACAAATGAACAGTGGATTTACTATGTGGGCGCGAATGGGAATATCTGGGGGCGGTTCTACAACTCGGCTAAACCTGAATGGTCGGCGTATACTGCTGGCACAGGTGAGGCGGCCCTGACAGGGACGAGCCCGGCAGTCGTGCGTGAATCGAAAACGGATGAACAGTGGATTTACTATGTGGGTGCTGACGGGAATATCTGGGGGCGGTTCTACAACTCGGCTAAACCTGAATGGTCGGCGTATACTGCTGGCACAGGTGAGGCGGCCGCGC
>Ga0182024_10003164_pt1 | contig 39616 bp, 45 predicted proteins | sample P32metaG_FD_120480 | JGI IMG/M metagenome (GOLD analysis project Ga0182024, IMG submission 120480) | Permafrost microbial communities from Stordalen Mire, Sweden - P3-2 metaG (Illumina Assembly) | ecosystem: Environmental > Terrestrial > Soil > Wetlands > Permafrost | place: Sweden: Stordalen...
CAGAATTAGGTGGCTTCGGGCGCCTCGGCCGGTTGTTCGGTCGTCACCGGGGCGTCGGCGACAACCGGGGCGTCTGGCACGACCGGGGCGTCGGCGACAACCGGGGCGTCGGCGACAACCGGGGGGTCTGGCACGACCGGCGTGTCGGCCTCGGCCGGCGTCTCGAGCGGCGGCACCGACTCCACCAGGGCAGCGGGCGGCGTGTCGGCTGCACCCTCGGTCGCCCCCTCGGGCTTCTCGGCCGCGTAGTCGGCCCAGGCCGCCTGGGCCTCGGTCTCGGGGGTGAACTCGGAGTCGGTGAACTCATAGTTGCCGATATAGTTGCCCTCGGCGTCGTAGGCGTGCTCGCCGAACGCCTCGCGGTACTCCTCGGACACCTCGCCGCCCTCGGCCGCCTGCTTGATGGACAGGCTGATCCGGCGGCGCTGGAGGTCGATGTCGATGATCTTCACCCACAGCTCCTCGCCCGGGCTCACCACCTGCTCGGGAAGGTCGACGTGGTGGGCCGCCATCTCCGAGATGTGCACCAGGCCCTCGATGCCGTCGCCCACCTGGACGAAGGCACCGAACGGCACAAGCTTGGTGATGCGACCGTAGACCAGCTGGCCCACCTGGTGGCTGTCGGCGAACTCCTGCCAGGGATCGGTCTGGGTGGCCTTGAGTGAGAGGCTGATGCGCTCCTTGTCCAGGTCGACGTCGAGCACCTCGACCTCGATCTCGTCGCCCACCTGGACGACCGAGGACGGGTGGTCCACGTGCTTCCAGCTGAGCTCGGAGACGTGGACCAGTCCGTCCATGCCGCCGAGGTCCACGAAGGCCCCGAAGTTGACCACCGAGGAGACCACGCCGCGCCGGCGCTCGCCCTGCTTGAGATTGGCCAGGAAGTCGCCGCGCTGCTCCTTCTGTGCCTCTTCCAACCACGCCCGGCGGGACAGAACCACGTTGTTTCGGTTCCGGTCGAGCTCGATGATCTTGGCCTCGATGACCCGGCCCACGTAGGGCTGCAGCTCGCGCACCCGGCGCAACTCGACCAACGAGGCGGGCAGGAAGCCCCGCAGACCGATGTCGACGATCAGGCCGCCCTTGACCACCTCGATGACCGGGCCCTTCACGACCTCGTCGGCGTCCTTGAGCTTCTCGATGGTGGTCCACGCCCGCTCGTACTGGGCCCGCTTCTTGGAGAGGACCAGACGCCCCTCCTTGTCCTCTTTCTGGAGGACAAGGGCCTCGATGTGCTCGCCGAGCGAGACGATCTCCTCGGGGTGGACGTCGTTTCGGATGGAGAGCTCGCGGGCCGGGATGACCCCTTCGGACTTGAAGCCGATGTCGAGCAGGACCTCGTCCCGGTCGATCTTGACCACCGTGCCCTCGACCAGGTCTCCGTCGTCGAACTCGATGATGGTCTCGGCCATGACCGAGTCGAGCGGGGCGTCACCCAGGTCGTCCTCGGTGATCTTCCGGGGGATGTAGTTCCCCTCCGGGTCGAACTGGCCCATGGGCTCTGGGGACAGCAGGGCGGTGCTGGATCGCTCGTCGGGCATCGGGGTATTGCTCGCTTTCGGGGTGGATATCGATCGCGTCGGGATCACAGAGTCGATAGGACAGGTCTGGCCACCGACGCCGACCAGGCACGAAAGGCTAGCACCGCCCCCCGCGAAGGCCCCCGGCGGCGCCGGCGGCGCCACCCACGCACCCTGTTCCGCCCCCACCGGCCCCCGTGCGAGCGCACCCGCCGCCCGTCCGGTCGGCTCCCCCGGGCGGCCCGTTCAACCGCCCTTGGCCGCCGCCCATGACTCGCCCCAGGCCATCGAGATCTTGAGGGGCACCGTGAGCTCGGCCGCCCCGGTCAGCGCGGCCTCGGTCAGCCGGGCCACGGCATCCTCCTCGCCGGCGGTCGCCTCGACGATCACCTCGTCGTGGACCTGCAGGACGAGGCGGCTGGCCGCGGCCTCGCGCTCGAGTGCGGCATCCAGGCGGACAAGCGCGGTCTTGAACAGGTCGGCCGCCAGCCCCTGGATGCCGGCGTTCATGGCCTGGCGCTCGGCCGCCAGCCGGACGTTGCGGTTCCGGTCGGCCAGCTCGGGTAGCGGGCGCTTGCGCCCAAGGGCGGTTCGGGTGAAGCCCCGGGTCCGCGCCTCGGCCACCGTGGCCTCCATGTAGGCCTGCACCTCGGGGAAGGCCCCGAAGTAACGGTCCATGATCTCGCGGGCCTCGGACGGCTCGATGGACAGGCGGCGGGCCAGGCCGAAGGCCTCCATGCCGTAGGCCAGGCCGTAGGAGACCATCTTGGCCCGCTCCCGCTGGGTGTGGGTGACCTCGTCGGGGGGGACGCCGTAGACCCCGGCCGCCACCGCCCGGTGGATGTCGGTACCCGAGGTGAAGGCCTGGACGAGGCCCGAGTCGCCCGAGAGGTGGGCGATCACCCGGAGTTCGATCTGGTCGTAGTCGGCCACCAAGAAGCGGGCCCCGTCGGCCGGCACGAAGGCCCGCCGGAACCGCCGCCCCCCCTCGGTGCGCACCGGGATGTTGTGCAGGTTGGGCCGCTCCGAGGACAGTCGCCCGGTCCGGGCCACCGTCTGGCGGAACGAGGCGTGGATGCGCCCGTCCGCCGCCACCTCGGCCAACAGGCTCTCGCCGTAGGTCGAGCGGAGCTTCTCCACCTCCCGGTAGCGCAGGAGGGTGTCGACGATCGGGTGGTCGTGGCGCAGGGATTCGAGGGTGTTGGCGTCGGTCGAGAAGCCGGTCTTGGTCTTGCGGCCCGGCGTCAGCCCGAGCTCCTCGTAGAGCACCGTGCGCAGCTGGGGGGTGGAGTTGACGTTGAACTCATGGCCGGCCAGCCGGTGGATCTCGGCCTCGAGGTTCGCCGTGTCCCCCACCAGCTCGTCGGCGATGCGCCGTAGCTCGGTCGTGTCGACCCGGATCCCCGCCACCTCCATCCGGGCCAGCACCCGGACCAGCGGGCTCTCGACCTCGTCGTGCAGGGCGCGCAGGCCTTCGGCCTCCAGACGCCGGCCCAGGGGGTCGACCAGCTGGGCCACCGTGGCGGCCTCGGTGGCCGCCCGTACGGCGGCATCCACCTCGTCGGTCCGCTCGAGGGCGAGCTGGCCGGGGACGGTCGCCGTCCCCTCGCCCGCCGGTGCCGTGCCGGCCACCGCGTCGAGGCCGTAGTCACCGGTCGACGGGTCCAGGAGGTAGGCCGCCACCGCGGTGTCCATCACCAGGACCGGGTCGTCGAGGCCGTGCGGGATGAGGGAGCGGAAAAGCTCCTTGACGTGGTGACCGACCACGCCCGGACGGGCCATCGCCTTGGACAGCGCGCCCCGCACGGCCGCCCTGTCGAGCAGGCCGGCCTCCAGCCAGACCGCCCGCGGCGGCGGCCCGAGCACCGCCAGGAGCACGCCGGCCAGCGGGCCCCGCCCCGGGTCCGACTCCCAGCGGCCAGCCACCGAGAGGGGCCGCTCCCCGGCCGCGGTCACCAGCTCGCCCACCAGGCGGGCCGCCTCGGCCACACCCGAGGGTCGGTCGACCAGCACCTCGACCGAGCGGATCTCGATCGGCGCCAGCCCGACGGCGTCGGCTCCCAGCTCACCGGCCCCGGGGGCGTCCGCCGCCGGGCCGGCCGCCCCGGCCACGGCGTCCACCGCCCGGGACGTGGCCTGCTCCACCGGGACGTCGGGAGCCTCGGACCCTGGGGCCGACGGCCCGAGGGTCCCGTCGGCCAGGAGCGGGGTCAGCCGCCGCCACAGGGTCCGCAGCTCGAGCTCGTTGAACACGGTCCGGGCGGTCGCCGTATCCCAGCCCCCCAGCTCGATGTCGGTGACCCGTACCTCGAGCGGGACGTCGCGCACCAGGCGCATCACCGACTCGTTCGAGCGGGCCCGGGCCTCGTTCGCCGCCAGGTTCTCCCGGAGCTTCGGGGTGAGAGCCCCGAGGTTGGCAAAGACGCCGTCGAGGTCCCCGTAACTGTTGAGGAGCTTGGCCGCGGTCTTCTCCCCCACCCCGGGCACGCCCGGGAGGTTGTCGGACGGGTCCCCCCTGAGCGCGGCCAGCATCGGGTACTTGCCCGGGACCAGGCCGGTCCGCTCCTGGATGCCGGCCTCGTCGTAGAGCGAGTAGTCGCTCACCCCGCGCCGGTTGTACAGGACCCGCACGTAGGGGTCCTCCACCAGTTGGAAACAGTCCCGGTCCCCGGTCACCACGATCACCTCGTGCCCGCGGTTCCGGGCCTCGGTGGCCAGAGTGGCCAGCACGTCGTCGGCCTCGTACCCCGGCACCTCGACCACGGGGACGGCGAGCGAGGCCAGTACCCGGCGGATCATGTCGAACTGGGGGGCGAGGGTGTCGGGCGTCTCGGCCCGACCCGCCTTGTACGCCTCGACCATCTCATCGCGGAAGGTCGGGCCGGGGGGGTCGAAGGCCACGGCCAGCGCCGAGGGCCGGTGCTCGCGCAGCAAGAAGACGACCATCGACGTGAACCCGTGGACGGCGTTGGTCACCGTCCCGTCCGCCGTGGCCAGATCGTCGGGCAGAGCGAAGAAGGCCCGGAAGGCCAGTGACATGCCGTCGAGGAGCAGCAGCGGCCCCGACCCGGGCGGGCGCTCGCTCATCGGTTCAGGGCTGCAATTCCCCGTCGACCACCCGCTGCGCCACGTCGCGCATGCGGGCCCTCGTCTGCATGGCGGTGCGCTGGATGTACGAGAAGGCGTCCGGCTCACTCAGGCGGTGGTGCTCCATCAGGAGCTCCTTGGCCCGTTCGACGACCCGGCGGGTCTCGATCTTGTCCTCGGCCCGCCCGGCGCCGTCGGCCGAGCCCGGCTCGAGCCGCTCGATCTCCGCGTCGATGGCCCAGTCCTCCCGGCACTTGGTCAGCACGCCCTCGATGGCTGGCAGGAGCTCCTCGCGCCGGAACGGCTTGACCAGGTAGGCGGCCACCCCGGCGTCGCGGGCGTCCTCGATCAGGTCCCGCTGGCTGAAGGCGGTGAGCACCAGCACGGCCACCTGCTGGCGCGACGTGATCTCCCGGGCCGCCCGGACCCCGTCCATCCCCGGCATCTTGATGTCCAAGATGGCAAGGTCCGGCCGGTGCTCCTCGACCAGGGCCACCGCGTCGTCCCCCCGGCCGGTCTCGCCCACCACGTCGTAGCCGGCCGACAGCAGGATCTCCTTGAGGTCCAGTCGGATGATGGCCTCGTCCTCGGCGATGACCACGCGTGTCGCCGGGGGGATGCCGGCGGCCCCCGGGATCAACGCCCGGTCCCCACGTGGGCCAGCAGCTCGTCCCGGCGGTGCTCGAGGTCGGTGACGTTGGCGTGCAACGCGGCCCGGGCCCCGCTCATGGCGTCGGCGTGGCGGCGAACCTCCACGTACTCGTGGGCGGCCAGCGGGGTCTCCGACACGAGCGATCGCAGGCGCGCCTCTTCGGCCTCCTCGGCCACCACCGTCAGCTGCTCGTCCAGCACGGCCAGCTCCTCCCGGGCGCGCACCAGCCGGGAGTGGACGTCCCGGATGCGCCGCTCGAGGAGGAACCGTTGCATGGACCGACGATTGTACGCCCCCGACCGGCGGGCGAGGCCGGGATCAACGCGACGGCGGGGTCGACGCGGGGAACCAGGCCCGCTCCCGGGTGAGCCGACCCAGCGCCCCCGGGGCGGGCGCCGGCCCGACCCCGGGGGCCGCTGAGGCGACGAGCCGCCCCTCCCGCACCTCGGGGTAGCCGCAGGGGTCCTCGACCAGATAGCGCCCGGGTTCGGACAGGTCGCTCGGGAGGGTGAAGCCACCGAGGCCGGCCAGGGCCAGGTTGGCCGACCGGCCCAGGCCGCTCTCGAAGAAGCCGCCGACGAAGGCCGGGACCCCCGCGTCGACACAGGCCCGCTGGGCCCGCCGCGCCGCGAGGAGGCCCCCCAACCGGGACGGCTTCAGACAGGCGACCTCGCAGGCACCCGAGCGCAGGGCGTCCTGCAGCCGCCGCAGCGAGGTGAGCGACTCGTCGAGGCAGACCGGGGTGTCTAGGAGGTCGGCCAGCCGGGCCAGCGCCGCCAGATCGGCCGCCGGCAGCGGCTGCTCCACGCAGGCCAGCCCGAACGGATCCAGGGCGCCCAGGCGGCCGGCATCGTCCTCGCCGTCGGTGCCCAGACGGTAGGACCCGTTGGCGTCGGCCTGCAGCACCAGCGCCGGATGGCGCTCGCGCACCGACCGGACCGGCCCCAGGTCCCAGCCCGGCTCGATCTTGAGTCGGACCCTCGGCGTCCCCGCCGCCACCTCGGCGTCGACCGCGTCGCCCAGGGCGCCCAGGTCGCGCCCGGTGGGGATGCCGACCACCGCGCCGACGGCGACGTCGCATCCCGGGACCCCCAGCCGGGCCGCCAGGGAGGTGCCGGCCACCCGGAGCTCGGCGTCGAGCACCGCCATCTCCACCGCCCCCGCGCTCAGGCGGCCGGGCGGGTCGTCGTCGTAGAGCGCGGCGACGCTGCTCGCCGCCGGCAGTTCCCCGCCCCGGGCGGCCGCCGCCCCCACCAGCCGGCCGACCCCGCCCCCGGCCAGCGAGCGCCAGACCGAGCCCAGGGCCGGGTCGACGGCGGTGCCCTGGGCCAGGGCCCCGCACTCCCCCCATCCATCGCCCTGGTCGGTGACGACCCGGACGTAGAGCACCGGACGCTCGAGGTGGGTGCCGGCCGAGGTCCCGAGTGGCCGCCGCAGCGCCAGGTCGACCCTCAGCAGCTCGACCCCCTCGAGCCTCACCCCGGAGCCCGGGGTCCGCTCACCGTCGACGGACCGCGCCGCCGGTAGTCTCGTGCCTCCGGCCCGGATGGCGGAATGGTAGACGCGGAGGCCTCAAAAGCCTCTGTCCGAAAGGGCGTGCGGGTTCGAATCCCGCTCCGGGCACCCCGGGCCGCTCAACTCTTGGCCCGCACCGAGAAGCGCCGGTTCTCGAGCACCGGAATGGACACCCGGACCTCGCGCACCCGGTCGATCGACAGCTCGGCCCCGACCGCGCCGATCTCGTCGCCGTCGAGATCGGCCAGGACGTCGCCGAGCGGGTCCACGATCATCGAGTGCCCGGTGCACTCCGGACCGGGCTTGCCGGCGCCGACGACGTAGGCCGTATTCTCGATGGCCCGGGCCCGCAGCAGCACCTGCCACACCTCGGCCTTCTCGGGGCCGTTGATGAAGTGGGCCGGCACCACCAGCACGTTGGCCCCGCGGTCGACCAGGGCCCGGGCCATCTCGGGGAAACGGAGGTCGTAGCAGTTCATGACGCCCACCGTGAGCTCACCGATCGAGAACACGACCATCTCGTCGGTCGTCGGGTCACCCGGCTTGATCCGGCGCGACTCCTTCCAGCCCATCGCGTCGTAAAGATGGAACTTCCGGTAGGCGCCGATGTGACCGGCCGGACCGACCGCGACAATCGTGTTGTAGACCCTGTCCTCCCCGGTGGCCGGCTCGAAGATACCGGCGATCACCGTGATCCCGGTCTCCCCGGCCACCCGGGTCAGCGCCTTCACGAAGGGGCCGTAGAGCGGTTCGGCGTACTCGGTGAGGGGGGTGTCGTCGTCCCCGAACGAGCACATGGTGGCCTCCGGCAGCACCACCAGGTCGGCGCCGGCGCCGGCCGCCTCCTTCACGATCTGAACGGCCAACTCACGGTTCTCCGACTTGTCCAGGGTCGTCACGATCTGGGCGGCGGCGATCTTCATCGCCGACACGCTACCGTCGCCCACGGTGCAACCGGGGTTTGGGGCTGCAGCGAGCGGCCCTGGGTCCCCCACCCGGGTGAACGGAACAGCCGAGCGCTCCCCCCGGATCCTTCCCACGGCGTCCGCGTTCCGCCCCTCGCACCGCACTCGGCGCCCGGCTCCCGGGCCCCTCGACCCCCCGGGTGACGGGCTCCGGGCGCCGCCGCCGGGCCACCCCGACCGGCGGTGGGCAGCCCCCTGGCCGGTCGGCCCCGGCCGTCGGGCCGGGCCCGTCGCCCGGTCCGGGTGCGACCGATGACCGTTCGGTAATGAGAGGTCCGGTGCGGGGTCGTGCCACACTTGGTGAGCGGGCCGGGTCGGCCGGCCGCCACGGGTGGAACACCCGCAGCCCCGGGTCGAGACGAGCAGACGTGTTGGTATTCACCTTCCCCGGACAGGGGTCGCAGCGAGCGGGGATGGGACGGGCGTGGGTGGACCACCCGTCCTGGGAGGTGGTCGGCGAAGCGAGCGACGCCACCGGCCTGGACCTCACCGAGCTCCTGCTGCACGCGCCCATGGAGGAGCTGACCGCGACGGCCAGCGCGCAATTGGCAACCTTCGTCCAGAGTCTGGTCGTCCTGGACGCGGTCGAGCGGCTGGGGCTCTCCCCGGCCGCCTGCGCCGGTCACAGCCTGGGCGAGTACACCGGACTGGTGGCCAGCGGCGCCGTCTCGTTCGAGGACGGCCTCGCCCTCGTGGTCGCCCGCGGTGAGGCCATGGCCCGGGCCGGGGACGACCATCCCGGGACCATGGCGGCGCTGCTCGGGATCTCCGACGACGACGCGTCCGCCGCCTGTCAGCGGGCCGAGGGCGACGTCTGGGTGGCCAACTACAACGCCCCGGGCCAGGTAGTGGTGGCCGGAACCGCCGAGGCGGTGGCCACGGTGGCCGTGATCGCCCGCGAGATGGGGGCCCGCAAGGTCCTGCCGATCCCGGTGTCGGGCGCCTTCCACACCCCGCTCATGGCACCGGCCCGACCGGCGCTGCGCAAAGCCATCGGCGACGCCAGCTTCATGACCCCCGAGATCCCAGTGGTGGCCAACGTCGACGCCCGGACCCACAGTGACCCGGCCGAGTGGCCGAGCCTCCTCTCGGCCCAACTCTGCAGCCCGGTGCGCTGGCGCCAGACGCTCGAGGCCCTCGCCGGGCTGGGCGCCCGGACCCTGGTCGAGGTGGGGCCCGGGGGAGTGCTGAGCAGCCTGGCCCGACGGGTGGTGCCCGAGCTGCAGGCGCTGTCGGTGGCCAAACCCGACGATCTCGACACCCTGATGGACGCGGTGGCCGCCCCCGACTCCTGGCGCGGCGATCCCCACCATCACCAGGGCGAGCACCTCTACATGTCCGAGCGGGTCGTGGTCAGTCCTTGCGCCGGCATCTTCGCCCCCGAGGAGTCACTGGCCGCCCCGGGCGCCGGCCTCCTCCCGGGCACGGGGGCGGACGGCGGCGGGGATGACACCGACATCGGGGTGGGCGAGCTGGTCGGCCGGGTGGGGATGGCCGACGTCCGGACGCCGTTCGGGGGCCGGGTGGTCCGCTGGCTGGCCGCCGCCGGGGAGCGCGTCCAGGAGGGACAGCCCCTCCTGTGGCTGCGGGTCCCCGGGGACGGCCCGTGACGGCTGGCGAGCGATCGGCCGGTGCGGATCCCGGGGAGCCCCGGGTGGTCCTCGTCACCGGTGGGGGCCGGGGGATCGGGGCGGCGTGCGTGGACTGGTTCCTGGCCCGGGGCGACCGGGTGGCCACCACCCATCGCTCCGACGCGGCCCCGGCGGCCCCGGGGGGCGCCGATCCCGAGCGGTACCTGGCGGTGCACTGCGACGTCACCGACCCGGCCCAGGTGGAGTCGGCCTTCTCCGAGGTCGAGGAACGGTGGGGCCCGGTGGAGGTCCTGGTGGCCAACGCCGGGATCACCCGCGACGCCCTGGTGCTGCGCATGGACGAGGCGGCCTGGCAGGAGGTGATCGAGACCAACCTGACCGGCGGCTTCCGGGTGGCCAAGCGGGCGGTGGCCAGAATGCTGCGGCTGCACCGGGGCCGCATCATCTTCATCTCCTCGGTCGGGGCCTTCGTCGGACTGCCCGGCCAGGCCAACTACGCCGCCTCGAAGGCCGGGCTGGTTGGCATGGCCCGGGCCCTGGCCCGAGAGGTCGGCACCCGCCAGATCACGGTCAACGTGGTAGCGCCCGGCGTGGTGGCGACCGATATGATCGCGGCGCTCGGTGAGGACCGCATCGGGCAGCTCACGACCATGGTGCCGCTGGGCCGGGCCGGCGCACCCGAGGATGTGGCCGAGGCGGTGGGCTTCTTGGCCTCCGACGGGGCCCGGTACGTCACCGGCGCGGTCCTGCCGGTGGACGGGGGCCTGGGCATGGGGCTGTAGACCGCGAAGGTCGACCGGTCTCCCCCCAGGGGGATCCGAGCAGGCATCACCCGACAACAGCGAGGAGCACGACAAGTGGACAGCGACGCAGCGTTCAAGAAGTTCCGCGAATGCGCCGTGGAAGTGCTGCAGGTGCCCGAGGAGAAGATCACCAAGGACGCCCGGTTCGCCGACGACCTCGACGCCGACAGCCTCGACTTGGTCGAGCTGGTGATGGCCCTCGAGGAGTCCTTCGACATCACCGTCGAGGAGACCGAGCTCGAGGACATCGAGACGGTCGGTCAGGCCTTCGACCTCATCTCCTCGAAACTCTGATGCTGCTCGGGACCGGTCCCGACGGCCCGGTCGCCGGCCGCCGGGTTGCCGTGACCGGGCTCGGCGCCGTCACCTGTTGCGGCCTGGGCACCACGGCGCTCTGGGAGGGGCTGATCCACCCCTCGATCTCGGGCGACCGGGGCGTCCCCGACTTCGACCCCTCCGTCTATTTCGGCCCCAAAGAGGCCCGTCGGGTCGACCGCTTCGCCCAGTTCGCGGTGGCCGCGGCCGACGAAGCCCTGGCCGACGCCGGTGAGATCGACCCCGACCCGGCCCGGGCCGGGGTGATGTTCGCCACCGGGGTGGGCGGCTTCCACACCCTGGCCGAACAGGTGCAGGTCTTCAACGAGCGGGGCGCCCGACGGGTCTCCCCGTTCCTGGTGCCGATGATGATGGCCAACGCCGGGGCGGCCATCATCTCGATGCGGGCCGGCTGGCGCGGGCCCTCCGAGACCATCGTCACCGCCTGCGCCGCCGGCACCCACAGCGTCGCCGCCGCCGCCCGTCTCGTGGCCACCGGCCGCTGCGACGTGGCCGTCGGCGGGGGCGCCGAGGCCTCCATGCACCCGGTGGCCATCGCCGCCTTCTCGAATATGACGGCGCTCTCCACCAGCGGCGAGTCCCGGCCCTTCGACGTGCGCCGTGACGGCTTCGTCATGACGGAGGGAGCGGCAGCGCTGGTGATGGAGGACTGGGACCGGGCGGTCGAACGGGGGGCCCGCATCTACGCCGAGGTGGCCGGCGCCGGCAGCACCGCCGACGCCCACCACATCACCGCCCCCGCCCCCGACGGCTCGGGGGCCGTGTCCTGCATGGAGCACGCCCTGCTCGACGCCGGGCTGCAGCCGTCCGACGTGCGGCACATCAACGCCCACGGCACCTCCACCCCGTTGAACGACCTGGCCGAGGCCCGGGCGATCACCAAGGTCTTCGGCGAACCCGGCCCGGCGGTCACCTCCACCAAGGGGGTGACCGGCCACGGCCTCGGGGCGGCCGGGGCCATCGAGGCGGTGGCCTCGGTCCTGACCATCCACCACGGTCTCATCCCCCCGACCTACGGGTTGGAACAGCTGGACCCCGAGATCCACCTCGACGTGGTCCACGGCGAGGCCCGGCCGTTCGAACCGGGCCCGGTACTGTCGAACTCCTTCGGGTTCGGCGGCCACAACGGCTGCCTGGTGCTCCTCCCGGCCCGCTGACCCCCGGCGTTGCCCCGGAGCCGGCGGGCCGGGCCGGCCCCGCCGGGGCGGAGCCGATCACCCGGCGTCGAGGGCGGCCCGCAGCTCAGCCACGAAGGATCCAGCCGCCTCGGGACCGCCGCCCTCGACCAGGCGGCGCACCAGGGCCGAGCCCACCACCACCCCGTCGGCCACCGCGCAGATGTCCATCGCCTGGGCCGCGGTTGAGACTCCGACGCCGACGCACACCGGCGTGTCGGTGGCCTGGCGGATGCGCCCGACCACCGCCGCCGCCTCGCTCCCCACGTCGGCCCGCTCCCCGGTCACCCCCATCCGGGCCACCGCGTAGACGAAGCCCCGGGAACGGGCACAGAGCGCCCCGACCCGCGCCGGAGGGGTCGAGGGTGCCACCAGCAGGATCGTCTCGACGGCCGCGGCGTCGGCCTCGACGGCCCAGGGCCCGAGCTCCTCGAGGGGCAGGTCCGCCACGATGGCCCCGGCCACCCCGGCCGCGGCCAGGGAGCGGGCCATGCGATAGTGCCCGGCCCGCACCACCAGGTTGTAGTAGGTCATGACGGCCACCGGCACCCCGATCGAGGCGGCGGCGATGCCGTCGATCACCTCTCGAGGCGTGGTGCCCCGCCCCAGGGCGAGGACCGAGGCCTCCTGGATCACCGGGCCGTCAATCATCGGGTCAGAGAACGGGATCCCGACCTCGACCGCGTCGGCCCCGGCCGCCACCACCGCCTGGAGAACCCGTACCCAGTCCCCGGTCATCCCCCCCATCACGTAGGGGATGAGCAGTTTGGCCCCCCCGGCCCGACGGGCCCGGAGCGCCGCCTCGAGCGTGCCGGGCGCCGTGGCGACCGACGGGGCGCCGGAGGGAAAGTCCGGGACGTCCCCCGGCATGCTCACCGGCGTCCCCCCAGGATGTCCCGCACCTGGGCCACGTCCTTGTCCCCGCGCCCCGAAAGGGTCACCAGCACGCTCGAGCCGGGGGCGATCTCCGACCGGGCGACCCTGACCACCCAGGCCAGGGCGTGGGCGGACTCGAGTGCCGGGATGATCCCCTCGGTCTCGGACAGAAGTCGGAAGGCGTCGAGCACCTCGTCGTCGCCGGCGGTGACGTAGGTCGCCCGGCCGATTGCCGCCAGGTGGGCGTGCTCGGGGCCGATCCCGGGGTAGTCCAGGCCGGCCGAGATCGAGCTGGCCTCCAGGATCTGGCCGGCCTCGTCCTGCAGGAGCTGGGAGCGCATCCCGTGCAGGACCCCGGGGATCCCGGCGCTGATCGCCGCCCCGCCCGCCGCCTCGACCCCCACCAGCCGGACATCGGTGTCGACGTACCCGGCGAAGGTGCCGGCCGCGTTGGAACCCCCGCCGACACAGGCCACCACCACGTCGGGGTCGGACCCCTCCAGCAGGGCCCGGCACTGGGCCCGGGCCTCGTCGCCGACGACCCGCTGCAGCTGGCGGACGATGAAGGGGAACGGGTGGGGGCCCATGACCGACCCCAAGCAGTAGTGGGTGTCCTCCACCGAGGCCACCCAGTCCCGCATGGCCTCGTTCACCGCGTCCTTGAGCGTCCTGCTCCCCGAGCCCACCGGGCGGACCTCGGCCCCGAGCAGCTCCATGCGGAAGACGTTGAGCTCCTGGCGGGCCGTGTCCACCTCGCCCATGTAGACCGTGCACTCGAGGCCCAGCAGGGCCGCCGCGGTCGCCGCGGCCACCCCGTGTTGGCCGGCCCCAGTCTCGGCCACCATCCGGTGCTTGCCCATCCGCCGGGTGAGAAGGGCCTGGCCGACCACGTTGTTGAGCTTGTGCGAGCCGGTGTGGGCCAGGTCCTCGCGCTTCAACAACAACCGGATGCCGAGGCGCTCGGAGAGGCGGTGGCACTCGGTGACCGGGGTCGGTCGCCCGCCGTAGTCGCGCAGGATGCCGTCGAGCTCGGCCCGGTAGACGGGATCAGCCCACGCCCCAGCGAAGGCGTCGGCCAGCTCCAGGCAGGCCGGCACCAGGGATTCGGGGACGAAGCGGCCGCCGAACTCGCCGAACCGCCCGTCGGGGCCCGGCTCGGCCATCAACCCGGTGTCCTCGGCGGCCCCGGGGTGCTCGCCCCCCGGGAGCGCGGTCAACCGCCCATCCAGTCGTAGGGGGCGCCGCGCGCCCCCGGCCCGTCATCGGCCGGGTCGGGGGCGGGCCCCCGCTCGGGATGGGCCGCCACCGCCTCGCCGCCGGCCCGGCGGGCGTTGGCGATGAAGGCCCGCAGGAGCTGGGGGTCCTTGCGCCCCGGCTCGGCCTCGACCCCGCTCGACACGTCGACCCCGAAGGGCACCAGGTGGGCCACCGCCTGGTCCACGTTCTCGGGGCTGAGGCCACCCGAGACGATGAGCCGCGAGGGGTCGACCACCCCCTCCCCCAGACGCCAGTCGAAGACCTGGCCCGACCCCGGGCTCGGCCCGTCGATCATCAGGTAGTCGGCCCCGAACTCATCGAACCGGGCGATGGTCCGGTCACCGGCGCTGAAGGCCTTGATCGTCAGGGCCACCCGCTCTCGAACCCAGCGGCTGTCCTCGGCCGTCTCGTGGCCGTGGAGCTGCACCGCCCCGAGTCCGATCTGGTTGGCGATCTCCACCACCCGCTGGCGGGACTCGTCGCGGAACACGCCGACGGTCAGCACCCCGTGGGGCAGCCGCTTCACGATGTCGGCCGCCGTGGTCGCCGGTATCTGGCGGGGGGAGGGGGCGAACACGAACCCGACCGCATCGGCACCCATGCCGATGGCCAGCAGGGCGTCAGCCTCCGAGGTGATCCCGCAGATCTTGACGAACAACTCCACGCTCATCGGCCCGCGCCCCCGGTCATCCCTCCGGCCAGGGTCGCCCGCTCCCCGACCGGGTGGCCGGCCAGCCGGCGCACGGCGGCCGCCCGGTCGCCGGCGACCACCACCGACTCGCCGACCAACACGGCCTGGTACCCGGCGGCGGCCAGCCGCGCCGCGTCGGCCGGGTCGCGGACGCCGGACTCGGCCACGGCCAGCACCGAGGCGGGGATCGACGCCGCCATCCGCTCGGCCCGCCCCCGCTCGACGGCGAAAGTGGCGAGGTTCCGCTGGTTGACCCCGATCAGATCGGCGCCCAGGTCGAGGGCCCGGGCCAGGTCAGTGTCGTCGTGCACCTCGACCAGGGCGCCGAGCGAGAGGCGGGCGGCCAGCTCGGCCAGCCCGGCCAGCTCCCGGTCGTTCAGGGCCGCGGCGATGAGGAGCACCGCGTCCGCCCCCATCAGCCGGGCGTCGCAGACGTCGCCGGCGCTCACCGTGAAGTCCTTGCGCAGGACCGGGAGGCCCGAGGCGGCCCGGGCGGCGGACAGGTCCTCGGGGGCGCCCCCGAAATAGGCGGCGTCGGTCAGCACCGAGAGGCACGTGGCCCCCCCGGAGGCGTAGGCGGTGCCTACCTCGGCCGGGTCCAGGTCCGGGGCCAGGGCTCCCGCCGAGGGGGAGCGCCGCTTGACCTCGGCGATGACGGCCAGGCCACCGGCCTCCGCGCCCGCCAGGGCCGCCCGGAACGGTCGGGGGGCCGGGGCGGCCAGGGCCCGGGCCTCCAACCCGATCGGGTCGCGCGTGTCGGACGCCGCCGCGGCGCGGTGGGCCACCATGATCTCGGACAGGTACGACGGCATGGTCGCCCCAGCGTAGCGGCGCGCCGCACGCCCCAAGAGGCCCCGGGGGCCGGCCCACCGGCGGCACCGCCGGCGACGCCCCAGGTGGCAGGCTTTGCCCCGTGGACACCCCGATCGGCACCGTGGTGGTCATCGAGGACGACCACCACATCTCGGATCTCGTGGCCATGTACCTGCGCCGCGACGGCTTCCGGGTGCTCCAGTCCGACGACGGCGAGTCGGGACTCGAGCACGCCGGACGCGAGGAGCCCAAGCTGGTCATCGTCGACGTCGGTCTGCCGGGCGAGCTGGACGGCTTCGAGGTCTGCCGGCGGTTGCGCAAAGCCGGCCCCACCCCGGTCATTATGCTCACCGCCCGGGACGACGAGATCGACCGGGTGCTCGGACTGGAGCTGGGGGCCGACGACTACGTCACCAAGCCCTTCAGCGCCCGCGAGTTGGTGGCCCGGGTCCACGCCATCCTCCGGCGCACCCAGGCGGCCGCCCCGGAGGCCCCGGCCGTGCACCTCGTCGGTGAGGTGGAGGTCGACACCGCCCGCCGGGAGGTCCGGACTCCGGCCGGCGTCGTCAACCTGACCACCCGCGAGTTCGACCTGCTGGCCTACCTGGCCACCAACCGGGGCCTGGCGCTCTCCCGACGACAGCTCCTCGACGGGGTCTGGGGCGAGGGCTGGTACGGCGACGAGCGCACGGTCGACGTCCATGTGCGCCAACTCCGCAAGAAGCTGGCCGACCTCCCGCTGGCCACCGTGTGGGGCGTCGGCTACCGGCTCGGGTAGCGGCGGCCCCGAATGCGGCGTCGGCTGATGGTGGCGATCATGCTGCTCGTCGCCATCACCCTGCTCGTGGCCAGCGTCGGCAGCTTCCTGCTCATCCGGCGGGCCTCGGCCAATACGGCCGAGCGCGAGCTGTACACCCAGGCCAAGTTCGTGGCCGACCTGGCCCAGCGCGACATCGGGCTTCCCCGCTCGGTGACCAACGACCTGCGGGCGGTGCGCCAGGTCGGCGACTACCGCACCCTCTCGATCGCCGCGCTGACCGCCGACGGCACCTTCACCAACGGCATCCCGCCGGCCATCGCCGATGAGGATCTGCGGACCGGCGCGCTCAACGCGGGCCAGTCTGTCGCCGGCTCGACCGGTGACGTGGTCTACGTCCTCATCCCGATGTCGCTGACCACCAGCCAGAAGGCCAGCCTCACCCGTCCGATCCCCTACCAGGACCAGCCGGTCCTGGTGGCCACCCGCACCGTCCAGCCCCCTGTCTCAGGATTGCAGTGGTTCATCGTCATCGGCGTGTCCAGCCTGGCCGTGGCCGCCGTGGTCGCCTACCTGCTGGCCAACCGCTTCGCCCGCCCCCTCGAGAAGGCTGCCGCCGCAACCCAGCGCATCGCCAGCGGCGACCTGGCCACCCGGATGCCGGTCTCGTCGGCCGACATGCCCGAGTTCGCGGCCCTTGCCACCGCCATCAACGCCATGGGTCACACCCTCGCCCGAGCCCAGGACCAGCAGCGCCAGTTCCTCCTCTCGGTCTCCCACGACTTGCGGACCCCGCTCACCTCGATCCGCGGCTACGCCGACGCGGTCGTCGACGGGACGACCGACGACCTGGCCGGGGCGGTCCGCATCATCGCCGTAGAGGCCGGTCGTCTCGAGCGACTGGTCCAGGACCTGCTGGATCTGGCCCGCTTGGACGCCAAGCGCTTCTCGTTCCGGTCCGCCTACGTCGACGTCCACGAGGTGGTCGACCGGGCCCTCCTCCGGTTCCGGCCCGAGGCGGCCACCGCCTCGATCAGCCTGAGCCGATCGTCGCCGGCCGCCGATCCTCTCTGGACGGTGACCGATCCCGACCGGCTGCTGCAGGTCCTCTCGAACCTCTTGGAGAACGCGTTCCGCTATGCCCACTCGTCCATCGTGCTCGGCGCCCGGGCCGAGTCTGGCCAGGTGATCATGTGGGTGGACGATGACGGGCCCGGGATCGCCACCGACGACCTGGCCCGGGTCTTCGAGCCCCACTTCACGTCCGACCGTGCCGGCTCCCGAGGTTCGGGCACCGGTCTGGGCCTGGCCATCGTGGCCGAGCTGGCGTCGGCCATGGGCGGGGGGGCCCGGGCCGAATCCCCGGGCGGGCCCGGCGGGGGGACGCGGATGGTCATCTGGCTCCCGGCGGCCGCCGGCGCGCCGGCCACCAAGGGCGCCCCGACCCCGACCGCGTAACATGTCGGCCGATGGATGACCGGCCGGCCGGCCTCGAGACCCCGGCGCCGGGATGGTTCGTCCTCCTCGACGGCAGTCTGGGCCTGCTGGCCGTGCTGGCCCTGAGCCCGAGGGTGCACGCCGCCGGCCGGCGCCGGATCCCCCTCCCGCCCCCCTGGGCCTTGCGCCGCCTGCTGCTGGCCGCTCTGGCCCTCCACCTGGCCGAGGGTGCGGTCGCCGGCCACCTAGCCCGACGGCGGGGGCTCGCACCGGGACCGTGGACCGTCCAGACCCTGATCGTCGGCTTTCCGTCGCTGCGCAAACTCCGTGCCCTCGGCCATCCCTCGCCGGTCAGCTGAGGAACAAGCGACCAGGGCCACCGGCGGCCGTTTGAAAGACCCGCCCGGAGGTAGGTCCAGAAGCGGAGGCGGCCGCCGAAGGAGGGCCGCCCGTCTCGCCGGAGGCGACCATGGCTGCGCTCGGGAGAAGGGGGACCGAGGACCTCGACGGACGTCGGGCGACGACTCCGGTCGGCGAGATCGAGACCATCGGCTTCCGGGAGTTCAACGCGGTGGCCGACTCCTTCCCCGAGGCCCGCCACTACGTGGTCGAGACCCTCCGCCGGGCGGGGCGGAGCGAGGACGTCATCGCGGCGGCCGAGATCGTGGACGTCACCGGGCCCCTGATCGGCGCGGGTCCTCCGGGGGGGCGCCACAACCCGCAGTCGGCCCGGGCCACAATGGGGTCGTGCCGACCATCCCAGCCCCTGCCGTCGACAACGCCGGTGACCGCAGCCGCTGAAGGGCGCGGACGCCCCCGTTCGCGCTGGTCCGACAGCGGCTCGGTCGGGGGGCCGGTCTACGACGAACGGTTCGAGCGACTGGCCGCCGCCGGCCAGGACGTCCACGGCGAGGCATCGTTGGTGGACTCCCTCGGCGTCCGTTCCGTGCTCGATGCCGGGTGTGGTACCGGCCGCGTGGCCATCGAGCTGGACCGCCGGGGTCTGGAGGTGGTCGGAGTCGACCTGGACCCGACCATGCTCGCGACGGCCCGCCAGAAGGGGCCCGGCATCACCTGGGTCCAAGACGATCTGGCCGAGGTCGACCTCGCCCGCTCGTTCGACGCCGTGGTGATGGCGGGCAACGTGATGATCTTCGTGGACCCCGGCACCGAAGGACCGGTGCTGGCGAACATGGCCCGTCACGTCGCTGACGGTGGCCTGGTCGTCGCCGGGTTCTCGCTCCTCCCCGGCCACCTGGACCTTCCGACCTACGACCGCCTGGCCGCGGCGGGCGGCCTGGTCCTGGCCGACCGCTTCAGCACCTGGGACCGCCGGCCCTTCGACGCCGGATCGGACTACGCGGTGTCGCTCCATCGCCGAGAGGGCGTCCAGGACGACCCGGAGGTCTGAACATTCCCGATGATCGGGGGCCGGCGGCAATCACCGGGGCGCCCCGGTCGTCGCCCCGCGACCTGTGGTTGTCGGGGCCGGCCGACGGGAAGCCACCGAGGCCTTGGACTGTGCCAGACCCGGTACCAGGCGACGCCCCCAACACCTCCGGCACCCGCTCTCCGTCCCGGACGTGTCGGCAGGCGTCAAGCCCCGACTGGCGCGACATCCTCCAGGCCTGAGCGGATCATCTCTCGGAGTTCTGGCGTATCGGCGTGACCGTGCTTGGCAACCGCGTGGGCCGTCGCCGCGTCGAGAACCTCGTCCTCGGTTCCCGCGATGGTGAGGGTGCAGTTGATGTCATTGGGCACCTTGCCACAGTCAATCATCTTCCGGGCCATCGTCGCTCCATTCCTCCTCAGATCGGGATCCACTCCCGCCGGCTATTCAACCTTTGGCGTAACTGCTCGCACCGAACCAGTCGACCGTCACGGCCGGCGTATCCCCGACCACCCATGCGTCGTGACCACTCGGCAGCGACGTGACGTCTCCGGGGCCGGCGATGAACTCGGTGCCGTCGTCCATGAGGATCGCCAACTGCCCGCTGACGTGGTACTGGAAGTGAGGGGCCTCACAGCTCTTCGTGTTGGCGATCGGCTTCACGTCATTCGACCAGCGCCATCCGGGCTCGAAGACGAAGCGCCCCACCTCGCCGCCGCCGACCTTGACGATCTCGGCCCTCCCGTTCGGGAACTCGCGAACCTCATCGGGCTCCTCGAAGCTCCGGTGCTCGGTCTGGCCCATCGCCGCCTCCCCTGCTCCTCGTCCGCTGACTAGGCTGCTATCCTTACCTACTGATAAGTAGAAAGTCAAGGCCCGTTGGGTGGAGATGCGAGGTGCGAATGGCCAGGGAGGGCCGGACCGAGAGGCTGGACACGGCGACGTTGATCCTGGACGTCGCCGAACGGCTCGTCCAGGTACGCGGGTTCAACGGTTTCAGCTACGCGGACGTGGCCGCCGAGCTGAAACTCACGAAGGCGGCCGTGCACTACCACTTCGCGGGAAAGTCAGAGCTCGGAGAGGCCCTCATCACCCGGTACGCCGCGCACTTCACCGAGGACCTGGCGGCGATCGAGGCACGGACTACGGATGCGTCGGCCCGGCTCGATGCCTACGCCGATCTGTATCTCGGTGTGCTCCGCGCTGAGCGCATGTGCCTCTGCGGCATGATGGCCGCTGAGTACCCGACCCTCCCGGCACCGATGCAGGCCACCGTGCTGCGGTTCTTCGACGACAACGAGTCATGGCTGACCGACGTCCTGCGTCAAGGCCTCGAAAGGGGTGATCTGGAGTTTTCCGGGTCGCCCGTCGAGATGGCCCTGATGATCGTCGGCGGTTTGGAGGGTGCGATGCTCGTGGCGCGGCCCTTCGGCGACATCTCGCGCTTTCAAGCGGCGGCAACCCAGCTCCTGGCGGTCCTGAAACCCGTGTCTCGGAACGCCGAAGGGTCCCCGAACGCTGCGGGCGGCACCCCGAGGGCACCCGTCCCCGGCTGATCGCCCCGCAGTACCGGTGGCCGGGCGGTCGGCACCCGTCCCAGCCCCTCGGTCCTGGCGGGTGCTGGCGGCCGGCCATCTACGCTGCGCTGCATGGGCACGTTCCGCCTGCTCCAGGTGAGCGACACCCACATCGTGGCGGACGGGAGCGGGCGGGCCACCTCCCTGGCCTCGGCGGTCCGGGAGATCTCCGGGCGCACCACCGCCGACGCGCTGGTGACGGTCCTGGCCCGCGTGGCCGGCACCGGCTTCGATCCGGACCTGCTGGTGCACACCGGTGACATCGTCGACCATGCGGACACCGAGAGCTACGGGGTGGCCGCCCGACTGCTGGCCCCGGTCGGCGCCCCGGTCCTGGCCGTGGCGGGCAACCATGACGAGCCCCACCTGCTGGCGGCGTCGTTCGGCGAGGACCGGGTGTTCGAACGAGACCGATGGCAGGTCGTGCTGGTGGACACCAGGCTCGGGGGGGAGGACCACGGGGCCGTCGGTGGCGCCGGGCTGGCATGGCTCGACGAGCACCTCTCGTCCACCGACGCCCATGTGGTGGTCGGGCTCCACCATCCACCGCTCTCGACCTGCGGCGAACCCGCCTGCCGCCTGACGGACAGCCACCAGTTGCTCGCCATCCTCGACCGTCACCCCAACGTGCGCGGGGTCCTGTCCGGCCACCTCCACTGGCCCGACGAGATCGAGCGGCAGGGGGTCCGCTACCTGCTGGCCCCGTCGACCTGCCTTCAGCTCCGGCACGTCCACCCGCTGGCCGTCCACAACCGGGCGCCGACTCCGATCGGCGCCCGCATCCTCGAACTGGGAGACGACGGGCGGATCCGGACCGAGGTCGTCTGGGCCTAGCCGCCCGGGCGGCCGCCGGGATCGACCGGGGCCGTCCGCTGGTCCTTCACCCACTTGCGCTCCTCGAGCCCGTGCCTAGTGACGAAGACCCCGTCGGTCCGGCGCCACCCCGACGCATGGGCCAGCCCCGCCGCCGCGCTGACGTCGGGGATGTGACAGACCAGGTCCGCGATCCCGGCGGCCAGCGCCCAGCGCTCCTGGGCGGCGACGAGGGCACCACCGATGCCTCCCCGCCGTCGGTCGGCGTCCACGTACAGCATGGCCAGGCGGGCCCGGCGGCCCTGGCGGCGCACGTGGCCCATTCCCACGCACCTCGCCGCCACCTCGGCCACGAACAGCGCCTGGTCCGGGTCGACCGTGCCCTCGTGGACGAAATGCCGCCACTGGTCGTCCGGCGTCGTCAGGACCTCGTTGAGGTCGACGTCCACCACCACGGGGAGTCCCAGGGCCAGTCTGATGTACAGGCGGCGGACCTCGCGCCAGTCCTCTCCACCGCAGCGTCGGACCACGGCCGGCGCTGCCCCGCCCGCTCCGGGTTCGGGCATCTCGGGGTCCAACCGATGCTCAGCGCAACGGCAGGGACCGGGCCTGGCCCATCACCGGGACCGGGCCGTCGCCGGCCTCGGGAACCACGGTCACCGGGCCCGGCACCTCGACCGACCGGTGCAGGTAACCGAGGGCGGCCACGGCGTCGATGCCGGGACACCGGGCGGCCGAGGTGCACCTCCCGACTGGCTTGTCGGACCCGCCGGCGAACAGGGACGCCCCGACCAGGGCGCCCGGTTCGACCTCGCAGGTCGGGTCGATGACCACGCCACCCAGGCGCCGGGCCACCCGGTTGCCCCGGGCGTCGAGTCGGGCCACCAGCTCCTGGCCGGTGTAGCAGCCCTTGGTGAAGCTGACGGTGCGCTCGAGCAGGAAAGCCTCCGCGGCGATGGTCCGCTCGTCGAGCTCGTGGCCCATCTCGGGGATCCCGGCCTCCACCCGGAGGGCCTCCCAGGCCTCCTGGCCACACCAGAGGGCCGAGCCGGGCACGTCCCCGGAGGGGTCCGGGCCCAAGAGATCCACCCCGAAGGTGCCGTTCCAGGCCACCGGGAGGACCCGGGTCCCGCCCCGCTCGGTCACCGACCGGTCGGCCCCGTCGGCGCCGGGGACGGGACCGAGTGCCCCGGCGACCCCCTCCCCCCGCAGGGCCACGCAGGACCAGTCGAGGGGCTCGAGGTCCAGTCTCGAGCGGAGCTTGAAGCGCTGGAGCCGGGCCCGCACGGTCTCGCCGAATCCGCCGGCCACGTCGATCACGAACTCGTCGTCGGCCAGCCGCTGCACCCGGACCAGGGCCACCAGCTTGCCGTCGGGGGCCAGGAGCAGGGCGTCGACCAGACCACCCGGAGCCAGCGCCGCCAGATCCTGGCTGCACTGGCCCTGGAGGTACTCGAGGGCGTCGGGGCCCCGCACCACCAGGACGTCGCGGTCGAGGTGCACGGCACCGGTCCCCCGCCGCAGTGCCTCGTACCCGGCCTCGAGCGGGGTGGGGACCGACCGCCCGTCTGCCGCCCGACCCCCCACCGCACTCCCCGCCGCGTCCCTCACGTCGAGGCCACCTCCCCGGTCCTCGCGGCCATGCGCCGGGCCGCGGCCACCGCGGCCAAGAGCGCCGCCGCCTTGTGCACGCACTCGTCGTCCTCGGAGGCCGGGTCGCTGTCGGCCACGATGCCCGCCCCGGCCTGCACCGAGGCCCGGCCGTCGGGCCCGACCACCATGGTGCGGATCACGATCGCCGTGTCCAGGTTGCCCGAGAAGTCCAGATAGCCCACGACCCCGCCGTAGATACCGCGCTTGGTGGGCTCGAGCTCGTCGATGATCTCCATGGCCCGGACCTTGGGGGCCCCCGACAGGGTCCCGGCCGGGAGCGTCGCCCGCAGGACGTCGATGGGGCCCTTGCCGGCGGACAGTTCCCCGGAGACCTGCGAAGTGAGGTGCATGATGTGGCTGTAGCGCTCGACCGTCATGAGCTCGTCGACCTTCTCGGTGCCGAAGCGCACCACCCGGCCCACGTCGTTGCGGGCCAGGTCGACCAGCATCACGTGCTCGGCCACCTCCTTGGGGTCCTCGCTCAGCTCGCCGCCCAGCAGCCGGTCGTGGTCCTCGTTGGCCCCCCGCGGCCGCGAGCCGGCGATCGGGCGCGAGGTCACCACCCCGTCGCGCAGACGCACCATGGGCTCGGGCGAGGAGCCCACGACGGTGACCTCGGGAAAACGGAGGAAGTAGAGGTAGGGGCTCGGGTTGAGGAGGCGCAGGGCGCGGTAGACCTCGAAGGGCGCCGCTTCGAGCTCGAGGTCGAAGCGTTGCGAGAGCACCACCTGGAAGATGTCGCCCGCTGCGATGTACTCCTTGGCCGCCTCGACCGATGCCCGGTAGGCGGCCGACGTCATGGTGCGGGTGGTCTCGGCCACCCCGGCGCCCCGCTCGGGCAGGGCGATCGGCGAGGCCTTGACCGGGCTGAAGCAGTCGGCGGCCAGCGAGGCCAACCGGGCCGAGGCCGCCCGGTGGGCCTCGGCCACCTCGGCGGCGGACCAGTCCGGTGCCACCACCACGTTCTCGATCAGGACGATCCGCTGGCGCCAGTGGTCGAAGGCGGCGAGTTCGCCGATCACCACCAGCGCCGCGTCGGGGTAGCCGAGGTCGTCGGGCGGGACGTCGGGCAGCCGCTCGACCTCTCGCACGACGTCGTAGCCGAGGTAGCCCACGACCCCGCCGTGGAGCGGCGGCAGGTCGGCGAAACTGGGCGATCGGTAGGCGGTGAGCATCTCGTCGAGAGCGGCAAGGACACCCCGGCCCCCGCCGGTCGGGACCTCGAGGCGGCCGGTGGCCGTGATCTCGCGCCCGCGGGCCACCAGGGTGGCCAGCGGGGCCCGGCCGACGAAGGAGTACCGACCCCACCGCTCGCCCCCCTCGACCGATTCGAAGAGGAAGCCCGGTCCGTCCCCCACGATGTTGACGAAGGCGGCCACCGGGGTGAGGGTGTCGGCCACCACCTCGGTCCACACCGGCACGATGGCGTGCCCGGTGGCCAGCTTGGCGAACTCGGCCGGCTCGGGCCGCACCGGGAGGGCCGGCCCGGCCGCCGTCGGTCCCTTCCTTTCGGACCGGGCGCTCACCGTCGGGTGGACGGATCGTCCGGCGCCGGACTCGACGCCCGGGGCCGGCCCGGGCCATGTCCGAGCGTGCGGTAGAAGCAGGACCAGTTGCGGGTGTGGCAGGCGCCCTCGCCGTGCTGGTCCACCAGCACCAACAAGGCGTCGCCGTCGCAGTCGACCCGCACCTCGCGCACATACTGGCGATCACCCGAGGTCTCCCCCTTGCACCACAGCTCCTGTCGGCTCCGGCTCCAGAACCACGTGCGGCCGCTTTCGAGCGTCCGGCGCAGGGACTCGGCGCTCATGAAGGAGACCTGGAGGACGTCGCCGCCCACCGCGTCCTGGACGACCGCGGCCACCAGGCCGTCGTCGTCGAAGCGCACCGCGTCGAGCAGGTCGTCGTCGACGGTCAGGGCGGACGGGCCGGGCGGGGGGGTCACGGCGGGCTCACAGGTACAGGCCTGTGCCGCCGTCGATCCGCTCGGAGGCCACGGCGTGGATGTCCCGCTCTCGCAGGATCACGTACTCCTCCCCCTGCACCTCCACCTCGAAGCGGTCCTCGGGGTTGAACAGCACCTTGTCGCCCGGCTTGACCGTGCGCACGTGGGGGCCGACGGCCACGGTGTCGGCCCAGGCCAGTCGGCGCGAGACCTGGGCGGTGGCCGGGATCAGGATGCCGGCACGCGACCGTCGCTCGCCCTCGGCCTGGGAGACCTGGACGAGCACCCGGTCGAACAGGACGGTGATCGGCTGCTTGGGGTCGGTCGCCGGCGACGATTCCTTCGGTGCCACACCGGCACGATACCGCCCGGCCAGGGCATTCCGTTCCGGAGCGGCGGCCCCCGAACCGGCCTCAGGCGGTCCCGGGGCCCTCGACCGGTCGCACGGCCAACCCGGCCGCCGCCAGGTGCGCCTTGGCCTCGGCCACCGTGTACTCACGGCGATGGAAGATCGAGGCGGCGAGGACGGCGTCGGCCCCGCCGACGACCGCCCCCTCCACCAGGTGCTCGAGGGTGCCCACGCCACCGGAGGCCACCACCGGCACGTTGACGGCGTCCACGACCGCCCGGGTGAGCGGGAGGTCGAACCCCTGGCGGGTGCCGTCACGGTCCATGGAGGTGAGGAGGATCTCGCCGGCCCCCGACTGGGCGCACCGCTCGGCCCAGGCGACGGCGTCGAGGTCGGTCTCCTGGCGGCCCCCGTGGGTGAACACCGTCCAGCCCCGACCGTCGGCCCGGGACCGGGCGTCGATGGCCACCACCACGCACTGCGCCCCGAACTCGGTCGCCAGGTCCGAGATCAGCTCGGGGCGTTCGAGCGCCGCCGTGTTCACCGCCACCTTCTCGGCCCCGGCCCGCAGCAGCCGCCGCCCGTCCTCGGCACTGCGCACGCCGCCGCCCACCGTGAAGGGGATAAAGACCCGTTCCGCGGTGCGGGCCACGAGGTCGACCATCGTGTCGCGGGCGTCGGACGAGGCGGTGATGTCGAGGAACGTCAGCTCGTCGGCCCCCTCGGCGTCGTAGCGCCCGGCCAGCTCGACCGGGTCGCCGGCGTCGACCAGATCGACGAAGCGCACCCCTTTGACCACCCGGCCGGCGGTGACGTCGAGGCAGGGGATCACCCGGGTGTTGCGCACGCGGCGATCGCCTCCTCGACCCCCACCCGGCCGTCGACCAGGGCCTTGCCCACCACCACGCCGGCCAGCCGGCGCACCGGGCCTCCCGCCGGCGGCGCGGCGACCCTCAGCCCGGCCAGCGCCCGCAGGTCGTCCGCCGATCCGACCCCGCCCGAGGCCACCACCGGCAGGGCGGTCAGTCCGAGGACCCCGGCCAGCCCGTCGAGGTCGGGTCCGGCCAAGGTGCCGTCGCGCTCGATGGCGGTGACCACCACCGCACCCAGGGGGGCTCCGGCCAGGTGGTCGAGGAGCTCGGCCACGGTGCGGCCCGACCCCGTGGTCCACCCCCGCGCCGCCGCCTCCAAGGACCCGTCGTCGCGCCGGCGGTAGTCGAGGCCCAGAGCCACCCGGTCGGGGTGGCCGGTGGCCAGTTCCCCGGCCAGGTCGGGGTCCTCGAGGGCCGCCGTGCCCAACACCACCCGGGCCACCCCTGCACCCAGCAGCTCGTCGACGTCGGCGGCGCTGCGCACCCCTCCCCCGCTCTGCACCGGCACCGTCGCCCGGGCGGCGATGTCGAGCACCACCGCCCGGTTGACTGGTTCGCCGGTGCGGGCGGCGTCGAGATCCACGACGTGCAGCCAGCGGGCCCCGGCGTCGACCAGGCGGCTGGCCAGGGCGACCGGGTCCCCGTAGCCCTGCTCACGCCCGAAATCCCCCTGGACGAGGCGTACCGCGGCGCCGCCCCGCAGATCGATGGCCGCCAGCAGGTCCATCACCACCCCACCCCCCGCACGGCGCCGCCCGCAGCCGGGCCGCCCCCCACCGCCGGGCCGGCGGCCGCCCGGTCCCGCCCGGTCACGACGGGGGGGCGCCGTCGGCGCAGCGGGCCACGAAGTTGGCCAGCACGGCCAGGCCGGTGGCGCTGGACTTCTCGGGGTGGAACTGGGTGCCCCAGACGTTCCCCCGCTCGGAGGCCGCGGCCACCGGGCCCCCGTAGTCGCAGGTGGCCACGGTGTCGGCGGTGATCTCCGGTGCGTAGGAATGGACGAAGTAGACCCAGGGTGACGGGCCCAGGCCGGCCAGCAGCCCCGAGTCCGGGCCCCGGCGCACGAGCGGGTTCCACTGCATCTGCGGGAGCTTCACCGCGCCGCCCACCCGGCGGACCGCTCCGTCCAGCACCCCCAGGCCGGGGGTGCCCGGGCTCTCCTCGGAGCTGGCGTGGAGCAGCTGGAAACCGACGCACACCCCGAGGAACGGGACCCCACGGCCGATCGCCGCCAGGGCGGGGGCCCGCAGGCCCGAGGTGGCCAGGGCCTCGGCGCAGCGGCCGAAGGCCCCGACACCGGGGAGCACGACCCCCGCGGCGTCGTCCACCTCGGCGGGCTCCGAGGTGAGCCGGGCCCGGGCCCCGAGGTGCTGGAGGGCCTTTTCGGCCGAGCGGAGGTTGCCGATGCCGTAGTCGAGGACGGCGATCGGCCCCGGTCCGGGGCCGGGCGCGCTCAAAGGGAGCCCTTGGTGGAGGGTATCCCCACCCCCTCGACCCGCACGGCGTCGCGCAGGGCGCGGGCGACCCCCTTGAAGGTGGCCTCCACCACGTGGTGGGTGTTCTTGCCCTCCCTTTCGGTGATGTGCAGGGTCAGGCCGGCCGCCGTGGCGAAGGCCCGCCAGAACTCCTCGGCCAGCTGCGGGTCGAACGGGGGCGAGCCCAGCCCTGGGGTGTCGGGGGCGAAACGGACGTCGTAGGCGAAGTAGGGCCGCCCCGAAAGGTCGAGGGCGACCTCGACGAGGGCCTCGTCGAGCGGGAGCAGCAGCGAGGCGAACCGGCGGATCCCGACCTTGTCCCCGAGCGCCTCGGCCAGGCACTGGCCGGTGACGATCCCCACGTCCTCCACCGTGTGGTGGGCGTCGACGGCGAGGTCGCCTTCGGCCCGGACATCGAGGTCGAAGCCCCCGTGCCGGCCCAACTGCTCGACCATGTGATCGAAGAACGGCAGCCCGGTGTGCACGTCGACCCGGCCGCTACCGTCGACGGTGAGGTCCACCTCCACCCTCGTCTCCTTGGTCGCCCGCCGGGCGCTCGCCCGTCGGGCTCCGCCGTCAAGGCCGTCGTTCATCGCAGGCTCTCCTCCAGGGCTTCTAAGAACCGGTTGTTCTCCGACGGGGTGCCCACCGTGACCCGCAGGCATCCCGGGAGCCCGGCCCAGCTCGCGCAGTTGCGCACCAGGACGGACCGCTCCAACAGGGCCCGCCACACCCCGTCGGCCGGCTTCGAGAGCGGCCGGAACAGGATGAAGTTGGCGTCGGAGGGCCAGGACTCCACCGGCAATGCTGCCAGACCGGCGGCTACCCTCCCGCGCTCCTCGGCGATCAGGGCGACCCGGGCCTCCATCTCGGCCGTGTAGCGCAGGGCCAGCACTCCCGCCGCCTGGCTCAGGGCCGACAGGTGGTAGGGCAGGGTGGCCGCCTCGCAGGCCCCCACAACCTCGCGGTCGGCGACCAGGTAGCCGAGACGTGAGGCCGCCATCGACCACGTCTTGGAGAAGGTCCGCACCACCACGAGGCCCGAACCGGGGCCGGCGGCCCCCGGGCCCTCGCGCAACGAGAGGGCCGACCACGGGGCGAACTGACCGTAGGCCTCGTCCACCACCACCAGCCCCGGGGCGTGCTCGAGGACGCTGCGGACCAGCCCGGCCGGTTCCGCCCGCCCGGTCGGGTTGTTGGGCGAGCAGAGGAAGGTCACCGTCGGCGCGGTCTCGGCCAGCAGCCGCAGCGCCTCGGACTCCTCCACCCGGAAGCCGGCGTCGCGGCGGCCGGCCACCACCTCGGTGCCGGTCAGGCCGCAGATGTGGGCGTGGAGGGTGTAGGTGGGCTCGAAGAGCAGGGCCCGGCGCCCCGGGCCGCCGTAGGCCAGGAGCAGGCTCTGGAGGACCTCGTTGGACCCGTTGGCGCAGAAGACCTCGTCGGCCCCCACCCCGTGCAGCTCGCCCAGGGCGCTCCGCAGGGCGGCGGCCGAGCGGTCGGGGTATCGGTTGAACTCGATCCGCTCCACGGCGCCGGCGAGGTCGTCGCGCCAGCTCTCGGGCGGTGGGAACGGCGACTCGTTGGCGTTCAACCGGACCGTCGCCGCCACCTGCGGGGAGTGGTAGCCGTCGAGGGCCGACAGGTCGGCCCGGCGCGGCGGGACCGCGCTCACGACCGCAGCCGGATCGACTCGGCGTGCGCCGGCAGGCCCTCGACAGTGGCCAGGGTGATCACCGCCGGCCCCAGCTCGGCGATGGCCCGACGGTCGGCCGATACAGCGTGGAGGTGACGTCGGAAGTCGTCGGCCCGGAGCGACGAGGCGAACCGGGCCGTGCGGTTGGTCGGCAGCACGTGGTTGGGCCCGGCCACGTAGTCGCCCAGGCTGGCCGGGGCCCAGAGCCCGCAGAACACGGCGCCGGCCGAGCGGACCAGCGGCAGCAGGTCCTCGGCCCCCTCGACCAGGAGCTCGAGGTGCTCGGGGGCGACGGTGTTGGCCACCGACAGCGCCTCGGCCACCCCGTCGACCAGGCAGGCGTAGCCGCCGGTGGCCACGGTGGCCTCCAGATCGGCCCGGCGGGGCGAGGCGGCGACCAGCGCGTCCACGGCGGCGGAGACCTCGGCCGCCTTCTCGGCCGACCAGGTCACTAGCCAGGCCAGACCGTCCGGGCCGTGCTCGGCCTGGACCACCAGGTCGACGGCGGCCAGGTCGGCCGGGGTCTCGGGCCCGGCCACGACCACCACCTCGGACGGGCCGGCGAAGGCCGAGGCCACGCCGACGGCGCCGGAGACCTGACGCTTAGCCTCGGCCACGTAGCGGTTCCCGGGGCCGACGATGACGTCCACCCGGCGCAGGGTGGCGGTCCCGTAGGCCATCGCCCCGACGGCCTGGGCGCCGCCCACGCAGTAGACCTCGTCGATCCCGGCCACCGCCGCCGCCGCCAGGGTGGCGTCGTCGATCCGGCCCGACGGCCCCGGGGGCACGCACAGGACGACCTCGGCCACCCCGGCGACCCGGGCCGGGGCGGCGCACATGAGGACGGTCGAGGGATAGCGGGCCCGACCCCCCGGGGCGTAGCAACCGGCCCGCTCGACCGGCCGGGGCAGGTGGCGGACGGTGACCCCTCCCGACGAGAAGTCCCCCGGGGGGGTTCCCTCACACGCGTGGTAGTCGCTGATCCGACGCCAGGCCAGCTCGAGGGCGCCCACCAGCTCGGCCGGCACCCGGTTGCGGGCCGCCTCGACCTCGGACCGGGGGACCCGCAACGACGGGGGGGACACCCCGTCGAACTGCGCGGTCAGGGCGGCCAGGGCCCGGTCACCCTCGGCCCGGACCCGGGTGAGGATCGAGGCGACGGCGTCGCGCACGTCGACGCCCGGGTCGGGCGGCCGGGGCAGCACGGCGTCGAAGGGCCCCGGCTGGCCGCGCAGGTCCAGGAGGGAGAGCGGCATGGGGCCACGATGCTACCTGGGGCGATGTGCGCCCCGGCCCGGTGACCGGGTCCGCCGGCCCGACCCTCCGGCGGCCGGGCGGCGGCGGCGGCGCCGGGGCGCGCCCGGATGGGTCATCATCGGGTGGTGACCCAACGCGCCGAGCTGTCATCGCTCACGTCCTCGCTCGACGAGCTGACCCGCCGGGTCACCGCCATGGCCGAGTCGGCGCGCGACACCGAGCAGGAGGACCTGGCGGCCGAGCTCTTCGGGGTCGAGCGGGCGCTCCACGGTGCGCTGCGGCGGCTGGGGCGGCTGGCCGACGGGCGCCGCTGAAAGAGCGTCCGCTCAGACGGCGTAGAGGACCAGGTCGTGACCCAGCAGCCCGGCGGCGCTCCGCAAGGCGTTCTGGCGCGCCGCCACCACCGCCGCGTTGTGCCGGCAGGCCGCCTCGGCCACGGTCACGGCGATCAGATCGGTGGTGTCCGCCCGGGCCGCCAGCTCCCCGGCCCGCCGGGCGCTCTCGTCCCCCAGGTCCTCGACCTCGGAGCCGGCGAGCAGCTCCTCGAGCCGCTCCACCCGGGCCTCGGTCCGGTAGGCGTCGGCCACGGCGGCGGCCGGGACCACCGGGATGATCCCGTTGGCCAGGGCGGCCCGGTGCATGGCCCAGACGATGCGGTCCCCCCGGGCGGCCGCCCGGAGGGCCGCCGGACCGTAGACGATCCCCTCGCGGGCCCCGGGCACTACCTCCGCCGGACCCTCGAGGCCATGCCCGACACCCCCGAGAGGAGCCGGGCCAGCAGGGCCTCGCCGGCGGCGATCTCCTCGGCCGTGAGGGTCCCGGCCTCGGCCTCCCAGGCCGCGACCCCGCGCAGCCCCTTGCGGACCCGCAACTGGCGCTCGGCTGCCGTCGTGAGCCAGGAGCTGAAGGACACCCCGTCCTCCCGGGCGGCCGCCTCGACCGCCTTGGCCACATCGTCGGCCAGGGAGACCGACCGCTTGATCACCACACCCCAATGGTAGGACACCGAGTAGCACCGTCGTCCCCGCCCCGGCGCGGCGGGGGCGGACGCGACGACGGCGCCCGTGAAGGGCGCCGTCGTGCAAGCGGACCGGGCGGCGGATCCCGGATTCCGCTCTTGGTGGAACCAGGTGGCGGGAACCGGTTCCGAGGACATCTTATAGCAATGACAAGCGAAATGCCCGCCGTACACAAGCAGCTGACCTGGACTTTTCCGAGAACTTCCCCGGAGGGCCCAACTTTTCAAACCGTTTAGCACCCGTGCCGCACCCGTCGCGGACCGCCGCCCAACGCGCGGGCTCGGACCCCTCTCAGGCCGGCCGACGGGATGCTGGCGACTCCGGGCCGGGCATCCCCATGCCGGCCGAGGGACAGATGTCGGCCAGCACGCAGTCGCCACAGCGGGGCCGCCGGGCCACGCAGACGTTGCGCCCGTGGAGGATCAGACGCAGGCTCAGGGCACCCCGCTCGGCTGGCGGCACCATCGCGTTGAGCGCGTGTTCGACCCGCACCGGATCGGTCTCGGTGGTGAGGCCCAGGCGCCTGCTCAACCGCAGCACGTGGTTGTCGACCGGCAACCCCGGGAGCCCGAAGGCGACACTGCGAACCACGTTGCCCGTCTTACGGCCGACGCCGGGCAGCCGCACCAGGTCGTCGAGCTCGGTCGGCACCTGGCCGTCGTAACGCTCGACCAGGGCCCGGGCCATGCCGGTCAGGCTCTTGGCCTTGGAGCGGAAGAAGCCGGTCGACCTGATTATCTCCTCGACGGCTCCGAGGTCGGCCCCGGCCAGCGCCCGGGCGTCGGGGTAGGCGGCGAACAGTTCGGGGGTGACCATGTTGACCCGCGCGTCGGTGCACTGGGCCGACAGGATGGTGGCCGCCAGCAATTGGAACGGGGTCCGGTAGTCGAGCGCGCACAGCTCGGCGGCGGTCCCTGGGTACTCCTCGGCCAGTCGGGCCGTGACGACCCGGGCGCGTCCCTTGGGCGTGCGGGGCCCGGCCATCAGCCGGCAGGCTACCGGGCAAAGGCCCCCGGGTTAGCGTGAGGACGTGGCCGACTACCGCGTGCAGGTCAAGCGGCACCTCGGTCCGGCCGACCTGGCGGAGATCTCCGATCTGCTCGACGCGGCCGCCCGAGCCGACGGCCACCGACCGCTAGGCGAGCACAAGTGGCTGGACCTGGTCCGGGGGGGCCGGGAGGGCTTCGCCGGCTTCCTGGCCCACGAGGTGGTCGACGCCGAGCTGGTCGGCTACGCCCAGCTCTCGGCCGCCCGCGACGGCTGGGGGCTCGAGGCGGCCGTCCACCCGGCCCACCGCGGCTGGGCCGAGGACATCGGTCGGGCCCTGCTCGAGGCCGCCCTGGCCGAGGCCCGACGGCGGGGGGGGCAGGTCCACTACTGGGTCAATCAGCCCACCGAAGGTCAGGACGGCGACGCCGAGTCGTTCGGGTTCCGACCCGACCGCGAGCTCATACAGTTCCGGCGTCCGCTCCCGCTCGACGGGACGGCCCGGGCCGGTCTCGAGGACCTCGCCCTGCGCCCCTTCCGCCCGGGCCGGGACGAGCGGGCTTGGCTGGAGGTGAACAACCGGGCCTTCGCCGACCACCCCGAACAGGGGGGCTGGGATCTCGAAGTCCTGGTCGAGCGGGAGGCGGAGCCGTGGTTCGACCCGGCCGGGTTCCTATGCCTCTGGGAGGATGACCGCCTGGTCGGCTCCTGCTGGACCAAATGCCACCTCGCGACCGACCCGCCGCTCGGCGAGATCTACGTGATCTCGGTCGACCCCGAACATCACCACCGCGGCCTCGGCCGAGCCCTGACCGTCGCCGGTCTGGACTGGCTGGCCACCCGGGGGATGCCGTTCGCCATGCTTTACGTCGACGCCGCCAACTCGGCCGCGCTCGGCTTGTACCGGTCCCTCGGGTTCACCGAGGACCACCGGGACCGCGCCTACGTCTTCGAGGTCCCCGCCGACGCGCTCGGAGCAGGCCGGTCCTCAGCCGCCCGACGCGCCGACGGCCCGGCCGATGCCGAAGGTGATGCTGGCGGCCACCGCGGCGACGGCGAGCTGACGGAGGGCTGAGCGCAGCCGCGAGCGCCCGGTGAACACGCCGAGCATCCAGCCGACGGCCAGCGAGGCCACGATGCCGATGGCCACCGAGGCCAGGACGGCCGCCGTCCCCGAGCCGACCAGCCACGGCAGGAGCGGGAGCAGGGCGCCCACCCCGAAGGCCAGGAAGGAGGAGACCGCCGCCTTCCAGGGCGAGCCGAGGCCCTGGGGGTTGATCCCCAGCTCCTCTCGGGCGTGGGTCTCGAGGGCCAGGTCAGGGTCGCTCATCACCTCGTCGGCCAGCTCCCGGGCCAGGGTGGGGTCGATGCCCCGGCGGGTGTAGATGGCCGCCAGCTCGTCCCCCTCGGCTCGCGGCGCCTTGCGCAGTGCCTGGCGCTCGACCTCCAACTCCCGCTCGAGCAGCTCGCGCTGCGCCTGCATCGAGACGTACTCCCCCGCCGCCATGGAGAACGCACCGGCCACCAGGCCGGCCAGACCGGTCAGGCGCACGATCCCCCCGCCGGGCTGGGCGCCGGCCACGCCCAGGATGAGCGAGACGTTGGTCACCAGGCCGTCGCTGACCCCGAACACGGCCGCCCGGGCCCCGCCGGACTGGACGTCACGATGCTTGTGCTCGTGGAACTCGGTCTCCGCGCTCGGCGGGCTCTCCTCCATGGAACGAGCGTAGCGATCCCCCCGAGGGGTCCGGCGCTGGCAGAATCGACCCGTGTCCCAACGAAAGTGGTTCGATCAGTCCCAGCCCCAGACCCTTCAGGCAGCCACCATGTTCTGCTACCTGAACGCCGTCCTGGCCGTCTTCTACCTGCTCGTCCTGCGCTCGGTCAGCTCGCTGGTCCTCATCTTGCTGTTGGCCCTGGCCGGGGCGGCCCACGGGATCGCCAACGAGCGACGCTGGGCCTGGCGGGCCGCCATCGGCCTGTCGGGCCTCTACCTGGTGCTCCAGATCCTGGTCCTGTTCCTCGGGGCCAGCCTGGGCACCCTTTTGAACCTGCTGTTCGCCGGCGTGCTCTTCGTCCTCCTGGTCCACCCCCAGAGCCGCGAGTACCAGAAGATCTGGTTCCACTGAGGGGCCCGGGCCGCCCTCCCTTGCGGCCATCGGGGCGGGGCCGGGTTTGGGGCGCCGCGCAGCGCCTGATCTAACGTGCGGCGAGCGGGGTACCCGACCCCCGCGGGCAGCCCAGCCAGCGAGGAGCGAGCGATGAGCACCACCGTGCACGGCGTCGACGAATTCCAACCCCTGGTCGGCACCCATCTCGGCTACAGCGACTGGGAGCGGGTCGACCAGGACCGGGTGAACCTGTTCGCCGACGCCACCGGCGACCACCAGTGGATCCACGTCGACCCCGAACGGGCCAAGACCGGCCCCTTCGGGGGGGCGATCGCCCACGGCTACCTGACCCTCTCGCTGGCCCCGGTGCTCCTCAACCGGGTCATCGCCGTCGAGGGGACGTCCTTCGGGGTCAACTACGGGTGCAACAAGGTCCGGTTCCCCTCACCGGTCCCCGTCGGCTCGGACCTCCGGCTCGGGGCGTCGGTGACCCAGGTCGACGACGTGGAGGGCGGCGTCCAGGTGACCTACGACCTGACCCTCGAGGTCCGTGACGCCCCCAAGCCCTCCTGCGTCGCGCAGGTGGTCTACCGCTACTACCGCTGAGCCGCCGGCGAACCGGCCGTGGGCACCACGAGGAGGGACACGACCGCGACGGCCCTGCCCACCGGGGACGAGAAGACGGCCCGGGTGCGCTCGATGTTCGACACCATCGCCCCGCGCTATGACCTGGTCAACCGGGTCATGACCCTGGGAATGGACCAGGGCTGGCGCCGCGTCACGGTCGCCGCGCTGGCCCTGGCTCCGGGCAGCGTCATCGTGGATCTCGCCTGCGGCACCGGTGACCTCAGCGCGCTGGCCCGGCGACGCGGCTACCGCACGGTCGGCGCCGACCTCAGCTGGGGGATGCTCGCCGCCAACCATAGCGGCGCACCGTTGGTGCAGTGCGACGCGTCGCGCCTGCCCTTCACGGACGGATCGGTCGACGGCATCGTGTGTGGCTACGCGCTGCGCAATTTCACCGATCTGGGGGCGTCGCTGGCCGAGGCGGCCCGGGTCACCCGGCCCGGCGGGCGCATCGCCGTCCTCGAGGTGTCGTCCCCCGAAGGGACACTGCTGCGGGCCGGCTACCGGATCTGGTTCGAACACGTCGTGCCGGCCATCGGCGGCGCCCTCTCCGACGCCGACGCCTACCACTACCTCCCCCGCTCGACCGCCTACCTGCCACCCGAGGCCCGGTTACGCCGGCAGTTCGTCGACGCCGGGTTCTCGACCGTGGGTCGTCGACCGCTCCAGGGCGGGCTGAGCCAGCTCATCACCGCCACCCGATCCGGCCGGCGCCAGGCCCGGTGAGCCCGGCCCCCGACCCCGGCGAACTGCGGGCGGTCACCGTCCCCCTCGACGGCCCAGGCCCCGATCCCCTCGACCTGGCCGGCGCCGAGGGCTCCCTCTTCGCCGGCCCGGCCCTGGCCCTGGCCGGGCGGGGCCAGGCCGCGGTGCTGGAACTCCCCAGGGGGCTCGAGGACCCGGGCGCCCTGGACCGGGCGGTCGCCTGGCTGGCCGCCGTGCCCCACCGCGACGGGGTCGCCCGGCCCGGCTCCCGGCTCGGGGCCCAGGGGGCCCTCCCCTTCGACCGAGGACGGCCGGGACGCCTGGTGGTACCCGAGCTGACGATGGGTCGCGACGCCGAGGGGAGCTGGGCGACCTGGGTCGGACGGTCCGGTGCGAGCGTTCCGGACCACGACGAGCTGACGGCGCGGCTGGGCGCGCTGGCGGCCCGGGCCCCCCGGCGCCGGTCGGACGGGGGACCCGGTGGCCCCCCCCGGCTGCGGGCCCGGCCCGACCCCGCCGGCTACGCCCGGTCGGTGGCCTCCGCCGTCGCCGCCATGGCCACCGGGCCCATGGCCAAGGTGGTGTTGGCCCGCTGTGTGGACGCCACCTTCGCCCGGGCGCTCTCGGACGCGACCGTGCTGCGTCGCCTGCACCTCCAGGAGCCGGCCTGCACCGCCTTCGCCCACGACGTCGCCGGGGGGCGGTTCCTCGGGGTCACGCCCGAGCTCATGGTGGCCCGGCACGGACCGGAGGTGGCCTGCCACCCGCTGGCCGGCACCGTCGGTCTGGGCGGGCCCGACGACGAAGCGGCCGTCGCCGGGCTCCTCGAGTCGACCAAGGACCGGACCGAGCACCGGCTGGTGGTCGAGGCGATCGAGCGGGTGCTCGGGCCCCGCTGCTCCGCCCTGTCCGTGCCCACGCACCCGTCGCTGGTCCGGCTGCACTCGGTGGCCCACCTCGGCACCCTCATCCACGGGAAGCTCGCCGCCCCCGACCAACCGGCCGAACACGTCCTGGCCCTGGTGGCCGCCCTGCACCCCACGCCGGCCGTCGGAGGGGTCCCCCGCCGCGAGGCCCTGGCCTTCATCAGGGCCAACGAGGCGGTCGAGCGTGACCACTGGGCCGGGCCCGTCGGATGGGTCGACGCCGCCGGGGACGGCGAATGGATGATCGGGATCCGCTCGACCACCGTCTCGGTCGACGGCACCTCGGCCCGGCTCTACGCCGGGGCCGGCATCGTCGCCGGATCGGACCCGGCGGCCGAGCTGGCCGAGACCACGGTGAAGCTGACCCCGGTGCTCGAGGCCCTGGCCCCCGGGTCCGGGCCGCTGCTCGGGGGCTGAGCCCGCCGCAGCGTTCGAAGAGGAGCGGGGGTCAGGGGGTGAACTGGGGCGGGCGGGCCCGCTCGGGCCGTGTCGGGCCGGGCTCGGCCGGCATCGCCGGCCCGGCCAGGAGCGGGAGCTCGACCACGAAGGAGGCCCCCCGCCCGGGGGAGGACTCGGCCCGGGCCGTCCCGCCCAGGGCCTGGGCGATCGCCCGCACGATCGAGAGGCCGAGCCCGGTCCCCTGCCCGGTGCGCGAGGCGTCACCCCGGTAGAAGCGGTCGTAGACCCGGGCCGCCTGGGCCGGGTCCATCCCGGGGCCCTGGTCGACCACGGCCAGGACGGCCCGGTCGCCCCGGCGGGCCACCTCCACCCGGACCGGTGTACCCGGCGGGGTGTGGATGAGGGCATTGCGGACCAGGTTGTGGGCCACCTGGCCCAGCCGGTCGCGGTCGCCGGCCACCAGCACCGGCCCGGGGGCCCGCAGCTCGACCGGGTGCCCCGGCGCCACCGCCCGGGCGTCGTCGACCGCGTCCCGGGCCACCCGGGCCAGGTCCACCGGCGTCATCTCGAGGGGTCGCCCCTGGTCCAGGCGGGCCAGGAGCAGCAGGTCGTCGACCAGACCCCCCATGCGGGCCGCCTCGTGCTCGATGCGGGCCAGGGCCCGCTGGCGGCCCTCCTCGTCGTTGAAGCCCCCCTTGCGGAGCAGTTCGGCGTAACCCCGGATCGAGGTGAGCGGGGTCCGCAGCTCGTGCGAGGCGTCGGCCACGAACTGGCGGAGCCGGGCCTCCGAGGCGGTCTTCTCGTCGAAGGCCAGCTCGATCTGGGCCAACATCACGTTGAGGGCCGTGCCGAGGCGGCCGACCTCGGTGCCCTCGTCCTGTCTCGGGACCCGGCGGGTCAGATCGCCCGAGGCGATGGCCCCCGCCGTCTCGGCCATGTCCTCCAACGGGCGCAGCCCCCGGCGGACCGTCCACAGGGCCAGGATGCACAGGGCCAGGATGACGGCGCCCGAGGCGATCAGTTCCACCCGCACCAGGGAGGACAGCGTGTCGTTGGTCGGGTTGAGCGAGATGGCGGTGACCAGCGTTCCCTGGGGGAGCGACACCGCCTGCAGCCGGTAGCTGGCCCCGGCGTCCCCGACGGCGCCGACGTTCACCCCGTCGGGCTCGGGTCGGTAGGTGCCGTGATGGCGACCGAATGTGTGGGTCCCGGGGCTGGGGGCGACCCGGAGGCTCGACGGCAGCTGGGGCTGGGGGTCGGGATGGAAGGTTGACCCCGAGGGGTCGTCGAGTGCCGTCTTGCCGTCCGGGCCGAGCACGATCACGTAGACGTCGGGGCTGATCCGGTTGTCGAGCCCCTGGACCGTGGGCGCGAGGCCGCGCTCTTCGGTGAAGATCAGGTACCGGTAGGCCAGGTGCTGGGTGGCGTCGAGCTGGGCGTCCACCCGGCCGTAGAGGAACGAGCGCAGGGCGGTGTAGGTGACGACGTCGGCGATGCCCAGGCCCACCACCAGCACCAGAGCCATGGTCAGGGTCAGCCGGCGGTGCAGCCTCATGGGCGGGGAAGGCGCAGGCTGTAGCCCACGCGCCGGATGGTGTGGATCAGCGGGGGGTCGAACTCGTCGACCTTGCGGCGCAGGTAACTGATATAGGTCTCGACGATGTTGGGATCGCCGGAGAAACCGTAGTCCCACACGTGGTCGAGGATCTCGGTCTTCGAGACGACCCGTCGGGCGTTCTCGAGCAGGTAGCGCAGGACGTTGAACTCGGTCGCCGTGAGCTCGATCGAGACCCCCTGGCGCCAGACCTCGTGGAGGTCGACGTCCATGACCAGATCGGCGAAGCGGAGCTCGGAGCCCTCGGGATCGTCGTGGCCGCTGCGGCGGAGCACGGCGTGGACCCGGGCCACCAGCTCGTCCAGGCTGAAGGGCTTGGTGACGTAGTCGTCCCCCATGGCGAGTCCGGCCACCTTGTCCTCGGTCGAGTCCCGGGCGGTCAGGAAGACGACCGGTACCCGGTCACCGCCCTCGCGCAGCCGACGGCACACCTCGCCCCCGTCGAAGTCGGGCAGCATGACGTCGAGCATGACCAGGTCCGGGCGCCCGCTACGGGCGAGGCGCAGTGCCTCGGCCCCGGTGGCGGCGACGTCGACCGAGAATCCCTCGAAGCGCAGCGCCGCCGAGAGGAGCTCGGTTATGTACGGCTCGTCGTCGACGACCAGGATCTTCTCCGCGTCGGACACCCGCCAATGATCGCAGAGATCGGTCAGGCCCGGCCGCCGCGCCAGGACGGCGCGGCCCCGGGGCCCCGGCGCAGCTCAGGCGCTGCCCGGGGTTGCGCCGG
>Ga0182024_10003165_pt1 | contig 39613 bp, 32 predicted proteins | sample P32metaG_FD_120480 | JGI IMG/M metagenome (GOLD analysis project Ga0182024, IMG submission 120480) | Permafrost microbial communities from Stordalen Mire, Sweden - P3-2 metaG (Illumina Assembly) | ecosystem: Environmental > Terrestrial > Soil > Wetlands > Permafrost | place: Sweden: Stordalen...
CCGTGGAAGATGCCGGAGTGCGTGAAGGTTGGTGACGTCCCGGGGCTGAGCACGGCGCTGGTCAACTCGGACGACGGCATGAACTGGAGAAAGCGCGAGTCGGCGCGCGCGACGTCGACGATCGACTTCTCGAGGACGCATGAGTTGTACTGGCGCGCCGTGTTCTCGAGTGTGTTCGCGTTGAGCACGACCTCCTGCTCCCACGTCCGCGTGTAGCGGCGCAGGCCCGGAATCCGGCTGTGCTCCGGCGTCAGGCACTCCGCGGCGATCACGTTCTCGCTGCTTGCCCAGATACCGGTCTCGGTGTTGACCACCAGCGTGTGATTGCCGATGGTGTGTCCCGGTGTGGCGAGCAGTGCCACGCCTGGTCCGATCAAGACGTCACCGTCGATCGGGAACAGCGCGTGCGGCGGCAGCGCAGTGAATGTGGACGCCTGGTACCACGGCACCTGCAACGGATGCAGCGCCTCAAGTGACTCCAGCTCGGCGCGCTGCACGATCAATCGCGCACGGGGCAGTGCCGCAGCCAGTGGCGTCATCGGCGACAGATCAGGATCTGGTTCGATGGTGCCGATCCAGCGACGCACGTCCTGCGTATGCAGGTGATCGAACGTGATCCAGTCGACATCATCCGACTCGATGCCGACGCTGCGCAGATGGCTCAGCACATCGCCGAGCGGGCGCGCGAATGCACGCTCAAAGGCTGCGGGGGTCGATTCGCTCAGCCGCGCGAAGTACGGCGTACGCCGGGCGAGCTCCACGTCGGTGGGCTCGAAGAGCAACACTCTCGGTTTGCCGTCCGGTTCGCGCCAGCGCACCACGACAAGCCGGTGGGTCAGTGACAGAAACGGCGCCGGAGTCATCGCCGCGCGAAACAGGCCGAACCGCGTTGGGTACGGCAGCGAGACGAGGTCGAAGGTGCCGATCCAGTCCGGCGTCCCGGTGGTCCGGAACCACTCTCGAAATCCTGGTGCAGCCTGCCGGATCAGATTGAGTTGACGGCCGGGCTGCGGCTCGCGGGCGACCGCTGCGAAATGCGAGATCGAGCTGATCTCCCCGACCGGGGGTGGGACGTGCGTTGCCATCGCGGTCCTCGGGAGTCTACGCGGTACTGAAACCTTGGGTCGATATACTCGATTGCGGTGGCCGAAGGAGTATCACGGTGAGGCGCTGGGGGCACTTTGTCTACCGCCGCCGCAGAGCAGTCCTCGTGGTATCACTCGCCTGTTTTGTGCTGTCACTCATCGGCTTGCTCACCGGCGGCCAGCCGATCAACGAGAGCAACTACGACGTCGAGTCGGTACGCGCCGCTAATCTCGAGGGTGCGCAGCTGCCGTCGATCACAGGGTCATCGTTCACACTGATTCTCACGAGCGCGCCGCTCACGTTTGGTCAGCCTGCGTTCGAGACAGCAGTCAACGCAGCGGTCGCGCCGTTGCATCGCGATTCTCGCGTGAGCGCGCTCTCGACACCGTACACCGTCGCCGCCGCGACGGTTCCATTGATGGTCTCCACCGACAAACACAGCGTGCTCGTGCAGGTGGGCCTGAAAATCGATTTCGCTCAAGCACGTGCGCAGTACGGTGAGATTCGCGGCGAGGTGCAGTCACCGGCGCTCAGCATCAGCTCGACCGGCAACGTCCCCCTCGCGTACGACTTCGACACGTATCTCGCGAGCGACCTGCGCAGGTCCGAGGTTGTGTCGCTGCCGCTTGCCCTCATCCTGCTCGTGATCGTGTTCACCACAGGAGTGGCTGCGCTGCTCTGTCTCGGCGTCGGAGTCTTCGCGGTGCTCGGCGGTGTGGGAGCAGCGCTCGCGCTCGCGCACGCCATCAACGTGTCGACGTACGCAGTGAACGTCGTGACGTTGGTGGGCCTCGGGATCGCCATCGACTACTCGCTCTTCATCGTGACGCGATTCCGCGAGGAACTGGCGTCCGGTCACAGCGCGGAGGATGCGCTGGGAACGACCATGGCAACTGCGGGCCGGGCCATCATGTTCAGCGGCCTCACCGTTGCGATCGGCCTGTCCGGGCTGCTCTTCTACACCGGAACCGCGCTCGTGTCGATGGGCGTTGCCGGCGCTATCGTCGTGGCGATATCGGTGCTGTACGCGGTCACCCTGCTGCCGTCGATGCTGGCAATCCTGGGGCCGCGCATCAACAGCATCAGGATTCCCATCCTGCAGCCCAAGCCGTTCGGCCAGGGCGCGTGGCATCGCCTTGCGACCTGGGTCATGCGCCGTCCATGGGCCGTTCTGATCCCGACGGTCGCGATCCTTCTTTTGGCGGGATCGCCGTTCCTCGACCTGCAACTTGCGAACAGCGACGTCAATCAGCTGCCGGTATCGGCTGAAGCGCGCCGAGGCGCCGACCTCCTCCAGGCACAGTTTCCGCAGGTGGGGCAGAACACGATTGCCGTGGTCGTCAACTTCGAGCGCGGAGGACCGACCAGTCCCGCCAACGTCGCAGCGGCGTACCAACTGGCACAGCGAATCTCAGCGTTGCACGGGGTCACCGGGATCCGCAGCTACGTCAGCTTGGATCCCACGACCAACCTCACCGCGTACCAGACACTGTACTCGCAGCCGAAGAGCGCGCTTCCGGCGCCCGTGCAGTCGCTGCTCACGAACCTCACGGGCTCGAGCATCGCTGTCCTCGACGTTGCCAACCCATACTTCGTCACCAGCAACCAGGCGCACAATCTCGTTCACAACATCCGCGCCATCGACACGGTGCCCGGAGCGACCGTTCAGGTCACCGGTGACACCGCCTTTGACATCGACCTCGTCAACTACATGATCGACCACACGCCACTGGCCATCGGATTCGTGCTCATCACCACCCTGATCGTGCTTACGGTCCTGCTCCGGTCGCTCGTCCTCCCGTTCAAGGCGGTGCTCATGAACGCGCTGTCCCTGAGCGCCGCCTTCGGGGCATTGGTCTGGATCTTCGACCAGGGCCACCTCTCGTCCATTCTCGGATTCACTCCCGGACCGCTCGACCCGACCATCCCGGTGCTGCTCTTCTGCGTCGTCTTCGGACTGTCGATGGACTACGAGGTGTTTCTGCTCACCCGCATGCAGGAGGCATGGATCCGCAGCGGCGACAACCGGACTGCGGTCGCTGACGGACTCGAGCGCAGCGGCCGCCTTGTCACCGGGGCCGCCGCGATCATGGCCTGCGTCTTTCTCGCCTTCGCGCTCGCCAGTGTCGTGACCATCAAATCGATCGGCGTCGGCATGGCGGTTGCGGTCATCGTCGATGCGACTCTGGTTCGCGCCCTCGTGGTGCCGGCGTTGATGCGCCTGCTCGGCAGGGCGAATTGGTGGGCGCCACGCTGGCTCCATCGCCGTGAGCCGGAACGCCAGGAGATCGTTCCTGCTGCCTGACACCACGCTCCCCGCCGCCCCGCCCCGCCCATCGCTGCGCGGGTGGAGCCATCTCGCCACGGTGCCGGTCGCAATCGCCGGCGCGATCGCCCTTGTCGCGGTCAGCGGGGGCAACCTCGCGCGCCAGATTTCCCTGGCCATCTATGGCGTCTGCCTTATCCTGCTGTTCGCGGTCAGCGCCAGCTATCACCGGGGACCGTGGTCGCCGCGGACGCGCCGCGTGTGGGGCCGTCTCGACCACGCCACCATCTTCCTGGCCATTGCCGGCACGTACACACCGGTTGTCGTCAACGTCCTGCGCGGGTGGCCGTCCATCGTGCTGCTCGTGGTCATCTGGGTCCTGGCCGCAAGCGGCGTCGTGGTCTCCACCACCGGGGTCCCCCTGCCGCGCTGGGTGACGGTCGTCCTCTACCTCGGCGTGGGATGGACCGTCGTGTTCTTTCTCCCCGCGCTCGGACAGCGCATTCACGCCAGCGGGCTCGCGATCCTGGCGCTCGGCGGTGCCCTGTACTGCGCCGGCGCCGTCGTCTATGCGATCAAGCGCCCTCGACTCTGGCCCAGGGTGTTCGGCTTCCACGAGGTGTTCCATATCCTCGTCATCGCCGCAAGCGCCGTTTACTTCGTCTTCATCCTCGAGACCGTCGCTCTGCAGCCCTGAGGCGACGCTAGTCGGCTCCGGCCACCACCTCGACGGGGGCACGCGAGCCGTTGGTTCCCTGAGCTTCGCGCACTTCGGCGAGATACTCGTCAACCAGCCGGCGTCCACGCTCCGGGTCCGAGACGGACGCGACGATGTGATACGCGGGCTCATCGGGATCGGGACGCACGAGGACAAAGCCGTCGTCGACGTAGACCTTGATCCCGTCGACGAGGTCGACGGAGTCGGTGCGGTGGCGGTCGAGCAGGATGCGCATCACCCGTCCCTTCGCCTCCCATGGGCAGAACTCGGTAGCGGTGATGTAGGCGACCTGCGGGAGCGCAGCACGCGCCTGGCTCAACGGGATCCCGACCTTGGCACGCAGCTCGAGCAGCTTCACCAGCGTGTACATGGCGTCGAAGGCGCCCAGGTGTGCTGGCCAGGCGAACCCACCCTCACCGTCCGACGCGATGCTCGTCCCGGAGACCGCTGACGCCCGGAGTACCGCGGCGGGCTCGCCGGGAGTCGCGCTGAAGCTTCCACCTTCCCTGCGCACGAGGTCGCTGATCCACATGGGCGTCGCCGCGGGCGCGAGGACGGTTCCGGGATTCGAGCGCACCCACCAGGAGGCAAGCAGCGCAAGGCATTCGTGCGGGCTCAGCACCACACCCTTGTCATCGATGATCGTGATGCGTTCACCCGTCGGGTTGATCATGCAGCCCACGTCGGCGCGAACCGTTCTGCTGATCAACGCGGTCTCGTCGGGCACGGTGCGGTGGTGCTCGCCCTCACGCATGCCGGCGTTGAGCGGAATGGTGGTGACGCCGAGGTCGTTGAGAATGATGGGAAGCACCGCTGACGCGTCGCTGTAGTCGTAGTCGATCAACACGCGGAAGCCCGCGTTGCGGATGCTGTCCGCGTCGACCGACGTGAAGACGTGCCGGATGTACCCGGGGATCGGTTCCCCATACTCGATGTCGCCCATCTCGTAGAAGCCCGCTCGCCGGAAATCCTCGCGAAACAGCAGGTTCTCGAGCTTGCGCTCGGCGCGCTTGTCAATCTGCAGACCCTCGGTGTCGAAGAATCGGATGTCTGCACTGCGCTGATCGAGTGGCGACACCAGCACGTGGATGCCGGCAGCACAGTCGGCGTCCTGTGTCGCCCACTGCGTCACTGGCACCGGAAGCTCGCGCACGTCGCGAGCCTTCGCGCCGGCACTGACGATGCCGCTGACGATCGCGCGTTTGATCATTCGCGATGAGCGCGCGTGATCCTGGCCGACGACGACACATGCTCCCTTGGACAGGGTCGCGCCGAACGCCGCGCCGAGCCGCGCGCAGAACTCCGGCGTGAGCTCCACGTTGATGAGACCGCCGAGTCCGTATGAGGAGAACAGCCCGCTGCGCCACTCGCCGGCCCAGATCACCGACTCGTTCACCGTCGAACCGGGCTCGACAGTCTTGCTCGGCCAGATCTTGACGCCGGCGCGTATCTGCGAGCCTCTGCCGAGCACGCATTCGTCGGCGATCACCGAGTTCTCCTCGAGCAGCGAGTCGTTCTTGATGGTCACGTTGCGACAGACGATCGCCTGGCGCAGCCTGCAACGTTCGCCGATGTACGAGTGCGGCCACACCACGCTGTTGCTCACCTTGGTGTTGTCGTCGATGACGCTGTAGCGGTCGATGACGCCGTGCTCGTTGACGTGCGCACCCGCCTTGAGCTTGACCTCGTCGCCGATGAACGCCGGACCGTCGAGCTGGACACCGATGCCGACCTCGACGCCCTCGCCCATCCACACGTTGCCTTCCCTGCGCCCCGAGATGTGGCAGCGCACCTTGCCGTCGAGCGCGTCCCAGTTCGCTTGCATGTACGACTGGATGGAGCCGATGTCGCACCAGTAGTCATCCACGACGATGCCGTGCAGTGGCTCGTGACGCCGCAGCATCGTCGGGAAGACGTCCTGTGACCAGTCCGCGTTGGCGCCTTCCTTGATGTGGTCGAGCACCTTTGGCTCGATCACATAGATCCCGGTGTTGGCGTGGTCGCTGAAGACCTCACCCCACGACGGCTTCTCGAGGAACCGCTTGATGTTTCCCTCGTCATCGGTCACGACGACTCCGTACTCGAGCGGGTTTGGCACCGAGTGGAGGACGATCGTCGCGTGCGAGCCGCGTTCCTCATGCGCGCGCATCACCGCCGTCAGGTCGATGTCGGTGAGGGCGTCACCGCTGATCACGAGGAACGTGTCGTCGAGGAGGTGCGCCGCGTTGCGCACGCTGCCCGCGGTGCCGAGCGGCCGGTCCTCAACGACGTACTCGATCTCCATGTCGAGCTCGGAGCCGTCGCCGAGCCGGTTGCGGATCTCCGCGCCGAGGTACGCGAGGGTCACCACCACCTGGGTGATGCCGTGCTCCTTGAGGAGGCGGAGGATGTGCTCCAGCACGGGCGTGCCGACAACCGGGACGAGCGGTTTGGGCAGGCGGCTCGTCAGAGGACGGAGTCGCGCCCCCTCACCTCCCGCCATGACCACTGCCTTCACACAGCCACCTCCTCGGCACCGGTCTGTTCGCTCAGATCATATGGCGCGATGCGAAGAATTACGCGCGTGGGGTCGCTCCGTCGGCGGGGAGCACCACGCGCTGATGCAGGCACATGAAGCGGAGCCGTTCGAGCAATCCGTCGATGACGACCGGCCAGGCGAAATCGGCCGCGTCGCGGCGGGCCGCCTGGCGCAGCCGCTCTCCCAGTGCCGGCTGCTCGACGAGACCGCGGAGCGCGCTGGAGATCTCGGACGGGTCATCCGTCTCGACCACGATGGCATTGCCGTAGGGACGGGCGTACTCCTCGCCGGTCGAACCGACCATCGCGACGCCGCCGGCGGCCATCGCCTCGAGTCCGACGAGACCGAACGGCTCGTGTCCCGAGTTGGCGAGCACCGCTATCGCCCCCACGTTGATCTCCGTGATCACCTGATCGGGGAGGAAACGGCGCAGGTGGACGATCGGGGCGCCGGACGTCTCGGTGAGGGCGCGCACGATGCCGCCTGCATCAGCCACCGGTTCGTACCAGTCGGTCACCACCAGCCCGCATTCGTCCGCGAAGGCCAGGACCGTGGCGCCATACGGCTCCATCCCGCCACGGATGAGCATGCGAGCAGGCACCCCTTCCGAGCGCAGCTCGGCGATTGCCGCGACGGCCTGAGTCCAGCGCTTGTCCGGGCTGAAGCGTCCGATCTTGAAGGCGAGGCACTCAGTCCCGGCGGCAGCTCGGATCGCCCGCGCGGCCGAGACATCCACCGGGGCGAGCGCACCTTCCGGGATCCCATTGGGAATCACCACCGGGTTGACGCCATAGGGCCACATGAGGTGCTTCATGTACTTGCTCACCGTGGTGATCGACGCCACGAAGTCGAGCACCGGCCAGTCGATCGCCTCGAAACCGAAGAGGTTGTTGGCATTCCAGAGCAGTACGGCGTTGCGGCGCAGGCCGAGCGTGTGGAGCTGGTCACTCAGCGCCTTGCAGAACCACGCGGTGTGCCATTCCTCGCACAGCACCGCGGTGATCCGTCCCGCCTCCGCGGCCGGCCGGATGATGCTGTCGATGAGCGCGTCGGGGAGCGTCGCCGTGAGCTCGCGAATCTTCGCGAGCTCACCCTCGTAGACACCGGCACGGTAGCGATCGCTGAGCGGCTGACACCAGCGGACGAGTTGCACCCCCTGATCGAGTTCCACCCCCGGCTTGTCTGGATCGCCGACGAACACAAGCGTCGTTCGGTATCCCAGCCCCGCAAAGCCTCGACAGAGCTCCCGAGCGCGAACGCCGAGACCGCCTGCCTGGCTGTACTGATCGGGTCCTTCGAAGGACACCATCACGACGTCGAGCGTTTCAGGCGTGAACATTGCCGCACAGTGTGCGAAACCGGCCCAAGGGGGTGCCGGCTTCGACATGCACCCGGTCCCTCATCGGAGCGTCGGTTGCGACCACGGACGGGGGCCGAAGCCCCCGGTCCTGGTCACGAAAGAGGCGAAGGACCGGCTGGCGGGCGCCGGTTTCTCCGCCCAGAGGAAGTGTCGCAAAGAGCCCGAACGTAGCCTCGGATGCTGGGACACAGATTCGTAACGAGAGGGGCACGTTGTCACAGACCTAGGAGGCGCTGAGCGTTCCCGCCCATCACGAGCGCCCGCTCCACCGCCGTCAGCTCCGCCTCCGCGAAGGCGTCGATGTAGCGCTGCGCGCGCAGCAGCGGGTGGTCGGAGCCGAAGAGCAGCCGGTCCGCTCCGCAGAGGTCGGCGACAGCACGGTAGGCCGTCGAGGCGAAGAGGAATGGTCCCGCAGCGGTGTCGAACCAGAGGCGCCGGCATAGCGCTGCCACCTCCGGCATATGCGCGTAGAAGGGAAGCCCCCCGCCGAGGTGCGCACAGACGAGGCTCAGCGCGGGGTGACGCAGGGCAAATGCGGCGACCCTCCCGGGTGTTGCCGTGCCCTTTCCGGGGTAGTCGTGGCCGACCGGTTCGCTGCAGTGCAGCACCAGCGGGATTCCCAGGTCGATGCAGGCCGCCGCGACCGCGTCGATCGCCGGCGAATCGAGCTCGAATCCCTGTGCGTCCGCGTTGAGCTCACCGGCACCACGCAGGCCCTCCTGGGCACAACGCTCCAGCTCCGCGATGGCTCCCGGTCGCGCCGCGCTCACCGTCGCGAAGCAGGTGAGGCGGTCGGGATGATCACGCTGGACCTCGATGAGGTGATCGTTGACCTCGGCGCAGAGCGCCGGGTCGGCAAACGGCCAGCCGAAACACACCGAGCGGTCGATGCCCGATGCGTCCATGGTTGCGAGCAGTTCGTCGGCCGTGACGATCGAGCGCGCGCCCTGGTGGCACACGTCGAACCAGGGATCCCGCGCCGCGAGGCGATCCCGGGCGTCGCGCATGCCGGGCGGCAGGATGTGGACGTGGCTGTCGATGATCATCCGAGCCAGCGCCCCTGGGCGAAGATCCAGGTGCCCGCGCACATCAGCACCGCACTTGCGCCGAGCATCGCCGGCCGGGCGCGTGGAAAGCGCTGGGTGAGATCGCAGACGAGCAGCACTGCCGGGAACAGCGCCAGGCTGTAGCGGGGTTGCGAGCGCCAGAAGGGCAGGGAAGCGGTCATCAACCAGGCGATGGTGCAGTACAGCGCGAGTGATCGGGGGATCCGTGACGACACCCACATCCCGGCGCAGAGCGCCAGCCCGAGGAGACCGTACGCCACCTCACGAGCGAAGATCGAGCGCGTCTCCCCGTCCCCCGCAGTGATCAACGTGTGCCACGTGGCGGCGAAACCCGTCCAGGGCGCCGTCGGCTGCAAACCGAACGACGGCAGCCGGTCCGCGTCCAGGAGCGCCAGCGCGTCGCCGATGTGCACCTGCATGTACAGGCCGTAGAGCACCAGCGGCAGCGCCGCTGCAAGCGTCATGAGCAGCTGCGGTCGCGGTCGCCATCCCGTTCGTCGGAGCTGCTCGATGGCGAGCGCGGGGATCAGCGCGAGTCCCGTGAGCCGGAATGCGCATGCAAGCGCCGCGGCAACGATGGCCTTGCCGGATTGCCCCGCCCGTGCGTAATAGAGGCTGGCGGCGGCTGAGGCGATTAATGTGCTCTCACTGAAGGGAGCAATGAGAAAGAGGGCGGTGGGCGCAAGCGCGAGCAGCCACACGGAGAACGTCGCCGCGGACTGGTCGCGCTCCGCGAGCACCAGGCGTCCGAGATACCAGAGCGCGATCGTCTCGGCAACCGCGTTGACGAGCCACGACGCGATCACGTCGTCGCGGGTGAACACCATCACCACGCGCACCACCAGCGGGAACCCGGGGAGAAATGCGTCGCGATAGTCGAGCTGCGCCGGGTAGCCGTGGGTGGCGATCGACAGGAAGCTGACCGCATCCCACGAGACCAGGTGGTCGTGGATGCCGGTCAGCAGCGGCGTCTGCGGGAAATCGATGATGAGCACGGCGATGAAGACGCCGAGCCAGAGCAGCCGCGACACTGCCACCGCGGCGAGCGCCGTGCGCCAGAACGACGACGCTGCCGGCCGCCGTGTCACGCGGGAGGTTCGAGCCCGTCAAGCATCGCCGGGTCATTGCGCAGCTCCCAGAGCTCGCGAAATGCGCGCATCACGACACCGACGTCGGCTCCCGTGGCGCGACCCGTGGTGCGCGGATAGTGATGCACACCGACATTCATGAGCCCGTACCCACTGCGGCGTGCGCGCACGAGCAACTCGGTGGACACGAGGGCTCCGTCCGCGTGCAGCCCCTGGCCGACCGCGCGAGGGAAGAGCTTGAACGCGCAGTTGACGTCGCGCGCGGTCGGTCCGAAGCCCAGCCGGACCAACCCGAAGAATGCCCGGTGATAGAAGCGCCGTACCCAGGTGTCCCGGCGCCTGATGCGGTACCCGCAGATCACACGGTCGGGCCCATAGAGCGCGAGCAGCCGGGAGATCTCGTTGGGGTCGAACTGCCCATCGCTGTCCATCAGGAACACCGCGTCCCGCGTCGCCGCATCGAACCCGGTGCGCAGCGCAGCGCCGTAGCCGCGGTTGCGTGGATGCGACACCACGCGAACGCGGGTGCCCGGGTTCTCGGCGCTCGACGCTCGCGCTGCGGTCGCATCGCTGCTGCCGTCGTCGATGACGAGAATCTCGAAATCGGTGATACCCAGCGCCGCAAGTGCTGCGGCGGTGCGCCGCACGGTTGTAGCGATCACCGCCTCCTCGTTGTACGCGGGAAGCACGGTGCTGATGGATGGATATGCGTGCATTGGCGGCCCCTGCTCGGTCACGTCAGCTCCTGCCACGGACGTCGTAGATGGTGATGTGGTCGGTGCGCCCGACGACCGGTAGGCCCTGCTGCGACCACCACGTGATACCGGCCTGCGGGTCGATCGCGCCCGGGTCGCCGAGCCGGTCGTCGATCTCCACATAGCTGATGCCGTATTTGTGCAATAGGCTGAACACCGGGCATGTTGCCTCGTCGGCCGTACAGCCGGTGTACATGGTCTGCACATCCGTGTAGCGCGTCTCGAAGTTGATGCCGTAGCTCCACAGCCAGCCGCCATAGCCCATCACCCCGATGCGGCCGGCCACGGCGAGCACCGGGTCATTGGGGCGGCCGAACGTCAGAAAGACCGAGCCTTGCGGGGTCACGCGGTCGATTGTCGATGCCAGCTGCACCTCCTGCGTGTTCGCAATCGTGTACGGACCTGTGATGGCATCCCCGGCAGGCGTCCAGGGCAGCAGACGGAGCACCACAAGGGTCCCGGTGAGAACGACCGGCGTCACGAGAACGATCGCGGCCACCCGTGGCCAGATGCGGCGCCACCAGTGGGCCGCGAGCGCGCCGATGAGCAACGCGATGACGAGGTACCAGTACACGAGCAGCTTGGTGTTGTCCCAGTTCCATGACTGGAACACCACGAGGTTGCACGCGGCGAAGATGATCAGCGCGCCCAGCGTGAGCTCGAGCAGCGGCACCGGAAGTGCACTGGTAAGCGCGCGCCCGACCTTCACGCCCATGAGGTGGAGGGCCACGGCAAGCACGACGAAGGTGAGGAGCGGGACGGCGATCCCGAGATTGGCCACCCAGAAGCCCCACCACGGCGCGGTACCGACCATCCCGATCGCGTTGATCGCGCCGGTGAACAGGTTGCCAATGGTGAGCACGAGCCGCCCGCCCGGATCCGCGGCGGTGCCGGCATTGGCAAGCCATCCGGGCTCGAGCCACGGATACACGTTGGAGCCATACGGCGTCACCGCAGCACCGTGTTGCATGAGCGCGAGCTGGGTGAGCCGCGCGGCGCCGAGCACGACTGCGACGCCGAGCAACGCGAACCACTCGCGCCGCCGCCGGCGCCAGAGCAGCACGAACAGGAGGATCGCGAGCGCGATCAGGGTCTGCACGTGGACGACCGGCAGCAACCCGATCAGCACTCCGGCAAGCACGAACGGTTCCCAGCTCGGCCCGTGGGATGACGCTCCCGCGAACACCAGCAGGAGCACCGAGATCGCCGCTGCGAAACCGAACAGGAGCGTGCGTTGCGGCAGCCACCACGCCAGCAGCGGCGTGTACCACTGCATATTGGGAAGTGGCGCCGTGCCGCCGTCGGATGGCAATCCGTCATAGGCACGATGCTGTGCGACAACCACTCCGGGAAGGTCGTGCAGCGTCCAGCCGACGATGGAGACCCCGGTCGCCGGGTGGCTCACCACGTACTGGAACGTGCATTGCGTCGCGCTGAATCCGTGACTCATGCACGCATCGGAGAACGCGCCGACGAATCCCAGGCCACCGCCGATGAAACAGATGATCACCGCGATCACTCCTGCCCCTGTGCCGAGCCCGACCCGGCGGCCAAGCGCAACCACGAGCAGGCCGATGATCAGCATCAGGATCCCGCCGGGAATGGCCAGCGCCAGCCCCGGTGCGAGCCCGAGCGTCATCAGCGTCGCGGCATGAAAGTCGGGGAGGAACGGATAGAGCAGCGGGGACCCGCTGAACAATGGATTGATCGGGGGGATGTTGCCGCCCTGGGCAAAGCTCGCGGCGGTGGTGAGGTGCTGCGACCAGTCCGCCCACACCGTCGGATACCCCGCCTCGAGGCCGCTCGCGTCCGAATAGACGGTGTGAGCGAAGATCGCGACGACCACCGCCATGCCGGCGGCCAGCGCCGCGATCGAGAACCATGGGCGCCGGTGGGCCCAGCGGTCGCGCGACTCCACCCATGAGGCGTGCCACGTCGCGCGCGGGTTGACGGTCAGCCCCGATATCGCGAGTGCGACGACCAGCGTGAGCGCCGGGCCTGCGAGGACGGCGACCGCGTTGAGTCCGGCGACCAGTGAGAGCGCATACGTAGCCCCGGCGCCGATCAGGAGCCCGCTGGCCAAGCCGATGGCGACCCGCTCGGCGAGGGTGAGGTGTGTCCTCACGAGCCCCGAAATGACACCTCCGGCCGCAATCGTCAACGCCGCGTCGAGCAGGACGAGGAAGGCGGTCACCCGACGTCGACCCAGATCCTCGTCTGCTGGTCGGCCGCGCTCTGCGGCATGGCGGTCCAGATCGGGTAGAAGAAGATGAAGGCTGCGAGCACGGTGCCGATCAGCGCGTACGCGACCGGCGCCAGTGACACCTGCCTGCCGCCGAAGCGGAAGCGGATTCTCCGGATCGCGGTCAGCGCATACGCGAGCGCGAGCGCGGTGAAGAGGAGCATGCCGAGCGCGTGATAGAAGAACAGGACTCGTCGCTCATTCCCGGGCACCCACATCATCCATGACGCGACGTAGCCGAGCACGATGAACGCCGGCACGAACCGTCGCGAGATCACTGCGGAGACGGTCACCAATGCCGCATACGCGATCATCACGACGAACGCGACGGCAAACCAGAACCCTGGATAGGTCCGGGCGATCTCGTACTGGGACGTCGGTTGTTGGTGGAACAGCGCGGTGAACTGCGCAGCCGTGTACGAGGTGTTGAAGTTGTTGGGGTTGTGGTAGCGCACCGCCGACTGATACAGGATGATCATCGCAACGAGCGAGCCAAGGCCGATGAGCGCGACGAGCAGGCGCCACCAGGTCGGGCCGCGTGTCACGCGCCACACGCAGAACAGCAGCGCGAGGATGCCGAACCACCAGATCGCTGGATTGCCCATGTCGGTGATCTCCGCAACGGGGCCGTTGTTGGGCTGCGATGTCGCGTAGAAGAGCACCGGGTGCTCCATGATCGGCCACGTGAGCCATAGCGACGAGTACGGGTGGCTGTGACATTCCTCTGCGTGATAACGAAGCGACGCCGCGGTGATCTGCACGATGTTGTCAATTGCCTCGACCGGGTTCGGCACGGTCAACGACCCCACGTGCGTGACTGGGACATTGAGGGTCTTCGGTGTTCCGGGCAGCCCGGTGACAGCGGGATTGCAGCCGGTGAAGAAGTACACGTCCGTGTGCTGGATCGTCTCGTAGCGCGAGAACGACGCCGCGAAGATCGCGAGCGCGATCAGTCCCGCTGCGACGTAGTGGAGGGTCGCGCGTGGACCCGCGGCGTGGCGCCACATGATGGTCTCGGCGCGACCGGGTCCCGCGATCCGGCGCAGCCAGGGAATGAATCCCGCGAGGTACGGGGCAATGCCGCGCATCACGATCAGGCCGCCGGCCACAACGAGCGGAGCGAGGGCGGTGAGCTTTGCCGCAAACGCGAGTCCGGCGACGCCCGCCATCACGTACAGCGTGGCGCGCCACTGTGCTCGGGTGCGTGCCTGCCAGTGCAGCAGGAACACGTAATAAAAAAGGGCGACGAAGAAGATGGCGATGATGTCGATCACGCCTGTGCGCGATTCGACGAAGGCGAGCCCGTCGAAGCAGATGAACAGCGCGGCGACCGTCGCGAAGAAGCGGTCGCGGCGGAGGCGCAGGGCGATGAGATACATGACCCCGACGAGCAGGCTGCCAAAGATGGTGGTGCTGAGCCGCCAGCTCCAGCTGTTGAAGCCGAAGAAGGCGATCGGCGGGGCCATCAGCAACTTGGCCAGTGGAGGCTCGGGGTCGAAGTACGACTCGGCGGGTTGGCGGAGATCCTTGGCCGCGTCCACCGGGAAGTAGATCTCGTCGAAGACGTACCCACAGATGCTCACGTCCGTATGGCTGACCTTCACCCCAGCGACCACGCCCGGTGGTCCGACAGGGACGGGCGTGCACTCCGCGCTGGATCCGCCGGTCGTCGGGTAGCCGACCCCGAGCGCGCTGATGGTCCCGGTGCCGCTCAGGAAATTCGGGAAGATCGGACTCGCGAAACGCAGTCCGAAGGCCACGAGCACGAGGGCGATGACGGCGATGACGTCGACCCGGCCGAGGTCGAGGAACCCCCGGAGACCAGCCCGGACCAGGGGCTTGCCACCGTCGGACTCGAGTTTGCCAGGCTCTGAGTTCAAGACTTCAGTTGACATCTCTTAACAAGAATTTGGGTTTCCTTTACTGCTATCCTGAGAGGCGAGCAGTACAGTCAAAGCCGCAGCCGGAAGGCGACTCATGTGTGAAACTCATTCCCTTCCTGAAAGGCCGGAGGGTTCCCCCTCCGGTCTTTTTTTGCCCATTTGCAGTCACAGCAGACCGGGCCGGCGTCGACGCGTTCCAGGGGGTTCGCTCACGCGAGGGATGCTGACATAGGCATCAGCCTCGCGGCGCGGCGGGTCTCAGGCGGCGGTCGAGATCCGGGAGGCGCCGGTCGGAGCGATGGCGAGCATTCGATCGATGGCGCCTCGAGCCTGGGCCGCGATCGCCGGGTCAACGGTGACCTGGGGCCCCATGAGTTCGAGTGACCGCGCGACCTTCTCGAGCGTGATCTTCTTCATATAGGGACACACCGCGGCCTCGGACGCGGCGAGGAATCGCTTGCCCGGCGACTGCTCCTGCATGCGGTGCAGGATGCCGACCTCGGTGGCCACGATGAACGTCGCCGCTGGGGAGGCCGCGGCTCGCCGCACCATGCCCTCGGTGGAGGTCACCACCGTTGCCGGGCCGGCGATATCGCCCGACGACATCCGGTAGAGCGTCGACGAGGTGCAGCCGCATTCGGGGTGGATGAGCAACTCCGCGTCAGGATGCTCGCGGCGCATCGCGTCGAGCCGCTCAGGAACGATTCCCGCATGCACGTGGCACTCGCCCATCCAGACGTGCAACATGCGCCCGGTGACGCGCTCCAGGTGGGCGCCGAGGAACATGTCGGGACAGAAGAGGATCTCTCGATCGAGTGGGATCGAGCGGATCACCGCCTCGGCGTTCGATGAGGTGCAGCAGTAGTCCGAGAGGGCTTTAACCTCGGCGGTGGTGTTCACGTAGGACACCACCACCGCTCCCGGGTACTGCGCACGCCACGCGCGGAGCTGGTCCGCGTCAATGGTGGCCGCGAGCGAGCACCCCGCCTCGAGATCGGGGAGCAGCACCGTTTTCGCCGGTGACAGGATCGCCGCCGTCTCGGCCATGAAGTGGACCCCGCAGAACACGATCACCGACGCGTCGGTGTCGGCCGCCTGCTGCGAGAGACCGAGCGAGTCGCCGACAAAGTCGGCGATGTCCTGGACCTCCGGGCGCTGGTAGTTGTGCGCCAGGATCACCGCGTTGCGCTCGTGTCGCAACCGCTCGATCCGGCCCAGAAGCTCGGCCCGGCCCTCCGTCGCAACGTCCCGCTCTGCTGTGATCATCCCGCCATCTGTCCCCGCTTGCACGGGGGTCTATGGATTTAGGTCAGATTGACCTAAGCAAGTATAGCAGGCCGGGGAGGACCACCCGCGACCGGTTCACAACGAAGTTCCTTCGTCTACCGTTGGTGCCGTGACGGTGATCGGGGTCGTGGTGCGGCCGAGAAGCACGTTCGCCGCACTGGCAGCGTCGCCACGTCTCGCGCTGGGGTTCGCGGCGGTCGTGGGGAGCGGGATCGTCGCCCTCATTCTCGGGCTGATCGCCAACCAGATCAGCGGTGGCGGCGGTCCGGGAACGGTGGCGTCGCTCCTGCTGCCACTGCTGTTTTTCGTGTACTGGGGCGCCGCAGCCCTGATCATCGACGCGACGGCTGGCCTGGCCGGCCGCAGGGGACGGTGGCGTCAGTACCTCGCCGTGAGTGGGTTCACGTTCATCCCCTGGGTCGCCTACGGCGCTCTCGCCGTGGTCGAAGCCGCCCTCGGCGCCGGCAGCGTCGCCGAGTCCGTGGTCGCGTGGTTGACGCTCCCGCTCCTGGCATGGTTCCTCTCACTGACCGCGATCGCAGTATTGAGCGTGTTCGAGGTGACACCGTTCGTCGCGGTTGCCCTGGCGATGCTGCCGGACGCGGTGCTGCTCTGCATTCTCATCGCGCTGCTCGTCGTGGCCAACGCCTGAGTGTCCCGCTCGACAGCCGGCCGGGTGAACTGGCGCAGTCACGGCCTGATCCTGGCGAGCGTCGGCGCCGTCTATCTCCTGCTCGCGGTCCTCCTCTGCATCAACGCTTGGCGCGCGCCGTCGACCACGTACATCGGTGAGGGCCCCGACCCGATTCAGCAGATGTGGGGCATCGCATGGGTGCCGTTTGCGATCGGCCACGGGCTCGACCCGCTCTTCACACACGTTCTCAACCAGCCCATCGGGACCGACATCCTGTGGAGCACTCCGACTGCGGTTGTGGTCGCGCTGCTCTGGCCGGTGACCGCGCTCTTTGGAGCGACGGTCACCTTCAATGTCCTGATGACGCTGAGCCTCGCGCTCGCGTCGTTCTTTGCGTTCCTGGCGATCCGGCGATGGGTTCCCGGCAGCATCGTCGCCGCCGCAGTCGGCGGCCTGCTGTATGGCTTCTCCCCGTACATGACCGGTCAGCTCATCGGTCACTACAACCTCGTGCTCTCCGGCGTGACGCCGCCACTCGCGCTCATGCTCGCCGATGAGATTCTGGTGCGACAGCGCCTCCGGCCGCGAACGCTGGGCCTGCTCGGGGCGTTACTCGCAGTCGTGCAGTTCTTCATCGCGCAGGAAGTCCTGCTCACCGAGGCACTCGTCGTGGTGCTGCTTGCCGTCGTACTCGCGATCACGCATCGAGATGCAGTCCGCGCGCATGTCGGCTTCATCCTTCGGTCACTGGGATGGGCGGTTCCACCCACCGCGATACTGCTCGCCTATCCCACCTGGCTGCAGTTTTTCGGACCGGACCATGTGGTCGCTGCAGGCGCGCTCCACGGTACCGACATCTACGTCACGGATCCGACCAACTTCGTCGTTCCCACGGTTGCGCAATTGATCGCTCCTCAGGTGGCGACCAACATCTCATCGCACTTCAGCGGCAACGCGTCGGAGTGGGATGCGTACCTCGGGATTCCCCTCATCCTGCTACTCATCCTCGCGACCGTGCGCTTCTGGCGAATTCCGCAGATCCGGACGGCGGGAATTCTCGCGCTGATCATTGCAGTGCTCTCGCTCGGTCCGCACCTCAACGTGCAGCGGCATGCGTTTCTCGCGCTGCCGCTGCCGTGGTGGATCCCGGCACACCTCCCGGTGCTCGAGGACATCCTTCCGAACCGTCTGATGGTGTTCGTCGATCTGGCCGCGGCGATCATCGTCGCGTTCACGTTGCGACTCCTGTGGCTGACACGCTCGAGTCCACTGCTCAACGTCGTCGTGGCGGTCATCGTGCTGCTCCCCGTGGTGCCGACACTGCCGTCGCCCACGACGCGAATCCCCACCCCCGCAGCGTTCGCGTCCATGGCCCCGAAACCGATTTCGCCGGGTGCAACCGTGCTCTTCGAACCGTTCCCCAGTGACGACTTCCCGGATGCCATGCACTGGCAGGTCACGTCACACTTCGCGTTCGCGATGGTGGGTGGATACATCATCGGGCCGTATGCGCCTGGTGCGGAGCCGTTCCAGGCGCTCATCCACTCGCTCACGGTGACGGCACCGGTGACCGTCTCCGCAGATGACCGCACCCGGCTGCTCGCCGGACTCCGCTCGCTCGGTGTCGACGACGTCGTGGTGAGTGCCGGTGCCACGCCGGGCGCGGCGGCGCTGTTCACCCAAGTGCTCGATGCCCGACCTGCCGAGGATGGCGGGTTCCTGATCTGGCAGGTCCCGGTGTCCCGCGGGTGACCACGCGACTCCGATCGGGTGACAACGGGTGACCGGTCCGGCGCTTCGCGCCTATTCTGTGCCCGTGACTCCCGAACGGCCGCGTGGCGGCGCGCCAGTCGTCAGCCTCGTCGTTCCCACGCGCAACGAGGCGCCCAACGTCCAACCCCTCGTCGACAGGGTCACCGCCGCACTGGCCGCGACCACGTTCGAGATCTGCTTCGTCGACGACAGCGACGACACCACCGGGGATCTGCTGCTGGATCTCACGCAATCCAACCCGTCGATCCGCGCGCTGCTGCGTCAGGGAGCCGATCGCAAGGGAGGCCTGAGCACCGCAGTCGTGGCCGGACTCCACATGGCGCGCGGGCGGTACGTCTGCGTCATGGACGCAGATCTGCAGCACCCGCCGGAGCTCATCCCGGTCCTGCTCGCCGAGGCGGAGCGCGGCGCGGATCTTGTCGTCGCGAGTCGCTACGCGCCCGGCGGGAGTCATGCGGGCCTGGGGACACCGGTGCGCCGGCTCGTGAGTCGCGAGGCGACGTTCGTGGCGCGGATGCTCTTCAAGGAGGCCCGCCAGAGCTCCGACCCGCTCTCCGGCTACTTCCTCTGCCGTCGCGCCCTCATCGACGGGATCGAGTTCCGGCCCGTCGGCTTCAAGATCCTGCTCGAACTGCTGGTGTGCGTCCCCGACCTCCGCGTCGTCGACGTCCCCGTGACCCAGGCGGCTCGGGCCGAGGGTGTGAGCAAGGCCACCGCGCGCCAGGGGCTCCTCTACCTCCGTCACCTCCGGTCGCTCTTCTTCGATGTCCCGGGATCGGCACGTGTCTGGAAATTCGGGCTGGTCGGTCTCAGCGGCCTGTGCGTGTTTCTTCCCGTGCTGGCGATCCTGGCCGGCCTGGTCCGCCTGAACCCACTGCTCGCCTTCATCCCGGCTTTCGGACTGAGCGCCGCATGGAACACCGCAATGAACTGGCGCCTGACCTTTGGAGACCAGCGTCGCGGCGGCCGCGGGCCCCGACACTACCTGGAGTTCGCGCTGCTCAGCGGATGCGTCATGTTCTGTGTCTTCGCCGTGCTCGTGGACATCGGGGTGCCGAGCGTGGTGGCCGGTCTCTTCGCGGCGCTGGTGGCGATGCTCCTCAACGGCCTCGTGAACCGAGCGCACCTGCACCACAGCCCGTCGATGTGGGCGTCGGTCGCGATCGACCATGGTGTGCAGGGCGGCCTCGCCCGTCTGGCGGACGAGGTCGGCGCGGATCGCGCGTACCTGCTCCCGGCGCGAGGCGACGCGTCCTCGGGGCTGCCCGACGGGCTGCTCGCCCATGTGATCGCCCACCGGCGACCCGTGCTGATCACCGAGGCGGCGTCGTATCGCGCCCAGCGGCGATCCAACATCGAGACTGCCTCGAGGATGCTCGTCCCGGTGGTCCGCGACGATGCGGTCGCGGCAGTCGTCGTGTGCGAACGCTTCGCCCCGGGTGGCTTCGAGGCCGCAGCGCTGGAGACGGCGACGCTCGCGGTGGCAGCGATCGAGCCGCTCCTGAGTGCAGCCTCGAGCGACTCGCCGGAACGGCCAGAGGTCGCCCCGGCTCGAGCCGCGCCAGGGGCGGCGAGGTAGTTCCGACGGCGGCGGGGGCGCTCGTCTCCAAACGCGACCGGGTCGCGCAGCGCGGACGTGACGCGAGCCGTGCGGCGCTCTGCCTCACCGGGATCGTGGCGGCCACCGCGCTGCGCACTGCCGTGGGCGCGCCGGACACGGCGGCTTCGATACCGGCTGCCGGTGTGTTCGCAGGCGCGCTGCTCGTTGTCGCCGTCGCCGCGGGGTGGCGCCCGGGGCGGCATTCGATCGTCGCCACCGGGCTCGGCATCGCCGGTGGCAGCGCGCTGATCGCTTCGTGGGTGCTCACGCACGGCTCGTTCGGCCTTCATGTCGCCCCGATGAACGACGGGCTCGCCCTCTGGACACCGGTGGTCATCCTCGTGGCGGTCGCCGAGGAGATCGCCCTGCGCGGAGCACTCTTCGCCACCGTTCGCTCCTGGTGCGGTGACGGCGGTGCCCTGCTCGCGACCACGGTGCTGTTCGCGGTGATGCACGTGCCCCTCTACGGGATCGGTTCGCTGCCGCTGGACCTCGCCGCCGGACTGCTCCTCGGCGGCCTTCGCATCGTCAGCGGCGGCGTCCTCGCGCCGGCCGTCGCACACGTCATCGCCGATCTCGCGGGCGGGTGGCTGCTGTGAGCGCGCGACGAGGATGGGTCGTGATCCTCGTGTCGGTCGTGGCGCTGACGCTGGTCTGGCGGTTCCTGCCTGCCGGTTCGCCGCCGATCTACGACGGACAGTGCATCGCCGATCCGTACGAGACGCTTGGGAGCAGCCCCGCGCCCAAACCGGCAAGCACGACGTATCCCGCATCGAGCTCCTTCCCTGCGGCGAACGTCACCACCTCCGAGACCCCACCCCAGGCGCAGATCCTCGCGGAGGCCGGCACCTTCGACAACTCGACGCCGGTGACCGTGAGCATCACGCCGGTGCCGCCGCCGGCCGTGAAACCGCCGAACGGCACGATCGAGGGCAACGTCTACCGGTTCTCGGCGGTGAACGCTGCCGGGACCGAGCTCGAACCGGTCTCGCCCTCCCTTGCCGTCTTCATCCTGTTGCGTGGGTTGACCTCCTTTCCGGAGCCCACGATCGATCGGTTCAACGGGACGTCCTGGATGCCGATCACCACCCTGAACTCGGGGTGCGGGAACACCTTCGAGGTGACCTCTCCACTGATGGGCGAGTTCGCCGCCGTCAAGCCGGGTGGCGGTAGCGCGACGCCACCGCCGTCAGGTGGTGGCATTCCCGCGGGAGCGATCATCGGCGCACTGGCCGTGCTGCTGATCATCGCGGTGGTCGTGCTCTTCAGTCTCGACCGCAGGCGCGGCGCGGCTCGCGGGCGGGGCGCCTAGAACGACCTCAGGCGCGGAGCCGCGGGGTTCCGAGCCAGCTCTCCATCTCCACGAGCCAGCGTTCTCCGGGCGGCCCCATGCCTGCGCCGGGAACGCCGAGGCGCTGCAGCAAGCTTCGCCGCCCACCGAGCCGAACCGTCAGGTGATGGGGCAGCGCTGCCAGGTCCTGCGCAGCCTCGAGCGCTGTGTCCTGGTCGTCGGCCAGCCCGTCGATGAGGCCGAGGTCCATCGCACGCGTCCCGAGCCACACCTCGCCGGTGGTGACCCGCGCGAGCGATTCGTCATCGTAGCCACGTGCGGTTCGAACGGCTCCGGTGAAGCGCCGGAAGATGGCGTCAACAAGGTCGCGCTCGCGCGCCTCGTCCTCCTCGGTGGGTTCGCGCCATGGCGCGCCGAGGTCCTTGAACGGTCCGGTCTTGGTGACCATGACGCGCGCTCCGGCGCGGCGGAGCGCGTCCACAACGACCGGGCGAACGCTGATGACGCCGATCGACCCGACCAGCGCGCTGGGAAACGCGAGGACTCGCGTCGCCGCACACGCTAGGAAGTACGCGCCGGAAGCCCCGACGCCCTTGATCCACGCGACCACGGGCTTGCGCGCGGCGAGCCGGCGGACGGCGACGTACAGCTGCTCGGACGCGATCGCCGTGCCGCCGGGTGAGTCGATCTCGATGAGGACGGCGCGAATCCTCGCGCTCCGGCGCGCCTGGCCGATCGTGTGGATCAGATCGTCCGTGCGCGCCGCGCCGCCGATGGCGCCGCGGACCTGCACGATGGCAATCCGCCTGCGGTCGGTGACGCCGGCCAGGCGCTCGGACAGCCCGCGATCAGAGATCACCACTGCATGCTAGTCGGCCAGTACGCCTGGGCGGTCCGGCTCCGGTTCGCCCCCGTCGCCACCATGTCCCTCGGCGGCCGAGCTCAGTGCTCGCCGGCACCCCGTGCAGCTTCAGCTTCGTGCAGCGTCGCCGTGATCGGCTGGCCGCTGACGCCCATGACGAGCCCGATGGTGTCGCCGTCGTCCCAACCGCAGAGCGAGATCGTGGTGAGCGGAGCCGGGCCGGTCGCGGGGGAACAGATGAAGTCACTGCCGTCGGCGGTCGTGTTGACGGTCTTGCCGCTGCTCACGGTCACCCCGTCCGTTTTGAAGCCCGTGGTGAAATCGCTGAAAAACTGGGTGGTGGTTGCCTCGATGTTCGATCCCTGGGCGAGGAGGAGGACGAGCATCGGACGTCCGGCTTCACCGTAGACACCGCCGACGACGCGGGTGGCGCCGTGCGCCTGCATCACCTTCTGCATCTGCTGCGTCACGGCGACTGTCGCCGGCGTGCGGATCGCTGTGAGGGCGCCGACAGCTGATGGCGTCGTGATGGTGTGGTCGGGATGCGCGCGTCCGGCGAACCATTCGTAGCCGGCAAACCCCAGGATCCCCACGAGGACCACCATCAGGACAATCCCCATAAGCTGACGAGCCGAAAGCTTCCGCCGTGCTGGGGCTTCGGGTACCGCCCATGCGGAGCGGTCTCGGTCAGCATTGGGGAGCGTCCTCGTCTCCCAGGCCGGCGCGTCAGTCTCGGCGCGTCCGCGGTTGGGCACGAACGCACCGTCGCGGCTGCGGATGTTCCATCCACTGCCGCCAGGTCGCACGGGCCCGGCTGGATCGACGGACTCGGGGCGCACGCCGATACTGGGTGTCGAAAGCCGCTGCTGGCCGACGCCAAGTGAGGCGGGCACTGCCTCGAACGCCGGAGACGGCCCTTGCGGGGGCGGTGGTGGCGGCGGCGGCGCCAGCGGCGCGGTCTTGAGTGTTCGTGGATCGGGCGTCGTCACCCGGGGGAGCGGGACGCGTGGGGCTGCCTCGAAGGCGAGGTTGGCGCCGCCCGGATCACGCGCCGGTTCGCGAGGCGCAGGGGCGCGTTCGAATTGTGCCGGGTCCTGGAACTTCTTGAACGAGAGGGGAGTTCCGCCCTCCGCGGTGTGCTCGGTCATCGTCTTCCATCCCGCATAGCGCGCGGCGTAGCAATCGAGATGCCCGCAGCCTATGACGGCGGTCACGCATCACGGGAGACGTCAGGGCACTGCTGCCGGAGTGTCACGGATGTGTCACGCCGTGCCAACGGCGTGTAGCGACCGGATTCGGACGGCTATCGGTAGTCGTGAGAACCCGGAAACGCGGTCTCGGGAGTCCTCGGTCCTGGACGGGCGACCGGGTTGCCGTCTGGCGTAAGCGCAGTGACATTCTCCACGAGCACGTTGACCCGGCCGTGCTCGACCTGGAGCCGTCCATCGACCATCAGCAGGGGATGACGGCTCACCTCGAGGGTTCGCTGCACCACCGGGGGCCGGAACACCAGGTCGAGGTGAGCGTCCTCATCAGCCAGCGTGAAGAAGCGGAAGCCGCGTGCCGTCGACGGCTGCTGGCGTGTGATGACCAGTCCCGCGACTCGGATTCTCGTGCCGTCCACGAGGTCGCGCACCTTGCTGAGCGGCACACAGCCGAGCGTGTTGAGCTGTTCGCGCATGAACGACACGAGGTGGGGACCGGTGCTCACCTCGGTGAGCGCGTACTCGGTGTTCACCCGGGTGCGCTCGTCCATCTCGGGCAGCGGCGGTGGCTGCGCCGGGAGCGATACCAGCGGTGGCACCGGGTCGGCACTCGAATCGTGCGGTGTGTGCGGCGCATCGCCGAGCCGGTTGCCGGCGATCGCGCCGCTTCCTCGCGGAGGACCGGTCACCACCGCCGCAGCGATGACCGATTGATCGGCCGGCGCGACGGTCGCTCTCCGGCGTTTGCGCGGCGGCAGCGACTCCTCGGTCTCCTTGAGCGTCCAGAGCAGTTGCCGGCGCGACCTGCCGGCGGCCACGGCGTCGAAGGCGCCGACGCGGATGAGGTTCTCCATCGCAACCCGCGGCAGGAGCGTGTGCTTCCAGAACTCCGCCACCGAGGCGTTGGCCCCTGCCACCACCGCGTCATCGCACGCTGCACGTGCAGACGGGCCGAGCCCGCGCACGTACGCGAATCCGAGCCGTATCCCGAAGTCCGCCGGTCCGACGGCTTCGACGAGACAGCGTGCCCGGCTTTTGGTGACGTCGACCGGCAGGATCCTGACCCCATGCCGCTTGGCGTCATCGACAAGGACCGACGGATGGTAGAAGCCCATCGGCTGCGCGTTGAGCAGCGCGCACGTGTAGTGCGCCGGGTAGGTCATGCGCAACCACGCCGTTTCATATGCGGTCCGAGCGAACGCCGCGGCGTGTGACTTGCAGAACCCGAACTCCGCGAAGCCGGCGACGCTCTTGAAGATCTGCTGCGCCACCGGCTCATCGAGGTCGTGCTCGACGCAGCGACGGACGAAGCCCTCACGGAGCTCCTCCATCTCCACCCGCGAGCGATGCCGGTTCATGGCACGGCGAAATCGATCCGCTTCACCGGCGGTGTACGCGGCGATCTCCATGACGATGCGCAGGATCTGCTCCTGGTACAGGACCACGCCGCATGTTTCTGCCAGGATCGGCTCTAACTTGGGATGCAGGTAGGTCACCGGCTCGAGTCCCTGGCGGCGGCGGAGGTAGGGATGGACCGCATCGCCCTGGATCGGACCGGGGCGGATGATCGCCACCTGGACGATCAGATCGTTGAAACAGCGAGGCTGCGACTGCCAGAGCGATTGCTGCTGCGCGCGCGACTCGATCTGGAAGAGCCCGATGGTGTCGACCTTGCAGATCACATCGTAGACACGCTGGTCTTCGAGGGACAGCGCATCGAGATCGGGCCGCTGTCCCGTGGTCTGCTCGACGACGTCGAGGCACTCCGCGATTGCCGAGAGCGTGCGCAGCCCGAGCAGATCCATCTTGATGAGCCCGAGATCCTCGATGTCGTCCTTGTCGAACTGCACGACGACCCGTCCCGGCATGGTTGCCCGTTCCACCGGCACCACATCGACGAGCGGCTCACCGGTCACGAGCATCCCGCCGACATGAATGCTCAAATGCCTCGGCGTGCCCTCGATGCGACGCAGAACTTCGATGAACTGCTCCCATGCGCGGTTGGACACGGTGCCATCGTGTGTCGTGCCAACGCCGGCTGACACGAGCGTCGACTCGACATCCGCCAGGTACCAACTGTCGGTGTGGGTGCCGAGCTTGTCGATCACGGTTTCCGGAAAGCCCATCGCCGCCCCCACCTGGCGAATCGCCATGCGCGGCCGGAAGGTCACCACGTTGGCCACCATCCCGGTGCGATCCGGTCCGTACTTCTCGTACACGTACTGGAGCACCTGCTCGCGATGGTCGGTGGAGAAATCGATGTCGATATCGGGCGTGCCCTGGTGATCCTCGTGCAGGAATCGCTCGAAGAGCAGGTCGTGCGCAACGGGATCGACACGGGTGATGCCGAGCAGGTAGGCGACGATCGAGTCCGCCGCGCTGCCGCGTCCCTGTCCCGGGATGCCGCGCTCGCGAGCGAATCGCATGATGTCCCAGGTGATCAGGAAGAACTCGGCCAGCCGAGTCTTCTCGATGACGTCGAGCTCGCGTTGCAGCCGTGCAGCGACGGCGCGAGTCATGGGGTGGTACTTGAGCTGCACGGACTCCTGGCAGAGCCGGTAGAGCACGGAGAACGGCGTCTCCCCTTTGGGCACTGGGAAGCCTGGGAAGCGCACATCGCTGAAGTCGAGCGACACCTCACATGCCGCGGCGATGCGCGCTGCGTTGTCGAATGCCTCGGGGAGGTCGGGAAGCAGCGCGCGAAGCTCCGCCTCGCTGTGAAGACGATGCTCGCTGTTGGGCAGGAGCAGACCGTGCGCCGCCGCCTGGTCGAGCGTCGTGCGATGGCGGATCGCGGTGAGCACGTCGAGGAGTGATTTGTCATCGGCGGTCGCGTGATCCGGGGTGGCGCTCGCCACCAGTGCGATGTCAGCGGCACGGGCGATCGCCGCGCACTCCGCGACGAGCCAGCGATCGGCGGGATGGCGGTGATTGCTCACGAGCATCGCCGTCCGCTCACGTCCGAAGCACTCCCTCACCAGCTGCGCGTGACGGAGCGCCTCCCGGTGATCACCCCGGACCAGGGCGTCGACCACGGCACTGCGCGAGCCGCCGATCATCGCGATGCAGTCGTTGAGCTCCGCTGGATCAACACGGGCCGGTTCGCTCTCGACGAGCAAGGTCGTCGACGGCAGCCCAGGCCATCCTTCGGGGAACGGTCCGGCAGTCGGGCGGAGCGCCACCGGCCGCTCCGGTGGCGAAAGCGTCGGCCGCCGGGATTTCGAAGGTTGCGGGCGGCCGCTGTCACTCCCGTCACGACCCATCGAAAGCCCGTCGATCACCAGTCGAGGCTGGCCTTTGACGCCGGCGAGTTGCGCTGCGCTGACCGCACGGCACAGCTGGCGGTACCCCGTGCGGCTGCGCGCGAGAAGGCGAATTCGGGAGCCACCGGCCAGCTCGAGCTCGGTCCCGATGATCGGATGGATGCCGCGCTCCTTCGCCGCCTGGATCACTTCGACGGCGCCATAGAGGCCATTGCGATCGCAGAGACCGAGTGCGGAGATCCCGAGCCGGGAGGCGGTCTCGACCATTGTCCTGGGCGACGCCGCCCCCTCCAGGAAGGAGTAGTGGGAACGGGCGGCGAGTTCAGCGAACCCTTGCATGGGCACGGTGTGGCGGCTTGACACTACTACAATTTTGTGTAACTATCTGACCTGTCAGCCCGCCCCGGCACGCGGCCCCAGCGGGCGCCCACCTCAGGCCTTCTCCCCTTTCCCGGCCGCCGGTTCCCCTCAACCGGCGGCCACCAGGGAGGGGCTGCAGACAGTTCAGTCATAGCGGCGTTCCCGATGCCACGCACCGGTCTCGAGATCCCGGTAGAGATCGACGCACTCCCCATCGTCGAGGAGGCATCGCACGTAGTCGCGACGCACCGGGATCCGCCACCAGTCAGTTTCCACTCGCCAGGCGTTCACCACCTCGGCCACTCGCACCCATGCCGGCCCGCTTCGGATCGCGACCGGCGATCCATCCGGGCCGGTGCGCACTGCAACGATGCCCTCGAGCAGCTCGGTCACCGGGTCGCAGCCACCACGACCGGCGTCTCCCACGTGAACCGCCGCTCCGGAAGGTCGCCGGGATCGAGGGCGAGCCTGGGGCGGCGCACCGTGGCGGCACCGAACCGGCTTCGAAGGCGATCTGCCGTGGCAATCACCGCGTCATGGGCGCCATCGCCGGGACGAAGCAGATCGGCCTGCCGTCCTGACGCCGGGGTCAGCCGGGTGACCCCGACCCGAACAGCGGCAACCGGCGCCTGGGGCTTGAGCTCTCCGAGAAGGCCGAGCGCCACCGTCCAGAGCTCACCGACGTTGCCCGACGGTGCCGCGGGCACCACTGATGCCGAGATCGGTGCCGCCTCCTCGACCTCGAACACCACATTCACCTCGCCGGCCGCCAGGGCCTCGGTGGTGAGCCTGCCACCGAGCGCTGTGGCGCACTGACGGACTCCTCGAAGCAGGATCTCGAGATCCCCGGTGGCGCCGTCGAGCACGAGCCGCTCACTCCACGCCCGCTGCGCCGACGCCGGGAGGATTCCCCCGCTGTCGTCGCCGCGCGCGAGCTGGTACAGCCGGAGCCCGTCGGGACCGAACTGGCGCTGCAGGTCGGCCGGACCCAGGCCGGCCACCGCGCCGAGGCAGTCGAGTCCGAAGGCCGCGAGCCGTGCGGTGACCGCCGGATCGGCGGGCAGCACATCGAGGGGCAGCGGTGCCAGGAAAACGGCTTCGTCGCCGGAGCGAACTCGGCGGATCCGGCCGGGATGGCTCGCCCGTGCCGCCAGGCGGGCGACGAATCGCGATCCCGCCACGCCCACGGCAATCTCCACGTCGAGCACGCCACGCAATCCACGAGCCACTGCGGATGCCCAGGCGGCTTCGTCGGGAAACTCGGCGTGGCGGCCGGAGAGATCGCCGAATGCCTCCTCGTCGCCGGCTTCCACCGTGGGGGAGAGCCGGTGGAGCTCGGCGCAGACGGCGGCGCGCAACCGTGCGACCCCGTCAGGATCGAGGGGGATGAACACCGCGGCGGGGCAGGACTGCTGCGCCTGGCGGAGCGGTTGCCCCACCCGCACGCCGGCAGCCTGCGCCGCCTGCGAAGCTGCGACGACGGGAAGGCGCAACTCGGGGGCACCGCCCAGGATCACCGGCTCTCCGCGCAGCTCGGGATAGCGGCGAAGGGCCGCAAGCAGCCCGAGGTGCGGATGGCGAGCACAGAGAATGCGCACCTCAACCTCGCGCCGCGACGCCGGCAACATCCGCAACCGGCAGGGCGATGGGCTGCAACCGTGGCACGACCACACTGGGTAGCCCGACCACCTCGGCGGCGGCATAGGGGCGCGGATAGCGGAGCAGCACGGTGGCCTCGGCACCGGGCGCACCGAGCTTGCTCTTGCCGGTGGTGAGTCGCACCCGCAGCCCCGCCACATCACCATGGGCGCGTTGCCAGCCCGCGGCCCGGCAGACGAGCGTGAGTGATGAGGCGTGGCGCAGCGGAGCTGCGACTGGAGCCGGAGCGGCGATGACGCAGATCGCGCCGCGCTTGGCAACCGCTTCGGCAAGCATCGCGAGCGCGTGCTCCCACAGCGACGGCCGGGGCTGCTCCCCGCCAAGCGCCACTCCCACCCACGGCATGCCCGCGACCACCAGGGCTCGTGCCATGACCAACCCTCGCTCCCACCTCGCGGGGCCGGGTGAGATCACCAGGCAGGCATCGAGGTCCGCTCCGAGGTCCGCGAGAAAACCGGGGTCGAGCGTGCCCGCAAGGTCCACATAGCCGGTGTCATGCGAGCGACTGGCCAGGGCGACGAGCGACTGCAGCAGCGTCAGCCGGCCCGAGGGGCCGCGTCCGGCGGCGGCAAGCAGGGTGACCCTGCCGTGCGGCAGCCCACCAGGGGTGAGCACACCGTCGAACACCGGCACAGCGGTGGACCACGCGCCCGCCTCCTCCGGCGTTCCGCCACGGCGAAGTGCCTGGGGACCGTAGCGGGATCGAAGTGTCGCCAGAGCGGCGGAGAGGGAATCGGACATCGCTCCTCACTGGAAAAAGCCGCCGCCTGATGGGACGGAAAGCAGGAGCGCCGTGGCGGGAGGTCAGTGTAGCGAACAGATGTTCGACGCGCAAGCTGCGTCTGTGGCGCTACTCGCCATCGGGCCTGACACCGTTGGCGCAACTGCCTGGTGACGGGGCTCCGCTCGACAACAACACCTGGTGACTCTCAAGCGCGGGGCAAGATGGATCAGCCCTCATCTGCAACTTCGCTAAGTGCGTCCATGACCGCGGTCAGGAATGCATCACTGCCGCCGTGACCGGTGTCGCCGATGACCCGCAGCCTGCTGGTCGTCCAGATGTGAGACAGCCGCCAGGCAGTCTCCAGCGGACCGCTGACGTCAAAGCGGCCGCTGATGAGCACGCCGGGAATGTCGTTCAGGACGGGCGCATCGCGGAGCAACTGGCCGTCGTCAAGGAAAGCGGCGTGACGCCAGTAGTGGGTCACCAGACGAGCGAAGCGGAGCCGGAATTCTGGGTCGTCATAGCGCGGGTTGCGCACGTGGTCCGGGGCGAGTGAGACGTGCGCGTCTTCCCAGGCGCACCACTCCCGCGCCGCGTGACCGCGAACCGCGGGATCGGGATCGAACAGGAGCGTCGCGTAGGCATCGACGAGCGGCAAATGCCGGAGCGTGGGCGGCACCGCCCCCGCAAAGCGGTCCCACTCCCGCGGAAAGATGCGCCCGACATCGCGGGTGATCCATTCCACCTCGCGCCGAGAGGTCGTGGTGACGAGTGCCAGGATCAGGGCGCGAACGCGCTCGGGATACGCCTCGGCATACGCGAGGCCCAGCGTGCTGCCCCACGACATGCCGAGCACGGTCCAACGCTCGACTCTAAGATGCTCGCGGAGCAACTCGATGTCGGCGATCAGGTGATGTGTCGTGTTGCTGCGCAGATCCGTATCGGGCTCGCTCGCCAGCGGGCGGCTCCGTCCTGCGCCTCGTTGATCGAAGAGGACGGCGTTGTACTTGTCCGGGTCGAACAGGCGCCGGTGGTTGGGCCGGCACCCTGAGCCCGGCCCTCCGTGCAGGAAGATCGCCGCCGGCGCGTGAGGATTGCCGCAGCGCTCCCAGTAGATCTCGTGGCCGTCACCCACGGCCAGCATCCCGCTGGCGCTGGGTTCAAGCTCCGGGAACACCGTCCCTCAGCCGAGAACCAGCCATTGCCGGCCGTCGATGAGCTCGCGCACCACGTCGAGGTGACCGGCATGGACGGCGGTCTCTGTGATCACGTGCAGGATGAGTTCTCGGAGATCCCGAAGCCGCCAGCTGCCGAACAGTCCCTCGGGCCACCCGGCCGGTACGGTGTCCAGCGACGTCTCGACGATGATCGCGTTCGCGAGCTCGATCTCCCGCCGATAGAGATCGAACACAGCCTCAGACGCAACGTCCGGCGCCACCGTCCAGCCGGACGGCGCTGAGTACTCCGCGGCATCGATGGATTTTCCGGCCATGACGACGCGGAACCAGAACCGCTCGACATCGAGCGCCAGATGCTGGATCAGTCCCAGCGGCGTCCAGCCCGATGGCAACACCGACTGGCGCAAGGCGCCCTCGGGAACGCCTTCGAGAATGCCCAGAACGTGCTCGCGCTGGTTGTTGAGAGTCGAGAGCAGCGTTTCGCGCTCCACGAGCGTCACGGATTCCGGCATGGCTGTTCTCTCTCCTGATGGACGCGGGCTCCGGGAACCCTAGCCGAGCAGTCGAGGTGATGATAATGGCCGTCCTATGACTGAGATGCTTGCCAGCTACGCCGCCGGCTCCTGGTACACCGCTTCTGACGAGGGCACCGTGGTGGTCGATGCGGCGACAGGGGACGCCGTTGCGCGTGTTTCGGCCACGGGGCTCGACACGCGAGCGATGGTGGATCACGCGCGGCATTCCGGTGGTCCTGCGCTGCGCCGCCTGACCTTTCAGGAACGGGCCGCGGCGCTGAAGGTGTTGGCCACGTACCTCGACGCCAACAAGGCCACCTATCACGAGCTGTCGCTCGCCACCGGCGCGACGCGGCGTGACGGCGCTGGTGACATCGACGGTGGGATCGGCACGACGTTCGTCTTCAGCAGTCGTGGCAAGCGCGAATTGCCGGATGGGTTCCTCCTCACCGACGGCGACATCGAACCGATCGGCAAGCAGGGAACGTTCGTCGGGCAGCACGTATACACGTCGCTCCGCGGGGTTGCGCTTCAGGTCAACGCGTTCAACTTCCCCGTCTGGGGCATGCTCGAGAAACTCGCGCCCGCGGTGCTTGCCGGCGTTCCGACCATCGTCAAGCCGGCGACTCAGACCGCGTATCTCACGCACGCGGTGATGCGCGACGTCATCGCGTCGGGTGCGCTCCCAGAGGGAGCGGTGCAATTCCTGTGCGGCCGCGCAGGCGATGTGCTCGATCACCTCGGGGGTGAGGATGTGGTCGCCTTCACCGGGAGCGCGAGCACCGCGGCGGTGTTGCGTGGCAACGACGCCGTGACCGCACGCGCTGCACGATTCAACGCCGAGACCGACTCGCTCAACTGCTCGATTCTGGGACCGGATGCCGTGGCGGGTACGCCGGAATTCGATCTGTACATCAAGGAGGTCTCACGAGAGATCACCACCAAGGCGGGACAGCGATGCACCTGCATCCGCCGCGCACTCGTGCCGGAGTCGATGGTTGACGACGTGATCGCCGGTATCCGCGCACGGCTCGACAAAGTTGTCGTCGGCAACCCGCGCAATGAGACCGTGACCATGGGTGCGCTGGTGAGCCTGCACCAGCGCGACGAGGTCCGCGACGCGGTCGCCGCACTTGGGCGCGCGACCGAGACCGTGTACGGCGATCCGATGTCGGTCAATCCCGTGGACGCCGACCCGGAGCGAGGCGCGTTCATGTCGCCCGTGGTACTGCTGGCCACCGGCGACCGTCCTGAACCGCACGAGATCGAGGCATTCGGCCCCGTGACCACGCTCATCCCATACGGTGCCGGCGCGGATCTCGGCGCGCTGGCAGCGCGCGGCGGCGGCAGCCTTGTCGGCTCGATCGTCTCCCACGATCCGGACTTCGTTCGCAAGGTGGTGGCCGGTGCGGCGCCGTATCACGGCCGTCTGCTCATCCTCGACCGTGACTGCGCGGGCGAATCGACCGGGCACGGCACCCCCATGCCGCAACTCGTCCACGGCGGCCCTGGGCGCGCCGGCGGCGGCGAGGAGCTCGGTGGCATTCGCGCCGTCAAGCACTTCATGCAACGCACCGCGATGCAGGGGTCGCCGGCGGTGATCGCTGCACTGGCCGGCGACTCGTGATCCTGGGGCACGCGCGGCGGCGCTGCCCGTAGACTCGCGGGCGAACGTCCCACCCCGGCGAGGAGGAACTGCGTGCGCGTTGCGGTGACCGGCGGTACCGGCTTCGTCGGCATCCACACCGTTCGTGCGCTCAAGGACGCCGGGCACGAGGTGGTCATCGTCGCCCGGGGCACCACCCGCCGTCCGAAGGGCGACCGGGTCACCTTTGTCCAGGCGGACCTCACCAGCGCGCCCAAGCTCGCCGACGCTTTCGCGGGCTGTGATGCCGTGGTGCACCTCGTCGCGATCATCCAGGAGCGCGGCCGCCAGACCTTCGACCGGGTGAACCGCGAAGGCACGGAACGAGTCATCGAGGCCGCGAAGCAGGCCGGGCTCGGACATCTTGTGCACCAGTCGGCGCTCGGCGCCGACCCCGACCCGAGGTACCCGTACCTCCTGAGCAAATGGCAGGCCGAGCAGGCGGTTCATGCGAGTGGCGTGCCGTTCACGGCCCTGCGACCCGGACTCATCTTCGGCCCGGGTGACGGCTTCTTCACCCTGCTCGCCCGGATGATGCGACTCAACCCGGTCATCCCGGTCGCCGGCGATGGCAGGACGCTGTTCCAGCCGATCTCCGTGGGCGACGTGACTCGCTGCATCGTCCTCGCCCTCGAACGCGGACCAGCGCACCGCGTGTACGAGATCGGCGGCCCAGCCCTGATGAGCTACGAGGAGATCGTCATCACCATCAAGACGGCGCTGGGCCTGCACCGTAAGATCGTCCACGTCCCGGTGCCGATGATGATGGCGCCCGCCTTTCTGATGGAGAAAGTGCTGCGCCATCCACCAGTGACTCGGGACCAGCTCAAGATGCTGGGCCGTAACAACGTCACGCGGGTCGACTCGGTCCGCGTTGAATTCGGCTTTGACGCTGAGAGCTTCTCCGACAACTGCGACTACCTCCAGGACTACTGACCGTGAGCATTGACGATCGTCTCGCCGAGCTCCGGATCGTCATCCCGGAGACGACCGCTCCCGTCGCGAACTACGTCACCGCGCGGCGCACCGGGAACCTGCTCTTCCTTTCGGGTCACCTCGGCAAACGTGACGGCGCCGTGGTGGCGGGCGCAGTCGGCGACGGCGTGGATACTGACACCGCATACGACCTGGCGCGCCGCGCAGCCATCGATCTCCTCGGGACGGCGCGCGCCACACTCGGCACACTCGATGAGGTCGCGGTCATCAAGCTCACCGGTTTCGTGCGCAGCGCGCCCTCCTTCACGGAGCAACCGGCAGTCGTCAACGGAGCGTCCGACCTGCTGGTGGCGGTGTTCGGTCCCGAGCGCGGCCGCCACTCCAGGAGTGCCATCGGGGTCGCGCAGCTGCCGCTCGGCGCCGCCGTGGAGCTCGAGGCGATCTTCGAGGTCGTCGGCGCACTCGCGTCGGGCTGAACCGGTAGGCTCTGCGCGTGCGACCGTACAAGCAACTCGGTGACGTGCCCCGCAAGCGGCACATGCGATTCGGGGATGACGGACGCCTGGCGTACGAGGAGCTCTTCGGGCGCGAGGGCTTCAGCGGCCCCTCCTCGCTCCTCTATCACCGCGGCATGCCCGAGGGAGCGCAGGACGTCAGCGAGGGCCCGGCCGACCTCATGACCCCAGAGCACGAGCAGGTGCACACCAACGCACATCTCAAAGGATTCGACCTTCCCTCGCAGGGCGATGTCATCACCGGGAGACGCTGGCTGCTCGTCAACGATGACGTCCACATCGGGCTCGTCGCACCGGTGAGCGCGCAGCAGGTGCTCTATGTCAACGGCTCCGCGGACGAGGTGCTCTTCGTGCACGAGGGGAGCGGCGCGCTGCACAGTCAGTTCGGCCACCTGGCATTCAAGCGGCACGACTACATCGTGATCCCGCGGGGCACGATCTACCGGATCGATTTCGATGACCTTGCCGGCGTGCGCATCCTCTGCATTGAGGTGACCGGCTTGGTCGACGTGCCGGACCGCTATCGGGCGCGCAACGGCCAGCTCACCGAGTTTGCTCCCTTCAGCGAGCGCGACTTTCACGGACCTGACTCGCTCGAGGGCAACAACGAAGGGCCCGCGGAGATCTGGCTCAAGCGTTCCAACCACGTGAGCCGTTATGTCCTCGATCACCATCCATTCGATGTCATCGGATGGGACGGGACGATCTACCCCGTGACGTTCAACATCCACGACTTCGAACCACGCGCCGGCAGGTTTCACGTGCCGCCGCCGATTCACCAGACGTTCCAGGCGCACAACCTCGTCATCTGCTCGTTCGTGCCGCGCAAGCTCGACTGGGACCCGGAAGCGATCCATCTCCCCTACCACCACAGCAACCTCGATTCGGATGAGGTCCTGTACTACGTCGAGGGGAATTACGCGGCCCGCCGCGGGATCAGCCAGGGCTCGTTCACGCACCACGTGGGCGGGCTCCCGCACGGTCCGCAGCCCGGCGCGCTCGAGGCGTCGCTCGACCGTCCGCGCGAGACCGACGAGCTGGCCGTGATGGTCGACACCTTCCGGCCTTTGCACCGCACCGCGATCGCCCGGCAGATCTTCGACCGCGACTACCCGTTCAGCTGGCACACCGGCGGCGTCTCCGGCACGACCAGCATCGCCTGAACGTGGCGATCTCGCGGTGGTCTCGTGCGCAACTCCAGGATGGTGGCTGGATCCGGCGCATGTTCATGGAGGGCGAGCGGCTCCGCGCTGAATTCGGCGAGGAGACCGTTGCCGATCTCTCCATCGGCCAACCGCTTGAGGCACCGGAGAGCGTCGTGGAGGCCTTCGCCGCGGCAAGTCGCGAGCGGTTCATCGGGCGGTTCGGGTACATGCCGAATCTCGGCTATGCCGACGTGCGCGAACGTGCCGCCGAGGACGTCGATTTCCCAGGCATCACCAGCGATTCGATCGCGATGACGCCGGGTGCGGCGGCGGCGATCGCCATCGCGATTCGCACGTTCGTGGATCCGGGCGACGACGTGATCGGCGTCGCGCCGTACTTCCCGGAATTCCGCCTCTACTGCGAGACGGCGTCAGCGCGATTCGTGCCGGTTCCCGCGGGTCCCGACCTGCGCCTCGACCTCGCCGGCATCAGCGGCGCGCTGTCCGCGCACACCGCGGCGGTGATCCTCAACTCGCCGAACAATCCGAGCGGACACGTGCTCGACGGCGGCGAACTGTCCGGGCTCGCGGCGGTGCTCGACGCGCACAACAACAAGCACGACCGAAAGGTGCTGCTGATCATCGACGAGGTGTACCGGCGGCTGATCTACCCGCCGCATCAGCGTGTCGAGCCGTTCAACGTCTACGAGAACACGGTACTGGCGCGGTCGTTCTCGAAGGACCTCGGCGTCGCGGGGGAGCGCATCGGGTATCTCGTGCTGCACCCGTCTATGGTGAGCGCCGAGACGCACCGTGGTCTTGCCCAGGCGCTGCGCGCGCTCGGATTTGTCAACGCCCCCGCAACGGCGCAGCGCGCGCTGCTGCATCTCGACTCGTGGGAGATCAACGCGGTCCCCTATCGCGAGCGCCGCGACATGGTGATGGATCGAGTCCGCGCGGACGGTCTCGACGCCATCGAACCACAGGGCGGTCTCTACCTCTGGCTGCGCAGCCCGTGGCCTGACACGCTCCAGCTCATCGACGCGCTCACCGAGCGCCGCGTGCTGCTGACACCGGGCATCGCGTTTGGCGTTCCGTCACACCTGCGACTGTGCTTCAGTGCGCCGAGGCGAAAGCTGGAGATGGCGATGACCGTGCTCGGCGACCTGGCCGCGGCGCCGATCTCAGCCTGACCCCGCTGCGCGGTTGAGCACCGAGCTCGTGATGCCAGACCGACGGCTGGTCGACGGTCCGGGGTACGATCCGCGCCCGGACCGGCTGTTGCCGGGCACAAATCCACGAGGGAGAGACCATGCCCACAGTGATGGCGCACCACGATGTCAAGGACCAGAAGCACTGGCTTGCCTCGCCGAAACGTGAGGAAGTTTTTGGGGCGCTGGGCGTCACCAACATTCGGACCTTCGTCGACCCTGAGAACCCCACACGCGTCGGCATCGTCATGGACGTGCCTGACATGGACGCGGTGATGGCGGCCATGGGCACCAAGTCGATGTCGGACGCGATGGAATACGACGGCGTTGTGCCTGAATCCCTGGTGATCCTCGTCGAGGCCTAGTCCTCGCGGTCAGGAGCCGCCGTCACAACCTGGCGGCGGCTTCGTCTCCTTCTTGCTCCGTGCGTGGCGGCTGTGCCGGGACCTCACCCTGGAACATCGAGTAGAGCAGCACGAGCGACGGCATCAGGATTGCCGAGCCGATACAGAGCGTCACGACAAGGAAACGCAGACTCTGGTCCGGGGCGGCGGCGCCGCTGACCGTCACAACTCCGGCCAGGACATCGGGATACTGCGCCACTCCCCATGCCCAGAGCACCGCCACCACGGCGAGCGCTCCCGTAGCACGAACTGCAACAAAGTGCCGTCGCAGCAACAGGGCGAGCGACAGGACGCCGAACACGATGCTCGCCAGGACGAGCGGGAGGCCGTGTGCGTCAGGCCGTTGAAGAGCAGCGGTGCGTCTGCATGAAGGACGCCGATGCCCGCGATGGCTGTGAGTCCGGTGATCACCCCCATGACCAGGGCGCGTCGTTGAAAGTACAGCGCGAGATCCTGCTCATGATGGCGCTCGCAGTCCCGAGTCAGGTACACGGCAGCGAGGTACGCGGAGACTTCCACAGCGAGGACGCCGGCGAGCATCGAGCTCGGGTTGAGCCAGCTGGTGATCACATCGCCTCGAGCAATCCCCAACGGCACGCGCCCTGAGGCGATCGCCCCCGCAACCGTACCCAGGAAGAACGGCGTCATCAGCGACGACGTCGCAAAGACGATGCCGAAGAGACGCTGGAGCGAGAGCTCGGTGACAACGCCCCGGAACGCGAAGGTTGCGCCCCGGAGGATCACGCCGAACGCAACCGCGGTGAGCGGGATGTAGAGCGTCGAGGCGATCGAGGCAAAGACGGCGGGAAACGCCGTCCATGTGACAACGATCGCAAAGATGAGCCAGACGTGATTCGCCTCCCACACGGGGCCGATGGACTCCGCGATGCGATGGCGTCTCTCGGCGCCCGCGGTTGCTGAACCGGCGAGCAAATCCCAGATCCCAGCTCCGAAATCAGCGCCGGCGAGCAACACGTACGCGGTGATACCCCCCCACAGAAAGCCGAGCACGATGTTTGCCAGCATGCTCAGGCTCGAGTGTTGGCGCGTGCGATGTAGCGCAGCACGAACAGTGTGACCGCCGTGAGGATCGTGTAGATGACCAGCATCACCACGAGACCCCAGTACAGCCCGGGGGCGGGATTGACCGCGTCAGTTGTGCGCATCACCTGATACACGATCCAGGGTTGCCGACCCACCTCCGTGGTGATCCAGCCACACTCCATCGCAACCACCGCGCCCGGGCCCGCCACCAGCGCGGCCCGCAGAAACCAGCGCGAGGCCGGTGGCCCGCGCCGCCGGATCCAACGGATCAACAGCCAGAGTCCGAGGCCCAGCAAGAGAAAACCGATGCCCACCATGGTGTCGAACGCGAGGTGAATGAGCGTGACCGCCTCGGGGCGGTCGGCCGGTGGGACGCTGTCGAGACCGACAATCGTCGCGTTCGGATTGCCCTTCGCAAGAAAGGCAAGCACGTGCGGCAACACGATCGCGAATTGGAGTTGCCCGTTGATGAAGATGCCTCCGATGTGCTCGCCCGCTCCAGCTTCTGTGTGCGCCAGCCCTTCCATTGCGGCGAGCTTGATCGGCTGATTGTCGGCGACCTCGCGCGCAGCGATGTCGCCGACGACGATCTGGGCGGGCGTGATCAGCGTTGCGACGATTAGCGGCAGCAGCATCCCGAGCCTGTGGTAACGGTCATTTCGACCGCGGAGCCGTGCCGCCGCGTAGACGCTCGCAACCAGAAACCCCGTGACCATGAAGGCGGCCAGGATCATGTGGATGGTCTCCACCGGCGTCGCGCGATTGAACATCGCGACCAGTGGCTGCGGATCGGTGACCTGCCCATGGACGAGCGTGAATCCCTGTGGATCGTTCATCCATGCGTTGGCAGTCACCACGAAGAAGGCCGACGCGATACCCGCGACGGCAATGGGGAGGCCACTTGCGAGATGACGCATCGGCGTGAGCCTGTCCCATGCGTGCAGGTAGATGCCGAGAAAGATCGCCTCGATGAAGAAGGCGAATCCCTCGAGTGCAAACGGCAAGCCGAGGACGGCGCCGAACTCTCCCATGAGCCTGGGCCACAGGAGACCCATCTCGAACGAGAGGATGGTCCCCGAGACCGCACCGACGGCGAAGAGCACCCCGGCGACCTTGGCCCAGGTGCGCGCAAGCCGCATGGCATCGGCGTCTCCATGGATTCCACGCCACTCGGCGATGAGGATCAACGCCGGAAACCCAACGCCGAGGCACGCGAAGATGATGTGCCAGCCGAGGGACAGCCCCATCTGGGCGCGCGCCGCTCCGATGTTTGAAGCCGCGTCGCCGATCACGCTCACCGCCTCCCGCCAGCGGTCGCAGGCACGGACGGTAGCTTACGCACCGCGCACCCTCGCAGGCCGGCACGCCGCAACGCGACG
>Ga0182024_10003166_pt1 | contig 39608 bp, 32 predicted proteins | sample P32metaG_FD_120480 | JGI IMG/M metagenome (GOLD analysis project Ga0182024, IMG submission 120480) | Permafrost microbial communities from Stordalen Mire, Sweden - P3-2 metaG (Illumina Assembly) | ecosystem: Environmental > Terrestrial > Soil > Wetlands > Permafrost | place: Sweden: Stordalen...
CATCACTCTTTTCGAGAAAACCCCGCTTTTATCAGGGTTTTCTCAGGTTGCCAACAACTTCGAGAACGTCGATCCTTGTACGCAATTGAAACTGTTCCACTTATAATGGGACAGCATTGATTTCAAATCTGAAATATTTCAAACCTAAAACCTCTACGTCTTCTTCCTCTTGCTCTTCCCGTTGCCCGTCTTGCTCTTCCTCCTTGCAGCCGGCTTTTTCTTCCCCCGCACCATCGAAAAACCATTCTCCGCCTTGGGCGCTTGCATCACGCTGATGCCAACCAGGTCCCACAGCGCTCGCACGTTTCGCCTGTCATCGCCGGGCAGATCGATGGGCGTTTCAAGAATGAACGCCCGCCCCGCCAATCCCTGCGGCCCTGGTCCCAGGCGCGGGTGGCTCAGCATTCGGCCCAGTGCCTTGAGGCCAATTTTGCCGCGGCCAATATGTTCGTGCCGGTCAACGCGGGAACCGAGCGCCGTTTTCGAATCGTTCACGTGAAGCACGTACACGCGATGAAGACCCACGCTGCTCTCTACTGCTTCGATCGTGCGTGCGAGCCCCTCCTCTGTCGTGACGTCGTAGCCTGCCGCGAACGTGTGCGCCGTATCGAGGCATACTCCCATTGGCAAATCACCGGTTTGATCGAGTATTCCCTTCAACTCCTCAAATCGTGCGCCAACGGACGAGCCCATCCCCGCCGTATTTTCCACCAGGATCCGCAGTGCGCCAAACTTAACTCCTCTCGCCGCCTGCCGCATTCCGTCGGCAATATCGGAGATTGCCTGTGATTTCTCGTTCCCCATGCCCGCGCCGGGATGCGCCACCAAAAAATCCGCGCCCAGCGAAACCGCGCGAACGAGTTCGTCATGAAACGCCTGAATCGACCGTGTTCGCATCACACGATCGGGCGACGCCAGATTGATCAGATAGTTGTCGTGGATGACCAGCGGTCCCAGGCCCAGTTCGGTGCGGCGCGTCCGGAACCTTGCGGCGTCCGCATCCGCGATTCGCGAGCCTCCGCGCGGCCACATCCTTGGGCTGGAGGAAAAAATCTGCAGGGCGTTCGCGCCAAGCTTCGACGCAATATCAAGGGCCCCCGCAATGTCTCCCGCGATTGAAGTATGAATTCCGATGCGGAAGCTGCCGTCCTGCCAGGCGGGCGGCCCAGGTATGGGCACAGGCTCCGGATGGTACTCGTCGCTTACGTCGTAGTCCGGTTCTGCATGGATCAATGGGTCAGCCATTCCCTCAGCAACGCCGTCAGGTGAGTGTTAAGTTCATTATTCTAACGGATGCCCGCCGAAGCGGCAATCACATCCGCCACAGAGACACGGAGGCCCAGAGAAAAGAAAGCAACCACGGATGCCTGCCTGCCGGCAGGCGGGCACACCGATGAACGCGGATAAGAAAAAGTCAAAACCAAAGCACCGCATTAGAGTCCTCATGGTATCCGTTTTATCCAGATTTTATCTGTGTTCACCCGTGTGAATCCGTGGTTCCAAAGCCTTTTCTTTTCTCTGCGCCTCGGTGTCTCTGTGGCAGAATCTTTAATTCGTAATGTCGCGCCCCCTCAATTACCGCCTGATCGTCATTGCCGTACTGATCCTCAGTCTGGCCGCGATCGAGATCTCCCTGGAGTACCGGCCGTCCTTTCTCCGCCCCGGCCTGCGCCTCTACGCCTATGTGGGCAACGCGGATGACGGGACAGTTTCGGTCATTGACCTCATTCGCGTGGGGAATATCGCCACGATTCCCGTCGGACCGGCCCCGTCCGGGTTGCGGGCCAATCCAAAACTCGACCAGATCTGGGGGGTGTCCACGCAGGGAGGCTACGCATTTGTGATTGACACGCGGACCGGCAGGGTCGCCGCGCGCATACCTGTGGGTTCGTCGCCCTTTGCAGTGGATTTCTCACCGGATGGGAGCCACGTCTACATTGCCGCTTCAGGCTCTGCGACGCTGGTCGCCATTGATTGCCGTACCGGCCAAGTCGTCGGCCACGCACGCACCGGCCGGCATCCCTGGCTTGCGAGGGTCACGCCCGACGGAAAATTGATACTGGTTCCCAATCGCGAAGATTCCACACTGGAAATATTCGATGCTTCAACGCTCGCCCTGTTGTCGACGATCGGCGTCGCTTCTCACCCCGAGCAGGTGGCAATCCTGCCGGACAGTTCCGTTGCATTCGTATCCGCCACCGACGCGAACGAAGTCTCCGCCGTGGACCTGCGCCAGCGCGTTCTCGTCACCAATCTGAGGATGAGCGGAACGCCTGCCGCGCTGCTGATGAAGCCGGACGGTGGAGAACTTTACGTGAGCATCCCCAGCTCGCATGGCCTCGAAATCATTGACACCTGGCGCACGGAAATCTCGGGATCCATGATCCTGGGTTCGGCGCCCACAGACGGAACGATGACCAGCGACGCCTCGCTTGTCTATATTTCCGACGAAATGGCCAACAGCGTCACACCCATCGAGATGGCCACGCGTCATGTGCTCGCGCCGATTTTGACCGGCCGTCGTCCCGGCCCCTGCGCGATTGATCCGAGCGGCGACCTGCTCCTGGTCGCCAACGAAGACTCCGCGGACCTCGCCGTGATTCGTGTCCGCACACAGAGCCTGATCACGATGATTCCCGTCGGCGCGCGCCCAAGTTCCCTCGCAATCAAATTGTTTTGAAGAAATAGTAGGTTTTCAGCCTGCGCGATTTTGACTTTCTATTTCCAAAACCAACCTCGCGCAGACCTACCCCGTCCGGCAGGCGGGCTAAAGTCTACGCTACTAAATTCAACCCCGCAGCCAGTAGCGTAGGCTTCAGCCTGCGCGATTTTCCCTTTGACTCGTAACGCACCTTACACAACCTGCCGCCTGCCCCGCGCCACTTAGGCCATGTGCTAAACCGTCCACCCGAAATTTTCCTCGCCCAGATGAATCTCCAGCAATCCCTCAGTAGGAAGCAGGTCCACGGGCAACCCGCCTTCCCACACCGCGATCCCGAGGGAAATGGATTTCCGGTTGCCAAGCTGAAACATCTCCTTCGCCACGGAAACTTCCAGAATCTGGTCGCAGGCGACTTTCACCACTTCGTCCGGGCCAAGCAGGCAAAGGTCGCGTGACTCGATCAAGTAGCCGCTTACCTTCCCTTCCTCCAGGCGAACCACCACGCGAAGCTCCTGCTCGGCGCGCATTGTAATTCGGAATTCGCCGTCGCGAACTTCCCCCAGCGCTTCGGAAAACAGGTCCGCGCGCAAGTAAAACCGCTTTTCATCGAATCCGTAGCGAAGCTCATGAAGGATCGTCAAGCGTCCGTGCATGGCGCTACTGCGGCGGTCGGCAGAATAGAGCCCGGCGCCCATCCACTCGAAGTAAGTGGATTCGCGGCCATCCACTTTCACCTTGAGGTACGCGGCGGGTGGCAATATAAGCGCGCGCTCGGGCTGGCGCTTGATCGGTTCGGCCAGCACATCGGGGGCATCAGCGCCGAGCGACCGGTAAACCTCAGTCAGCAGCTTCCGGTAGAACGCGTCGAACTCCGCATCGTTTGCCGAACTGTGTTCCGGGCCATACCACCAGCACCAGTCGCTCCCCTCAGCCGCGAGAATTGCCTCGTAGGAAACGGCAAGCTGCTGGGGAGTAGGCGCTTTGGGAAACCCCTTGGCCGCGTTGGCGGCCTGCTGCGTGTAAAAATCACGTGCCCGCTGCAGGTGCTCCCAGGCCACGACGTCTTCCCCGGAGCCAATCCAGACATCGAAGTTCGCGTTGATCCAGGACGCCGGGAAAATCCCGTTGTTCTTCGGGATTTCTCCGGCTGCCGCTGCTGCTTCGCTCGCGGTGAGCGCCCGAATATCGGGATCGTTGTCAATGCGGCGGTAAAACTGGCGCAGAAATTCGCGGCCGTTACCCGGGAAATATTCCCAGGCGTTTTCTCCGTCGAGAATCAGCGAAACCGTCAGCGGGCGTCCAATCTGAACGCGTTCGCCGATCGCGCGAATGCGCTGGTAAAGATCTTCAGCCGCGGCAACCGAATCCATTCGGCTGTAGACAAATCCAACCAGGTCCGAGAGGTAATGGTCACGAAAAAATCCAACCATCTCCCTGGTGCCCACACGGACGCGCAACGGCGAGTAGAGTTTGTCCGCATTCGCTGGGACGCCCGCGCCATCACGTCCAAATCCCGCGCCGAGCGTGTGCCCCAGCACGCCCTCGTCGCTGGCGAACCACTTGAAACCAAGCTCGGCCGCGATCGAAAGCGTCTCTTCGGAAACGGATCCCTCTGAAGGCCACAGCCCGTCCGGAGCTTTTCCGAAAACTCGCTCGTGATAGCGGCGCGCCCGCCAAAGTTGTTCGCGAGCGTCCTCCGGATGGCGAAACGGAGGAACGGGCAAGGGAGTTCCGAAATTCGATACGCGCGCAATATCCGTGTCGCACAGCAGTGGAAGAATAGGGTGGTAAAACGGCGTGGCCGAAATTTCAATCTGTCCTGTGGCAGCTGCCTTCTTGTATTCGGGTAGCACTCGCCCCAGAAGCTCGATCTGCTTCTCGCTCAGCTGCTGCTTGTCCTGTTCGGTAAAGTCGATTCCTTTTTTTGCCAGCCGCGACACCACCGGATCGCTCGCCAGATATTCCTCATCCATCCAGGCCAGTTGCGAAAGCACCTGAAGGTCGCGCCAATCGCGTTCGCCGAAAGATTGAAGGACGCGTTCGTGGGCCTGCGAACTCACCCACTGGTGCAGCTCGATGAATCGCGGCCATCGCGCGAGCAAATGGTCGTAGTTGAGCTGAAACGCGCGCAGGAGAATTTCAGATTTGTCTTCGAACGTCAGCGTGGCCGTTGGACGGAAAGCGACCGTGAACCAGGGTTCGTCAAACTTTCCGCTGGCGTACTCTTCGAGCTGCGCTCCCAGCGACGGCACCACATTGAACGTGGCATGAATGCGGGGAAATTCCTCGAGCACACGGACCATCCCCCAATAATCCTTGAGTGCGTGGAGACGCGTCCATGGAAGCACGTAACGTCCTGTCGAGGGATCGCGATACTGTGGCTGGTGCATGTGCCAGAGCATCATCAGGTGAACGCGGTTCATCCGGCAACCGTCCCCGGCATCTGCTTACCATCAAGCCGCAAGTCCATCCCGCACCCGCATCTCGCGAGCGTGCTAGAATGGCGGCTTCGTCTCATGCGCCTAATTGACCGGTACATCTGTCGCCAGGTTTTCTCCCACGCTCTGCTCGGGCTGGGGATATTCACTTTCGTATTCTTCGTCCCGCAACTGGTGCGCCTGATGGACCTGGTTGTCCAGCATCCCGCGAGTTGGGCGACCATCGGCATCCTGTTTGTATCCGCGTTCCCCGGAATTTTCAGCTTTACAATGCCCATTGCTGTTCTGGTCGGCGTGCTGATCGCGCTCGGCAGGCTTTCGGCCGATAGCGAACTCATCGCCATGAGCGCCCTCGGCATGGGCCGACGACGCTTGCTGGTGCCCGTAGGGATCCTCGCGGTCGGGGCTACGCTGCTCACGTTTCTCATGACTCTATGGCTCGCCCCACTTTCCGTGCGCACCTATCGGTCCATAGAAGACCAGTTGCGCGCAGGACAGGCCTCCAATCAGGTTGCGCCTCGTGTCTTCGACGAGAGGTTTCCTCACATGGTCCTCTACGTGAACGACATCGACTCCTCGGCCACGCACTGGAAAGGGGTCTTCCTGGCAGGCACTGACACCAACGGAGTATCCCGCCTGACGCTGGCGGAGGATGCGATTGTAATTGCCGACCGAACCGAGGGCAAGCTGGAGTTGCATCTTCGCGACGGAAGCGTTCACGAATTTTCACCCGGCGATCCGAGCCACTACTCTCTTTCCGCTTTCGGGCAGCGCGATTTCCCCGTCGAAATCAAAGGGGACGAAGAGGCCGGGATTGTTTCCGAGCCAAGCGTTCCTGGACGAACCACGCGCGCGCTCATTGCCGAAAGGTCAAATGAACGCGACGCGAGAGTGGAACTGCAGCGCCGGCTTTCTTTTCCTTTTGCCTGTATTTCGTTCGCCCTTCTGGCGATGCCTCTCGGGGCGCGCCCCCGGCGTGGCGGCCGCGCGGCGGGCTTCCTGATCACGCTGGTGCTCGTCACCGGTTACTACCTGATGTTCACCATCGGCGCAGGCCTCGCGCGCGAAGGCAGCATACCGATCTGGGTTGGGATCTGGTCGGCGAATGTAATTACGGCAGGCCTGGGAATATATCTTCTGCCCCGGATGGAGCGCATGCCCGGAAGCAGCCGGTCGAGCGCCTTGATTTCCTGGATTGCGGGCTGGCGGATCTGGAAAATCACTTTTGGAGAAGAGGAAGTATTGTCCCATCCTTCGAACGGAAGCGGGCCCTCGCGAAGAACCTCGTTCCGAAGAAAAGGACGCGGCGGGATTCCGCAGCTGCTGGACTTGTACCTTCTCCGCAGCTTTTGCTATTACTTCATATTGATGACCGTCGGATTTATTTTGCTCTTTGAGGTCTTCACGTTTTTCGAGTTACTTGACGACATCGCGCAGCACCGCACCGGACTGTTGGATGTCATCAACTATTTTATCTATCTTGCCAGTTATCTCTTCTATCAACTCGCTCCGCTGGCGGCGCTGGTGGCCGTCCTGGTCACCCTCGGAGTGATGACAAAAAATAACGAGCTGGTCGCTTTCAAGGCCGGCGGCGTAAGCCTGTACCGCATTTCGCTCCCGCTCCTGCTCGCCGGCCTGCTGCTTGCGACGGGACTGGTCGTGCTGGATGACACCTACCTCCCCTTCGCCAACCAGCGCCAGGACGCGCTGCGCAATCAGATCAAGGGACGCCCGGCGCAGACGTATTACCAGCCCAGCCGGCAATGGATTTTCGGCGAAAAATCCAAAATCTACAACTACGAACTGTTTGACCCGGACCGTCAACTCTTCGGCGGACTGAACGTCTTCGAGCTCGATCCCTCAACTTTTGAAATCAAGCGCAGGATTTATGCGGCCCGCGCGCACTGGGACGCGCAACAGCAGGTATGGATTCTCGAATCCGGGTGGGTTCGCGACTTTGACCACGGCCAGGTGACCCGCTTTCAGCCGTTCTTGGCCAACGCCATGGGCGAACTGAACGAGCCGCCATCCTACTTCAATCGCGAAGTTCGCCAGTCCTACCAGATGACCTGGTGGGAATTACGCCGCTATATCCGCGATCTCCAGCAGGCGGGATTTGACGTTGCGCGTCTTTCCGTTCAATTGCAGAAGAAGCTTTCCTTTCCGTTGATCGCCCCCATCATCATCCTCCTCGCGATCCCCTTTTCAATCCTGGTGGGATCCCGCGGCGCCGTGGGTGGACTTGCGCTGGGCGTGGGCATCGCCATCGTGTATTGGGCGGCCTCCGCTCTCACCGAAGCCATGGGAGCGGTGGGACAACTGCCTCCAATTTTGGCCGGGTGGGCCCCGGACACAATCTTCGGATTCCTCGGCCTCTATTTTTTCCTGAATATGCCGACGTGAGGCGGAAAATGCGTGACTGGTGACTAGTGAATGGTGACTGGTGGTTCGTGCAAAGCAGATGCCACGTGGTCCCGGTTTACGAACCACCAGTCACCATTCACTAGTCACCAGTCACATTCATCAATGCTGCGTCACCAGCCGGATCCGCGCCGTGAACGCGCGGTGCTGCCCTCCGCCGTATGTCAGGAAACTCGGTCCGGCATCGATGTTGTTGATCACCGAGTCCGGATTGTTATGCCCGGTGATATTCACCACGGTCAGCCGTACCGCCCACTCGCGCCCCTTGAACGGGAAGCGTTTTTCGAGTCCTAAATTCAGGCTGATAAAATCCGGATACCGGACGCTGTTCGGGCCGCCTACCAGCTGCTGCTGCTCATTCACAATGCTGAATGGAAATCCGGTGTGATATTCCAGGAATCCGCTCAGCAGGAGCTTCCAGATCGGCAGCGGCGTCCACCCCGAAGAAACAATCCGGTTGGGCGCGTCCCAAAGCAGCGGGCCGGGCTGCTGGGGCGCCAGGATCAACTGCGCGAGAGTGGGGTCGAGCACTTCGTTCGAGCTGGCTCGCGACCGTGTATAGTCCACCGAGATCTGCGCGTTCTCATTGAACGCGTGTCGAACCCACACTTCTCCGGCGAGGTAGCGATCATTGCGATTGCTTTCCAGCAGCAGCGTCCCTGACGGCTCGGCATTCCAGGCATCTCCGTTCCGCGATTCCCGTAGCAGGAAAGACACCCCGGCGAAAGTGTGCTCGAAAAACCTTTCATCCCATTCCGCAGTCGTGTTGTAAGAACGAGTAGCCGCGAGCCCATTCAGCGGTACCACGAACGCCGTAACAACCGCCGCCCCACTGGGAATTGGAGGACCTGTCGGGTTCGAGGGGTCCGGCGGCGCGTAGAACTGGTCCGTACGAACCTGGTCGAATCCTTGGCCGAGAACGGACAGGTTTAAAGGCTGGTAATGCTCTCCCCAGGCCAGAGTGAGCTTCATCCGGCCATCGTCAGATGGAACCCAGTTCATGGCCACCCTGGGTTCGACCAGGTCCCTGTGGATCAGCCGGTCCCAATCCGTGCGAACGCCTGCGGAAAAAATGAAATGCTTTTGCGGTCTCCAAATATCCTGCGCGTATCCGCCGACCTGCGTATTTGCCAGGCGAAACCTCGACTGGCCGTTGAACGTCGCGACTTCGGCCACGCTCGCTGTCGCGTCCGCGCGTTCGAACTCGATTTCGCTGCGCGCGGCCTGCTGTGAGAAATCCAGGCCGGCCACGTTCCATCCCGCGGAAAGCGTATGGGAACCGAACCAGGAAAGCGATCCCGTGGTGACATCGCCGATCGTCTGTAATCTCTGCGAATGTTGAGTAAGGGCTTGAAAGTAGTTCCCCGAGGCCGTTGTAGGCGTAACAACGTAAGGGTTCGTACCGAGTGGGTTGGCTGTTGCATTTCCTGTATCAATCGCCACGCCCACGTCGAATAACGTCCGGCCCAGCCAGATTTGATCCTTCAGCGACACAAAATACCGGCCCGACCAGTTGTTGGTGGTCGTGGAAAGCGGCGTGAATGCATCCAATCCCAGGCGCGGGTCATTCAATTGGTTATAGAGGAAGCTTGCTTGCAAGATATTTCGGGGTGTCAGGTTCACCTGCAGACGTATCAGATTATCGCTGGCCCATTGAGAGTCAGTATTTTGCCCTGCCGGAAGCTCACTGACCAGGCGGAACGTGTGCTGTAGCGTCATGGCCTCGGAGAACCAAATCTTCCCCTTTTTGAGAGGTCCGGAAAAAGTAATACGGGGATAGAAATTTCCGAAATGCGTGCCCTGCCGGAAACTCACGTCTGGAATGAAATTCGTAATTCCGAACCGGAACTTGTCGTCACCCGATTGGGTGTCGATGGAGATAATCCCTCCTCCGGCATGGGCATACTGCGCCCCGAAACCACCGGTCTCAACCGACACTTCTCTGACGGTATCCACATTCACGCGGGACGTAAAGCTTCCTGTTGCTGGATCATTGACCTCAAAGCCATCCAGTAGAATTTCCGTCTGCCCTTGTCGTGCGCCGGCAACGTGAAGCCTTCCATTGGGATCGGCCACTACCTGCGGGATAACTCTCAAGCTTTGCTGGAGGTCGTGACTGGACGGAACCGGCGTGTTCAATATCTCATGTTGGACGAGAGTTTCCTGATGACTGGTCGTGTCCGGATCGATTTGAACGGGCGCGGACTTGACTTCAAGTTTTTCTTGAATTTCCGTTTCGTGATTCAGTGTGATTGTATCTTCGCTGGAGCCTACGGACATGTCCACAACCCGATCGTCAAGGCGAAAGAATCCCGGTTTGGAAATGGTCAGGTGAACTTGAGTTTCCGTCAGCCCGGGTAGGTCGAACCGCCCGGCCGTATCCGAATAAACTGTTTGCGAACTCCCATTCTCGAGGTGGTGAATAATCTCGACTCGAGATATCGGTTGGCCGTTTTCATCGATCACCTGCCCGTGGAGGTCGGCGAGGCCTTGGCTCGATAGCGCAGGCATAAGGGCTAGGTTCAGCAGCGCCAGGGTTAGCCGCAGGAACGCCCTCCAGTATGGCTTCAGGCTCGTGCTTTCTCTCCTGTTAGATCATAGGACTGCACAATCCGTGACAATATAACTCTGAATTTGACTGGCGGCACCTAAATTACTGGACATTTTCCGCGCGATTCGTGGAAATGCTGCCCCCTACCAATGAACGGATCTTCTGAATGACCAGATCAATTCCAACCTCATTGTAGCCGCCCTCGGGAATGATGACGTCCGCATAGCGCTTGGAGGGCTCGATGAACTCCATATGCATGGGCCGAACCGTGGCGAGGTATTGCTCGACAACGGATTCCACGGTGCGTCCCCTCTCGCGAACATCCCTTCCCAGGCGGCGGATGAAACGCAGGTCAGCGTCGGTGTCCACAAATATTTTTATGTCCATCAATTCGCGCAGGGGTTTGCTTTCAAAGACGAGGATGCCCTCCACGATGATCGCAGGATGCGGCTCCAGGCGAAGCGTGCGCGCCTCGCGTTCGTGCCTCGCGAAATCGTAGGTGGGACGCTCGATCGCGAGTCCTTCCCGGAGCTGCCGAACGTGCTCGACCAGAAGCGGGGTGTCGAGCGAATCCGGATGATCGAAATTCTGGCGTGCCCGCACGTCAAGTGGAAGGTGTGGCAAGTTCCGATAATAATGGTCCTGTTGGAGAACCAGGACGCTTTCATGAGAGAGCGTTGCGATGATGCGGTCGGTGACAGTCGTCTTTCCTGATCCCGTGCCGCCGCAAATCCCGATGACCAGACCTCGAGCCACACGCTCTCCTGCGCGAACCGGATTCACGAGGCCAAAGTCGGCGAGCCGACTTACAAGCCGAACAGGTCACGACAGCCGCGAATCGGTTTAGTGTTTCTTTGCTTTCTTTTTACCGTGGCGCTTCGCCGCGTTTTCCTCGATCACCGCTTGCGCGGCGGCAAGTCTTGCAATCGGCACGCGGAACGGAGAAGCGCTGACGTAGTCCATCCCGACTTCGTGGCAGAACTTCACGCTGGCGACATCCCCTGCGTGTTCACCACAAATGCCGATCTTCAAGTGCGGCCGAACCGAGCGTCCTTTTTCGATACCAATGCGAGTCAGCAGCCCGACGCCGGCGACATCGATTGAAACAAAGGGATCCTCGTGGAAGATCCCGGCCTTCTTCTCATCCACGTAGTCCGGCAGAAACCGGCCGGCGTCGTCCCGGGAAAGCCCCATCCCCATCTGCGTCAGGTCATTGGTTCCAAAGGAAAAGAATTCAGCCACTTCGGCAATCTCGTCCGCGAGCAGGGCCGCCCGCGGAATCTCAATCATGGTCCCGACCAGATATTTTACCTTTACCCCAGTTTCTTTGATCACCTCGCGGGCGACACGATTTACCGCATCCGTCAAAATCTGAAGTTCCTTCTTATCCATGATCAATGGAATCATGATCTCAGGTATTACTTTAATTCCTTCTTTCTGGCACGCGCATGCAGCTTCCATGATTGCTCGGACCTGCATGTCCTGGATTTCAGGATATGTGATCGCAAGCCGGCATCCTCGGTGACCGAGCATCGGATTTGTTTCATGTAATTGCTCAACTCTTTGGATAACTACATCAACGTCCACGCCAATCTTCTTGGCGAGTTCCTCCTGCTTCTCACGGTCGTGCGGTACGAACTCATGCAGGGGAGGATCGATCATTCGTATGGTTACCGGCAATCCGTCCATGGCCTCGAAGATCCCGATAAAATCCTGGCGCTGGTAAGGTAGAAGTTTTGCCAACGCCTTTTTCCGGGCTTCGATGGAATTGGCTATGATCATTTCCTGAATTGCAAGCTGGCGCTCAAGGCTCTTCTCGGGATGCTCAAAATCCTTGAAGAACATGTGCTCCGTCCGAACCAGGCCTATCCCCTCTGCACCCATCTCGCGGGCCTTCATCGCGTCGTGAGGCGTGTCCGCATTTGTCCGGACACCGAGTCTGCGAATGCCATCGGCCCAACCCATCAGCGTGGAGAATGCCTTTGGCAAAGCAGGAGTTGAAAGTTTTACTTCACCTTCGTAAACGATGCCTTCGTTTCCATCAAGCGTAATCCAATCGCCATCCCGGATAATTCTTCCGCCAGACTGCGCGATTTTTTTCGAGTAGTCGATGTCGAGTTTTTCGGCACCCACGATGCAGCACTTTCCCCATCCGCGCGCGACGACGGCCGCATGGCTTGTTTTTCCGCCGGTTGCCGTGACGATGCCCTGCGCTACGAACATTCCGCCCACATCTTCCGGGCTGGTTTCGCGGCGGACCAAAATAACTTTCTCTCCCAAATGGGCCCTCGTTTCCGCTTCCTCCGCTGTGAAGACGGCCTTGCCTGCTGCCGCCCCGGGGACAGCGTTTATTCCGGTGGCGATTTTTCGTTGCGCGAGTTCTTCCCGGGGAACAGAGGGGTCGAGCACAGGATAGAACAGCCTGTCAATGTCCTCAGATTTAATGCGCTCAATGGCTTCTTCCTTGGTGATCAGGCCTTCGTTGGCCATATCCACGGCAATTTGAAATGTCGCCGCCGGCGTGCGCTTTCCGACGCGCGTCTGCAGCATGTAGAGGGTCCCCTCTTCGACGGTGAACTCCATGTCCTGCATGTCCCGGTAGTGCTTCTCGAGAAGCTTGCGGACTTTTTCGAGTTGCTGGTAAACCTTGGGCATCCGTTTCGCCATTTCCGTCAAGTGCATGGGCGTGCGGATTCCTGCAACGACGTCCTCTCCCTGCGCATTGATCAGGAAATCGCCATAAAAAGTCTTTTCGCCGGTGGAGGGATCGCGCGTGAAGCAAACGCCTGTGCCGGAAGAGTCTCCGATATTTCCAAATACCATCTGCACGACGTTAACGGCGGTACCCAGCAACCCGGTTATTTTTTCAACGCGGCGGTATGTAACGGCTTTCTCCGCCATCCATGAACCAAACACAGCGCCGATCGCGCCCCATAATTGCTCTTCCGGATCCTCGGGGAAGTCCTTCCCGGTTTTCTTCTTGAAATGCTTCTTGTACTCTATGACCAATTCCCGCCATCCGATTGCAGACACTTGTGTGTCGTCCTTGACGCCCTGACGAGTCTTCATGGCGCGAAGTTTTTCTTCAAGCTCTTCTTTAGATAGACCGATCACCACCGTGGAATACATTTGCACGAACCGGCGATAGGCATCCCACGCGAACCGGTCATTCTTGGTATTGCGGGCCAGGGCCTCGACCGATTTGCTGTTCAGGCCGAGATTCAGAATCGTTTCCATCATCCCAGGCATGGATCGCGCGGAGCCGGAGCGCACGCTGACCAGGAGGGGATCCTTCGCGTCGCCTAGCTTCTTTTTCGTTACGCGCTCCAGATGCGTGAGGTTTGCCTTGACCTCAGCGGCGAGGGACTTGGGATATTTTTGGTCGTGGTTCAAATAGTAGTCGCAGCATTCCGTCGAAATCGTGAAACCCGCCGGGACTGGAAGGCCGATACGCGTCATCTCCGCGAGGCCCGCCCCCTTGCCTCCGAGAATCTTCTTCATCTCGCCATTGCCTTCCGCCTTGCCGGCGCCAAAGAAATAAACGTATTTCACGGTGATGTCCTCTCCTCACAGCAAAAGTCGAGTCAGTATCTTTGTCGGCGTGCCGACAAGTTAAGTTAAAGCGATTGTTTATATTTCATTTCTCCGCAGCAACGATTTCGGAGAAGTCTGCAATCGTTGAAAGCTCCGACAGCAGACCAGAAAGCAGAGTCAGCCTGTTCTTCCGGACCTGCTCGTCTTCCGCGTTGACCATCACTTCATCAAAAAAACGGTCCACATCCGGCCGGAGGCCCGCAATGTCCTGCAACGCCTCGCGGTATTTCCCCTCCCGTTTGTGCCGGTCCGCCGCCTTTGCCACTTCCATCGTGCGCGCGTGCAATTGACGTTCGGCCTCTTCAGCGAACAAATCCGTTCGTACCGCCGGGAGTCTCCACGCGTCCCCCGGGCCGGCCTTTTCGACAATCTTTCGAATCCTCTTGAAAGATACGGCCAGTGGCACAAAGTTCTTCGTTTTCCGGATGGCTTTGATTGCTTCGATACGGCGGACAGCGTCCACCAGATCATCCGCGCCGGCGGCAAGCGCCGCATTGATCTCATCGTACGCCATACCGGCGCGTATTTTTAGATAAAATTTTGCGCGGTCCAGAACAAAGTCAATGACCTGCTTTTGAACACCCGGCAAAATTTGAATTTTCTTGGGTGAGACGGCGAACGTCCGGGCGGATCGTTCAATAAGCATGGGAAGCGATACTGGGAGTTTCGTCTCCACGATAATTTTTACGACCCCCATCGCGGCCCGGCGCAAGGCAAAGGGGTCGCTCGACCCCGAAGGAATCAACCCCACCGCGAAGCAACCTACAAGCGAGTCAACCTTGTCCGCAAGTGCAAGAGCTTGGCCCGCAATATTTCGTGGAATAGGATCATCGAGGCCGGCAGGTTTATATTGGTCGTAAATTGCCCAGGCAACTTCCTCAGGTTCTCCTTGAGATTTCGCGTACAAGCCGCCCACGATTCCCTGGAGCTCGGTAAATTCCCGAACCATATCCGTCACAAGGTCGCACTTGGAAAGCTCCGCCGCGCGGTCCACTGCCGCCACGCTTGCTCGCGGAATTCCGCTGGAGAACCATTGCTCGGCCAGCCATCGGGCCACTGTGCGAACTCGCTCGACTTTTGCGCCGTAGCTGCCGAGCTTTGCCTGATATGTGACCGCGTCGAGTTTGGGCAGATAGTCGGCGAGTCGACATTTCTGATCCGTCTCCCAAAAGAACCCCGCATCCGCAAACCTCGCGCGCAACACGCGCTCATGCCCGGCTCGAATCAATCCGGCGCGATCCTTGTCGAGGTTGATGACCGCCAGGAAATGCGGCGCGAGAGACCCGTCCTTTCGCTCGAGGCCGAAGTACTTTTGGTGATCGCGCATGACAGTTAGCAGGATTTCTTCGGGCAGTTCCAGGTAGGCCGGGTCAAATCCCCCTATGATGGCGGTCGGATATTCGTTGAGGTAAGTCACCATCGACAAAAGATTGGGGTCTTCGTGAATGCGCAGGCCTTTCCCTGCCGCAAGGCGCTTGAGTTCCGCTTCAATCTTCTTTGCGCGCTCCTCGGGACGCACAAGCACAAAATCTGCCCGCAGCTTTTGCGCGTAATCTTTCGCCCCGGTGATGGGCACCTTTGATTTACCCAGGAACCTGTGGCCGGCGGAGAATTTCCCTGCAGCGGCATCTCCCAATGTGACGTTCAGGACTTTCCCATCAAGCAGGGCAACCACCCAGCGGATGGGACGTATGAAATGCAGCCCTGAAATTCCAGTCCAATACATGGTGCGCGGCCATGGGATTTCAGCGACGGCCCGCGGGAGGACCTCCTCCAGAATCGCCTTTGCCGATCTCCCGTGGATCACCTGCTTTGCGGCGACATACTCACCTTTGGGAGTTTCGATGATCGAAAGCTTGCCAACCGGTAGCCCTGCCTTTTGCGCAAAGCTTTCCGCCGCGCGCGTAGGTTTTCCTGCTGCGTCGTATGCCACGGACTTTGGCGGACCAGTGAGTTCCTTTATCTCATCGGGCTGTTTATTCAGGATGCTCGCGCACATTCCAGCGAGCCGGCGTGGCGCCCCCAGCGTTTCAACCGGAGAATCATAAAGGAGGTTGAAAGTCTTTAGGTATTTCTCAAGTATTGCTTGAAGCTCGCGGATCGCCCCTGGGAGCATCCCCGCCGGGATTTCTTCGCAGCCAATTTCGATCAGGAAGTCGGCAGTCGCCTTCATTGCGCGACCTCAGAAATTGCACCGGCGGTGGCAAGCACTCCCTGCTGGGCGAGGAAATCCGCGGCAATGCGGCAGGCTATTTGCCGCACCCGCGCGATCAGTTGGGCGCGTTCGGTCGTCGAGATGACGCCTCTTGAGTCAAGCAGGTTGAACTGGTGGGAACACTTAAGGCAGTGATCGTAAGCCGCGAGTAGTGGGAATCGCCGAATTTGTTGTGGCCCCGCTTTTTCAAACTGATCGAGAAGCTGCGTTGCTTCCTTTTCATGAAGCTCAAACAGCTGCCTGGTGATGGCAGAATCGGCATACTCAAAGTTGTAGGCGGAGAATTGCTGCTCCTCGAGTAGACGCACCTGCCCATACGTGCGGTCCTGGGACCAGCGAACATCGTAGACGCTGTCCACTCCCTGCAGGTAGGCGCAAATGCGGTCAAGCCCATAAGTAAACTCGACGGAAACCGGGTCGAGGTCAATCCCGCCGCTCTGTTGGAAGTAGGTGAACTGCGTAATTTCAAGCCCGTCGAGCAGCACCTGCCAGCCCATTCCCCACGCGCCCAGCGTCGGCGCCTCCCAATTGTCTTCCTCGAACCGAACGTCATGCTCGGCAAGATTCAAACCAATCGCGGACAAGCTCTGAAGATATAAATTCTGAACGTCGGCTGGGGAAGGCTTGAGGATCACCTGCAACTGATGGTGTTTAAATAAGCGGTTAGGATTCTCCCCATATCGCCCGTCGGCGGGCCGACGTGAGGGTTGGACATAGGCAACGCGGTAGGGTTCCGGACCAAGCACGCGCAGATAGGTTTCCGGGTGCATCGTTCCGGCGCCCACTTCGACGTCGTAGGGCTGCTGGATCACGCAGCCTAGGTCGCCCCAATACTGTTGAAGCTGCAAGATGAGGTTTTGAAAGGTTGGTCCTTTCTTAACCTGTTTCTTTATATTTTCTTTCAACTTAATCCAGTCTCCCTTGCCTCTAACATTTTTCTTGAAACGAGCTCCCTCTCCATGTGCTGTTCCAGAATATCTAATCCATAACTTGATATTTCTTTGGAGGCCGAAACCGAAGGATCCAATTCAAATAATCGGTCGAGCGTCCCGGAAAGTGCCTGTCTGCCAACTGCAAGTGCTTGTTTAGATATTTCCTTCATCCGGATTTCCCGGCAATCGGCACAATAGAGCTCTGCAAATCCGGATTGGGCAAACAGCGATTCACCGCCAACCGACCTGGTGCACTGTGTACAACGGTCGAGCGATCCCAGCCACCCGCCAAGCCTCGCGGTCCACAGGCAAAAGTACGCAATTACTATCGGAGATGCACCATGCTTCCGGATCGCCCTTGCCGTCAAAAGCAATAACCGAAACAGAGCGCCGGCAGGCTCGCGCTCCGCCAGCACACCCTCCGTAATTTCGCTGATCAGCGCGAGGCAAACCCCGGATTTGTAGTCTGCCTGAACATCCAGGAACGATTCAATCAGTTCGCACTGATTAATGCGAACCAGCTCCCTGTTCTCCCGCTCGAAATACCAGATCCGGATGTGGGAGAGCAGCTCAAGCGTCGAACCAAAACGGCTCTTGGGCAATCTCGCCCCTTTGGCAACGCCCCTGATACGGCCCGCGTGACGATCGAGAAAGCTGACGATGCGGTCGCCCTCACCCAGCGGATAGCCGCGAAGAACAATTGCCTCAGTTTCCTTGATTGGCATTCGGTCTTTAGGCGGGCTCCCCGCTTTACTTGCATCGGTTCGACTAAAAAGAAGGCCCGCACCCAATTGTCGACGCGCCGACCACCGTTAAAAAGTTGAGCAAGATCGCGCGACAGATCCGTGAATTCGTTAATTACCACATCATCCGCCATGAAGCAATTAAGAACCGACTCCTACGGCACGAATCATTTCGATTTTAAATGTTCTACCATCTGAAATCGATAAGTACCACAGAAAATTCGTTTGCTGCTCTCCAACACCCGAGTATGGCGTACTTTACGAGGCCGTCAGGAATATGTTTACAATTTCGCCTGCGCCGAATAATTATCAGACGCTCCCGTCCGTTTTTGTTTTGCGACTGCGTCGTTTTTTCGTAGAGTGTCTGCATGACAGAATCGATCCCCATGGTGGACATCGTTGGCGTGGGCCTTAACGCCACCGATACTGTCATCCGGCTTCCCCACTTCCCTGCGTTCAACTCCAAGGTGGAATTCCGCATATCCGATGTACTCCCCGGCGGCCAAGTGGCCAGCGCAATGGTCGCCTGTTCAAAGTGGGGCCTGAAAACAAGATATGTGGGAAAGATCGGGGATGATTCTTTTGGGCTCCTGCAGAGGCACGCCATGGAAGCGGCGGGCGTCGAGGCCCACTGGACCGTGGCGCAAAATTGCCAGAGCCAGTCGTCCTACATTCTGGTCGATGATGGAACCGGAGAACGGACCGTCCTGTGGAAAAGGGATCCCCGCCTCGAGCTATTTTCGGCAGAAGTTCACAAAGATTGGGTCGTGCGCTCCAGATTGCTTCATGTAGACGGTCACGATTGCACTGCAGCAGCTGCGGCAGCCCGGTGGGCCCGAGAAGCTCATATACCGGTTACCGCAGACATCGATAATCGTTACCAGGGAGTGGAAGCTTTACTTGAGAATGTGGATTACGCTGTTACGTCGCGCGAATTTCCTGCCCGGATTGCCGGTGACGAAGATCTCTTTGTCTCCCTGCCACGGATGGCTGCCCGTTTCGGTTGCCGCCTCGTGGGGGCGACATTGGGCGTGGACGGAGTACTGGTCTGGGACGGCGCGGAATTTCATTACGCGCCGGCTTTTGATGTGAAGCCTGTGGATACCACGGGCGCGGGCGATATTTTCCATGCCGCGTTCGCGTTTTCACTCTTGCGGGGAGATGCTCTGCCGCAGATTCTCGATTTTAGTTGCGCCGCGGCCGGCTTGGCGTGTCTGGGGCTGGGAGCGCGAGGCGGTATCTCGACCCTCGAAGAGGTTCAAGCCATGGTTGGGAGCGGCCCCCGCCGTCCAGCAGCCTACTCCAGGGAGCGTCTGACTGCGGCAGGAGCGGCGACATGATCCCGCTGCGCGTGGACATCCTGCGAACGCGGGCCGCGATTTGCAATGGCTTCCTCATCATTGTGAACTTCATTGCGTTTCTCTACGAATTGTCCCTTCCGCCCAAGGCGGGCAACGCTCTTGTTTACACGTTTGGGCTTGTCCCATCTCACACGCAGCTCCTATTTACGGGGCACGGAACCGATTTTTCTCAAGTGTTTGCACCGTACGTGACGAGCATGTTTTTGCACGGCGGGTGGATGCACATCCTGGGAAATATGCTGTTTCTTTGGGTGTTTGGCGGCAGCGTGGAAGAAACTTTGGGGCACATTCAATATCTCATTTTTTACTTTGTATGCGGCATCGGGTCGGCCATCGTCCACACCATATTTAACTGGGGCTCCAAAGTTCCCACGATTGGAGCGAGCGGCGCGATCTCGGGCGTCATGGGAGCGTTCATCGTGCTTTATCCGCGCGCCCGGGTAACGACGCTCATTCCGGCGCTGCTCCTGTTTTTCACCGTGCGGATTCCCGCCGTGCTCATGCTGGGATACTGGTTTCTGCTCCAATTTCTGAGCGGCGTCACCTCGCTGGGTATGGCCGACCAGGGAGGAGTGGCATGGTGGGCTCACGTCGGCGGCTTCATCTTGGGAGCGATCCTCGTTATAGGAAAGCGTCCAAAGTTGCGGCGCGCTCTTGCCTGAGCTGTCGGAATAAACCGCTAGGTGAGAATTTCTTTTCTTGTGGTGAGTTCTTCGATGCGATCGAGTCGCGGCAGATATCCAATTCCAGGGCCTTCCGGAACTCGAATTGTTCCTTGAGGTGTTACTTCAACTTCCGGTTCGATGACATCTTCGGTCCAATACCGTCGGCTGGCGGTCACGTCGCCCGGCAGGGAAAAATTCTCCAAGGTCGAAAGTGCAATGTTGTGCGCCCGGCCGATCCCGGATTCCAGCATCCCGCCGCACCAGACCGGGATCTGCCTGGACTTGCAGAGATCATGAATGCAGCGCGCTGGAGTGTATCCACCCACGCGGCCGAGTTTGATGTTGATGATGCGGCATGCGCCGAGTTCGATCGCGGCGCGCGCGTGCTCCTCGGAGTGGATGCATTCATCGAGGCAGATTGGCGTTTCAAGCTTTCGTTGAAGTTCCACGTGGCTGTAGAGATCGTCCCAGCCGAGCGGCTGCTCAATCATCATCAGGTAATATGCTTCCAGGCGTTTTAGGTGCGGCCAGTCCTGGAGGCGGTATGCGGAGTTGGCGTCCACCATCAGGCGAATCCGCGGAAATGTCTGCCGCAAACGCTCGACGGGTTCGATATCCTTCCCCGGTTTAATCTTAATTTTGATCCGCTGATACCCGGCGGAAAGCTCGCGTTCAACCGTCCCGACAAGCTCATCAAGTGTTTCTTTAATCCCGATGGATACGCCGCAGGGGATTTCCGTGCGCATTCCTCCGAGAAATTTCCAGAGAGGGACTCCTATTTGTTTGGCCTCTGCATCCCACAAGGCCGCCTCGATCGCTCCCTTGGCCATATTGTGGCCGCGAATCGGAGCGAGCATTTCCCAAACCTCGGCTGCAGACGCAAATTCCCGGTCCTTCAGTAGAGGCCAGATAAAATCGCGAAGGATAAGCCAAGCGGTCTCGACAGTTTCAGGCGCATAGAACGGGCCTTCGCCGGCCACCGACTCGCCCCATCCCGAAATACCGTCAGCGAGGGCTTCCACGATTAACATGCGGCGATCGGTCAGCCTGCCGAAGCTGGTTTCAAACGGAGTCGCCAGTGGCATACGGATCTCTCGAAGCGTGATTTTCTGGAGCTTCATGATTTGCCCCAGGGCTCCAGGATGTAATTCATGCCTGATTTTCCTGGCGCGACGGCGGTAGCGGCGTAGCCTTTGCTCAGCCACTTCAGGAATTCAGCCCGAATCCTGGACTGTGCTCGCGCCGCCTTCGCGGGATCGGCTTTCTTTTGAATTTCGAGTCGCGCGGAAACCGAAATTCGCACTGCCTTTTTAGAGAATGAAGGCGTGGCGCGCTTCCCTGCCAGCACTCGAACCACTCGCGGCGATCGAAGATGCCATTCGGCGACCAGCCGGTCGGTAGGAAGCGCGGAGTGCAATGGGCTGGTTGTAATCCCATAGATATTGGGGGGGTAACGCCGGGCAATAGCGCCCAGCCGCATCAGGTTAAAGTAGGCGTTCTTCATAATGAGGGGATCAAATGTCCATTCAATTAAATCAACGCCCCTTGCCAGGGCGTCCTCTCTTTGAAACAGCTTCAGCTTCCGGCCGATGCCGTGGTCGCGATACCGGTCAAGGACTGCGTTCATGTGCGAATGGAGAAACGGCTTGCCGCGCCGCACTCCGGCAATCGCCATGGTGAATCCGACGAGCTCGCTTCCGTGGAACGCGCCGAGGACTTGCCCCCCAGTCTCCGACGCCACGACGAACAGCGGGACTGGGACCACATCAAGATCGGCGGATTTCCAGACGGCTCGCTCGATGGCGACGCACGATTCAAATTCTTTAATTCCATGGCAATGACGGATCAGGATTCCATCAATTGCTTTTCCATCTGCAGGTAGCGGGGCCGCTGTTCCCTTTTTTCTCTTGACTCGAGATTTCATTCCTTACTTCCTGAAGACAACGCCGCCTTTGATCTCGCTTTGGCCGCATCCCAAAGCAACTCGAGTTCTTCTTTAGATAATTGGGCGAGGCGCTGCCCGGATCGCTCGGCTTCTTTTTCCATGTCTTGAAAGCGCGACTTGAATTTTAAATTTGAGTGTTTAAGCGCTACTTCAGGATCCAGCCCCAGAAACCTTGCAAGGTTTACTGCAACGAACAAAATGTCTCCCATCTCATCTTCGACACCGGTGCGATCTGCGGCGTCGAGCGCCGCGCGAAGCTCACCGGTTTCTTCAATTATTTTGCCGAAGATTCCCTCGACCTTTTCCCAGTCAAATCCGACCTGCGCCGCTCGCCGCGTCAGTTGGTAAGCTTCAAGTAACGCTGGAAGGCCCCGCGGAATCCCGTCAAGAACAGACGGGACAATGGGCTTCGATGAAATGTCAGCGGCGGAGCTCGCCTGCTTTTCTGCAGCCTTGAGTTGCGCCCAATTTTTCAGGACATCGGTTGAAGAGTTGACCTTCACGTCGCCAAACACGTGGGGGTGGCGCCGGATCATCTTGTCATGAATGCCAAGGACTACATCGGAAATGTCAAAATGCCCCGCTTCGAGGGCCAAATCGGCATGAAACAGGACCTGAAGCAACAAATCGCCGAGTTCTTCCTTCAGTTCCTGCGGCGCGGCATTTTCGATGGCATCGAGGACTTCGTAAGCCTCTTCGATCAGGTACGTTTTGAGCGTGGCATGCGTCTGTTCGCGGTCCCACGGGCACCCTCCGGGCGCGCGGAGCCGTGCCTGAACGCCGACCAGGTCTTCGAACAGGCGGCCGACGGGTTTCTTTTCGGCTGATCGCCCGGAAGTTCGTCGGCGCGCAGACTTTGAGGCAGCGCGCTTGGCACGAATCTTCAGCTTTTTGGGTCTCTTATGGTTCGATGTCCTTCTTTTTTTTTTCGAGGGCGAAGAGGGCACGGTGTCTTCTCAACTCCTGTTTTTATAAAAAAAGACGCAGGAAAAACTGTACGGCACACAGGACCAATTCACAAGGGCCATATCGCAACGTGCGAGTTCAAGCACTTGTGAGAGCGCTCTCGGCGGTGCTAAACTGGCGATTCAACGCGCTGGTTCTATGGTTTCCTGAGGGAGAGCACTTGTCCGAATCCAAACACGACGAAACATTTAAGGTGGTTGACCGCCGGCTGTTTACCGCAGAGGGCGAGCTTCGCAAGGAGGTGGCCGAGCAGCAGGACCGCGAGCGCGAAGCGGCTTCGGCCGCCGCAGATCGCGCGGCACGCACCGCGCCGCCTGTCGCTCCGGCTGCGCCAACTCCCGTAATTCCCGGAGCGCAGGGAGCAGCGTCTGCTCCGGCGCCCGCGGCGGATGCGGCGAAACGCTCGCCCGCCTTTGAAAATCTGGTGCGGTCTCTGGGGCAGAATGCGGCCATGCTCCTGGGAGGATACGCGGACCCGCGCACCGGCCAGCCCATGCTGGACCTCGAAGGGGCTCGCGAGATGATTGGCATGCTTGACATCCTCCGCGAAAAAACAGCCGGGAACCTCGCGCCGGAGGAGGACACCCTGCTTATGGAGATCCTTGGAAATCTGAAGCTGGCCTTCATGGAAATGACCAAAGCTGCCTCCGCCGCTGCCATGCAGGAAAAGGCAAAAATCCGGACATAGCGGATGTTCCGTCAACTTTCTTCAAATTTGAAATTTCAGATTTGAAACCTGTGGGGAATTTTTCTGCCCGCGAGATCCACTTCCGTACTCGAACTTACCGTGCTTGGCTCTGGCACTTCCATGGGCGTGCCTACGCTCACGTGCCACTGCCGCGTGTGCTCTTCCATAGACCCCCGCGACAACCGCACGCGCCCTTCGATTCTGCTCGTCCATGATGGACAGGCCGCGGTGATTGATACAACTCCTGATTTCCGGTTTCAGGCGCTGCGAGTGGGCCTGGAGCGGCTGGACGCGATTCTGTTTACGCACGCCCATGCGGACCACATCATGGGCTTTGACGATATTCGCCCATTTAACTTGCGACAGCGCTCGGCGATGCCCGTGTACGCGTCGCCGGAAACGATTGCAATGATGAAGCAGACCTTCGCGTACGTTTTCGATGAGGTGCCTGCGATCAGCACCATTCCCCGCGTAACGCTGCACCCGATTGATGGGCCGTTTGAAGTGATCGGAACGCGCGTCGTGCCGGTTTCCGCGCGGCACGGAAATTTCGGGGTGCTCGGGTTTCGCTTCGGCTCCGCCGCATATCTGACCGATTTCAGCCTGCTCCCCGAATCCTCCAAGCCGCTGCTCGCGGGCCTGGACGATCTGGTGCTCGATGCGCTTCGTGACATGCCGCATCCGATGCACCAGACGGTCGAGCAGGCGCTGGCCCTGGTGCGGGAACTTCAGCCGCGCAGGGCGTGGTTCACGCATATCGCGCACGAATTGCCCCATGCGGAAACCGACGCGCGCCTCATCGAAGCCGGATTTCCAAATGTGGCGCTGGCATACGATGGACTTCACTTTGAGGTCAGCGTTTAATGACGATTACCGTTTTCCATTCTCCCGAAGACTGGAATGCGCGATTCGGCGCGGGCACAGGGGCGGCGCTGACTGTCGGGAATTTCGACGGCCTTCACCTCGGCCACCAGAAAATCCTGCATTCGGTGGTGGAGCGCGCCCGCTCGCGATCTCTTCGCGCCGGAGTGATCACATTCGATCCGCACCCGTTGCGCGTGCTGCGTCCCAATCGGGCGCCGCGAATGATTCAGACGCTTGCGCAGCGCCTGGCGGGTTTTGAACAGATTGGGCTCGACGCGGCGTTGGTGCTGCGGTTTGATCACGCATTGTCGCAGGTTTCTGCCGAAGTTTTCATTCGTCACATCCTGATCGATTGCCTGCATGTGGCGGACATGCTGGTTGGGTCAAACTTTCGCTTCGGACACGGCGGCGCGGGAGACGTGGCCCTGCTCGCGGAATTTGGAAAACGCGATGGGTTCGACGTCGAAACAATTCCTCCGGTCGAAATTCACGGGCAGATCGTCTCCAGCACGGCGATTCGCAGCGCGGTTGAAGCCGGCAACGTTGCCGAGGCCTCTGCACTGCTCGGGCGGCCGTTTTCGTTGACCGGAGAAATTCGCACGGGCGCGGGGCGCGGCCGGACGATCCTCTTCCCCACCCTCAACCTGGTTCCGGAGCAGGAACTGCAGCCAAAACTGGGCGTCTATGCGACGGAAACGATCTTGCATGGACACATGTATCAGTCGGTGACGAATGTCGGCACGCGCCCCACGTTCGATGGCCGGAACATCACCGTTGAAAGCCATCTGTCCGGCTTCAGCGATCAGGTGAACAGCGGGCGCATGGAACTTCGATTTCACGAGCGCTTAAGGGACGAACAAAAGTTCTCCGGCCCAGACGAGTTGCGGGCGCAGATCGCGCGAGACATTGCGTCCGCACAGAAATACTTTTCGAGGGGCGCTGAGCGGCAAGGGACTTGAACCGGGAGAGATTCAATTTCAAATTTGAAAATTGAGATTTGAAAATGGCGCGCGGCCTCGAATTCAAATTTTACGTTTGAGATCTGAAAGTGGCGTACCGGGCTGATTTCAAATTTAAGATTGGAGGCCCGCAGTTCATCGACTCGACCTTATTTGAAACCTAGGATTTGAAATTGGAATTGGAGGCTCGATTTCAGGCTTGCGTTTTGCGGTCTGAAAACGCGAAAACTTCGCTCGATTGCAAGTATCAAGCCCCAGATTTCAAATTTCAAATCTGAAATTTCAAATTGAATTTTAGAATTGGAAGCAATTCTGAACGAAGAGCCGCTTTGCCTATCGCGCGGCGGCAGCCTGTGAGGAAGCCTGCTTGCGGCATTTTTCGCAATAGCCGCCGACTTCCGTGCGGGCCATCGTGATCTCGATTCCGCAGTCCTTCTCAATCTGCTTTTTCAGTTTTTCGTAAAGCTGGGATTCAAATTCGCGCACTTTTCCGCACTTCAGGCACGCCACGTGAATGTGATCGCGCGGCCCATGGCTCTCGTAGAAATGCTGGTCGCCGCGCAGGTGGAGCAGGTCGAGCTCATCGATCAGGCCGTTCCGCTTGAGCAGGTCCAGCGTCCGGTAGACCGTGACGCGATGCACGCGCGGATCGAGCTTCTGGGCGCGCTCGAGGATCGCTCCCGCGTCCAGATGCCGCTCCGCGTTGTCCATGACCTCCAGCAGGACCTTGCGCTGGCGCGTCAGGCGCACGCCGCGTTTTTCGAGCGCAGCCTGCAGGCGTCCGGGGCGCTCGTGGGCGTTGATGCGTTCTCCGGCGGAAACTCGATGTGCGTTGGTGTGCATGGGCGGTAACGGAAAATCGCGGCGCGAAAGCTGACTCGCACCGGCACTGTGCGCTTTGGCAGGGCCGGCTAATGATGCGGGATCAGCCGCAAAACGTCATTGTACATAACGATGGCGAAAACCAGCAACAGGAACACCATGCTGACCGTAACGAAACGCTCTTTGACGCGAATGCTCAGGTCGCGACGCATGGTGCCTTCGATGAACAGAAGAAGTATGTGTCCGCCATCGAGCGGCGGAATCGGGAGAAGGTTTAGAACGGCCAGGTTCACGCCAATCATGGCCATCAGCTTGAACAACTCCGTTGCGCCCTCGCGCGCCGCCCGGCCCGATTCACGCGCGATACCCAGCGGACCCTCAAGCTGCTTCAGCGAGATGTTGCCGCGGAAAAGCTCAACCACCACGTAGGCGACTTGCCGGGACATCAGGCTGATCGTCTGGACGGATTCGAGAATAGCGGTCCCGAAAGGCAGAGATCGCTTCACCATGTCGCCTGATTGCAGCCCCACGCCAATCTGCCAGCGGGCGACTCCATTTACTGAGCCACCCTGCTGCGGATGAACCTGCAAATGCAGCGTACGGTCGCCGCGCTGGATTGCCAGCTCGAGAGGACTTCCCTTCGACTGCGCGACGATTGGCGGAAATTCGATGCCATTGTGCAAAGGCGTTCCGTTAACTTGCAGAACTTCGTCGCCATCTTGCAGGCCCGCGCGCTCGGCCGGCATTCCTGGCGAGACCGAAGCGATCACCAGGCGGTCTTCCGGATATCCAAAAATGTCTTCAATCGATTGGCCCGACGGAACAGTTAATGAGACCTGCTGGACGCCACGGTCCACGACAAGCGAGAGCGGATGCCCCGGCAGTGTGGATCCCAGTTCCGTGATGCCCTTGTCCCAGGTTGGATTTGCTGTTCCATTGATGCTGACGACATGATCGCCCGCGACAAGTCCCGCCTTCTGTGCCGCCGAATCCGGGAGCACTCCTGCCAGGACCATAGGCCTGTCCAGGTACGCGGGTTCCTTGCTCCCGTGCATGTAGATTCCAGCGACCAGCACCATGGCCAAAATAATATTCATTGCCGGGCCGGCCAGCGCGATCAGGACCCGCTGCCAGCGCGGCTTGGAGAGAAATTCATCGGGCTCGCCCTTGCGTTCTTCGAGGGGGTTGTCGCCCGCCATCTTTACGTAGCCGCCCAGGGGCAAAGCGCTGATCCGATAATCGGTATCGCCTCGCTTCCATCCCCACAGACGGGTTCCGAAGCCGATGGAAAAAATCTCGACGCGAACGCCAAATGATTTGGCGACGATAAAATGGCCCCACTCGTGCACGAGAACCATAATCCCGAGCACAACTGCCACGGAACCAGCCATGATTAGAAAATCAGACACGGTGAACTCTCCCGGCGTCCCGGCGCGAAAGCAACTCCTGCGCCGATTCCGAACGCAACGCCCATACAAAATCTTGACTTGATATTACGCTACCGCTGGTCGAGCCGCCATTCGCCCGACTTCTTCCCTGGCGATCCGGCGAGCCTCGGAATCGGCCTCCAGCACATCGCTGATGGTCGTCAACTTCACTTTCGGAGTACGCACCAGCACTCGCTCGATAATTTCGGAGATTCCGCCGAAGGGCAACCGCCGATCCAGAAAAGCTTCGACTGCCACTTCGTCTGCCGCGTTGAATGCGCAAGGGAAAGCGCCCTTCTTCCGAAGCGCTTCCTGAGCCAGCCGCAAACAGGGAAAACGGCGCGTCGAAACCTTTTCGAAGTCAAGACGCCGAAGCTTCCCCCAGTCGAGGGCTATTTCGTTAGATGCGGCTCGCTCCGGGTAGGTTAGCGCATATTGAATGGGCATGCGCATATCCGTGGGCCCGAGTTGCGCCAAGATGGACCCGTCCACGAATTCGACCATGGAATGGATCGTGGACTGCGGGTGAATGACCACATCAATCTGGTCCGGCCGCATGTCAAACAGCCAGTGCGCCTCAATCACTTCAAATCCCTTGTTCACCAGCGTCGCCGAATCAATGGTGATCCTGCGGCCCATGCGCCAATTCGGGTGGGCCAGCGCCTGCTCCGGTGTGGCCACGGCCATTTCCGCCAGGGGAGTCTTCCGGAATGGGCCGCCCGAGGCGGTTAGAACGAGACGTTTCACTTCGCTCCGGCCTCCCGCGCGCAGGCATTGATGGATCGCGTTGTGCTCGCTATCGACGGGCAGCAACTCGACGTTCGCTTCGTGCGCCGCGGCCATTACGATTTCACCGGCAGCGACCAGGACTTCCTTGTTTGAAAGCGCGACCTGCTTGCCCGCCTTCACCGCGGCGTATGTGGCTTCAAGTCCGACCACTCCCACCGCTGCGGAGACTACGATCGCAGCATCCGGATGCGTGGCCACCGCAACAAGGCCTGTAGCGCCGTGCTGTATCTCGGGTAACTTCGCGAGGCCTTTCGCGCGCAGGAGTTCGATTAGTGAAGCGGCGAGCGCGGCCGTGCCGACGGAAACGACTTCGGGGCGATGGCGCAGAACCTGGTTCGCCAGTTCCTCGACATTGCTTCCTGCTGCGAGCGCCACAACACTGAATCGCTCCTCGGGCATGGCTTCCACCACGGCAAGGGTTTGCCGCCCAATAGAGCCTGTCGAACCGAGAATGGCGATTCGCTTCAAAGAGCTGGTTCCTCTCTTAATACTTTTTGAGGACGACCCATTCGAAATAGTACCAGACTGCGGGGGCTGCAAAAATCAGCGCATCAATGCGATCCAGCATCCCGCCATGACCCGGCAAAATCGCTCCGGAGTCTTTCACCCCAGCGCTGCGCTTAAAGGATGATTCGAAGATATCCCCCACCTGCCCTGCGATGCTGCCAAATACGGACATCGCCAGAATGTGCGCGGGGGGTATCTTGGTCCAATACCCGAACACTGCGCCCACCAGCAGCGAACCGAGCAGATTTGCGCCCGCACCTTCCCACGTCTTGTTCGGGCTAAGCTGCGGAGACATTTTCCAGCGTCCGAACGCCCGCCCGGCGAAAAAAGCCGACGTGTCACCCACCCAAACCAGCACGAGCGTAAAAAGCAGGAGTTGCGGCCCAATAACGTCCAATCCATGTATGCGGACAACCGCGCTGAATGGAAGGACGACGCAGATAATTCCCGCGGCACTGATCGAGACGGAACTGAATATCTCCGACAAGGGGCGGCGGCTAACGAAGGCGATGACCGCCAGCCCCAAAAGAAATCCGAACAAGATCAAATCAAGCGTGATTCGAGGCTGTCGAGCTTCGTATAGCAAATCTCCGAGCCTCGCAACGCTCGCGAGCCGCGCCGCGTACCACTGCTGGGCGAAGATCGCCGATGCTGTAAAGGAAGTCCAGAACTCGTTCCCGCGAAGTCCCGCGCGTTCTCCGATGGCGAAAAATTCGAGCAGCGCGACGACTCCGACGATGGCGGCCACTGCCGCGACGAGCCAATTCGGCCCGTACCAGACCGTGGCAACGGCCAGAGGTATCAGTATGGCCGCCGTCAGCACGCGCGCTGGCGTTCTGGACATCATTGTGTATCTACCTCGGTTCTCGCAGGCCGCGCGGAGGATCTCGCCTGCAAATCACGCGGAGCTCGGATCGGTATTATGCCGGACACAGGTTCACTCTACTTTCTCTCAGTCTGGGCGGGATTCGTGGATGAAAAAATCGTGCTGTGCCGCGTTAGGAAACTTGAGGACGAACGACGCAGACCGCCGCACTCAGGCCGTAACCCGCCTGCGCGTTTCCGTGAGGCCGCCATACCTCCGCTCGCGTTTTTGGTAATCGAGAAGCGCCTCGTACAGCTGCGAGCGGGTGAAATCAGGCCAGAGCGTTTCAGTTACGTAGATTTCGGCATAGGCGATTTGCCACAAGAGAAAATTACTGACGCGCATTTCTCCGCTGGTACGGATCAGCAGGTCGGGATCGGGCAACCCGGCGGTGTAAAGATTCTGGGAAATCATTTCTTCGTCAATTTTTACGGGTTCCGCGCCTTCACTTCCGAGGGGACCTTGCCTCACACGGTCAAGAATTCGATTAAATGCGTCCACCAGTTCCGCCCGCCCTCCATAATTAAGGGCGACTGCAAGTTTCATTCCGGAATTTCCCGCGGTGAATTCCATGGCCCGCTCGATGTCGCTCCGCACCGCGTCGGGCAACTGGTCAGAACGCCCGATCACCAGAAGACGAATATTGTTTCGGTGAATGACGGGCAATTCCTTGCGCAGGTATTCGCGAAGAAGGCGCATCAGGAAATCAATCTCGGCTTTCGGGCGACGCCAGTTCTCCATCGAGAAGGCGTACAGCGTGAGCGCGGAAATATTCAAGCGGGCGCAGGTTTCGATAATCGTCCGCGCGGACTGCACTCCCGCACGATGTCCCGCCACGCGAGGCAAATGCCGCCGTCGCGCCCAGCGCCCATTTCCGTCCATGATGACGGCGATATGCTGAGGAAGGCGGTCCGCGTCAAGCTCGCCGAGGAGCCGTTCTTCATCCCGGCTGGAAGATTTGAGAGAGTCGGGTACCTTCACGCCCTTATTCCTGGGAATTCCATGAAGCGGATTGAGTCCGACGCGTCGCCATTTCGATCTTCAGAAACTAACATACCGAACCATGCGGCGCAACACGCCCGGATCGAATCCGATAGCCCTCTGTTGCTTGTTTGCGTCACATGAAGCAGAGCAATCATTGTCGCCGCGTAAGGGCTGTGGCAAAGTCAATGCGTGATCCCTCTTGGCGCGTTTTTATTTGGGTTATTGGTCGGCAGTTTTCTGAACGTCTGCATTCTGCGCATTCCCGCGGACAAATCCATCGTTATGCCGTCGTCGAGCTGCCCGAAATGCGGGAAAGCGATCGCGCCCTACGACAATATCCCCGTGTTGAGCTGGCTTTTCCTGGGCGGAAAATGCCGCAACTGCAAAACAAAGATCTCGGCAATGTACCCGGCGGTGGAATTGTTGACCGGGCTTTTGTTCCTCGCCTGCTATTTTGCTTTCGGCCCGACGGTAGACGCCCTGAAATGGGCGGTCTTCGCGGCCATGCTGGTGGTGCTGACGATTACCGATTTGCGCGAACGCATTCTTCCCGACAAAGTGAATTTTTTTGGTGTGGGCGCGGGCCTGCTCTTCAGCGTGTTCACCAAGCCGATTGATGGGACCGCTTTGTGGATCGCCAACCGCTGGTATGAATTTCCGCCTCCCGTGCCGGTGCTTTCCTTTGTGGATTCCGTTTTGGGCGCAATCGTCGGCAGCGGATTGCTTTGGCTGGTGGCGGAGGGATATTTCCGCCTGCGAGGCCGTGAAGGCATGGGGCTGGGCGACGTCAAGATGATGGCGGCCGTGGGAGCGTTTCTCGGATTGCAGCGCACGCTGATGACGATCCTTGCAGGCTCTCTGCTGGGCAGCGTGATCGGTACTCTTTTGATCGCACTTTCGAAAAAAGAACGCGACTACGAATTGCCCTTTGGTACATTTCTGGGGGCCGGAGCATTGCTGGTACTTTTTTTTGGCACTCCTGCGCTGCACTGGTATCAGTCGCTGCTGGCGGTGAAGTGAATCGTGAACATCGGAATTCTACTTGTAGCGATTGCCCCGACCCCCAAGTCACTCTGGCTGCTGTCCGGAGCGTTGCTCGCCATCGTTCTTGCGGGCGCGTATATCGCAATCATCACAGCACGGCGCGCGTATCGCCGGCGCCTCCGGGAATCCAGCGATCTTGACGCTTCTGTACCTCGAAGCGACAACCCGACCGCGTTCATGACCGCCTCCATGCAGGCCGTGATCCGAAAATTAAAGGAACAAGAAAAGGAACTCGAGACCCTGCACCGTGCCGAGCGCGAGCGCGCACAGCAGACCGAACGCCTCAGCGAAGCCGTCACGCGCAATATGCCCGCAGGACTGCTGCTGCTAAATTCCTCCGGATTGATCACCAGCGCGAATCCAGCGGCTGAAATGGCCCTGGGCGTCAAGGCGTTGGTTTATCGCCGCCATAGCGAAGTGCTGGGTTCAGGGGCGCGCTTGACGCAACTTGTCGCCGCGTGCCTGGAACAAGGGCGCACGTTCCGCCGTGAAGAAGTGGAATATCTCACTCCGTCGCATGAACTGCGCCAGCTGGGTGTCACGATTTCTCCGATATTGAACAGCACAAACGATGTAACCGGCGCCATCTGCCTGCTCAGCGATTTGACGGAACTCGCCGCGCTCCAAAAACAGATTCACATGAAGGAAAACCTGGCCGCGCTGGGGGAGCTTTCCGCCGGCATCGCCCACGAATTTAAAAACGCGCTGGCCACGATTTCAGGGTACGCGCAAATGATTCGAAGCGAGGCGAAACCCGGCACGGAGTTGCGCGAGCACGGGGAGCTGATCCTGCAACAGACGCGGGCGCTGACCCACGTGGTAACCGAATTCCTGAAGTTTGCGCGGCCTCTGGACCTGGCCGACGAGCAGGTGGCCCTGAGGCCCATGATCGACCAGATACTTGCTGAAGTTGCCGAGGCGCTTCCTGAAGTTTCGATCACGACCGTGGGTGAGTTTGGAAATGTATCGGGCGACGATGCCCTGCTTCGCCAGGCCATTCTAAATCTGGCCCGCAACGCCGCCGAAGCGGTTGCTGACAACGCCGGCGGTGGGCGTGTCGTCATCCGTGGCGAAATCGACCAGTCCGGGCCTCTGCAGGGCCAGCGGATATCCATTGGGGATAATGGTCCCGGAATTCCCCCCGAAGCGATGACCAGGATATTCATGCCGTTTTACACGACCAAAACCAATGGAACCGGACTTGGACTCGCCGTTGTGCAAAAAATCATCGTCCAGCATGGCGGCACCGTCGAAGCCCGCAACCAGTCCCAGGGAGGCGCCGAATTCGTCGTATGGTTACCCTTTGTACGCGAGGCCGTAAGAGAGATTGATTCGGCGGACGCGCGCATCTAAACTGGGTAGGTAAGGATCCGCCGTTAACTCTCGGAAAGGCGGCGAAAACCCATGAATACAAAACAATTAATGGTTGTGGCTCTCGGAACTTCCCTGTTATTTGCTCCCGCCCTGGCATTTGCGCGTCAGGGGGACCAGGATAGCGTTGCCGACGCCGCGCGAAAGGCACGGGCGGAACAAAAGACCGCTCCCAAGGCCAAGATGGTCATCGACAACGATAATCTTGACACCCTCACCGGGACCGTCAACGTGGTAGGTCAGGAACCCCCGCCGTCGGGGGACGCGGCAAAAGCTGCGGCGGCGAAAGCCGCTCCCGCCCAAAAGGGAGAAGCGCAAGGCGAAGATTACTGGCGCGGTAAATTTGCCGAAGCGAATAAGAAATTGAATGACGATGCGCACGAACTCGACATCCTGCAACGCGAATACAATCTGAAACAGCAGCAATATTACAGCGACCCGAATACGGCGATGAAGCAGGATTACACGCGTTCGGATTTGACCGACACCAAAACGAAAATTGACGATATGACCGCGACCGTCGCGGCGGACAAGCAGGCGATCTCCGACCTCGAAGACGATTTGCGTAAAGCGGGCGGAGATCCGGGATGGGAAACTCCTCCGTCGCAGCCACCGGCTACTTCGGGTCAGTAGACTGCTCCCTGTTCGCTATTTTTCTGGTCGCACTTGGGATACGTCCTTCCTGCGTCAGGGCATGAAAATTTGATGGAACCCCTTCTCCTGGTCGAAGACAAACCTGAATTGCGCGCGATGCTCCGGAAGGCTCTGGAGCGCGCCGGCCATGCCGTGGACGAGGCTCCCGATGGATCGTCGGCGGTTGCGAAGGTCCGGGCGCGACGCTACATGCTGGTACTCACCGACTTGAAACTCCCCGGCTGCTCGGGACTCGATGTGCTGCGCGAGACCAAGCTCGCCGATCCTACCATCCCTGTCATTCTGATTACCGCGTATGGTTCCGTCGAAGAGGCCGTGACCGCGATGAAAGAGGGCGCGTACGATTTCATTCAGAAACCCGTGGACCTCGAACATCTGAATCTTCTTGTCGAACGCGCCTCCCAGCAGCAGGAATTGCTTCGCGAGAATCTTTTGCTCCGCGAGGAGTACACGGAACGCTACGGATTTCCACGCATCGTCGGCGAGCACCAGACCATGCAGGAAGCGACACATCAGGTCCAACGCGTGGCCGCCACTCAATCGACGGTGCTGCTATTGGGACAAAGCGGAACCGGAAAGGAACTGTTCGCGCGCGCCATTCACCATCTTTCTCCCCGGAGGCAGCATCCGTTCGTCGCGCTGAATTGCGCAGCGATCCCTGAGGGCCTGGTCGAGAACGAACTGTTCGGCCACGAGCGCGGCGCGTACACCGGAGCGGGATCGCGCAAAGTCGGGAAAATGGAACTCGCCAATCGCGGCACGATTTTTCTGGATGAAATCGCCGAACTGCCGCTCACTACGCAGGCCAAACTCCTCCGCGTGCTCGAGGAACGAAGTTTCGAGCGCGTTGGCGGGACGCAGCTTGTCGAAATTGATGTCCGCATTTTAGCGGCCACGAACAAGGATCTGCGCGAGGCGGTAGCCGCCAAGACGTTTCGCGAGGATTTGTACTTTCGTATCGCCGCCGTTCCCATCACGATTCCTCCGCTCAGTGAACGCGGAGACGACGTGCTCATTCTAGCGGAGCATTTTCTGGACCGCTTCCGCCGGGAATTCCGGAAGCCGAATCTGAAATTTGCGTCCAACGCCAATACGGCCCTCAGAGGCTATGCGTGGCCTGGAAACGTGCGTGAACTTCAAAACACCATCGAGCGCGCCTCCATTCTTTCCGATGCGGAGATTATCGTTGCAGCGGATTTGCAACTCCCTGCCCAGCGCCCGCCCGAGGGATTGATGCCCGAAGGCATGGTGGAACCCGCGTTCGATTGGGGCGGAACGCTCCAGGAAGTGGGCGAACGCGCCGTTGAACATGTCGAACGGTTTAAGATCGAAGCCGCGCTGAAATCGACAAAATGGAATAAAACCCGCGCGGCGGAACAGCTTGGGGTTTCGTACAAGACGTTGCTGAACAAGATTCGATCGCTTGGGCTTGAGAATTAACTTTTCGATTGTGTTGGATATTCCCCTCAACTCCGAATAATTCCTGACAGAGTGTCGCACCTACGGCGCTCTGACTTCCTCTTGTTACGGTTCCCAGCCCTTACCCTTCTCCCGCAAGGCGGGATCAGGGCGAGCGGGCTGGGCTACGTTCTGCCGCGCCTCCGGTGCTTTGGTCTTGCCGCACGTATGGAGGGCTTTGGATTGCCCCGCAGGCCGTCTCGTGGCCGAATGGAAGGTCTTCCAGCGGCTGGTATTGTCCCTACTTTATTGTGGCCGACGCGATTTTTGTGGATATGCTCGAGGAATGGGCGACGTTGCTTCGAATCTTGAAAAGTTCCCGATCGGAGCGATACATTCTCGAATCGAGCCACAAAGCAGCGCCGTAGGCGCGGAAGATCGTAGCCCAGGGCGCCAGCTCCGAGCGAAGTGACTTGGCGCCCTGGGTAAATATCATGCCGAAACGACTAGCGCCGTAGGCGCGACACATCGACATTTAGCACGAGGGCCCGCAATGGTCGCCCGGTACTTGCAAGGAGCTAAAGTTTTCGGCCAATGTGCAGCGTCACAATTCCGCCGGTCCACCGTTCATATTGCACGGCGGAAAATCCAGCGCGTTCAAACTTTGCCTGAAGCTCACCGGGATTCGGAAATTTGCTGACGGAACTGGGCAGGTAGGAGTACGCCTTCGCGTCGCCCGAAATCAATCCGCCGAGGCGTGGAAGCAGATTCCTGAAATAAAACCTGTAGAGCGCCCCGAAGGTTTTCCCGCGCGGCTCGGCAAATTCCAGGATGGCGATTGCGCCTTCGAGTTTGAGGACGCGGAGGATTTCCTGCAATCCGCGCTCATAGTTGGCAAGGTTGCGGAATCCGAAGGCGCAGGAAACCAGATCGAAACTCGAATCGCCAAACGGCAGCGCGAGCGCGTCCGCTTCCACGAATTCAACCTTTGCGCCTGACGCGGCGCTCTTGGCGCGCGCGCGGACAAGCATCTCCGGAACAAAATCGGAGCCGGTAATCTCGGCGCCCACTGGCGCTTCCTTGCGAAACGCGAACGCCTGGTCTCCGGTGCCGCAACAAAGATCGAGCACTCGAGCGTTCGTGTCGTGCAGGACCGCGCGAAACTTCTTCGCGACGCGCCTACGCCAGACTTTGTCAATGTCGAGCGAGAGCAGATGATTGAGGAGGTCGTATCGCGGCGCGATGCGGCCAAACATTTCCCGGACATGCGCGGCGGCTTCCTTCTCGTCCTCCACGCCTTCAGGACGCGTGCCGGGAAGGCCGCGCTGCGACGTTGACGTCATTTCCGGCGGCCCGCGGAAGCGCACTCGCGCAGAACCTGAAGCAGCATCCCTGAATCGACTTCCACGCCGCAGCGAACCTTTCCGATCCGTTCGGGGAGAACGAATCGCAATCGCCCCGCCCTCGTTTTTTTGTCGGCTTGCATCACGGATACCAGCCGAGCGGGAGCAACACCCGGCCACGGCGGGAGCGGACCGACGCTACGAGTCACGGTCACCACACACGCGGCGTCACGCTCCGAAAACATCCGGTTTGCGACGGCGAGCCTTGCAGCTGCGATCATTCCCCAGGCCACCGCTTCGCCATGGAGGTACTTGCGATACCGCGTGACACTTTCGAGGGCGTGGGCAAACGTGTGACCGAAATTTAGAATTTCGCGCAATCCCGATTCATGCTCATCGGCGGAAACCACGCGAGCCTTTTGCGCAACGGATAGCTCGATCGCGAAATTCAAATCGGCGGGATCGCGCGCAAGGATTTTCCCCATTTTCTGCTCGAGAAACGCGAACAGCCGCTGATCGCCGATCACGCCGTACTTGATGATTTCAAAAATGCCGGAGCGAAACTCGCGCGGCGGAAGCGTCCGCAAAACATCGGGATCGGCCAGCACCACTTTCGGAGGGTAGAACGCTCCGACAAGGTTCTTCCCTTCCGGAAGATTCACGCCGGTCTTGCCTCCAATCGCGCTATCCACCTGCGACACCACGGTCGTGGGAACATGAATGAGCGCGATTCCGCGCGCGTAGCTCGCCGCTACGTATCCGGTCACGTCTCCGACGACTCCTCCGCCTACGGCGACCAGCAACGCGCGGCGGTCTGCGCCCGCCCGTACAAGTTCCCGACAGGCTTTTTCGACCGTGGACAGATTCTTGGCGGCCTCGCGGTCGTCCATGAGGATTGTCGAGCGGCTCATGCCGCCGAGAAGTTTTTCGATTCGCCGGCCCCACAGCTTCCAGACGCGTGGCGAGGAGATCACGAACACGGTTCCCTGCTTCGCGATGCGCGAGACCACTTGCGGCAATTGCGCGAGCGCTCCACGCCCGCACAAGATCTCGTACGCACCGTTCGCGGCTAGTACCCTAATTTTCTTCATTCGTTCTCTTTGTGATGAACCCGCTGTTGCGAACAAAAAATGTAACACACTTGGCGGGTTACATTGGTAGCGTAGACTTTAGTCTGAGCGCTGATGTGAATGCGAAAAAGCAAAAGCGCGCAGGCTGAAGCCTACGCTACTGGCTGTGGCGCTGGTTTTGGTAGCGTAGACTTCAGTCTGCGCGCTGTCGTGATTTCGAAAAAACCAACCCCCGCTTAGGCAGCCCTTACTATAATCAGCGCCAACGCCTATACGACCACTACGAGGGGCTAGCTTTCCTTTCCCCAATCGTTTCATAATGCAAGTACGTTCAAAGGAGGCTTCCCGTGAAATCACATTTCCTGATTGCAGCGGCGTTGATCTCAAATGTATGGCTGGCGGCGACCCCGGTTCGGGCCCAGGAAGTGACCAAGGAAACCGTGGATGGGATCACCAACTTCCATCGGCTGGAAACCACGGTCGCATGCACCGGAGCGATTAAAGCCACCGCAGTCCCCGAAATAAAGAAATATGGCTTTGTCTCGATCATTAATTTGCGACAGCCGACCGAAGCCGGAGCGGACATTGAAGGCGAGGCCGCCGCTGCGAAGGCGGTCGATCTTCGCTATTATTCCATTCCCTTCAACGCCAACTCACCCGATCCCGCCGCCGTCGACAAATTTCTGGACGCCATCACGACCAAGGGAAGCGATCCGGCGTTCATCCACTGCGCGGGCGGAGGCCGGGCGGCCACGATGTGGTTTATCAAACGAATGGTAATCGATCATTGGGATGTGGACCGCGCCGCCAAGGAGGCGGAGGAGTTGGGCATGACGAGTCCAACGCTCAAGCAGTTCGCCATCGACTACGCGCAAGCGCACAAGAGATAGCTGCGAGCGGGATCGGATTCGCTTCAATCGCCGGATTTCGGCATCAGCGGAATTGGCTTGCCAATGAGTTTTGATGGGTCCGCGCCCGGACGGGGCCGGAATTTCTGGGTCCGTCCTCCAAACGTTTCCGCCGCGTATACGTTCCCATCCGAGTCAACCGAAAACTGGTGAACGCCCCAGAGCGCGCCGGGGAAAGTCCCATGCGTTCCCCATGAGGAAAGCAAGTTCCCTTCCAGGTCATATTTCAGGAACCTGTCGGTCACGCCGTCAACGATCCACAAATGATGATCTGCGGTCATCATAATGTGGTATGCGGACCGAATGTCGGGCCACTGGTCGAGAAATTTTCCGTTTTCATCGAATATCTGGATGCGCTGGTTCGTGCGGTCGGCTACGTAAACGCGGCGGGAGTCGGGGTCGGTCGCGATCGAATGCGGAGTGCGGAATTGGCCGGGGTCGGTTCCCTTTGTCCCCCAGGCCATCAAGTACTTTCCATTCTTGTCGAACTTGACCACTCTCGTGTTGGTATAACCGTCGCTGACGAAGAAGGTGCCATCCTTCAGCCAGGCGATGTCAGTGGGCCTGCCGAAGTGTTTATCGTCCTCCCCCGCAACTCCGGCCACGCCGAGAGTCATCAGAAGCTGTTTGCCGTCGTTTGAAAACACGAAAACCTGCTGGCGCATGTCATCCACGACCCACACACGTCTTTGCGGGTCATAAGGACTGATCTTGACGGTATGAGGCCCGCGCCCGCCCTCGAACAGGTGGTCCCACTGCGTCCAGGACTCCACCATCTTTCCGTTCGCATCAACGATAACGATGCAATTCCGCATGACATCGGGCGCCGATTCGCTGCGCGACGCTGAACCAATCGAACCATAATAGCCGTTGAAATTATTCGGCAGCTTCTCTGGAAGTTTCAGCTCGCCGCGGCTGAGCAGGAACACGCGGTTGGGCGATTCGGCGAAGGCGCCCCCTTGTGAGCCCCACACATAGCCCGGCCCCGCAATCGGCTGCGGCCAATTCGGCACGACTTCGTATGGCCCGGTCTCGTCTTCCCCGCCCTTCTTATGCTGCGGTGAAGCGGAAGCGGCAAACAAAGTCACCGCGAATACCATCGCGAACACAGTCATCGCTCTGCGCATACGCACCTCCATGCGGTGGGTAATGGTTCAGATAGAAAGCTTATACACCCAAGGGCACTTCGGAGTGAATCAGATTGTTTTTGCTGGAAAGCAGGCAAACAGATCGTTTCCCGACGATGAAAAAACACACACCTGCGATGATTCTTTTGGCTGGCTCTAAAAAGGATCGGTTCGCCTAGGAGTCTGTCCGAGATTTAGCATTCGAGGGTCTCGAGGTGGCTCATTCGTGATCAACGCGGTGAACGGAACTACCGATTTGAGTTGGGAGCTCCTTCCGGGAAAGCTTTGGCACCGG
>Ga0182024_10003167_pt1 | contig 39606 bp, 56 predicted proteins | sample P32metaG_FD_120480 | JGI IMG/M metagenome (GOLD analysis project Ga0182024, IMG submission 120480) | Permafrost microbial communities from Stordalen Mire, Sweden - P3-2 metaG (Illumina Assembly) | ecosystem: Environmental > Terrestrial > Soil > Wetlands > Permafrost | place: Sweden: Stordalen...
ACACAATGAGCCACCTAGATCAAGCAGCAGCGCCGGCAACAGTAGACAAGACGCCAGAACAGCGTGAAGCTGAGCGCCAGCAGAAACTCCGAACAGAGAAGCTGGCTGGCTGGGCAGAGCAAGCCGCTGTATCGCAGCGACAGCTGGCGCTGTCACTCTTGCAGCTAGACCGAAGTATCATCGCGAGGAGAGCCTCCGGACTTACCCTGTGGATGCAGAAGCGTGGACGGCAAGGTTGAGTACGTGATGGTAACCAAATAGTCCGGTTACCTTCGTGATCTTGACGGTCCTCCCACCCATGCTATTCTGACATCAGTACAGAGGAGAACGAAAATGGAAACGATGACTTTAGAAGCAGCGAGCGCGGGGCAGGCAGCCGAAGACGCAAAGGGCGGTCTGGACTTCTCAGCGCAGCCGGATCCATCAGCCAAGAAGACACCGTTCGAGATGCTGACGAATGCTAATCCTCTTCAGTTTGTGATGTCAGTCTATTCCGGCAAGCCTGGATGCGCTTGCGGCTGCCGCGGGACGTATCGCTACAACGGCACAATGCTCGCAGAAGCGAGCGCCGACCGTGGCTATGCTGTGACTCCGGACGAAGTCAACCACACGCAGATCAAGAAGGTCGTGAAGATCCTCTTGGCGAACTGGTCCTTCGTTCAGGTTGAGGGAGCAGAGTTTGCTTATGCTGAGCTGGACGGTCGCTCATACTGCGCCTACTTCAAGAAGCAGGCGTAACACGAAGCTTGGTTACCAAGGTGATCTTGACGGATCCTAGCAATGGAGTATTCTTGGATCATGAACAACACAGCCAAATTCGGAAGTGACCTGTTGAAAGCGTACGGCGAGGCAATTGAAAGTCGCAGCGATACGCTTGCATATTTGACTGACGAAGACAAACTGGCAGCGGCAGCCGCCGCACTGAGCGAACTCAAACAATACGTTCGCAAGTATGACATCGAATTGAAACGCATCATCAAAGCACGCAAGGACGCGATGCCTGGGTTCCTGCGAGATGTCGAGGCGGGGCTGTGAGCATGCTGCGGACTTCGACAAGTGCCTAGCTGACTTGAGCAAATAACATGGCAGGAATCTACATCACGGTGGCGCTCTGCGCCGCAGTACTCGACATAATCTATCAGTGGCGGAGGTCTGTAAAGTGAGTGAGCCAACAGCAGCAGAGCTGGACAACTTCGAGCAGGAACTGATGATGGAAGAGCAAGACGAGCTGGCGATCGCGCTGCTCATTGACTCTGTGCCGTCTTCAGGGAAATGTGACCACGGGGTCTATATTGCAAAGGGCGACACCTTTGCTCACTACTGCACAGCATGCAATCCGGGCGTGGCGCGGATCATGCGCCCACCAATGCGCGTTGCTCTTGCGACCAAGCAAGAGCGCACACTCGACCTCGCCGAATTCTTTGAGCAGCCCCTCTCCGAGAGACTCTCGTTCGCAGCAACCATGGAGGACATGACATTATGAAGAAATTCCTGATGGCTAAACTCGTTGGTCTGGTGCTCGTCGGTCAAGTAGCGGCGCAAGTGAGCGGCAATGTGTATGAGCTGGCTCATGCTATCGCGTGGACTGAAGGCTTCTATACCAAGGGGACAATCCCCAACCGGACACACAATCCGGGCGACATTCGTGCAGTGAGCGCTCACCAGTTCCCCGGGCAGGTGGGGATCAATTCCAAGCGCTATGCGATCTTCCGCAATGATGCCGCGGGCTTCGGAGCGCTCTATCATCAGCTTGAGAAAGTGGAAGCAGGCGAGTCGCGCTTCTACTCAGCAGACATCACGATGCGGCAGTTCTCGAAGACGTATGCGGAAGTCAACGATGTGTGGCTTCACAACGTCTGCAAGATGCTGAGCATTTCGCCCAGCATGACTCTGCGGCAGTACTTCAACAGCAACCGATCGCTGGTGCTCGCTGCTGACACTGCGCCGCTGGATCCGCCAACGACTTTTGAATTCACCCTAGGAGATGTGCAACCTTGAGAGAGAAACTGCTCCTGCTTCTGAACAACAGCCCAGCTACGGCTGGTCGCCCAGACGACTTTCTGGAAACGCTTGCCGACGACATTCAGGCAGTCATCATCCGCGCCATTCACCCAGCCAACACTGACGATGCTGTCTCTGCTCTTGAAGCTGAGATGGAAGAAGTGTACGGCTCGGACTTCGGCGTGCGGCTCTTCAATCTCTACACCACCGAGAACTTTCCGGGGAAGAAAGCCCCGATCTTGGCATTCTCTGCGCGAAAGCGCCTTGTCCGTGCTATGATCCAGACGTTACTCGTCGAGCAGTGCATTGACTACGACTGCGATGCTGATGACATCCCGGCGCTGTTCTCTGGCGCATCAGATGGGAACACAATCAAGCGGCGTCTGACCGAGTTGTCTTCTGCGCCGACCCCGGGAGCGCTTCCGAACTAATTGCTGGACAGCCGAACACAAACTGAAGTACACTGAGGACACTATGCCAGAGACTGCCGTAGCGGTTGCGCAAGAAGAGAACCTCGCGGATGGCGTTGCAGAGAAAGCAGAGCCTGAAGCCAAACCACAGATGACCCGCGAGCAGGCTGTTGAGTATGTGCTCGGGCATCAGATCAAGTCATTCGAGCAGAATGACATCAAGCAGCGCATCCAAATTGCGTTGCGCAAGGGCATCATCACTGAGAATCCCAGCATCGAGTACACGCTGGAAGAACTGAAGGCGCTCGTGCCGCTGCCGCATGACCGCTGGAACTACATCAAGATCGCCAAGACTTCTCAGGGCTTGCTCGCTGTGCCGAAGCAGCGCGGTCGGCGCAAGAAGCACATGACCAAACACCAACAGGACATCAAGTCCACTTCGCTTTCCATCTTCAAGCAACTCTTCGCTGCGAAGGCAGAGCGCCTGAAGGCTGTCTGCAAGACAGAGGAAATCGAGTATCTCGGTGTCCCTGACTCTGCTCTCCCTGAACTGGGGACGCAAGCTGCAATGCAGGCGCTCACAGCAGTGAAGGACAAAGCGAAGCGCAAGCGTGACAAAGCGCGGCGCAGACAGAAATACTCCCGTGCTGTCAATGCCGGCATCTTCGGCATGAACAACCCCGGGGAGCGCAACTTCGTGGAGCATGGAGGACAATACGGATTATGATTGCTTTCTTGAGTCGTGAAGAGCAGCATCAACACGAAAACGGCGGCGGCTGGGTTGCTAACACCGCTAAGGTCGAAGCAACAGCTTTTGTCGGATGCGACGCTTGGGTGTACGGCAACGCTCGGGTGTACGGCAACGCTCTGGTGTACGGCAACGCTCGGGTGTACGGCAACGCTCGGGTGTACGGCGACGCTTGGGTGTTCGGCAATGCTCTGGTGTTCGGCAATGCTCTGGTGTACGGCAATGCTCAGGTGTACGGCAACGCTCTGGTGTACGGCAACGCTCAAGTGTACGGCGACGCTCGGGTGTACGGCGACGCTTGGGAAATGTCGCCGCTTTACATACAAGGAACGGGACACGCACTTACGAACTGCGCCCGCGGCAAAATAGCGATTGGATGTCAAGTTCACTCCTTTTCTGAATGGAAGAAGAAATACGAGCAAATCGGGAAAGCGTTCGGTTACACGTCTGCACAGATCAAAGAGTACGGCAACCACATCGCTCACGCGATAAAGGTAGGTAAATGAGCGCTAACAAACCGCAACAAACTGCTTGGCACACTTCGGCTGCTGTCTCTTCTGGTCCGATCATCGCTCAGACAGAGAGCGACGGACTCAACAGCACGCGAGCGCTTCGCGCCAAGTACAACGAGCGCCTCGTCTATCTCACCGCACTCGGAAAGAACGTCGATTTCTACATCCGAGCAGTTGTCAGCTTGGATGCATTCATCGAAGGTCCACAAGCCGATGCGACAGCCTGAGAACACCGAACCACGTTACCTTGTCGGAATGCTGCTTGTGGTGCTGAGCGGTCTGCTCGCGAATATCAGCCCACTTGCAGCGCTCCTTCCCTATAGCGCGGGCGCTGCTGTGCTCTTCTACCTCGCGAAGGACCTAATCTTCGGATGAAATACCTCTTACTGCTCTTCGTGTTCGCGGTCATCTATGCCTGCTCTTGGTGCGCAGTCAGACTGGGCGCTAAGAAGCAGCCAGCCCCTCCCCCGAGGGTGACATTCGTTCCGGAAGCGCCTGAGGGCAGCGTGCCGCGGTATGGATCCAGGCGCTGGGCTCGCGCTATGTTCTACAACGGAATGTGTACCATCGAAGAGTTGAATGCTTTTTACGCAACTCACCCAGAAGACTTGACCGACCCTGACAGATAGGAGAAACACGATGGAGCGCTACCTTTCTTTGCTCTCAGCGGACCAAGATCCGCGCACAAGTGAGCGTCAATTCTTCCCCCAGCCGGAGGGCTTCAACTGGTATGACAAGACAGCGTACCTTCTTGGTTGGTGGACTGCCACAGGGCACTTCAACATTGAATTGCCGCTGAAAGATGAGAGCGCCTTGTTGAGCAGATACAAGCGTCTGACGGGTGCGCTGCTTACAGACCTGCCCGACAGCCCCAGGCGTTACAAAGTCACTGGCTACGAGACTGCTGCTGGGCGCTCAAACAGGTTCGCTCCGAAGTTTGAATTCTTCTTCAAAGAACTTGATCGGCGCTCAGTGCCGGATGACCTGTTTAAGGATCGAAATGAATTGCAGCACTCGCGCCCAAACTGCATCAGCAGCAAGCACCTTTTCTGGAACCTCATCAAGATCGGTTTCCGCGTAACTTCCAATTCGCAGGACCGCATGCTCATACTCGAAAGCATTCCTCCAAATCTACGTAGAGACTTTGACTGTGGTTTCCAAGAAGGTCTTGCCAAATCTCGCAAGAAGAGGTAAACTGCCACAATGCCAATCAATGAAAAGACAACACTGAGCCTGACTCTGCGCCCAAAAGACTTCTCGGAAGTCATCGGACTCGATGTGGCGGTGAACACTGCCAAAGCCAAGCTGGATGCCGGCGGCGTGCCACGCGCTATCCTGCTCAAAGGACCTTACGGTTGCGGCAAGACGACTCTCGCGCTCATCATTGCGCGTTACATCCAAGGTCCTCTCTTCGACGGAGAGCCAGACATCGAAGAAATCAATGCAGCCAACTACCGCAAGATCGACGACATGCGCACGCTCATTCAAGGCTGCGGATCTTATCCGATGCGCGGTCTCTACAAAGTCATCCTGATGGATGAGTGCCACCAGCTCACGAAAGATTCCAAAGAGGTGCTGCTGAAAGAGCTGGAAGCGAAGAAGTCAACGACGGTGTGGATCCTCTGCACCACGGATCCCGGGTCATTGAATGAGGGCATCCGTTCTCGGTGCATGATTCTCGAAGTCAAGGGCATGGAAGCGCAAGAGCGCCACAACCTCATCGCCCGCGCATCGAATGAGTTGCAGCACTTGGGAGACATCACTCCGTTCGAGAACGAGATTACGAAACAGAACGTCGTGAGTCCGCGCAAGATTCTGCAAGCGTTTGAACTCTACCACTTCGGCACGCCTCTCGCTCAGGCAGTTGCTCAGCAAGCCATCGAGAGCCTGCCGGAGTATTCTGACATCGCGCTCTGCTGCATCTACGGCAAGTGGGACGAACCAGTCACCATATTCGGCGGCTCTGTGACTCTCAAGCCACTCGGACAGTTGCTCAAGGAACTCGATGAGCGCTTGAAGAAGAAGCCAGCGCCTTCGTCTGACACTTCAGAGAAAGAAGACAGCATCGACGGAGATGACCTGGGGAGCAAGACGGAAGTTGCGACAGCACTCCGTGCAATCTTGGGCGCCTATCTCAAGGGTCAACTTCTGCCGACAATCCAGAAGAACAATTCCTTCAAGTTCAAACAGGCTGCGCAGAGCGAGAAAGCTGCCCGCGCAATGAACGTGCTCGCCAGCTTCATCAATCCTGCGGCGTTCGAGTTGCAGTGGTCTGGAGTGATCGCAACGCTGTACAAAGTGAACAGCATCATGCAGGGCGGAAAATGATCTCGGAAAAGGTTGGGCTGTCGGGCTGGATCACACTCGAATTCCTCACGGATTCAGTGTACTCGCCCGACACCATCTGTGACCTCTTTCGGCTGCGCCTTGCCAAGTGGTGCGCAGAGCAAGGCTACATTCTCCTCCCCGGCTGCCGCGTTTACTTCCACGTTCCAGACTTGGATGAGCCTGTGCCTGGTCCCGAGATGCTGAAAGTCAGAGCGATCGGTCGCGCGGTTCCTGTTCAGAAATTCCCGCAGTACACTTCCGGAACGGAGGGCTGGGCTCGCGCGTGATAGTCTATTGCATCAGCAATGTGAAGAACGGGAAGCAGATAGCTGCTATTCGGAAAGGAAAGAACCTATGCTAGGAACACTGATCGCTGGTTGGGCAATCGGAATCGTTTTCGTGTTGAGCGCTTCGCTAAATTTCTACCTCAAAGCGCAGAACATTGAACTTCGTAAAACGAACAAAGAGCTTGGCAAAGAGCAAGCGGAAACCGATGCCAAGTTGCAGAAGCTGGCAGCCACAGTGCAAGAGCGCGAGAAGCTGCCGTACGTCATCAACATCAGCGAGCAGGTGACCAACACCATCGCCGATCGTGTCTGCAACCGCGTCCAAGTCATTCTGCATTCGCAGAACGAAGCCGCACTCGCAAAGATGTCCTAAACATGGATCGCTTAGAAGAATCCAAAGACCGATACCTCAACCAGTGGACCCACTGCGGTAAGCTGCTCCATGCGCAGAACTCACAGATTCGTTGTGATTGCGGGCAAGCATGGGTCTGGGCAGGCACGCTCGGAGAGATGATGGAGCACTTGGAGACGATGGAGCAAGTCACCAGACAGGCAGGTCTGACTCCAGCGCCCGTGCAAGTGACCACAGAAGACTCCGACGAAGTGGGGTTCTCTTGGTGAACAGAGGCGCATGAGGGGGAAGAGATGAGCCTGCCACTGCACCATGCTGACTTGATCGGATCCGCTTTCAGTCTCAGCGGGCAGTGGTTCGTTTACAAACGGAAGTGGTGGGGCTGGGTGCTGTGCTCTGCCGGCGCTGCTTGCTTCTGCTGGGTCAATGCTCACTTCGGCGCCTGGGGCATGGAACCAATCTCAGCTTTTGCTACGCTGATGAGCGCCCGCTCCGCAGTAAAGTGGTTGCAATCTCGGCGCGATACTTGCTATACTGAGGGAACCAAATGAGCAAACCTAGTCACAGAAGCATTCGTAAAGAATACAGAATTTTTGCTGTCGCTCGGAAGTACAAGGGCGGCACTACATCCTCTATCGAAGTTACTTCTGAGGTGCGCTGCTTCTCTAAACGTGAAGCTTTAGAAAACTTTAGGCGCTATCTCAGCAAGAAGAACTGGCTGGTTCGCTGTTGTTACTTTGTCCGCTACAAACCGCGCCTCTCTGAGAGAACACCTGCTGTTGAGGCTTTCCTAGAAGCAAAACGGAAAGCAGCATTAGAATTATTCGCATGACTATGGTTGCAAATCTCGGCAGCTTACACAGAGAAACCAAATGAGCAACTTTGTTTATTCCAAATCCGGCTTAGCATTCACTGAGCGCTTCGAGTCCTGCCGTCTCACTGCTTACCAAGACATCCGCGGAATCTGGACGATTGGATGGGGGCACACAGGTCCGGAAGTCGTCGAGGGTCTTGTGTGGACTCAAGAGCAGGCGGATGCTCAAGCGCTTGCCGATACGGACCGCTTCCAGACCAACGTCAATCGCGTCGTGACTTATCCGATCAACCAGAACGAATTCGACGCGCTCGTTGACTTCTCCTTCAATGACGGCAATGCTGCGCTCGACGGATCCACGCTGCTCAAAGATGTGAACGAGGGCAACCTTGACGGCGCTGCTGCGCAATTCCAATTGTGGGATCATGCCGCTGGAAAAGTCGTTGCTGGCTTGCTGCGTCGGCGCCTCGCCGAAGAAAAGGAGTTTACAAGTGGATCCTAGTTTCGACCTGATCGCTTGCCACAAATATCACAAAGGGCAGATTCTCAAAGAGAATATCTGGTGGATCATTCTGCTGGTGCTTCTCGTGATAGTCGGGTCTGCTATTGCCGTTCTTCTTCGCTAAGTAGGAGTGAAAATATGCCACGGTCTCTAAGTGAACTCTTTCGCGGAATGCTCGGTGAGTTTGCGATCGTCGCGCTCATCATCTTCGGTCTGTACTGCTTAGCCGCTCGTGCAGACAGCACGGCAAGTCACAAGCAGCGCAGCAACACCTTCGGCGCAGCGATCTACCAAGACAACACCAATTCGTACCTCATGGGATCCGTGAAGTCGGCTGCTGTTGCGCGTGTAGGGAAAGACCGAACGATTCTCGTGCTGGAAGTCAGTCCGACCAACACGTACCAGATGTTTACTCAGCAGTTGCAACTTTGCGTCGGCATCGACGAGAACACCGCAAAGAAGCTGACGGACGCAATCGAGCAGCGCTCCGTAGTCGTGTTCACGTACAGCAGAGTCAGACATCTGCTGGACTGCAATGACTTGTATCGCGTAGACAAGCTCGCCGAGTCTGCGCCGCTGCTCCAGTAATGAAAATTTGGTTTATTTACGCCTACAAAAGAGCTGACACGGGCAGGTGTGTCTATGTCGGCAGTACTCTGAATCCGCACGATAGGCACAGGCTGCGGATTAAGAAGAGTCAGAACGGTGTCCCTTTCGACAGGGCGCTTGCTGCGGAGCCGGTCTGCTTTCTCTTACGAAATAGTCGAAGCGCTTTTCTGTCTTCCAAGTACTGTTGTGCTCAGAGAGAATCAGTGGATGGATGTGTTCGGCACTTTCCGCACAGAAGGTTGCTTCAATTTCCAGCGAGCGAATATCACAGTCTCGAAATATGAGTCTTGGTTAGCTGCACTGGGAGAACAGGCGCAAAAGTAAACCGCCAAAGAAAACTCGTGAAGAAATAAATGCGGCTCTGCGTGCATCTTGGACTCCTGCTCGGAAAGTAGCACAACATGACAGCTTGCGCAGAGCGGGCGCAGCCGGCGGCAGAGCAGCTAAAGAGCATAATCTCGGCTGGTTCGCTCGGCGCAGTAAGGGCGTCACAGGATGCTGATATTATAGGGGAAAGAGGAAAGCCTCTTTTCTAGCCCCAACGGGCATTGCGTTCTGGTGTAAGTCTGCACGCACTCCACTCCGGAGTTGAGGTACGCAATGCCCGCCCCCTCGATTTTATGGCTTATAATAGAGCTGGTTATTGTCGCTACTGTCATAGACCTTCTTCTGAGAAGCGCTGTCTCTCCTGTAGAGACAAGAAGAAAGATCGAGAGAAGGGCATCAGTCGTATCACCGGAATGATTTCGCGGTCTGCACTGCGCTTGTATAAAGGGCACCCTTGTCCTATATGTGAGCAGCCGATGGAGCAGCCAGTCCGAGATCATGACCATGATACAATGATTTTTCGTGGCGTCATCTGCTTGCGTTGCAATTTTATGCTAGGATACATACAGAAAGTAAGCGCAAGAACGCTCGCACGCGCTGTTGAGTACTTGAACATGCCTCGTTGAGGCGGGGGATCAAATGGAAGGCAAGCTACAACTACGCATCGAGTACCTTGACGGAACATTCTATGCCGAAGAAATCGGCATGTCCTGGCCGGTGGGGCAAGAAGCCACAGCCTGTATGAAGCTGCTCGCTGACATCAAAGCGGTGGGCGGACTGCTTCAGGCGCCTGACAAGAATCGCATTACACTGCGCTGCTGGAACAGCATGAAGTCGATCGACATTCAAGCTAGTGAGATTGTCACTGGAGACTTGGGCGATCTGGCGCGGCTGACTCCGCCTGCGAAGACCGGCATTATTCTGTGAATCCGAGAACTGAACCCTGTTGCATTTTATGCGCGGTGCTTCAATGAAGAAGCCCTCTTGGTTGCGTGTACCGGAGAGCCGGACAGGACAATTTCTTTACGGTTTTGCAGATCAATTTTTATACTTCTTCGTGGTCTGCGCGAATTTCAGAGCAGTAGCGATTGGTCTGAAGTGTGCAACAGCGAGCACAGACGTGCTAATCACAGCACAAGCCTTTATCAGCAAGAAGTTCGCTATAGACAAAGAAGAGTGCCGAACATATTGGGTCGGGCTTGGAGAAACAATTGGCGGCGGATTAGGAAGCATTCTGAGCATCTGGGTTACGCAACGAATCTTCGGGCGGTGAGTCGTGAGAATCTGGGCATCAAGACAGCAATGGCAAGCCTTCCTTCGTCGCTGCAAAGCGGCGTACCCGAATGAGCACTGCGAAGCTGTCTGGGGAGAAGAGACCGTCGACAGCTTCCGCGTAATGCGGATGGTGCGGATGCGCCTGAACAAAGCAACGTCCAAGCTGATCGACTACGACGACATCGAAATCAAGCGCCAGAAGTGGGCAGCAGAGCAAGAGGGCTTGAAGTTCCTGGGGACTGTGCACACGCACCCCGGGAAAGACTTGGACTCGGCGCCATCGGCTTTCGACCACCACGCCTGCGCTGCTTGTGAGCGCATCATGGGGATCGTGAACCTGTACAAAGCGCCTGACGGGCGCCGCTACATTGTGGAGACCAACTGGTGGTTCCCCCAGCGCAAGATCGAATTCGATTTGGATGACTCACTCTAAGGGGCACTATGATTAAGAAAATTATCTGCGACATCTTCACTGAGCCAGGCGCCAGCAACCATCAAGTGTGCCCTGCTCGCGTCATCGGCGTGCTGGGCGCGTTCGTGTTTCTCGGGCTGGCAGTGGCGCACTACTCACAGCACCAAATCTTCGATGCTCAGCAGTTCGCGCTCGGCTTCGGCACAATGATGGCTGGTCTCGGCGTTGCGCTCAGCTTGAAGAAAGATGCTCCGAAAGAGTAACTTTGTATTCAGGGAGTTGCCGTCAAGGTTCAAGTCCTTGCTTACTCCTTAACTGGGGAACGGCATCGCGCACGGCAACGGCTTGAGCACAAAGAGGGAGCAATGCCGATTTACGAATACGTTTGCAAAAGCGGACACCGCACCGAACTCATTCTGAGCATCAAGGAAGAACTGCCAGAGAGCACGCGCTGCCGCAAGTGTAAGAAGAAAGCGCCTCTCGTGCCGAGCATGACTTGCGCTCCCATTCTGAAAGCCGGTGGAGTAGGTGGATTCTACAAACCAACACGACCAGAGCGCCACTCGGAAGACTAAGCCCGAGTACGACAAGTGGTACCACAGACGCGTCTGGTATGACATTCGTAAAGTAATCTTAGCGCGTGATCCGCTATGCTATATGTGCAAACGGAATCCTTCTACAATCGTTGATCACAAGATTCCGCACAAGGGCGTTTGGGCTTTGTTCCTAGAGCTAAGCAATTTAGGCGGCGCCTGCAAGGGCTGCCATGACATCAAGACTTCGCGAGAAGACGGTGGCTACGGCAGAGCGCCAGCAACTCACGAGCGCACAGAGACACCGAAGCCCGTTCCGACTGGAGAAAAGGGCGGTGCAGAGTTTCAGTCGTCAAGTATTTCAACATCCAAGCTCGATAAAGCACTTGAGATGGACGAAGACTTCCTGAAGGGCTTATGAGATGCAGCACCTGTAACGGTAAAATAAAGAAGAACCAGAATCGTAAAGGAGTATGTAACCGCTGTTACCAAGCAAAGTGGATGCGTGAGCACTACGATTTGGAAAAGCGGAGAGATTGGCGCCAGCGTAATGCAGCGCGACTCATGCTCCTTGGCGCAAAAGAACAGTGGCAGAGAATGCACAATTTCTTTGGATGATATTGTGATCCCTGAGTTTTGTCCTGTGCTCGGAATCAGGCTCATGACAAAATGTATGAAGAGAGGCACTACATCGTTAGATGCTGCTCCGTCTCTTGACCGTCGCGACAATTCCCGTGGTTACGTTCCAGGGAATGTATTCGTAATCTCTCAGAGAGCTAACAGGCTCAAGAGTGATGCTTCACCAGAAGAGTTGCGCCGCTTGTGGATGTATGTTAGTATTTCAGAGTAAAAGGAGAAGAACCCATGGCGAAACTATCAGACTATCAGCGCTTGCGCAAGGCTGGACTCTGCACCCGTGATTGCGGACGCAAGGGCGAACTCAAGAATCCGAAAGCGCCCGCATCCAAGACTAACACGCGGCGCAGTGAGTGCCGGCAGTGCCGAGACGACTCACACGGCAAGAAGTAATGCCCTGCCGGACGCATCTCGAACAGAAGTGTGGCGAAGCGCTCATTCGCACCTTGCTCAAGCAGCAAGACGACCGCTTGAAGACGCTGGAAGCGGAGTACGATGCCGGCAAGATCGCAGAATAGCACGGCGCTCCCCACTGGCAAGATCACGAAAGTAACACTTGCCAAAGTTACTCAGTCTTGCTATACTTCAACACATGGAGCATTACATTCCGTCCGCAGTATTCGGCGAATTGCAAGAGTGGGCGGCAGACAAAGCCCCGCTTCGTGTTCCAGAACAACCCAAGTTCGGCAAGCAACCTCACACCCTAGAACTCAAGACAGTCGAAGGCTCTCTCGTCGCAATCGTTGTGCTGAAAGAGTCTGGAAAAGTCATCGACCTGCTGAGGCTCTCATGACCAAACAAAGCATCATCCGCGCTGCACTGAAACTGCCCATCGTCTGGCGCTGGGCGGTCAAGAAAGCTGAAGCTGAGCCGCACACCCGCGCTTCGGATTGCCTACCGTGCTTAGGAAAGCAGCGCCGTGAGAAGTACAAGCACGTTCCGTTCTTAGCCATATCTGGCTCACTCATCTGCAAGCGGTGCAGCATGCCGGTGTGGTATTGGAAGCAGTCACCCAAGTGCAAACTGAAAAAGCCGCCTACACAGGGAACACCGATCAAGCGTCCGGATTACCGAATCGTTCACGTTGACTGAGGATCCTAAATGACTGTGCTTGTGCTCCCGAAGTGCCCGCAATGCAACATCGACATGGTTTGGGATGAGTCTCTACCGCTTGAGAGTGGAAAGATGGCGAAGTGTCCGACGTGCGGGCATCTGACACCCTGCTGGGAGAAAGAAGCGCCTGCGCCGCGCAAGAGAAAGCCGCAGTCAGCAGCAGACCTGCCGCCGGTGCCGTTTGCGTGGAAGACGAAGAAGCACGGCGATGTCACCGTGACGGCTATCAGCGGCTCTGACAGTGGCGGTCTGGTAGAGATTGACGACGGTGAGCATGCGCCTTGCTGGGCTCGCGCGAAATCTGTTTTCGGATTCGAAATCTATAGGAGGTAACATGGGAGAACTCGTAGAGTTTTACTATCCCGGATTGTCGCAACTCCGTTCAAAGCGGAAAGAGCCCGCGCCAGAACTGCCAAGCACACAGATGCCAGCAGAGGACTTGCTGAAAGAAGCCCTCGAGCTAGGCGCTGATGCAATTCAGGACATTCTCATCCTGATTCGGCACAAAGACGGCTCGTTGAACTTCACCACAAACCAGAAGGGGCTGCCAGACATGCTGCTCTTGATGGAAAAGATCAAGCTGTATGCACTCCAGCATCCAGAAGAAGTGGGCGACGAAGGACCTCGAAGCGCATGACTACACTCGCAAGAGCCATTCCGAATCCTGATTTCAAGCTGCAAGCCAAGACTGAGAAGCCGAAGCACCCCGTGGTGGGTGTCTCTGTGCTGCTGCGCTGCGGCGGGCAGTTCCTCATGGCGAAGCGTAAGAACAACAGCGGCGCTGGCTTCATCTCAACACCTGGCGGTAGTCTCGAAGTCGATGAGACAATGAAACAATGCGCTGCGCGTGAGTTTGAAGAGGAATGTGGAGCGCTGCTCGGACCTGTAAAGATCATCGGCTGGAAAGAGCACTTCCGCTACGGCAACCATTACATAATGTTCTATGCGCTTGCGCTGCAATACTTCGGCACGATCGTGAACCTCATTCCGGACAAGTCAGAAGACTGGGCGTGGTACAGCCGCCCCGGACTGACGGAAGAGAACTGCACCGAACCACAAGACATCTTGGAGGAAGCGTATGGCATTCAACGACTGTGACTGCAATAACCCAGACTGTTCTCTCTCGCACAGAGACCGCTCGCCAAACATCAGACTGACATTCGACCGCTATGCAGAGCAAGCGGGCAGGACGGCTGTCTACCCGCACCACATTCCAGATGAGCTGGCAGGTGTCGTGTACTGCGGTCTCGGACTCGCTGGTGAAGCGGGAGAAGTTGCCGGCAAAATCAAGAAGCTAATCAGGGACGGTGACACCCCAGAGAAGCGCCGCGCTATCGTGAAAGAGATTGGCGACTCTCTGTGGTACATCCCGCGCCTGCTCACCGAGCTGGGCAACTTCGGCATGGGAGATTGTGCGCAAGAGAACCTCGACAAACTGGCGGGGCGTGCAGAGCGCGGAACTATTCATGGCAATGGCGACGAGCGCTGAGTGTCGGCCAAATCCGCTGCCCCGGCGAGTTATCGCGCTGCTGAGAAAGCGCTCAACGGTCCAGACAAGACAGACCGCAACCCTTCCTTGAAGGACGGAGTCACTCTGCGCCACGACCACAGCTGGGAATCTTGTCACAAGCAAAAGTACTTCCGGCGCAGAATGTCGCTGGCATGGCGAGGAGCAACCTTGCAAAGCAGATTTTAGATTGCAGTTGGTCAGAATGGTTTAGGCAATTGTCCTACAAAGCGGCAGATGCTGGTAGGAATTTCATTGCTGTAGACCCGAAGTATACAAGTCAAATTTGCTCAGAGTGTGGATTCAAGCATCCCGACAATCGTAAGACTCAGGCAAATTTCGAATGCCTGTCCTGCGGCTTCAAGGACAATGCCGACCACAACGGAGCAGTCAACATATTGGCTCGGATGGAGCCATCAGACGCCAAGATAGGAGAACCAATTCCATGTCTAGTCTAAGAATCCCAGAGTTCCACTCTGGGAGCATCAATGGATCCACAACACCACGCGCCTTCATCGTCGATGCTTCATACATGCAATACAGGGCGCATTACGTGACAGAGCAGCGGCAGAGCTACACCAAAGAGGGAATTCCCAACGCGGCTGTGCTGCTGCTGCGCAAGATGCTGGACAAGCTGAAGCGCGATTACTCCCCTGATGTCATGGTCGCAGGCTGTGATTCTGCCTCACCCACTTTCCGCAAGAAGTTGTACGCCGATTACAAAGCTAACCGAGAAGCGCCACCTGCTGACTATGCAGCGCAGCGCCCCGGGTTCTTAGAGTCATTCAATAAAGAGCAGATTCCCACATTCGCTGCTGAGGGCTTTGAAGCTGACGATGTTATCGGCACTCTGGCGAAGCAGTACTCAGAGCAAGGGCACGATGTCACGATCATCAGCGGCGACAAGGACATGAACCAGCTCGTAAGCATCAGCCATGATAACGGCTGCGTCTCAGTGCTGAACACGAACAAGAATCGTCTACTCGGTCCGTTTGAAGTGCTGGAAGTCTTCGGAGTCTGGCCGCACGAGATCCCAGACTATCTGGCGCTGGTCGGAGATACGAGCGACAACATTCCAGGCGCCAAGGGGATCGGACCGAAGGGCGCGGTCGAACTCATCAAGCAGTTCGGCTGTGTCGAAGAGATGATTCAACGGGCGGGAGAAATTTCCTCTGGACATCTGCGCCACAACGTGGTAATCTACAAGGAGTGGATTCTGCTGAGCAAGAAGCTAACCGTTATTGACTGCGCCGCACCCATTCAGAGGACATCATGACACATGCCGGCTGGGCAATCTCTTCACTGTTGTACCTTTTCTTCGGCGCCATCACTGCTGATGTTGCGAATGATGAAGCTAAAGCCGTCGGCAGTCCTGCTCCGTTCGGAAGCCTGTTCATCATCGCTGCAATATGGCCGGTGATGCTTGCTGCCCGCATCGTCTACCGTTTCGTTCGCAAGTTCTAAAAGGGAGCAGCCAAAATGAAACTCATCCACTTGCACGACATCAACAATCCATCACAGCGCATTCCGATGGATGCTGAAGACTTCTCGGTCGCCGTCCCGTACGGCACAGGGTCATCTGTGCGTCTGAAGTCATCCGATCAACCGATCGCATGTCATGAAGACCCTGACACTGTGGAGCAGATCGTGTCGGATGCGCTCAGCGCATGAAAGCCATCAGCGAATTCGTGAGAGACTAAAGTCGTTGAGTTGGTCCGACATAGTGTTGAAGACGGACAGATGAGAGAGCGCTTCGAAGGGCGGTCATAGTTGGTCGGGTTCCAACGGGTTATGAAGTTCATCAAAGAAAACAAAATATCGAAGGAGTGGAAAACAATGAAGATCACAGTCGATTTCGAGAACGGGATGCAGGTCACTCTGAAGCCGGAGAACGTGCAACTCGTGGACAACCACGGCAAGGACACAGTGCTGACTTTCAAGACGGACCACACGCTGGTGCCGATCATGTTCTTCAAGTCACTGCTTGCCACGCCCGTCGAGTTGGGTTTGCGCAATGCAGCGCTTGCCGCTGCTGCCAAAGCTGCATCAGAGAAGAAGCCCGCGCCTGGCGCTCCTGCTGCTACGACGGAGACTGGCACCGACAAAGAACTGCTCAAGAAGGCTCTGGACGAATCCAAGCCCGGTGAGACAGTGACAGCCGGTCCTGCTGCTACCGCAGCGCCCGCCAAACAGGTCGTCACTTTGCAGCGCCCACTCCAAGCACCGCGGCTCGCTGGTCCCGCGGTTGTGGGTCCTGCTGGCTCTGCCACATCGGATTTCACTCCGACTTTGCCGGTAGTTGACGGAGGCGTTGCACCTTCTTCCAAACCCGAGTAAGCTGTCAACATGGTTCCATGATGACAACATATTGACGCGAGGTGAAAAGCAATGCAGCATCCAATCTTGATGTACGGGCTGAGCGTCGTCTACGGACTATTCGCAGCCGCTTTCATCTATCTGTGGTATCGCTTGTGCAGGAAGAATGCACAGGCGCCCAAAGTGCAGACTTGCACGCGGCAAGCGCCGCATGTCTTCGTGAGTTGCATTGGCTGGGATGAGAACAACCCCGAGAAATCACTCTCGGACTTGGTCGGCTGGGAGTGCACAATCGCGCTGGATCCGCGAGTATCGGAAGCTGCTGCAAAGTTGCTCGAAAAGAGCGCGTGGAATAAAGTCGCTGATGTTGAGCCACCTTCTGATCGTGCAGTCTTCACGTGGCACGAAACCTGCGGGTTGTTCTACTGCTCGTACTGGAATTCTGAGACGAAATCATTCGATCTCGCTTGGAAACCCACATACTGGATGGAGCGCCCAACTAATCCTGTCTCACCCGACAGTCCGCGCGTATAGAAAGGCTCACAGAATGGCGAGACCGCCTGACATCTGCCGGCATGACAAAATCGAAGCTGCTTGTGACGTTTGCTGTTGCACGCCAGAACTGCTGAACAGAATGTGCGAGAAAGTCACAGGGCATCCGTTGTATCCCGTCGAAGAATTCGATGACAGTCCTCTCGCGAACGGTCGTGTGACCGAAGCGCATTTCGAGAAGCAGATCACGAGCAAAGAAGCCTATGCGCGTTACGACCAAGAGCGCAAGCGCTGCATCGCGATTGTCGCACTGATACGAGAATCGAACTTCGACTTGCGACCGTTTCTTGCTGATGCGTTCAGCAAACGGATGTCGAGGAATCTGTGTGATGAATTCGCAGCATACGAACTAGGGCTTTGGCTGAGCAAGCTGGAAAAACTGCTACGTTCACAAAGCGGACGCGATCGCCTTTCCAAGTCATTGCCTGGCGTAGAGAAGGCAGAAAAAGGGAGCGGAGCAAACCGATCAAGAGAAGCACAACACCCCACATAACACAATTCCCACACACATTGGATTTGGATGCAGACCTCAATCCCATCCGACCTTCTTAGCCGCCTCGACAAGCGAGCCCTGACGATGAATCATTGCACCCACGGAAAGCCGAATATGGCAAGCTGCAAACTCTGCAAAGCTGCCTTTGCTGCCAGCGCTCACGCTAATCGCCCTCTTCAGCTTTGGCGGAATGCGAGAGCCCGCGCCCGCGGGAAAGGGTTGCCGTTCAGCATCACTGTGACAGATGTCATTCGTACCAAAAACATGCCCAGTTCTCGGTATCGCTTTGGATGACTCTAACCGCGATCATGTTGCGACGATAGATGAAGTGATCCAAGGACACGGTTACACTCCACGAAATATATGCGTCATTTCCGGACGCGCTAATCGTCTGAAATCTGATGCAACTCCCAACGAGCTTGCTGCTGTCGCCCGTTACGCTGAACTCCGCAGCAAGTATTCCCTATTAGGTATCCCTGACAGCTGGTAGTCCTATGATCTATGCGCAACTAAGTGGTTGCGCCTTTGTTCCTATGTTGCGCGTAGGATCCTATGCGCAAGCATCGCGCTGAGCGCTCGCACTGCCTGCTCAGTTTGTGACAGCGCTCTATAGTGACAGCGGCACCATGGAAGTCCGCCCGCGGCTCTGAATCTTGGGACCGACCTTTAGCAGAAGTGCTGCCTTTGGGACACGGTTTTTCCATTGACTCACAGCATGCCGACAGTGCAGTCCATCGCACCAGGCGAGTCCTATCGTTATGGCAGCCCTAATAGGACCGCGCTTCCCCAGCAAGTGCTCTGCTTTGTGCAGTGTAGCCGTGCTGCCCACCCACCTAAATAGGCACCCCTGCCTAGTATGTGACAGCCTCTATTAGGTAACCCCTGTGTACTCAGTGGTATACAGCCACAGCACTGTATGTGGTTGCCATGTAAGCAAGTGCGTTGTTATCATAGACATAGCACCAGGGGAGGGGTAGTGTCCTGTAAGTTGTTGAAAGGAAAAGACGGATATGGGGGTCCATTTTTGATTTTGAACAAGCCTAGGGTGCGTTATGCGCTCACACGCACACCCAAGCGAAATGGGCTTCAAAGGAGGATCGCCTCCTGACCTGACCCTCCTGCTTGCCAAAGCCGGTCTTTCCGTGCTAGACTGAGCACTCCAAAAGGGGGTCTTTAGATGCGATCAAGTACGTCCGAGACACAGCGCAACTCGGATTGAAAGAAGCGAAGGAATACGTTGACATCTTACGAGGGCTTTGATACTCTGACATAGATCAATGGCGCTCCACTGGATGCAGCGCCTAACTGGAAGCAGGACCTGATGTACAAGAGACCACAGGAGGCTCACATGCGTTATGGATACTAAGGCAATCGCAAAGGCAACCACGGCAGTTAACCGCTCACAGAAGAAGCTGGCGAAAGCCACAGCCGCCAAAGATGTCACGATCGCAAAAGCTGTCGAGAAAGCCGAATCGCGCTTCACCGCCCGCTTGACCGCTGCCATCGCTGCGGTTGCTGCCGCGCAGGCTTCGTTGACCGCTCTGGTCAGCCCCGCGCCGGCTGCTGAGTAATTCTCACCTGGATCCGCACGACAATTCTGCCGAATAGAGCCGCCCTAACCGGGGCGGCTTTCCTCTTTGTACCCGTCACAGGCTTTCGGTTATCTTGAGCGCACATCTGCGCATCACGGGGGATTTCCATGTTCGTTCCATCTGTTGAGTTGATTGAAGGCGCAGCCGCAGGCTTCGTCACTGGGGTATTTTGCCCCGCGGTTTGCCGCAAGATCAAAGCTGCCTTCACCAGCGAGACCAAGAAGCTCGTCGCTGAGTTGAAGACCAAAGTGGAAGCGCTCGAAGCCAAGATCGTGAAAGACGGTCAGGCTGTGATCGCTGAAGCTGAGAAAGTTCCTGCCGCTGTCGAAGCGGAAGTCAAGAAAGCGTAATGGCGGGTCGCAGACCAAAACCGACAGCGCTCAAGAAGCTGCAAGGGAATCCAGGCGGAAGACCGCTGAATGATTCCGAGCCGAATGCTCCCGTTGGCATGCCTGAAATTCCGAAAGGAATGGGGCATGTTGCCACGCGATACTTCAAGCGGCTGTGTGCAGACCTTCTCACGACCGGACTGCTGACAACAGTGGACGGACTTGCGCTGGCGAATCACTGCAAGGCAGAAGCGCTCGGCGAGAAGTACTTCAAAGATGCGCTGGAAGAGCCATACGTATTCGAGCACACTTACGACAAGGAAGGTCATCTCATCAAGACGACCAAGAAGTTGTCGCCAGCGTCTCTCGGCTTCATTGCTTGCAGCAAAGCGAGTAAGGGTTATCTGACTGAGTTCGGACTGACTCCAGCATCGCGCGCTAAGTTGCATGTAGAAAAGCCGAAGCCTGCTGACGAATTTCCGACTCGTGAAACTGCGATGGCAGATGCTCCAGCGCCGACAGATGCGCTGCTCGATTCGATTGACGAGGCAAAGCTCGTCATGTAAAAAGTTAGCCGCTGGTTGTTCCTCGCTCAGCAATGAGATGGACACTCCGAGAGACACTGAAGTCGGTTGCGGATGGAGTCTCTTGAAAGTCCCAGCAGCCCCAGGTGAAGGAGAAACAGCAACGCTCCTTAGCCGCGCGGGGCTTTAAGTTTTTCGCCGAAGACAAAAGTGGTAAGCGCTGACTCTCACGAGTTAAGTGCTCCGATCGTTTCGCCCAGTGCGGGAAGAACGGTACGCTTGAGTTGAAGCGGAAGCGGCAGCAGTCAACACTATCCTGCTTGAGAAGCGGAGTAGTGTCCGAGTCTCAGGTGGGTGACTGCTGCCTTCAATTTCTAAGACGTAACAGTGAGCCGGAATGCTACCGATCACAAGGTTGCTGCGCGGTGAAGCCGGTATAGCTCAGTGGTTAGAGCTACGGTTTTGTAAACCGTGGGTCGGTGGTTCGAATCCATCTGCCGGCTCCAAATTTGCACGTCGCGCGGATGCCCATAGAGCTGGCGCGAAACAATGCTCGGGCAGTCGTAGTGCAAAGCGACTGCTCGTAAAACGCAACAGAGTCCTCTTTCGGGACGGTGCGTCAGCCGCGGGTGGTTGAGGTTCGCACTGGCTCCAGTTGCATGACTGCTCTCTTCGTTAAGCGGCTCAGGACCGCAGCGAGCAGGTTACCAAGAGTACCAGGAAAGGAGGGTAGGACCTGAAAGGAAAAAATCAGGAAAATACCCCAAGATCAAAAGCAACATCAACACCTCTGCGACGTGGTGAGAACGTCAGTTCGGCGATTCTGTAAAGAGGCTCTATGACTGACGTTTTAGTAGCACCCCCATCGGTACCGCAAATCGACGCCTACAATGTCGCTGTAACTTATGCGAAAGACATTCTCGAAGGGCGCATCATAGCAGGTAAGCTGCTTAAAGCAGCGTGTATACGCTTCATATCCGACTTAAAAGTTGGTCCCGCCCGCGGCATCTCCTTTGACAAGAAAGCTGCTCAGCACGTCGTTGACTTCTTCGGCATTCTTCGCCACAGTAAAGGTAAGTGGGGCAAAGGCAAAGGAGAACCCTTCATTCTACAATCTTGGCAGGTGTTCATTCTAGCCAACATTTTTGGTTTCAAGAAGAACGGCAAGCGCAGATTTAACGAAGCGCACATCGAGATCGCCAGAAAAAATGGAAAGACTACCTTCATGGCGGGCATTGGTCTGTACATGCTCGTGAGTGATGATGAGCCGGGTGCCGAAGTCTACTCGATCGCCACAACGCGCGATCAGGCGAAGATTGTGTTCGATGAAGCATGCCGCATGCGTACAAAGAGTCCGTACCTTGCCGGCGCTGTTGACAGTGTTCGGAACAACCTTAGCGTGTTGAGCAGCGCTAGCAAGTTCGAGCCGCAGAGCGCTGAAGCAGGAACTAAGGACGGTCTGAACGTCCATTGCTTCATTGCTGACGAACTGCACGCACACAAAGATCGGGCGCTCTATGATAATTTCAAACACGGCACAGCGTCGCGCGAACAACCGCTTGCTTTGTCGATTACGACTGCCGGGTTTAATATGCTCGGCGTCTGCTATGACCAACGTCGCATCATAGAAAAAATTCTAGCAAAAATTGTAGACGCTGGTTCTTTTGACCACATTTTTGGGTATATCGCATGTCTTGATGTGCCGGACACAGAAACAGGAAAAGGAGGCGATGACCCGTTCGATGAGTCTGTTTGGGCAAAAGCCAATCCAAATATAAATGTGTCTATAGACATTTCTTATTTGCAGCAAGAGGCAGCTAAAGCGAAGGTCTCTCCGACAGCCCGCAATGAATTTCTTTGCAAGCACATGAACGTGTGGGTAAACCAACAAATTTGTTGGATGCCGCTTGAAGCGTGGGCTGCTTGTAATGCGGCGGGTCCTCTAGCAAAGCCGATTAACTTGCGCCTTGCTGCGCTTGAAGCACTCAAGGGCAGGCTGTGTATCGGCGGACTTGACTTGTCCGCTAAGATCGACTTGTGCGCTTTCGCGCTGCTCTTCCCTCCGGTGAAGGACAAAGTGGAACTCGTGCCGCGCAAGCAGACACAGCAAGAAATCTGGAACCGCGTGCCGCAGCAGTTTGATGAGGTCATTATCTCCAGGGGGGATCCGAAGTGGTCTGTGCTTGCGTGGTTCTGGGTTCCTGAAGATCGTATTGAGCGCCGCACAAAAGAAGACAGAGTACCATATACGGCTTGGAAGAATGAGGGCTTTTTAGGCACGTGCCCCGGAAGTGTCATTGACCATGAGTACATCTACAAGGAAATCAAGGCGCTGCGTGAGCGCTTCAGCTTCACTGACATTGCATTCGATTCTTGGAACGCGCAGTGGATCGCCAAGAAAATGGAGGGTGACGGATTCAAGCCCGAAGAAGCGCACATGGGTTACCACACGCTGTCAGAGCCGATGAAAGAACTGATGGGCTTAGTTCTCCAGAAGAAGCTGGAGCACTTCGGCGATCCGATACTTTCTTGGAACATGAGCAACGTCGAAGCTACGACGGATCCGATGGGCAACATCAAGCCAGACAAAGCCAAGTCGAAAGAGAAGATCGACGGCAGCGTGGCGCTCATCATGGCTATCAGCCGCGTGATTCAGAATCCGAAAGTGGCAACAGTGAGCGGCTGGGACTACTCTAAGGGGATCCTGTTTATCTAACCCGTCACACCTTCTGATACATAGAGAGGGATTAGGTATGAGCACACCGATTCAGCCAGACCAGATCAATGTGGCGAAACAGGAAGCGCAGGCGGATGCTGAAGGCTGGCTTCACCGCTCACTCGTTGCATTCGACATCTGCTGCAATGTCATATTTTTCCGCGGGCGCCAAGGCGAGACGATTAGTTCACACTGCTACCGCGCAGCACTCGAGGGACACCTCTGGGGAAAGATTCTCAACGGTGCTCTTGACCTGATCCAGACCAACCACGGCGCAGATGCCGCGGCTGGTGATCTTGCCAGAGCGAAGTCTATCGTCACCACTTTAGAGCAGACCCTGGCGAGGTCGTAACAGCCTTAGGATATAGTGAGGGACCACAATGGCGAACCGATTTATTACGAAACTGTTCGACAGCATTGAAAAGTATGGCGAGCGCAACCTGCCGCCCTCTGTCGAGCAGCGCACCAGTTTGGAGAATCCGCAGACACCGCTAAGCTATCCGGCTGAGTGGCTGTTGGACATCTTCAACGGCGGGCGCACCGACTCTGGTATCAGAGTCAGCGAAATGACAGCGCTCCAAGTGGGCACAGTGTTCGCTTGCGTAAACGTCATCTCCGATGGTGTCTCTTCTCTGCCGCTGCATGTCTACCAGCGTGCCAAGATTTCTGGACGCGCCAGCAAGACGCTCGCGCTGGATTCACCGCTTTACAAGATCGTGCACACTGAGCCGAACCCCGAGATGACCAGCGCCGTATTCTTCAAGGTCGCCATGATCCATGCTCTACTCTGGGGCAACTCGTACTCGGAGATTGAGCGCGATGGCTCCGGACAGATATGCGGACTCTGGCCGCGCAATCCGGCACGCACTCGTCCAATCCGTTTGCTGAAGCCGATCATGTTCGAGGGAGACTTGCTGCCTGGCGGAACGCTGATGTACGAAACATCCGACCAGCTCATGGACTCCAGCAGCTATGTCGTTGACCAGAATCCAGAAATGATGAACGTCGGATTGCGGCGCCTAGTGCTCGCGGAAAACATGGTGCATGTCCCGGGGCTGTCTCTTGACGGTCGTCTTGGACAGAGCACAGTGTGGCTGGCGCGGCAGGCATTCGGTCTGGCACTCGCAACAGAGAAGTACGGCGCCAAGTTCTTTGGTAATGGCGCTCGCCCGTCTGGCATCTTGACCTTCCCGAACAAGATGGAAGACAAGCAGATCGACACGGCTCGGCGCTCGTGGGCTGAAGCACACGGCGGAGAGAATCAATTCCGCGTGGCAGTGCTCGAAGACGGTGTCAAGTATACCAAGATCCAAGCCACACCTGAAGAAGGGCAGATGCTCGAAACTCGGAAGTATGAGCGAGAGGAAATCTGCGCCATCTTCGGAGTGCCGGCACACATGGTCTGTGCTCAAGACAAGGGCGGCAAGTCAAACGTTGAGCAGTCCAGCATCGAGTTCGTTCTGTACTGCCTGCATCCCTGGCTCAATCGCTGGGAGCAGGAGATGGAGCGTAAGCTATTCTCGAAGATGGGGCGCTCTGCCAGCAAGTACTTCGCGAAGTTCGACACGCGCAAGCTGATGTACCCTGATGCGGCAGCCCGCGCCACCTTCTACGCCTCCGGTAAGCAATGGGGATTCCTGAACACGAACATCATTCTGGAAATGGAAGACATCAACCCAGTTGAGGATCCTAATGTCGGTGAGAAATTCTGGATGCCGATTAACATGCAAGATGCTGGCGATCCGCAGAAGCTCGGCGCTGAGGACCAGAATGCGCTGGACATCAAGAAAGCCACTGCTGTTGCTGAGCACGGAGCGCAGATGGCGCAGGACACTGCGAAGGTCACTACGAACTTGCAGATGAAGACTGCGCAGCAAGCGCACGAGCACACAATGGCTCAGACGAAAGTCAGCAACAGTCACGAGCTGGCAAAGCACAAGGCAGGGATTGCTCCTCCTGCGGCACCCGGAGCGCCGGGAGCACCTGGGGCGCCTGCTGCTGGGAACGATGCAGGGGACCAGCCTGGACAGGCGAAGCGCACGATCACAGACTTTGCAGAGATGCGCAGCGCCATGGAAACCTTGATGGAAGAGGGCTTCCACTTCCGCAAGTCAGAATATGATGACGAGCTGGACGGAATCACCTATACGTACCTGCATCCAGATCATCGGTCGGTACTGCTCACGTACAAGCAGGGACCTGTGGCTGTCGATGACAGCAGCGTGGCTGCTGGCACGGGCAGAGACAACATCGGAGAACTGTTCGCGGGCGGAGACTCACGGGACAAAGGTCCTGAGGGAAAGACCGACTACGTTCTGCGCCACGGCTGCACTAAAGCCAACGATGACGATGAGTACCGCGGCTGGGGAACTTACCCGCTCGACGCTGATGGAAAAGCTGAAGCGCTCGAAGCTGCCAAGTTCCTGCGCGACAAGGGTCTCATCAAGATCGTGACCAGCTCTCTTGTGCGGCATCAACAGACTGCACGGATCATTGCGAACGAGCTGGACATTCCCGTCGAGACTGACGAGAACTTCCGCACGCTGAACGTTGGAGACTTCATGGGCAAGAAGCGGAAAGTCTATGGCGAGAAGCTGCAAGAGTACTTGGACGATCCGAGCAAGGTGATCCCTGGCGGAGAGAGCGTGGACACGTTCATCAAGCGCAACGCTGGCGCCTTCGAGAAGGTGCGCTCTGACTCCCAGCAAACCCTGATCGTGACCAGCCGCAGCAACATCTTCGGCTTGATCGGTAAGGACACTGGAGAAGAGGTCAAGATCGCGAACCCTGGCGGAGTCTACACCCTGAACAACGGGAACAAGCTGGCACAGGTGCTCGGCGCTGCTGACACTGATACGCTGGCGGGTTCATAGCATGCGAAACTTTTGTAAGAACAACCACAGCATGACCCCTGACAATACGTACTGGTATAAGGGTTATGCTCAGTGTAAAGAATGTCGGAAAGTCAACACAGCTAACGGTGATAAACTTTACGGCATCACACATTCAGAAAGAGAAGCATTGCTCGCCTCTCAAGGAGGCGCCTGCGCAATATGTGGGCGCACAGGTCTGAAGTGGGGTAAAGGCTTGAATGTCTGGCACACAGACCATGACCACAAGAAGAAGGGAACACATCGCGGGATACTTTGCGGGCGCTGCAACGTTGTGCTTGGATGGGCAGAGCCACTGCTGAGTAAAATCATCGCTTACTTGAAAAAGTGGGAAGCATAAAAAGTACCGAAAGGTTGACAATGACGACCGCTTTGACAGTCAACAAACCGACGGCGCTCACAGTGCACAAGCACCAGGGCGCGGGCGCAGCGCTCATCCACAAGCGCAAGCCGTACAAGAATCAAGTTCAGGACCATGATCCGAAGTTGTGGAATCGCGCAAGACAGATCGCTTGGATCCGCGCGAATTACCGCAAGAAGGTTTGGCTCAAGTGGACAAACGGCAACATGGGTTGGCTGACACAGACGCCTGCCGTTGAGCTAATTCGCACGGGTCAGGCGAAACTGTTTCGCTTGGGATAAGGATGGAAAGATAACTTGGATAAAATAATTCAGAGACTGGAAGAAATACTGGAGCGCTTCGATGAGAAAGCGCCAATGGGTCACCGCTTCCACACTCCGACTCGGCAAGACTTCGTCGACCTCACGAAGTGTGTGAAGTAGATCGCACAAAACATCCAGAATGAAGGGATCGAAATTGACTGAAGAGTTTCAGCAGCGCGTCATGGAACTGATGTCGGATCCGCTCTTCACCAAGAACATGGGGAAAGCGCTGCCGCAGGCAGAGCCCTACAAGGCGCTCGGTGATGGCTTCAGCAACATCAGCGGTCAGGCATTCCCTGAGATGTGCTCTTGTCTCTGTCAGAATCCGGAAGTGTTTGGACCGCAGGGTGAGCCGCTATTCCGCTTCAGTGAAGACCAGCCTCGAGATCCTGATGGGAAGTTTGCGAGCGGATCAGGTAGCATGTGGAAGAAAGAAGAAGATGAACCTGACCACGTGAAAAAATTCTATGATCGTAAGCATGTAGCTGCTGACAAGGTGGTCGTTGACCAGCATGTATTACCACATCATGTGGATGCTATCAAAGATGCAATGTCTTCTGGTACTAAATTTGATGTTGCTACAGCGGTAGCGAATGGAGATGGAACGTATACAGTAGAAGACGGCAGTCACAGAGTCACAGCAGCTAAGAATCTTGGAGAGGAAACAATACCGCTACGCGTGATGAAAGAAGATTCTCGCTCATTCAATCCTGAGCAGCCACGCGACAAGTCCGGAGTGTTCTCGATGGGCAACGTTGCCAAGTTCGAGAGCGAGGAAAAGGGGCTGATCGCATACGTCACCAAGTTCGAGGGTAAGTTCCATGTGAACGTGCTCAAAGCGGGGCAGCCGTGCCTGCCTGGCGCGATCTACTCTGACAAGCAGCAAGCCATCGACAAGGCGAAGGAGTTGCTGGCGGAGTTGAAGGTGAAGCCCGTCACAGGACAGCAGTAATAATGAGGAGAACTATGTCGACGAAGCGCTGGCCGTTGCAGGTTAAGACACGACAGGGAATGGGCTTTGAGGCGGGACTCATGAGTCCCGGCGCCGGCGGCAATCAAGCCAGTGATGGCGGACAAGCTGCCGACCCGCAAATGTTGATGCGCGGCGGGCCCGGCAGCGGACCCCATGCAAGTGGCACTTTAAGTAAAGAAGAGCACGATAAACAGTTCACGGCTTCTTATTCGAAAACAATGGATGCCTTGAATGCAAAGAAAGATTCCGGTTTATCGAATGACCCAAAAGCAGGGGGCCGTGATCGCGTAAAAGCGTATCATGACATAATGCAGCCTAGTGAAAAAGAACTGACTGCTGATAATGCACAAAAAGAAGGCGCTCTTTCTGCATGGTCAGCTCATCATTCTGCATTATCACCGCGGAGTATGCGCTCTTCAGAAGATCAAGAACGCGCACCTGATGGCAAATTTGGTTCTGGAACATTGCATGATCCGCATGAGAGCAAAACAGCGAAAGCTGCTGCGGGGCAAAACACAACCAAGTTTAAGATCGGTGATGAAGTCAAAAACAAGTTTGGTGATTCCGGCAAAGTTTTGAACGTCGAAGGCAATGTTCTGAAAGTGAACACAGGTGAAGGCAAGACTCAACTGTGGATGTCAGGACACACAGAGCCGCGGGAGAAAACAATGAACGTCGAGATTCGTTATGCATCCAAGATGACTGTTGAAGAGCGCGGCGATCAGGGCGATGAAATGGCGCTCGTCGGTTACGCTGCTGCTTACAACAGCCTTTCGAAGCCGCTGCCGGAGGGGTTTGTCGAGAAGATTGCCCCCGGTGCATTCGACCGCGCTTTGGCTGAGAAACAGGACTGCCGGTGCCTCTTCAATCATGACCCCAGCCGAGTGCTCGGTCGAGTCTCTTCAGGCACACTGAAACTTTCTTCGGACGACAAGGGGCTAAAGTTCCGCTGCGCTCTTGATCCGAACCAGCAAGCACACCGAGACCTCCACGCCGCTGTCAAGCGCGGAGACATCAGCGATTGTTCGTTCGCATTCTCTCCGAACGGAGAAGATGGGCACGACTTCGACGATGTCCGCCAGCAAGATGGTTCGTGGCTGATGATTCGCACCTTGAAGGACGTGAATCTGTACGATGTCTCGGCTGTCACACATCCTGCATATAATGACACTTCAGTATCAGCGAGGGACGCTCAAATGACACCTGAAATCCGAAGCATCGTGACCAAGCTGCTCGAAAAGCGAGCGCAGACCGAGAAGCGGGACGCATTCGATTGTCTCGAAGATTACATCGGCGCCATCAGCAAAGCAATGGCGGAAAAGTTCCCCTGCGAGCCCGTAGAGGGAGACGGCGGCACCTGCTGCTCTTCTTACGGCAAGTTCTACATTCTGGAGACGCACGTCGACCACGTGATTGCTTGCAATACCTACGGTCCGGATCCTCAAGAGTTTGTGAGCATTCCCTATGTCATCAGCCCTGACGGTGATGGCTTCGTGTTCGGCACTCCAGTGCCGATGGAAAAAGAATACGTGCCCGCCGAGCGCACAGCGCAGAAGGTTGCTGAGCACCGCGCGATGCACTCTGGACACATGCAAGCGATTGCAGACCAGCATGCGGCTGCCGCAGCGGAACACAATGCCATGAGCGATGCTCATGCTGCTGCCTCTACCGAGCACAGCGCACATGCCGCAGCGCACCAAGAAGTGGCTGACGATGCTGCCAAAGAAGCCGAGCGCATGAAGAAGTGCGAAGACTCCGATGGTGACTGCGCAGTCAAGGGCTGCCGTTGCCAGAACTGCCGTTGCGATGACTGCGACGTCTGGGACGATGAAGACATTGACGGCGAGAATCAAGACGACCGCTCCAAGCGCATGCTGGCAAAGTATGGCGCCGAGAAGCGCGATGCTGCTGGGAAGACTCTCACCAAGAAGGTTGGCGGGAAGAACTTGCCGGCAAGCGCATTCGCATCGGTCGGTGATCCGAATGACACCAGCACTTGGAAGCTGCCTGTCCATGACAAGGCGCATGCTGACAATGCTGCTGCCCGCCTCGACCAGACTGCCGACATCGACAAAGATGCCGCCAAAGCCAAGATCGAAGCAGCGCAGAAGAAGTTCGGGGAGAAGACTGACACGCGCTCTATCGACCCCAACACGCTGCCTATGAGCGCGGAAGAAGTCGAAGACACAATGAACCGGCTTCGCTTGATCACGATTGACAGCGAAGTCCGCAGCATCACTGTATCTGCTCCGGAAGAGCGCGGCGGACCTGGAAGCGGTCCGCGCCCGGGCGGTAATAAAGGAAATAAAGAAACAGAGAAAGGCGAAATTGCTACGAATAACGAGCAGCATGCCGCCGCAGCGACCGCTCATGATACAGAGGCGGAAAAGACAACAGGAAAAGAGAGCGAAGCGCACAGCAAAGCAGCGAATGCACATTGGAAAGCGGCAGGAAAAATGGGCGTTGCTAGTACGAAAGATTCGGCTGAAGCGTCTGCACAGGCGCGTATCGCTTCATTAAAAGCAAACGGTAAGATTTAAGCTGTCACAGAAGAGCAGTTAAGAAGAGGACACCACAATGGCGAAATATCTGACTCCGGCGCAGCAAGAGATTCGAAGCCTCTTGAATGAGGCGGACGCACTCTCTCAGCGCTCTGAACCGAGCAAGCAAGACACTGCGCGATCGGCGTACATCTACGCCAAAATAAAAGCGCTGTCTTCGGGCATCGACGCTGTTGACTATCGAACGCAGTTCTTCTCCGACCTGTTCAAGGGCAGAACACCGAAAGCTGAAGTACGCGCCACGCCACTCGAAGCTAATCCGCCGCAAGTCATCAGCTACACCGCCGGTAATGAAGGCGGCTTTCTCGTTCCGCAAGAGTACCATGACGAAGTGATCTTCGGTATGGCGCAGTACGATCCTCTTCTGAACAAGGACATCGTCACGCTGATCGAGTCGAAAGACCAGTCACTCCGCCCTTACACAGTGCCTGGCTGGGACATGAGCACATTCGCTGCGGTCAAAGTCTCTGAGAATGCGCAGCAAGTTCCGAACTCTGTACCGCCCACTGTGAGCGGTACGATTCTCAACGGCTTCAAGTACATGGCGAGCATGCCGATCACCATGGAACTCGAAGAAGACATGTACGAAGCAACTCAAAAGCTGATGGCTGATGCTTATGAGATCGCTTTCGCTCGCGGCATCGGCACTGACTTGGTTCTCGGTTCTGGGACGAATGCGCCTCAGGGCGTCATCGCTGGATCCGAACAAGTCTACACGCTAGCCGGTGTCGGCGTGGTCACGCTTGATGACATCGAATCTATTTACTTCAACATCAACCGCATTCACCGTCAAGCGCCAAAGTGCGCTTGGCTGATGAATGACACATCGTACCAGATGACGCGCAAAGCTGTGGACTCTGTCGGCAATCCGCTTCTGAAGGTCATCAAGGACAAGGAGACACTGATGGGGAAACCCGTCTATGTGTGCCCTTCTCTGCCTGAGCACAATGCTTCGCTCGGCACCCAAGCCGCGGGTTCATTCTGTGCATTCGGTGACTTGAGCCACATGTTCGTGCGCGTCTCTCGGCTGACTGTCAGCCGTTCGACCCAGGCACAGGGCTATGCTGAGTACGGCAAAGCACTGTACCGCGGGGTCATGCGGGCAGATGCAAAGGTATTTGATCCTACGAGCGGCGCTACACCTCCGATTGTGACTGCCGCACTGCACAGCTAAGGGGCTGAGCTATGGAGAAGCGCAACGTCCGGTCCGAAAGGACCGGAAGCTGCTACCGAGTCTGGGCAGACCTCCGTGTCGCAGACTTGCTGGCGATTCAATTCAATGCAGACCGCGCCGATGCCGCATGGGGCAATGACTGCGATCTTGTTCGGATGTATGCTGCCATGACTACGACTCCGCCACCGATCAAGATTAGAGCCGTCGGCGATCATTATGAAGTCGCAGATGGCGGACACAGATTAGCAGCCGCAAGACTTCGTGGCGATGAGTGGATCCCAACGATTGAGTTGCCAACCACTTAGCGAAAGAAAAGATTTATTTTATGGCGCTTCGTACCCGTCACAGGCTTTGAGTATTATGTAAGCTGCCTCTGTCCGAGGGCTTCAAAGTTGTTCGGACGCCAACCCTGCTGTAGACAATCCAAACAACTTTTTCAGATCATGCCCTTTGTGGGCACAGGAGCATTACCATGTCCAAGAAAAACGAATTGCTTGAGAAGCGTGCACGGATTCACACGGAAGCCGTCGCCATCATGGCGAAGGACCAGACCGCGGAAACTCGGTCGCAAGTGAAGACGATGTTCGCTGACATCGACGCCATCGGAGAAGACCTTCAGAACATCGAGCGCTCTGACAAGATGGCGGCTGACCTCGCTCAGCGCAGCGGTGCGATTGCACCGGGTGCAGAGCAGCGCAGTGCGCAGACCGCCACAGAAGCCGCAGAGTATCGCGAAGCGTACTTTGAGTTTCTGATGAAGGCACACCCCGAATCCCGGTCCGCAGTTGCCGGTGGCGCTTCCAAAGAAGCCATCGCCCTGTTGGAGAAGACGAAGCAGAGCATCGAGAAGATGTCTGCCGAGCAGCGCCGCTCGGCAGTACTGAGCCAAGTCAAAGCTGAGAAGCGCGACCAGTCCGCTGGTTCGCAGTCGATTCTCTACACCGAAGGCAACCTGGGTGGATACTTCATCCCCGCTGGCTTCGTGTACGACATCGAGACTGCGACCAAGTACTTCGCGCCTCTGTTGGATGGTTCGACCATCCGCGTGATGGAGACTGCAACCGGAAACGTGTTGCCGTACCCCACCAGCAACGACACCAACCAAGCGTGGACTCTGTTGTCTGAAAACACGCAGGTCGTCGACAACGGAACGACTCCCAACTATCCGAACCAGGGCACCTCGGCTCCCACAGCGAACCCCGGCAACGTGCTGGCTGGCAGCGTCTCCTTCAGCGCATACAAGGGCACCACTGGACTTGTGCGCGTGTCGCTCGAACTGATGCAAGACAGCGCATTCTCGCTCGAAGCATTCCTGAAAGAAGCATTCAGCACCCGTCTCGGACGTGGGTATGAGTACTACCTCACGCAGGGTTCGGGCAGCAATGCTCCTCTCGGCTTCATTCCGGCTATCGCCGCTTCTGGCGCGACACCGGTGGTTGCTCAGGGCTCCTTCAACGAAGATGGCATCTCCGGTAACACCGGCGCCAACTCCATCGGCTGGCAGGATCTTGTCAATCTTGAGCACAGCGTTGATCCGACTTACCGTCGTGGCGCCAAGTTCCAGATGCACGATCAGACGGTCGCTTCACTGAAGACGCGACTGGACAAGTACGGGCGTCCGTTCTGGGTTCCCGCTGTGAAAGAGGGAATGGTCGATACGATTCTCGGCTACCCCTATGTCATCAACCAGAGCATGGCTCAGATCGGCGCTTCGGCGACCACTGTTGCCTTCGGTCAGTGGAGCAAGTTCATCGCCCGCAAGGTGCGTGACCTGTCCATCGCCCGTCTGGATGAGCGCTTCGCTGACTACGGTCAGGTTGCTTATGTGGGATTCAGCAGGATTGATTCCCGCCTGATCGACGCCGGCACTCACCCTCTGAACGTTCTCGTGCAGCACAGCTAACCGGCTGGCTGAGCAAGACCGAACCAACCAAGCGGGAGCAGAGCAAACAAGCTGCTCCCGCTTTGCTTTGCCCGCAGGATCCCTGTCACAGCCCTAGGACATTATGGGGTGATCTATGCTGGTACGTGTACGGATGAAGAAAGACGGCGCGGTCGAAGACATGCACCCAACCAGAGCCAAGCTGATGCTGAAGCTCGGACACGCAGAGGCTGTTCTCCATGCTGAGAATCAGGGCGGACCAGCAGCATGCGCGGGTGTAGAGCTGGCGCTCCGAGAACCGAAATCGCAGAAGGCAGTCTTGGGCTATGCCCGCACTGCCGGTCGGAGATAACCATGGCAGGACTAATCATTCAAGGTGGCGCTACACCAGGCGCACCGATTACGGAACTGATTTCGCTGACTCTGGCAAAGAACTTTTGCCGCGTCTTCAACACGGACGACGATGCGCTGTTCTCTGTGCTCATCACGGCTGCGCGTGAAGCTGCGGAAGAATTCTGCAACCGGAAGTTCGCCATCCAAAGTCTGCTGATGTCTCTCGACTCTTTCCCGTACTACACCGATACGGTCATGAGTCAGGCAGCCTATCCGCCTTCTTACTACTCTCTGCCGATGTACTCCACGACGCTGTGGAACTACTCGCAGATGATTAAACTTTTCTACGCACCCTGCATCGAGGTTCAAGGCATTGACTACACAGACGCCAACGGCAATAACCAGACGCTCATGCAAGATACTGACTTCTTGCTCGACAACATTTGGGAACCTGCGCGCATTTTTCCAATGCCGGGTGGTATGTGGCCGGCTTGCCTTTACGTGCCAAATGCTGTGCGAATTCGGTATACTGCCGGCTACGGTTCTACTGCTGTGGATCCTGCTCCAGTGGACGGCGAGATTCCTCAGGGCGCTGGCAGTCAGCCTGTGCCGCAACGTGCAATCATGGCACAATTGCAGTTAATCGCTAGTTGGTATGAAAACAGAGAAGCGCTGTCAGAGGTGACAATGAAAGAGATGCCTCAACACGTAAAAATGCTCCTCTGGAGTTTGCGGATTGTCGATTTTCAGCCGACGAGAGGATGATAAGTCTTTTGCCTTGTTATACTTATATGTGTGTCCAGCGCTTGCGCTGAACGATCTTGTAAGCAGTCTGATAGTGAATGTTGTACTCTTGAGCGAGCGTCTCAAGTGCTGTGCCTTTGCTGTAGGAAGCACGGAGAGCGAGCACTTGCTCAGCAGTGAGCTTTGACATGGGATTTGTTCCTCCCTTGAAGTGAGAGTAGCAGCCATTGAGCGTCGCGTGTTCACGATTCTCTTTAGCTGTGACCCACTCAAGATTGCTATCTCGATTGTTCGTCTTGTCGCAGTCTTTGTGATTGACTTGCTCTTTGCTGTCCGGATTCGGAATGAATGCGCGAGCAACAAGAACGTGCGTTCTGTATTTAGAGACTTTGCCTGCTGAGCAAAGCGCGACGTTGAGATAGCCGTGACCGTCGTATTGCCCGAGAATACGGCCGGCTTTGCTCGCGCAGCATGTTGAAGAACGACGTACTCGGCCGTGATTCGAGACTTCGTAGTTTTGTTCGTGACCGATGACAGGTTTCCAGATTTCGAGTTCCATAGCAATATGGTAACACGGAGAGGTTAACATGTCAAGTGTTTTGTACTGGATGCGGCGCTGTCCGCTTTGCGGACGAGAGTTGCGGAAGACTTCACTGGCCGAAGTTCTGCGCTGCGCCTGCGGATGGGTTTGGGGCGCTTAGCGTTCAGAGTTATGAACATTACGAGAGATAAGGTTCATTATGGCAGTCACAGGCTGAGGATATTATAGCAGAGTAGGTGTCTACTATGGCAAGAAACTGGAGAACGGGAAGACTACAAGCCGGCAAGCTGCGACATCGCGCCGATATTGTGCAAGTATCCTCAATCCAAGACAGCACTGGCGGATTCAACCTGTCTGCTGATGTCGTTTATGCGAATGTCTGGTGCTCCATTGAAGCGCTGAGCGGGCGCGAGACTCTCGTGCTGGAGTCGCAGACTTCGATGGTGTCGCATCAAGTCATCATCCGATACATCGGCGCAGCGCCTGACTGGCAAGCCGATACCGACTATCTTGCCGGCGCAGTCTGCTTGGATGCGAACGGAAATCTTCAGCTGGCGCTCAGCGCTGGACTGTCCGGAGACACAGCGCCGACATGGGGCACCACAAAGGGTGTCACGACACCTGACGGTGATCCGAGCACGGGCTTGAACTGGAAGAACCTGGGCGTGGCGCCTCCGTACACAGGTGTTACAGCAGCAATGCAGTTGTGGTTCCAAGGTCGCCAGTTCCAAATCACGTCGGTCATGAATCCAGACGAGCGGAATAAAATGCTCGTTCTGTCTTGCATGGAAATCAACGACAGCCGCCAACAGATCACTGTACAGCCGAACAACTTGGGGTAATGAATGGGAGCAATCACCCAGAATAAGTTCACGGTCAACGCGCGTTTGCTTGCGCTGGAACAAGAGATGGTGGAACTGCGCAAGCAGTACGGACTCGTTCAGTTGCAGGCAGGTCCGCAAGGCGCAGCAGGACAAGCAGGACAGAAAGGCGACAAGGGAGACCCCGGAGTTGGACTGTCAGGACGTGACGGTCTCAACGGAGCAGATGGACAGCAAGGTCCGAAAGGGGACCGCGGAGACAAAGGTGATCGTGGAGAAAAGGGCGATCAGGGAGAGCGCGGCGCTGCTGGTCACAATGGCATCAAAGGGGACAAGGGAGATAACGGAGAACGGGGCGCAAAAGGCGATGACGGTCTGAGCATCAAAGGAGATGCTGGACAGCGCGGTGAAAAGGGTGATCGTGGAGATGTCGGTCCTCAGGGAATGAGCATTATAGGACCACGCGGTGAGAAGGGTGATAAGGGTGATGTAGGAGCACCAGGACGCGATGGGGTCGATGGAAAGAACGGTGCTGATGGGAAAGATGGACGGCATGGGAAAGACTCTACCGTGCCAGGACCGAAGGGAGAGAACGGCTGGCACGGGAAAGACGGTGCAAAAGGAGAGCAAGGAGAGCAAGGAGAGCGCGGGTTACAAGGAGAGAAAGGTGATAAGGGCGAGCGCGGCGATGTCGGTCCTCAAGGTGCTAAGGGAGAGAAGGGCGACATTGCTGCTGTCACAGAGTCCGAGTTATTAGAGGCGGTGCAGAAGTTGCGCAGACGCCATGCAGCAATTCTTGCGAAGCTGGTGCATGAGCGAGAGTTGAATGATTCAGTTCCGAATAGTGCACTGAAAGCGGCGCTAAATGCTGTTTTGAACAGGATAGAAAGAGCAGCCAATGTCAGCTAAAACGACAAAGTATTATCACTTGAATGTGAATAGTCCGCAAGCGACACAGAGCGCTGCTCTGTCGCAGCCGGCTGATGCATGGGAGACCGACCAAAACTTCTACTCTCTTGACGACATCCTTCATGACATCGCTGAGTCTGCCGGCTCTTCTATTTCTGTCAACGGAACGCCTGTTGCTTCCGCTAACCTTAATAGTACATCTCCTGAACCTCCATCTGGTTATGTCAACATCGTTTGGGCATACGAGGGCAGCGCGGTGTCTGCTTATGCGCCTGCCGGCTTCTTAAATCCAATGCTGGATGCCGGTGACTTGATTTATGAAGATTCTTCACTCGGTCCAGCGCGGCTTCCGATTGGAACAAGCGGCGAAGTTCTCACCGTTGTTGGCGGGCTTCCCGTTTGGGCGGCTGGTAGTCAGGCTGTTGTTTCGGTGTTTAGTCGCACAGGTGCGGTTGTTGCAGGTGCTAACGATTATGCCGCAGTTCCCAACCTAGTGTTGGGTGATGGTAACGAAGACTCAATAAGCATTTCTGATGGCATACTCACCATTTCAGTTGCTAGTGGTAGCACCATCTACATGGATGCTAACAGCGTGCCTGAAATTTATTTGTTGGCGCAAGGTGGTTCTGGTCTTGATCTGACTTTAGAAACGGCTTCGTTAGAGTCACCTGATACCGCGTCAACGGTAGATGTCAGTGATTCAGGTGTATTGTTGCAGTCTGCCTCAGGAACTATAACGTTAGACAAGTCACCTGCAAATAGTGACAACTCAACCAAGATTGCAACCACGGCTTATGTCAAGGACCAAGCAAACAACTTTGATGCTGCGGGTGCGGCTGTGACGGCTCAGACAAACGCTGAGAGTTTCGCAACATCAGCCGTAGCTACGGAAACCTCACGCGCTGAAGCGGCTGAAGCGCTGCTCGCGCCCAAAGCCTCACCGACTTTCACGGGTACAGTGAGTGGCATCACAGCGGCAATGGTTGGTGCAGACGCTTCTGGCGCTGCGGCAACGGCACAGGCGAACGCTGAGAGCTTTGCAACCTCAGCAGTGGCAACAGAGACTTCAAGAGCAGAAGCAGAAGAAGCGATGCTCGCTTCGATCATCAGCGGACTCGGCAGCGAATTCCTCGCGCTGGCTGGCGGCACAATGTCTGGCACGATCAACATGAACGAGAACTTGATCGTGTGGGAGAATTCGAGTCTTGGAATTGACACGAGCCTTTCGCGCGTTGGTCCGGGGATCCTCGGAATCGGCACAGGAGCGAACGGAAGTTCAAACGGAACGCTCGACTTGGGCTCGCTGAATGTTTCTGGCATCTCTACTTTTGGCGGCAGCGGCACGACGACGATCACAACGCAGGCGCCCGGAACATCGCCAGCGACTGCTGGATTCAGACTGTTGCAGAATACTACTCCTACCGTTACAGGGGCGTCTACTACGGTAGCATTGAGCACCAGCGCCGGGCCGATCAACGTAAGCGGCAACACTTGGCGGTATACTCTCGCCGCCACCGAAACGGGGGCGGGCTCAGGGGCTTGGGTTAATGCGTCCGTTACCGTGTCTGGATACACCGGAGGAGCCACGGGCAATAACGGCACCTTCATCATCACTGCTTCAACTACCACTACATTCGATGTTGTCAATGCTTCCGGCACTACCACTAGGGCGGGAACGCCTGTGGCTATATCGTCCGCTGTCGTAAACAGCCCCATCATTCAATTAGCCGGGACCGTCAATACTGGAACCGCTGGAACTCTGAACTCGGCGGCTGATACTTGGTCGATACAGAATGTTATCAGCAGCGTGGTTCCAAATCCTATCTCTACATTGACTATTACCCATTCCGGCTCTTTAGGACAGGCACTTACCAAACTACAAGCAGCAGGGGCTCTTGAGATGTGGTTAGGCTCAACTGCTGGGTCCGCCGGAATATGTACAGGCATCAACGGTGCGAACACACTCTCTATTGGAAGTGGCACTGGCACCGCTACTTTATTTGCGAACTTTAGCACTAGCGGCATTCAAGCACCTACAGCAGGACTATTTGGCTGGAGTAATAGCAATGGCTCCTCAACTCTGGATACCGGCATTTCAAGGTCGTCAGCTGGTGTAGTAGCTATTGGCACGGGTGCGCCGGCCAGTGCGGCGGGTTCTCTTCTATGTTCCGCTATTGCCCTGAACGGAGCCACAAACGAAGGGGCTGGAACCATCAATCTGGCTACTTACTATGCAGCAGGCGTGGCGGGGGCTTCAGCTTCTTCCGGCGTTTATAATACCTTCACTTTCTCGGGCGGTATTTGCACGGCTGTGAGCGACGTTGTCAGCGATGAACGCTTGAAGAACTTCTCGCCCTACGTCGGCGGGCTCAAAGAGATTCTTGCCATTACTCCAATCAAATACACCTATAACGAAGCCGGGCAGCAACACACGGGTTTGGCGGGCGAAATAGAACACGTAGGCTTCTCCGCTCAGAACATACAAAAAGTAATACCACAAGCAGTAGCCCCATCCACACTGAATCCAGAGTATTTAACTTTGGACGAGAGACCTGTTATTGCAGCGCTGGCCAATGCAGTCAAAGAACTGCACGCTATCATTCAACAAATGCGCGCAGAGATTAAAAAACTGAAAGAAGAGTAATAATATGGCACTCGGCACCGGAGATGCTTTTACCGTTGAGGTTAGGGGGATGGACAAGCTCCAAACTGCATAGTTATGGGAAATCCGAACTAAAAGGCTGTCACAGTTCCGCCGAAATAATGAAGGTGTTCTATGCTTATTGAATCACTTCAGGCGCTGCTTGCCGCTGACAGCGGCATGCAGGGCTATCTTGGAACAGTCACTTCGCGCACAGACGGGACCACAGGTATCTTCCCGACGCAGGCGCCTGACCAAGTGCCGATGCCGTATCTTGTGCTCAGGCAAGTCGGCGGAGAGCCGCTACAAGAGAGCATGCAAGGTACGGGCTGCTTGACGACAGAGCGCTGGCGCTTTTCTTGCTGCGGAACGACGTACAAAGGCGCCAAGAAATTCGGCAAGTATGTCCGGCAATTTATGCTCGGAGTGTACGGCAACCAAATCAACGGTCTCTGCTTCATCCAGGGCGTCTGGCACAAGATGGAAGTCGACGACAGGGAAGCGCTCGGCAAGGGCACGATGTTCAGCACCCATCACGACTTTGAAATCAATTATCAGGACTTTGACACAGTGTCCAGCTAAGCG